>Ga0307287_10000035_pt1 | contig 44317 bp, 50 predicted proteins | sample ER_DNA_141_FD_194485 | JGI IMG/M metagenome (GOLD analysis project Ga0307287, IMG submission 194485) | Bulk soil microbial communities from the East River watershed near Crested Butte, Colorado, United States - ER_DNA_141 | ecosystem: Environmental > Terrestrial > Soil > Floodplain | place...
AGGTGCGCCTGAAATTACTCGCACCGAAGGTGCGCCTGAAATTACTCGCACCGAAGGTGCGCCTGAAATTACTCGCACCGAAGGTGCGCCTGAAATTACTCGCACCGAAGGTGCGCCTGAAATTACTGCGCCGGAATTGACTCGCGCCGAAGGTGCGCCCGAATCTGCGCCGAGCGAGGTTGCCGTTGCTGTCGCGCCAGCCGAGACGTCGGGACAGGAGGGCTGAACCATGTTGGTTCCGCGCAAGATCAAGTTCCGCAAGCAGCACCACCCCAAGCGGACTGGTGCGGCCAAGGGCGGCACCAGGCTAGCCTTCGGTGACTACGGCATCCAGGCGCTGGAGGGGGCCTACCTCACCAACCGCCAGATCGAGTCAGCGCGTATCGCCATGACACGTCACATCCGGCGCGGCGGCAAGGTTTGGATCAACGTTTATCCCGACCGTCCGTTGACCAAGAAGCCGGCCGAGACCCGAATGGGTTCCGGCAAGGGCTCACCTGAGTGGTGGATCGCCAATATCAAGCCAGGGCGGGTGTTGTTCGAGCTTTCGGGTGTCAACGAAGACGTGGCCCGCGAGGCGATGCGCTTAGCGATCCACAAGCTGCCGATGAAGGCGCGTTTCATCAAGCGTGAGGCAGGTGAGATCTGATGGCCAAGGTGGTGACAGCAGGGGAGTTGCGCGGGCTGAGTCGCAGTGAGCTGGACACCAAGGTGACCGAGCTGAAGGAGGAGCTGTTCACGCTCCGGTTTCAGGCGGCCACTGGCCAGCTCGAGTCGCACGGCCGGCTCCGCGCCGTACGCAAGGACATCGCCCGGATCTACACCGTGTTGACCGAGCGCGAACTCGGCATCATCGATGACCCGGACGCTGAGGAGGTTCAGGAATGAGCGAGAAGGTGACCGAAAAGCGGTCTGAGTCAGCCGAAGAAGGCTCCGAAAACATCGCAGAGAACGGGCGTGTTGATGCGCCTGCCGCAGAGCGCGGGCGTGCTGATGCGCCTGCAGAGCGGGGGCGACGCAAGGTCCGCGAGGGCTATGTAGTCGGCGACAAGATGGACAAGACGGTTGTCGTCGCGGTCGAAGACCGCGTCAAGCACCGCCTCTACGGCAAGGTGATTCGTCATACGAGCCGGCTCAAGGCGCACGACGAACAGAACAGTGCCGCGGTTGGTGACCGGGTACGTGTGATGGAGACCCGGCCGATCAGCGCCACCAAGCGCTGGCGCCTCGTCGAGATCCTCGAGAAGGCCAAGTAACACACACCGGGGCGCTGCCCCTGTGAACCCCCGCTGGGGCTCCGCCCCAGACCCCGAGGTCACGGCAAAGCTGCGGTAGCCCCGGCGGAACGAAAGAGATCTGAGAGAGAGAAAGAGCAGAGATGATCCAGCAGGAGTCGCGGCTCAAGGTCGCCGACAACACTGGTGCCAAGGAGATCTTGTGCATCCGCGTGCTCGGCGGATCCGGTCGCCGTTACGCGGGGATCGGCGACATCATCGTGGCCACCGTCAAGGACGCCATTCCGGGCGGAAACGTCAAGAAGGGCGAGATCGTCAAGGCGGTGGTCGTACGGACCGCGAAGGAGCGGCGTCGAGCCGACGGCTCGTACATCAAGTTCGATGAGAATGCCGCAGTGATCTTGAGAGCCGACGGCGAGCCTCGCGGCACCCGGATCTTCGGCCCTGTTGGACGCGAGCTGCGTGAGAAGCGCTTCATGCGCATCATCTCGCTTGCACCGGAGGTGATCTGAACCATGCCCGGAAAGAACACTGTCAAGAAGAGCCAAGCCAAATTGCACATCCGCAAAGGCGATCGCGTGAAGGTGATCAGCGGTAAGGATCGCGGTCTGGTTGGTGAGGTGATCGCGGTGTATCCGGAGCGGAACCGGGTGACCGTGGCTGGCGTGAACATCGTCAAGCGGCATTTACGCGATACCTCCGCTCAGCCGCAGGCGCGGCAAACCACGAAGGGCGGCATCGTCTCCTCCGAGGCGCCGATCCACGCCTCGAACGTGCAGCTGGTCGTCAAGAACTCCGAAGGTGACGAGGTCGTTACGCGGCTCAGCTACGACCGGGTCGAGGTAACCAAGCATCGCCCCGACGGCTCTGAGTACAAGTCGACCCGCAGCGTACGAATCGCTCGGGCGACCGGTGAGGAAATCTGATGACGACTCCGACTACTGAACGCCCACCGGCGAGCGCCGGGCGCAGCCTGCCCAGGCTCCAGCAGCGCTACCGTAACGAGATCGTTCCGGCCCTGCGCGATGAGTTCAAGATCGCGAACGTGATGCAGACTCCCAATCTGGTCAAGATCGTGGTGAACATGGGCGTCGGCGAAGCGGCTCGCGACTCCAAGCTGATCGAAGGCGCGGTCCGCGATCTGGCGACGATCACCGGCCAGAAGCCGGTCGTCACCCGGGCGCGCAAATCCATCGCGCAGTTCAAGCTGCGGGAAGGCATGACGATCGGGGCCCATGTCACCCTGCGGGGGACCCGGATGTGGGAGTTCGCCGACCGCCTGCTGACGCTCGCGCTGCCACGCATTCGTGACTTCCGCGGCCTGTCGCCGAAGCAGTTCGACGGTAAGGGCAACTACACCTTTGGTCTCAACGAGCAAGTCATGTTCCACGAGATCAACCAAGACAGGATCGACCGGACCCGCGGCATGGACATCACGTTCGTCACCACGGCCACCAACGACGACGAGGGCCGGGCGCTGCTGCGTCATTTGGGCTTTCCGTTCCGGGCGAACTGAGAGGAAGGAAGACCATGGCCAAGACAGCGCTTCGAGTGAAGCAGGCTCGCAAGCCGAAGTTCGGCGTACGCGCCTATACCCGATGCCAGCGATGCGGCCGGCCGAAGGCGGTCTACCGCAAGTTCGGCCTGTGTCGCATCTGTCTGCGCGAGATGGCACACAAGGGCGAGTTGCCCGGTATCACGAAATCGTCGTGGTGATTTAGATGCTGGATTCGTCTCTCATCGTTGCTGCGCTCGGCGCAAGTCGTCGGACTCAACGGAGTCGCGGCGACGGGCAGGCTCGCCCCTGGGCTGCACCCACAGGGAGGAACAGGCGAGGCGCCGCGACTCCCCAGGAGGCGCGCACCGAAGCGCCAGACCTCGATAACGCCTTAGCGGAACAGGTCCTGACGGAAACCACTCCGAGAAAGTAGAGCACTCAACTCATGACCATGACAGACCCGATAGCGGACATGCTGACGCGCGTCCGGAACGCCAACCAGGCGTATCACGAGACCGCCACCATGCCGCACAGCAAGATCAAAGTGGAGATCGCCGAGATCTTGGCCAACGAGGGCTACATCGCCAGTTACACGGTGGACGACCCCGCCGAGGGCCATGTCGGCAAGACACTCTCGATCACGTTGAAGTACGGCCAAAACCGGGAGCGGTCGATCGCCGGGGTACGCCGGATCTCCAAGCCTGGGCTTCGGGTGTACGCCAAGTCGACCGGGCTGCCCAAAGTGCTGGGCGGGCTCGGCATTGCCATCATCTCGACGTCTCAGGGTCTGCTCACTGACAGGCAGGCGCACAACAACCGCGTGGGCGGCGAAGTCCTCGCGTACGTGTGGTGAGTGGCGGAACGAGGAGGTAGAGAAGTGTCACGCATTGGCAGGCTGCCGGTCTCGATTCCGGCCGGCGTCGAAGTGACCGTGGACGGCCAGCTGGTCAAGGTCCTCGGCCCGAAAGGCGCTCTTGAGCATCGGGTCAAGGAACCGATCAAGATCAACCGTGGTGAGAACGGCGAGCTGCAAGTTACCCGGCCCGACGACGAGCGGGTGAGCAAGTCGCTGCACGGCCTGACGCGCACCTTGGTCGCGAACATGGTCACCGGTGTCACCACTGGCTATGAGAAGAAGCTCGAGATTGTCGGCGTCGGCTACCGCGTTGTCTCACGGGGTCCGACGGAGCTGGAGTTTGCGCTCGGATACAGCCACCCGGTCAAGGTGATTGCGCCGGAGGGCATCACGTTCAACGTTGATACGCCGACCCGGTTTTCGGTGCTCGGCATTGATAAGCAGCAGGTCGGTGAGGTCGCAGCGAACATTCGTAAGCTCCGCAAGCCCGAGCCGTACAAGGGCAAAGGTGTTCGCTACGCGGGCGAGAGGGTTCGCCGCAAGGTTGGAAAGGCTGGTAAATGACGATGGCGGTTTCGCTATCTCAGCACAAGCACATGTCGCCCAGGAGCGCAGCGCGACTCCGCCGGCAGGTTCGGGTGCGCAAGAAGGTCTTTGGCGCTCCAGAGCGTCCGCGGCTGGTCGTGACTCGCTCGGCGCGTCACGTCTACGCCCAGGTCATCGACGACACCCAGGGCCGTACGCTCGCCTCGGCCTCTACCATGGAGGCGCCGCTGCGAGCGGCCACTGGCGACAAGTCCGACAAGGCAAAGCAGGTTGGAAGTCTCATCGCCGAGCGCGCCAAGGCTGTAGGCGTGGAGAGCGTGGTCTTCGACCGCGCGGGATACAAGTACCACGGACGAATTGCGGCGCTGGCGGACGGCGCCCGCGAGGGCGGCCTCGGATTTTGACGACGATATGGGCCGAGGCTGCAAGCACCTCGACCGCGACGATGATGGGTCGAGGCTGCAAGCACCTCGATCAAAACGGAAGGTAGAGCGAATTGACTGGAACCCAGCGCCGCACTGGCGGTGCCGGTGGGGAGCGTCGCGGCCGTGACGATCGTCGTGGCCAAGCCGCCGAGAAAAGCAACTACATCGAGCGCGTGGTCGCGATCAACCGGGTGGCCAAGGTCGTGAAGGGTGGTCGCCGGTTCAGCTTCACCGCGCTTGTCGTGGTGGGCGACGGCGATGGCACGGTCGGAGTGGGCTACGGCAAAGCCAAGGAGGTACCGGCGGCGATTGCCAAGGGTGTTGAGGAGGCGAAGAAGCACTTCTTCCGCGTACCGCGCATCCAGGGCACGATCCCGCACCCGGTGCAGGGCGAGAAGGCTGCCGGTGTTGTGCTGCTGCGGCCGGCTTCCCCGGGTACCGGGGTGATTGCCGGTGGTTCGGCTCGTGCGGTGCTGGAGTGCGCCGGTGTCCGCGATGTGCTCTCGAAGTCACTCGGTTCTTCCAACGCCATCAACGTGGTGCATGCGACGGTGGCTGCGTTGCAGAGTCTCGAGCAGCCGGAGGCGGTGGCCAAACGCCGTGGCAAGGCTGTCGAGGATGTTGCGCCGGCGGCTTTGCTGAGGGCGCGTGAGGCAGTGGGCTCATGATGACGCAGTTGAAGATCCGCCAGGTGCGTAGCGGGGTTGGAGGCAGGCAGAATCAGCGGGACACTCTGCGGACCTTGGGTTTGAAGCGGGTCGGCGACGAGTCGGTGCGCGAGGATCGGCCGGAGGTTCGCGGCATGATCAAGACGGTTGCCCATCTGGTGGCCGTAGAGGAGGTCGACTGACATGGCGTTGAAGGTTCATCACCTTCGGCCGGCACCGGGAGCCAAGACAGCGAAGACTCGGGTCGGTCGCGGCGAGGCCGGCAGGCGCGGCAAGACAGCCGGCCGCGGTACCAAGGGCTCCGGAGCCCGCAAGAATGTGCCGCAGAACTTCGAGGGCGGCCAGATGCCGCTGCACATGCGCTTGCCCAAGCTGCGTGGCTTCAAGAACCCCTTCCGGGTGGAGTACCAGGTCGTGAATCTGGATCGGCTGGGTCAGCTGTTTCCTGACGGGGGCACGGTCGGCGTAGCGGATCTGGTTGCGGCTGGGGCCGTACGCGCCGGCGCGCCTGTCAAGATCCTCGGCGCCGGAGACATCTCCGTCGTACTGCAGGTGAGTGCGCACGCCTTCTCCGCATCAGCCAAGGAGAAGATCGCCGACGCGGGTGGCACCACAACCGAGCTCTAGGTGTGACCAAATTGCTGCTCGCGCGCAGCAAAGATAAGCCAATCAGTGGGAGCCACTGATTGGCTTGGTCTTTGGCCCGAAGGCGGTCAGGAATCGATCGCGGAAGGCATCCATCCCCCAGACTGGCGCCTGGGCATTGGGCTTGAGGCCTTCCTGCCAACTCCACGGTGCGATCCGATTCAAGACCGATCGGTCGCGCGCAACGATCGTGATCGGTACGTCGCGGCTGGCGCCCTGACCGGTGACGATCGGGGAGGGCTGATGATCACCGAGAAAGATCAGTACGAGATTGTCGTCGCCGTAGGTCTCCACGTAGGAGATCAGGCTGCTGAGCGAGTATTCGATGGACGCTCGGTAGTCGGCGCGTACCCGCGCCGGAATCCTCGTCAAGATGGCTTCCGGTGGATCGTTGGCTGCGGCCATCGTGTCAAAGACCGAGCCATCACCAACATTTCGCCAGTCGATGAGTTGTGGGATGGGTTCCCAGGGAGCGTGACTTGAGACAAGCGTGATCTCTGCCATCACAGGTTCGCGCTTTCGACGGGTGTGCTCGGTGCGTTCGAACCTCGCCAGTGTGTATTGGTCGGGCATGGTCGCCCAGCTGAATCGAGGGCCTTTGTACCCCATCTCTTTTGCCTCGTAGATCTGGTCGTAGCCCAGGGACTCACTCTCCGGCCAGGCCGAGTCATTGCCTGGCATGACGCCGACCGTGCGCCAGTTCGCGCGCCGGAAGGCGCTGGTGAGGGTCATGCGGTGACTGGAGGCGAGGTCGTTGTATCGCTGTTGGTTGTCTATCCACAAACCGGAAAGCAAGGTGGCGTGGGCGAGCCAGCTACTGCCGCCCGCGGTCGGTGAGGTGAGAAAGGCGCTCCGGGAAGCGAATCCAGCAGCGCGAAGCCGATGATCACCCGCGTCGAGCACCGCACCGACCTGGGATGCAAATTCTGGATCCTCGACGGCGTCGCGCCCGTAGCTTTCGACGAAGGCAAGGACGACGTCCTTGCCACGCAGTGCCGTCAGTAGGTCCTCTCCCGGTGTGTTGCCAAAGGCATCAGCACCGCCATCCGCGGGAACTGTTGGCCGATCCTGTAGCGCAGGCCCGACCGGGCGGTGATGGTGTTGGAGGTAGACGGCTGAGCCCTCAGCTGCGACGGGTACGCCGGGGACGATCTGACTGCCGAGCATGGCGCAGGTGAGCCAAAGGCTGGCGAGAACGACAACTGCGCGCGCCGCAGCTGCGTTGTGCCGCACCACCAGGCCGGCCAGGTGTTGCACTGATCGCGCCATGGAGATGACCAGCGCGGTGCTCAGAACTACCGCAGTAGCGAGGGAGCCGATCGCCGGCAGTGGCCCGATGGATCCGGCGAGGAACCTCATGGCGTCATCGAGCAGCCTCCAGTCGAGTACGGGGTCGAACGGCCGGCCGAGGACTGCGAAGAAACCCGTGTCGAGCAGCTTCATGATGGCCAACAGGCCGAGCGCCACTCCAAAAAGCGTCGCGGCCGCCGGCCTCGCCCTCGCCGGGAGGAAAAGCAGCAGAGCGACGCCGAGAACTCCCTCCAGCGGGATGCTGACGAATGCGGCAGGAGTAAGACGGCCGAACTCATCCGGAGCAAGCAGAGCGAGCAGCACCAGTACGCCGGCCAGCGTTGTGGTCAGCAATGCTGCGATCCGACGCGCGGGGTGCACGTCAACCTCGCCGGCTCGGTGCAGAGCCCGGTGAGCACGTGACACGACTGCACCTGCCTTCCGGTCGAGTGCAGGGGTCGGCGGCGGTGATCCGTCAGGCCCGCTGGCGGTGAGGCCGACCAGGCTCACATCATGGCAAGACTGTCGTCCTCGACACCACACACGTTTTCGTTAGTAAGACGTTGTCGATCGGCGAAAAGCTCACGTCGTCTGGGCTCGCCGATTGTGACAGCTGCAACGTAGGGCTGGGCCCAAAACCCCGTGATTTGCCGGATGTTGACCCGCAGCCGAACTCCTATCGTGCGGGGTAGAGCTACGGGCATAAGCCCCCGCACACCAGGGAGAACGCGATGATTGTCGACGATAGCAAGCTGCATGAGTTCCTCGGCCGATTTGTGGGGGACCTAGGTGCCACCGTCCACGCCGCGAACGTCGGCATTGGCGACAAGCTTGGGTTGTACAAGACGAGACGCCGTTCAACTACGTCTATGAGGTGCGGCGCTGAGGCGCCCTGGGCGTAAGAGGGAGGCTTGTGCGATGAGTGCGATCACCGTTGATCCGCCGGATTGGAAGGCCCCGCTCGGCGAGGCCTTCGATCGAGCATTGATGTACCTCGAAGGCTTGCCGGACCGTCCGGTACGCAGCACCGCGAGCCTCGCCGAACTGCGCGCGACGCTCGGTGGCCCGCTTCCGGAGGAGCCCGCCGAGTCGCGCGAGGTCATTGCGGCGCTGGCCGCGGCGGCCGAGCCCGGCGTCGTTCCGTCATCGAGCGGCCGCTTCTTCGGCTTCGTGGTCGGTGGTGCGACACCGGCAGCAGTTGCGGCCGACTGGCTGACCTCGGTGTGGGACCAAAATGCCGGCCTATATGTCCTCGGGCCGGCTGCCAGCGTCGTAGAGGAGGTAGCCGGCGCATGGCTGGCCGAATTGCTCGGCCTGCCGAGGCAGGTTTCGGTGGGTTTCGTGACCGGTGCCCAGCTTGCCAACACCACTGGATTGGCGGCTGCCCGCTACGAGATGCTGCGCCGGGTCGGCTGGGACACGGAAGTTGCCGGATTGTGCGGAGCACCCCGGCTGCAGGTCATCGCGGGGCAGGGTCGTCACGGCACGATTGACCGGGCGCTGCGGTTGCTTGGCCTTGGCACCGCCTCGATCGTCGAGGTCGAGATGGATGCTCAGGGTCGGATGCAGCTGGCAGCGCTGCGGCGTGCCTTGGAGCAAGACGATGGACCGGCCATCGTGTGCACCCAGGTGGGCAACGTGAACACCGGAGCAGTCGATCCGGTCGGTGAGATCTGCGACGTCGCTCATGGGCACGGTGCCTGGGTACATGTCGATGGCGCGTTCGGGCTGTGGGCCGCGGCCAGTCCGCGCTTGCGACGCTTGGTGGCCGGCGTGGAGCGTGCTGACTCGTGGGCCACCGACGCACACAAGTGGCTCAACGTGCCGTATGACTCCGGCCTGGTCTTCTGCGCCCACCCCGAGGCACATCGAGCCGCGATGGGCGTCCGAGCCAGCTACCTCGTGCACGGTTCGGACGGTCAGCGCGACGCGCTCGACTACAACCCCGAGCACTCCCGGCGCGCTCGCGGTTTCGCTGTCTACGCCGCGATCCGGGCGCTGGGTCGCAGCGGCATTGCCGAGATGGTCGAGCGCTGCTGCGCCATGGCGCAGCGCTTCGCCGAGCAACTCGCCGCTGCTGACGGCGTGGAGGTGCTCAATGAGGTGGTGCTCAACCAGGTGCTCGTACGCCTCCATGCGCCCGATGGGGACAATGACGGGCATACTTACCGAGTGCTGGAACGCCTGCAACACGACGGCACCTGCTGGATGAGCGGCACCGTGTGGAAGGGCCAGGCCGCCGTACGGATCTCGGTGTCGAACTGGTCGACTGGCCCCGATGACGTCGATCGCTCGGTCGCCGCCATGCTGCGTGCGCACACCGCCGGCTGACCCTCCTATGAGTGAGGACGAGCTCGTCGGCCGGGAGCGTGAGCGCGCGCTGCTGGCCTCGCCGGTCGCCGAAGCGCTCGCCGGTCACGGGTCGCTGATCCTGCTCGCCGGCGAGGCTGGGGTCGGCAAGACCACGCTGGCACGGCGTGTGCTCACCGGGTCCGGTCTCACCGTGCTGGAAGGCTTCGCGACACCGGGCGGCGCCTCAGCGTTCGGGCCGCTGGTCGAGGTGTTGCGCGCATACCACCGCTCGACGGCCGGGGGACCGCTCATCGCGGGACCGCTTGCTGCTCATCTGGCGCTGCTGCTGCCCGAGCTCGGTCCAGCGGCCCGTGGAGGCGACCCGGCCACGCTCTTCGAAGCGATCCGCTCGGCATTGGCGGCGATCGCGGCGCGGCAGCCGACAGCGCTGTTCCTCGACGACCTGCAGTGGGCCGACGACGCGACCCTGGAACTGCTGCCCGCGCTGGCCCGAACACTGTCCGAGCAGCCGCTGCTCATGCTGGCTGCGTATCGCAGCGACGAGCTACCGCGAGCGCATCCGATCCGGCGGATGCGCAGCGAGCTGCGTCGCTCTGGTCACCTGCGACAAGTGTTGGTCGAACCGCTGGACGCGGTGTCCACCGCGGTACTGGTGGCCCGGACTCTGGGGTCAGCCGCGCCGACCCTGCGCCGAGCCGTCTTCGACCGGACCGACGGCATTCCCTTGTATGTAACCGAACTCGCGGCCGCGCTTGCTGCCAGTGGGCTCCTGCAGCCAGGGCCATCCGGCCTGGAGCTCCTCGACGGCGCGGACGTTCCGCTGCCTGACAGCGTGCGTGATGCCGTACTGCTGCGGGCGACCGGGCTTTCAGACGATGCGCGCGCCGCGGCCATGGCAGCGGCGGTGGCGGGCCAGGTCTTCGATCCGGAGCTGGTACGGGCAGTCGCCGGACTCGACGCATGGCCCGATGAACTGGTCCGCCAGGGCATCGTCACTGAAGAACCGGACGACAGAATGGCCTTTCGGCACGCGCTGGTCCGCGACGCGTTCTATAGCGACATCCCGTGGACGACGCGCATCAAACTGCACAGTGCGGTGGCGCAACGGTTGGCAGGCGACCGCGCCGCGCCTGCCGTCGTCGCCGAGCACTGGGTACTGGGCCGGCAACCCGAGCGGGCTCGAGAAGCGTTGCTCGCAGCCGCTGACGGGTTTTGCGCGCTGCACGCCTACCGCGATGCGGCACGCGCCTTCCGGCGCGCGCTGGAATTGTGGCCGGAAGGTGAGGACGACCGATCCCGGCTGGACAGCCTGGAGCGTCTTGCCCGATGCGCCGAGCTGGCGGGTGACCTCGGCCCTGCGGCCACCGTGTGGCGCGAGGTCGCTGACGGACGCGACCGGGACGGCGATCTGATTCGCCTGGGCGATGCGCAGCGCCGGCTCGCCGCCGTGCTGGAACTGCAGGGCCGTTGGCAGGAGGCGTTGGCCAGCCGGGAACGTGCCGCTACGGCATTTACGGCAGCCAATGCACTGGCGGACGCGGCCGCCGAACGCCTGGCGGCTGCAGCCCATCTGCGCTCGGCCGGCAGCTTCCGGGCAGCACTCAGCCTGCTGGAGACCGCGGCGCAGCAGGCGCGCGCAGCGCAGCGAGTGGACCTGCAAGCCCGCATCCTTGGGCAGGAGGGAAACGCCCGGGCCCGCATGGGCGAGGGTCACCAGGGGGTGCAGCTGGTGCGCGCCGGCTTGGCAATGGCGCTGGAGCACGGCCTCGCCGGACCGGCGGCCGAGATCTACCAGCGGCTGGCCGATGCGCTGGAACATGCCGGAGACTACGCGGGCGCAAGCGCAACCTACGACGAGGCATATAGCTTCTGCTCCGCCAACGGTCTCGAGCCCACCGCACAGCTGTGCCTGGCTTGCCTGACCGCTGTGCTGCGGCAGTCCGGGGACTGGGACCGTGCAGCCAAGCTGTGCCGGCAGGTCATTGGGTCCTCCGATGCGTCGGCTCACGCCCGCGCGGTCGCCACCGGCCAGCTCGGATCGATACTCGGCTTGCGCGGCCAAGCAAGACAGGCGCGGCCACTGCTACTGGAATCGGCGACCATCGCGCGGCGGATCGAACTCGCGGCTATGGAGCTGTTATCAGGCTGGGGACTAGCCATTGTGGACAGCGTGGAGGGCGACACGCAGTCTGCGGCGGGTCACTGCTGGACCTTGCTGGAACGGTGGAAGCAGACCGAAGAGCGACACTATGTGATCTCACCCCTGCGTTGGGCTACCACGTTCTTCGCCGAGTCCGGTGATGCCGCCGGTACCCGGGCCTGCGCTGCGGCCCTCGCTCAGATCGCGGCTGATGTTGGTCAGGATGAGGCGATGTCTGCGCTCTCGCACGCGTTGGGCGAGATTACGCTCATCGACGGAAGCGCTGAGCAGGCTGGCGACCAGTTCGCACGGGCGCTGGTGCTGCTGCAGGCCTACGATGCACCGTTCGAACGCGCGGAGTCGCAGCGCCGTGTGGCAGCCGTTCTTGCCGCCGCTGGTCGACATGAAGAGGCCGTGCAGCATCTTGTCGCCGCCTACCGGACGGCTCGACGGCTCGGAGCGAAGCCGCTGGCCAACCAGGTCGCTGCCGCGCTCAGCGCACTGGGGGAGCAGCCCGAACGGCGGCTGGGTAGGCGAACGGCCACGCAGCTGGAGAACGGCGGCCTGACCCGCCGCGAGGTGGAGATCGTCCGGATGGTGGCCAACGGACGGACCAATCGGGAGATCGCACGCGAGCTGTTTCTGAGCCCGCGCACCGTCGAGATGCATGTCAGCAGCATCTTGATGAAGTTGAATGGCCGATCCCGGGCGGACGCGGCCCGCCGCGCCAGCGAGCTCGGTTTGCTTGCGCAGGCTGCTCCGCCTGGCTGAGCACGCCCGGGCCTGGTATGGCCGACCTAGAGTGGGGTCTTTCAGGGAACGGCTCTGGGGGCCTCCGAGACGATGCGGGCTTCGGAGTCGGTTCTTGATAAAGTCGGTCGGTCCTGTTCGCGTGAGCTGCGTTTTGTGGCAAGGCGCAGGCAGTTCAGTGACGCGTCCAGGATTGTCGCGAGAAAGGGAGGGCACGGGTGCTCGCCGCGTTCGCCAACGCGTTCCGGACTCCGGACCTACGCAAGAAGATCTTCTTCACACTCACGATCCTTGCGATTTTCCGACTCGGTTCGATCGTCCCGACGCCGAACGTCAACGTCAAGCAGGTGAGCTTCTGCCTCAAGCAGGCGACCACCGGCGAGCAGCAAGGTCTGTACGCGTTGATCAACCTTTTTTCCGGCGGTGCATTACTCCAGCTCGCGATCTTCGCATTGGGCATCATGCCCTACATCACCGCCAGCATCATTCTGCAACTACTGACGGTGGTCATCCCGCGACTGGAAGCCCTGAAGAAAGAGGGCCAATCAGGGCAGACCAAGATCACTCAGTACACCCGCTACCTGACCCTGGTGTTGGCCGTGCTCAACTCCACCGCCTTCGTCACGGTGGCGGTGAACGACCGGCTCTTCACCGGATGCCCCGGCCTGGTCTACGACAAGAGCATCTTCCCTGTGGTCGTCATGATCCTGACGATGACGGCCGGCACCGGCGTGATCATGTGGCTAGGTGAGCTCATCACCGAACGCGGCGTCGGCAACGGCATGTCGGTACTGATCTTCACCCAGATCGCTGCCACTTTCCCGAGCGCGCTGTGGAGCCTGAAGGTCGCCCGGCCGGGCTCGCAGGGCTGGGTCATCTTCCTGGTGGTCATCGCGTTGGGCTTGCTCGTGATGGCCGGCGTCATCTTCGTCGAACTGTCACAGCGCCGCATCCCTGTGCAGTACGCCAAGCGGATGGTGGGCCGGCGGATGTTCGGTGGCACCACCACGTACATCCCCATCAAGGTCAACCAGGCCGGTGTCATCCCCGTCATCTTTGCGTCGTCACTGCTCTACCTGCCGGCTCTTTATGCCCAGTTCCGGCCAGACGACAAATTCTCGTCGTGGATCAGTGCGAACTTCGTCAAGGGCGACCATCCGATCTACATCGCCAGCTTCTTCCTGCTGATTGTGTTCTTCGCCTACTTCTACGTCGCGATCACGTTCAACCCCAACGAGGTCGCTGACAACATGAAGAAGTACGGCGGCTTCATCCCCGGCATCCGTGCCGGGAAGCCGACCGAGGACTACCTCAGCTTCGTACTGTCCCGCCTGACGTTCCCGGGCTCGCTCTATCTCGGACTGATCGCGCTGCTGCCCTCGATCGCGTTCATCCTCTTGAACGCCAATCAGAACTTCCCCTTCGGCGGCACCTCAATCCTGATCATCGTTGGTGTCGGGCTCGATACCGTGAAACAGATCGAGAGCCAGCTTCAGCAGCGCAACTACGAAGGGTTCCTCCGCTAATGCGACTCCTCATCATGGGCCCTCCCGGCGCAGGCAAAGGTACCCAGGCCAAGCGGATCGCTGAGCACTACAGGATCCCGGCAATTTCGACCGGTGACATCTTCCGCGCCATGAAAAACGCCGACACGCCGCTGGCCCGGCAGGTGCGGGCGATCATGGAGTCCGGAGGCTACGTGAGCGACGAGATCACCAATGAGATTGTGAAGGACCGGTTGGCGCAGCCTGACTGCCAGACGGGCTTTCTGCTCGACGGTTACCCGCGTACGTTGCAGCAAGTGCGGACTCTCGACGACTACCTCGCCGAGACGGACCGCCCGCTTGACGCGGTCATCTCGCTGCTGGCCGACACGGACGAAGTCGTCGCACGGTTACTCAGACGGGCGGCGATCGACGGCCGATCCGACGACAACGAGGAAACCATCCGGGTACGCCTGCAGGTTTACCTCGAGCAGACCGAGCCGTTGCTCGACGTCTACCGCTCACGCGGGTTGCTTGTCGAGGTGAACGGCCTCGGTGAGGTCGATGAGGTGTCCGAGCGGGTCTTCGCTGCATTGGATGCTCACCGCGAGCGCCGGACCTCTGAGCTGGTCGAGCCCACGTAAGCGTTAGCCGCGAGGGTTACCAGCCCAGCGGCCCCGTCCACGGTGATCAGTTGGCCCGTCTCGATCTTGTGCGTTGCCTCGGGCACACCAACGACGGCAGGAATCCCGTACTCGCGCGCGACGACCGCGCCATGGGAGTTCGAGCCGCCCATCTCCATCACCAGGCCGCCGGCTGTCAAGAACAGCGGAGTCCAGCCGGGATCGGTCGAGGGCGCGACCAAGATCTCACCGGGCTCGAGGTGAGCGCCCACCGGATCCAGCACCACCCGCGCCCGGCCCGTGACCGTGCCAGCCGAGGCTGGACTGCCGGCAAGCGCGCCGTCCGTCCGGACGGTCTCGACAGCCACGGCTTCTGGCTCCGTCCCGTCGGAGAGGAGCAGACGGGGAATGTGCCGCCGCTTCAGCTCCTGCTCGTACGCCTCACGTCGCTCGGCAACCAGCGCTCGCAGGTTTTCGCCAGCCAGGCCGCGGCGGGCGTCGCCCAAGTCGAGGAAAAAGACATCGTGTACGTGATCGATCGTCCCTGCGTCGGCGAGCTGGCGTCCGACTTCCTTCAGCTGCTGGCGCATGGCAGCGAGCGCCATGATCAGCAGGAACTTCGGCGCCTCACGCAAGCCGACGAGCTGGCGCACCCGCCGCAGCGTCCAGCCAGCCAGGCGCGCCCGGAGCCGGCTGCGCTCAGCGGCTCGCGTCATCAGGCTGGTGATCATGGACTCCGCTTTCGCCTCGCCAGCACGGAACTGCGAGACCGGGTCAAGATCGTCAGGATCGAGGCGCAGATAGTTGCTGATCACCCCGAGTAGGTAGCTCGGATCATCTGACCAGCGCGGCATGCCAAGGTCGATCTCGGCGACCGCCCGATGGCCGAATCGGCGCAGGAATCCCTGAAGGCCACGCTGTGCTACGGGAGGCAACGCTCGCTCCCGGTAACGCTGCAGCAGATCAGGTACTGCCAGGTCGGTGAAGACCGTACGCGAGGGCTCGTTGTTGCGAATCTCCTCGGTCAGCTTCCAGAGCTTGAGATCCATTTCGGTGGTGATGTTGTGCGGCAGTCCACGCAGCACCTCTTGCAGCTCGCCAGGTTGGGCCACGTCACGCAGCAAACGCCGAGACGCGGCCAGCATCAGCAGACCGCCCACCGCGTACGCGAAGGTGCGCGGCATGAGCAAGAACAAGTCACCGAGTCGCCGCTCGACGAAGTCCAGGCGCTGGGACGCTGTCGCGTTGGCGGGTAGGGTCAGCGCTCGGCGTAGCCGCCGCTCGGTGGCGGCAACGCCGCGATAGGCCAGTTCCGGATTGGCCAGCCCGGCAGCCACGCGCACCGGCACTTTGTTGCGGATCAGGGCGCCAGCAATGTGCCGGAGCGCAGTATGGTCTGACTTCTCGAGGATCGAGAACTCAGGGCGCTCGGCAAGAGTCTTCAAAACCGCTGACGCGCGCGCTTCCATGACTCCGAACACTCTGATCACTGCCCTGCGCCCGATCCGGTTGCGCAGCACGCTGGTCACGTCCAAGAAGACTCGCTGACCGGGGGCATGCATGGCGGGTGGGCCGGCCAATGGCTCGGCGGGGGGCATTTTGATCGCTGTGGCGACAGACGTGCCGATCAATCGAATGGCGGCAATGCCCATCGGGGTGATCGGTCGCGTCAGGCCTTGTGCCAACGAGAAGCACATCAAGACCCGCAGCCCGGGCCGGTGGGTCAGGGCCAACGGATACAGCGTCGTGATTGGTCGCGCCTGGGTCAGCCACAGGTTTCCCGCTGGGTCGAGCGCCCATTCAGTATCCTGGGGCGCTCCGTACAGCCGCTGTACCTGTTGGCCAAGATCAACGAGTCGCAACACCTGATCATCGTCCAAGCAGGCTTCCGAACTCTGATCGGCCAGCTCACGGTGCTCGGTGCCGCCACCTGGCGTGCTGGTGATCATTAGACGCTTGTCGCCGAGCCGCCGGCTGACAATCCTTCGGTCGACAGAGTTCACGACGAAATGGTCCGGGTTGACGGCGCCAGAGACTACGGCCTCCCCAAGTCCTGGGCTGGCGTCGATCACGGTTTCGTTCCTGCTGCCGGTGATCGGGTTCGCGGTAAACATCACGCCAGCAGCCGCCGAATCGATCATGCGCTGCACGACCACGGCCAGCGTCACGCTGCGGTGGTCGATTGCGTTGGCATTGCGGTAACTAACGGCTCGATCGGTCCACAGCGATGCCCAGCACCGCCGGACGGCATCGAGCAGGGCCGCGGAACCGACCACGTTGAGGTAGGTGTCTTGTTGCCCGGCGAAGCTGGCGTACGCCAGGTCCTCTGCCGTGGCAGAGGAGCGGACCGCCACCGGTTCATCGACACCAAGGGCGTCGTAATGATCAGTGGTTGCGGTTCGCAACTCGGGCGGAGGCTCGAGCGCCAGCACTCGCCGGCGGGCCTCTTTAGCCGCTTCGGCCACCCCGCCCGCGTCCGTCGCGCCCGCGAGCTTGTCCATCAAGTCATCCAGCTGCCTGTGCACCACCAACCGATACGCCTCAGTTGTGACGCAGAAACCACCTGGCACCGGCAGTTCAGCTGAGCTCAAGATTCCGAGATTGAGCGCCTTGCCGCCGACCGCACTGATCATGCTCGAGTCGATGTCGACAAGGTCCACGAGCAGCGCCATAGACAGACGATAGAACCAACCAGGCGCTAATTCAACAAGCGATGAATTAGCGCGCCCAAATCCCCACACCGGGGGGTCGAAACCTACGTGCACGTCGTTTTCTGACGGTCTACATGGCTTGCAAACCGTGCAGACCGTCAGCAAGCTGTGTAGACCCCATCGACTCAAGCTCACGGGGGGCGAGGCCGGTAGCCTTCTGGAGCGTGACTCGCTTTCCGGAAACGCGTCGGGATGACGTCGTCGAGGTGCTCCACGGACGGCCTATCGCCGACCCATACCGGTGGCTGGAAGATCCGGACTCGCCCGAAACCGCTGACTGGGTCAAGCGGCAGAACGAGCTCACTGCTCGCTACCTAGAGTCGCTGCCAGATCGGTCATGGTTTCTCGAGACGATGCAGCGAGTGATGAAACGGCCGCGGGCGGGTGTGCCATTCGAGCGTGCCGGGCATTACTTCGTATCGCGGAACGACGGCAGCCAGAACCAGGACGTGATCTTCGTCGCCTCGTCACTGCAGGAGTTACTGGCCGGCGGGCGAGTGTTGGTGGATCCCAATACGTTCTCACCAGACGGCACGAGCTCATTGGCCAGCTTGACAGTGAGCGGGGACGGTCAGCTGGTGGCGTACGGGGTCAGCGAAGCAGGCAGTGACTGGACGACGTTTCGGCTGCTGAGTCTGGCCGCCGCCGGAGACCAAGTGGACGATGCGCTGATCCAGACCAAGTTCTCCCAGGCGGAATGGTTGCCTGATCATCGCTCCTATGTCTACACCCATTTTGATCATGAGGGTCAAGCGGACGGTACGCAGACCGCCTCCTTGTCCGGACCCAAGCTGCGGGTCCATCGCATCGGTGACCCTCAAGATCAGGACGAGCTGATCATGGAATTTCCGGAAAATGATCAGTTGATGTTCTGGGGGGAGGTCACCGACGATGACCACTACCTGGTGGTCAGCATCGTCGAAGGAACTGAAAACAAGAACCGACTGTGGGTCTATCCGATCATCTCCGGTGAGCGCAGCGAGGTCGGCAGGCCGATCAAGATCATCGACGAGGCTGTTGCGGAATTCGTGTTGGCCGGTTCGGACGCCGCCACACTCTATCTGCGAACGGATCTTGAGGCCGAGGCCGGACGGCTGGTTGCTGTCGATCTTGACTCCTTCGAGGACACTGGACAGCTCCGCTGGCAGGAGGTGGTCGCCGAGTCCGAAGACACGCTGTTGGACGCGAGGGCCGCCGGCGACGGGTTCATCCTGGTCTACCTTGCCGATGCGCAGCCTCAGGTCATCCGGATCAGCCGGGACGGTTCCATGGCTCAGGCTGTCGAGGCACTTGGGGGTGCGGTCGTCGGACTGAATGCCAAGCGCGGCGACGATGAGGCGTTCATCGGCCTCTCATCGATCACCTCGCCCACACACAGCTATCTGATCGAGACCGGTTCAGCCGCTGTGACCTCGCTCGCGGGTCTCATCCAGCCGGCCGACGATGCCTTCGCCGGCCCACAGATCGTGATGGAACGTCATGCCGCGATGAGCAAGGACGGTACGCCGGTGCCCTACTTCCTGATCACACCGGCTGATGCCGACCGGACTGGGCCGCAACCGACCCTGCTGTATGGCTACGGAGGGTTCAAGATCCCCGTGCTCGCGGACTATCGACCAGGCTGGTCAGGCTGGCTAGCTGGGGGTGGCCTGCTGGCGATCGCCAATCTGCGAGGCGGGGGAGAGTTCGGCACTGCCTGGTACGAGGCCGGCCGCCTGGCTCGCAAGCAGAACGTCTTCGATGACTACATCGCAGTGGCCGAACATCTCAAACAGACCGGGGTCACCACCACGCGACAACTCGCCCTGCACGGCCGCAGCAACGGTGGCTTGCTTGTCGGAGCCGTGCTGACGCAGCGTCCCGACCTGGCGGCGGTGGCGCTTCCGGCGGTCGGAGTCCTGGACCTGCTTCGCTTCCATCTGTTCACCATCGGCGCGGCCTGGATCTCCGATTACGGGAATCCGGACGACCCAGAGCAATTCACGCGAGCTCTGGCGTACTCGCCGCTGCACAACGTCCGCCTGGGAATCAGCTACCCAGCGACCTTGGTATTCACCAGCGATCATGACGATCGCGTTGTGCCGCTGCACAGTCACAAGTTCACGGCCACCTTGCAGCAGGCCCAAGCCGGTGACCAGCCGATCCTGACGCGGATCGAGGTCTCAACGGGCCACGGAATCGGAAAGCCAACCGCCCTCATCGCGGCGGAATGGGCCGATCTGCTGGCTTTCGCAGCCCACCACACTGGCTTACAGCTGCGAGCGACGACGACGGCGGCGGACTCCAAGCGCGATGCGCGAGCAGCTCCAAATAAAGGGCGAGTAGGTTCCAAGACATGACTGTTGCCATTGACGACGATACTTTCGCGTCCTTGGTCGAGCCGCTGCGCCGGGAATTGACCGTGCACTGCTATCGGATGCTGGGCTCGGTTCATGACGCGGAGGATCTGGTCCAGGAGACCTACTTACGCGCCTGGCGGGGTTTTCACAACTTCGAGAACCGTTCGTCGGTGCGTACCTGGATGTATCGCATCGCGACCAACGTTTGCCTGACCGCGCTCAATGGCCGGGAGCGCCGGCCGATGCCCACTGGGCTTGGCCAGCCGAGTTCGGATCCGTACGGTCCGCTGGAATCCCGTCCCGAGGTGACTTGGCTGGAGCCGGCGCCCGACTCGGTGGTGTGGGGCGGTTCGGCAGATGATCCGGCTGCCGAAGTCGTGGATCGGGAAAGTGTCCGGCTGGCCTTCATTGCGGCCTTGCAGCATCTCACGCCGCCACAGCGAGCGATCTTGATCTTGCGCGACGTACTGGCCTGGCAGGCCAGCGAGGCTGCGGAGCTGCTGAACATGTCTACGGCCGCTGTGAACAGCAGCCTGCAGCGCGCCAGGGCGCAGATGCACAAGCTCGACCCGGAAGGTCCCGACAAGCCTCTCGACGACGAGCATGCGAAAGAGTTGCTTGCTGACTACGTGGCCGCCTTCGAGAACTATGACGTCAAGCGGATCGTCGAGCTTCTTGCTGATGATGCTGTCTGGGAGATGCCGCCCTACCTTGGCTGGTACGAAGGCCCGGTCGCGATTGGGCATCTCATCGAGACGCATTGTCCCGCCGAGGCGCCCGGGGACCAGATCATGGTGCCAACCTGGGCAAACGGCCAGCCTGCTTTCGCGCTGTACATGAAGCAGCCAGATGGATCACATCAGGCATTCCAGATCCAGGTGCTGACGCTGACAGACAAGGGCGTTTCGCATGTCAGCACCTTCTTCGATACCACGCTGTTCGCCCAATTCGGGATGCCTGAAATGGCGCCTCCGCATTGATTTGTGGCTGCTCGCGCATCGCGCGGTGTTGATTGCTCGCGAACATCGAGAATCCGCCTAGTTCGTCGTCGCTCGCGGAGGAAAAAGCGCCTCCGCTCCCTCCTCCTCACCACGGCGGCGCGCGATACCGACGCTCGCAGCCGGTTACTGCAGAGCGGACATTAAGCGCATCACATTGTCGATGTAGCGCTTTCGCAGCGGTCTGCGCGCCCACTCAACGAGGGTGAGCTCCCGGGACGAGCGGTAGTGATCTTCGACCTGACGCATGGCCGTAGTCAGCGACCGGCTGAGGCACATCACCGAGACCTCGAAGTCCAGGTTGAACGAACGGATGTCCATGTTGCTCGACCCGATGACGGCGACATCGTCGTCCACCGAGAAGTGCTTGGAGTGCAACACAAACGGAGCAGGGTAGAGGTAGATCTTCACCCCGGCCTTGAGGAGGGCTTTGTAGTAGGAACTCTGAGCATGATGGACCATGAACTGATCACCCGGCTCGCCAACGAATAGCTCAACATCGATGCCGCGCTGCGCGGCGGTCGTGATGTCGTACAGCAATGAGTCGTCGGGCACGAAGTAAGGGCTGGTGATCGAAAGCCGGCGTTGGGCGGAGTAGATCAGCGAGTTGAACAATCTCAGGTTGTTCTCGTCCGGAAAGCCCGGTCCGCTCGGCACGACTTGGCACAGCACCTCGCCGGGCTCCATCTCGGACGCGTACGGCTGCACGTCCTCACGAAGCACCTCGTCGGTCTCGAGGTACCAGTCGGTGGCAAAAATGATGTTGAGAGAGAAGACCACCGGTCCGCTGACTTGCATCAGCAGCTCGCGCCACTTACGGCCCGCTCGCTCGTGTTTGCGGTTGTGATAGCTGGCGTCGATCATGTTCAGTGAGCCGACGAAGGCCACGCGGCCGTCGATTATGACGATCTTGCGATGGTTCCTCAAGTCAGGCCGTCGCCATTTTCCTTTCAGCGGCTGGACCGGCAGCATTGGGTGCCACTCGATGGCGGTGTGCTTGAGCTTCTTGATCATGTTCCGATAGCCCGGAATGCGGGAAGTGCCAATGTGATCAAACATCAGCCGCACCTTCACTCCGCGAGGGCTGCCGATCAACCAGAATGCCACCAGGCCGATCACCGGAAGGAACAAGATCAGCAGCAGCCAGGCGGAGGCGGATGACGGGCGTCGTCCTTCGGGTACCAGGCCCAGTGCCACGACCTTGATCGCAAGATCCAGAAGGTAGAGCGCCACGGTCAGGAGGCTTACGTTGGTCGCCGTTACCGTGCGCACAGTCTGGTGTCTCCAGCAGGGCCATGTCAGCACATGCGCCGAGTAGCCTGGATGGGTGAGCAGCAACTTGCCGATCTCGTCGCCCTATCGGAGCACCCCCGACGCTCCGGTGACTGACGCGGAACGCGATCGGCTCAACGCCAGACTCAATGCGGCCTACACAGCGGGAACGCTGGCCCAGGAGGACTATCAGGCTCGGCTTGACCTGCTCTTCGCGGCCAAGCGGCTCGGTGAGCTGGTGCCGGTCGTTGAGGGGTTGCCACCGCTGCCGACCTACTCGAGTCCGGCGATCGTTGCCAGTTCAAGTGGGCAGCCCGGCGAGTTGTCTGAGTCGCGACCGCCGGGCCGTTTGACCGCCGCCGTCGTCGGAGGTCTGGCCGCCGCCATCCTGATCATTGCCATCTTGCTCGTGCTCTTGATCTAGGGGAGTTAAGCGTGTCCAACCAGCCGACCTCTCCGGCCGGCGGGTCGTGGAGGGCCACCAAACACATCGGCTGAGCACTCCGAATACCGTTCGAGGTTGCCTACAACGATTTGGTATGGCAAACCTAACCTTGTTCCAACACCAACGATGGATCTCTAAAATGGCGACTGTGCCCCGGCAACACATCACCCAGAAGAAGGTCGCTGAGCATGTTCAGCGGTTGGGTGAGCTGTACCCGCCGATCCCTCTGGACTCGGTCGATCGGACGATCAAACGGCCGGGACTTGTAGCCAGGAAGTTCGGGCACGTTATCGACTATCTGGCTCGAGTTGAGCTTGAAGTCGACCGCAATGTGCTGGAGTTGCTGATCCTGCTGCCCGATGTTGACGAGATCAACAAAACCTTCTACGCCGACGTGTGGCAACCGCAGGAGATCCAGCATGGGCTGATCTTGGATCGGCTCCAGCAAGATCTTGGCCGGACCGCTGCCAGACCGCACCTCGACGTGTCCTTCAAGATCAAGATCTTGGGAGCGTTGGCCCATCTGAAACCCATCCAAGACATTGCCAAGTTGATGTACTTCCTCACTGGTGCCAGCACCGAACGGCAAGCGGTGCTGGCGTACAACCAGATCAACCGCGGCCTGAAGGAACTCGACGAGACAGCCATCTCGGAAACGATCATCACGCCCATCAAGCAGCAGGAGCCGGGACACTTCGCTTTCTACCAGATGTCTGCGACCGCGATGATCCAGGACAAGGTGCTTCGGCCTTGGCAGCTGTTCCTGACGCGGGTGCTGCGGGAGAAGTCCTACCACCTGGTCGGCACCAACCAGATGAAGCAATACAAGGCCGACATGGGCGGAGTGATGATCGACCTCGGCCTCGATAGTGATCTTGAGGGGTACGCGCGCGAAGTCGGACGAGTTGAGAACAGGCTGTTGTGGGCTCACAGGCAGGGCATGGAGTTTCCGCCGTACATCCTGAAGGCACTCAAGGAGAGCGTCGACCTCTACCGAGAGCGACTCGAGCGCGGTCTCAAATTCGCCTAGCTCTACTGCCCCGGCTCCTTTTCGAACTACCCGCTGCTCTGCACACTTTCCCCACGCTCTACATACGCTGCAACGTGTGCAGAGTGACTGCAAGGTGGGTTAACCCAGTTTTCTGACGAGGAGGCCGGGACCGATGGAGCCAGGAATCTTCGGGCGACATTCGGCGATTTGGGTACGGCCGGGTCCTGGCGTAAACTTCTCGGCTGGCCATCTTTGGCCGGCCGATGAGGCGTACGCGGAAACAAGTTAGAGAGTTTATGGCGAAGAAAGAGGGCGCACTCGAGCTAGAGGGCACCGTGGTTGAGGCCTTGCCCAATGCGATGTTTCGCGTTGAGCTGGCCAATGGTCACAAGGTGTTGGCCACCATCAGTGGCAAGATGCGGCAGCACTACATCCGCATCCTTCCGGCAGACCGAGTGGTCGTCGAGCTTTCCGCCTATGACTTGACCCGCGGCCGCATCGTCTACCGGCACAAGTAGCCAACTCACAAACCATCCACATCGTCTGGCTTGCTCGCGCTTGCCCGACGTGAGTTCAGAAAGAAGCTCGATGAAGGTCCAGCCGAGCGTCAAGAAGATCTGCGACAAGTGCAAGGTGATACGCCGGCACGGTCGCGTGATGGTGATTTGCGAGAACCCGCGGCACAAGCAGCGACAGGGCTAGCCGCACACGAGCACGACCTACGAAAGTGTGATCGCACATCCGGGAAAACTCCCGGATCCACCCTCGGTCGGAGGCCGAGGCCCCGGTGATCAGGTGCTACATCTGATTGAAGGCAACTGGGGACGCATCACGCCAGACACCTCCGCGACGTCATTCGCCCGAGCTTGTCCAAGGGTGTAAGCCAGCAAAGGCCGGCGTCGACCAGACGAAAGGTAGTAACGGCCTGATGGCACGCCTTATTGGGGTTGATCTCCCGCGCGACAAGCGGCTCGAGATCGCTCTCACTTACATCTACGGCATAGGCAAGACCCGCGCCTTGCAGACGCTCGAGGCCACGCAGATCAGTGGCGACCTCCGCGTCCACCAACTGACCGACGAGCACCTGGTCGCGCTTCGCGACTGGATCGAAGCGAACTACCAGATCGAAGGTGATCTCCGTCGGGAGGTTGCCTCAGACATCAGACGCAAGGTCGAGATCGGTTCCTACCAAGGACGTCGCCACCGCAGCGGCTTGCCCGTACGCGGCCAGCGCACTCGCACCAACGCCCGCTCCCGCAAGGGCGCGCGCAAACCCGTCGCCGGCAAGAAGAAGGCCAAGTAACGCCACCCGGCGTTCGGGCAAAAGATCCAGGAGAGTCTGAGAACTTATGGCAACTGCAGGCCGCGGCGGCGCCGCCAAGAAGGTGCGTCGCAAGGAAAAGAAGAACGTGGTCGCTGGCCACGCGCACATCAAGAGCACCTTCAACAACACTGTCATTTCAATCACCGATCCGAGCGGTGCAGTCATCGCCTGGGCGTCGGCCGGCACCGTCGGTTTCAAGGGCTCCCGGAAGTCCACGCCCTACGCCGCACAGATGGCTGCTGAGGCGGCTGGTCGTCGTGCGATGGAACACGGGATGAAGCGCGTCGACGTTTTCGTCAAGGGCCCCGGCTCTGGCCGCGAGACTGCCATTCGCTCACTCGGCGCGATCGGCCTCGAGGTTGGCGCGATCTCCGATGTCACCCCTGTCCCACACAACGGCTGCCGCCCGCCCAAGCGGCGCCGGGTCTAACCGCCAGAAGACGAAGGACTTAAGAGAAATATGGCTCGCTATACCGGTCCTATGACCAAGAAGTCGCGTCGGCTGGGTGTTGATCTAGTCGGCGGAGACAGGGCGTTCGAGCGGCGCCCCTACCCGCCCGGCGTGCACGGCAAGGGACGCACCAAGGAGTCGGAGTACTCCTTGCAGCTGCGCGAGAAGCAGAAGGCGCGCTTCTCCTACGGTGTCTTGGAAAAGCAGTTCCGCCGCTACTACGAGGAAGCGAACCGGCTGCAAGGCAAGACCGGCGACAACCTGCTCCAGATTCTGGAGTCCCGCCTCGACAATGTGGTTTATCGCGCCGGGCTGGCCCGTACCCGCCGACAGGCCCGCCAGTTCGTGGTACACGGCCACTTCCTGGTCAATGGCCACAAAGTCGACATCCCCTCCTATCGGGTGACGCCGCATGACGTCATCGACCTCGCTGTCAAGGTGAAGGACCAGACACCACACATCATTAACCGCGAGACCCACGGTGAGCGTGACGTGCCCGGCTGGATGCAGGTCTTCCCTGACCGTGGCCGGATCCTGATTCATCAGCTTCCGACACGGGAACAGATTGTGATCGATGTTTCTGAGCAGCTGATCGTCGAGCTCTATTCGAAGTAAGGAAGATCATGTGCCCTGAGCTTGTTGAAGGGCACGAAGCAGTAAACCGCTGGCGTCGGATACGCCAGGGGTGCCGCATCATCAAATAGCGGGTGGTGCGGGGAAGGAAGAGAAATGCTGATCGCACAGCGCCCGTCCTTGTCGGAAGAGACCGTCTCCGACAATCGCTCCCGGTTCACCATTGAGCCGCTGGAGCCGGGCTTCGGTTACACCCTCGGCAACTCGCTGCGTCGTACGCTGCTGTCCTCCATTCCAGGCGCAGCCGTGACCAGCATCAAGATCGACGGCAACCTGCACGAGTTCTCTACGATCGAGGGCGTCGTTGAGGACGCCACCGAGATCATCTTGAACCTGAAGGGCTTGGTTGTGTCCTCGGAGGAAGACGAGCCGGTCACAATGTATCTGCGTAAGGCTGGCGCCGGGGGGGTGACCGCTGCAGACATTGCTCCGCCGGCTGGGGTAGAGGTGCACAATCCTGATTTGCACATCGCCACACTCAATGACAACGGCAGGCTTGAGATGGAGCTCGTGGTGGAACGTGGCCGCGGCTACGTATCCGCAGTGCAGAACAAGACTGCCGATGCCGAGATCGGCCGTATCCCTGTCGACTCCATCTATTCACCGGTGCTCAAGGTCACTTACAAGGTGGAGGCCACCCGCGTCGAGCAGCGCACCGACTTCGACAAGCTGATCTTGGACGTGGAGACGAAGCAGGCAATCCGTCCGCGCGATGCAGTCGCTTCTGCCGGCCGGACTCTGGTTGAGCTATTCGGCCTCGCCCGCGAGCTGAATGTGGAGGCCGAGGGCATCGAGATCGGACCGTCGCCGATCGACGAGCAGTTGGCTGCAGATCTCGCGTTGCCGGTCGAGGACCTGAACCTCACCGTCCGGTCGTACAACTGCCTCAAGCGTGAGGGCATCCACACGGTGTCGGAACTGGTGTCGCGCAGCGAGCAGGATCTGCTGGACATCCGCAACTTCGGCTCGAAGTCGATCGACGAGGTGAAGCTCAAGTTGCACGAGATGGGCTTGTCGCTCAAGGACAGCGCGCCCGGCTTCGATCCGCTGAGCGCCATCGGCAGGTACGACGACCTTGACGAGGACGATGTCGACTTCAGTGAGACCGAACAGTATTAAGCAAAGGGGGGCGACCCCCTTTGAACCCCCGCATGAAGCAAGGGGGCGACCCCCCTTGAACCTCCCGCAGTAAGCAAAGTGGGGCGACCCCCTTTGAACCCCCGCAGTAATCGGCTTATCCCCGAGCTCAGGAGAGAATTGACATGCCAGCACCCACGAAAGGCGCTCGCCTCGGAGGAAGTGCCGCCCACCAGCGGCTCATCTTGTCTAATCTGGCCACTCAGCTGTTCGAACATGGCCGGATCGTGACGACCGAGGCCAAGGCGAAGCGGTTGCGTCCGCTGGCGGAGAAGTTGATCACCAAGGCCAAGCGTGGCGACATCCACGCGCGGCGTCTGGTGCTTACGACCGTTCGTGACAAGGGTGTGGTGCACACGCTGTTCACCGAGATCGCACCCGGCCTGGCTGACCGGGAGGGCGGCTATACGCGGATCACCAAGGTCGGTCCGCGTAAGGGTGACAACGCTCCGATGGCGGTGATCGAACTGGTCACGGAGTCTGTCGAAGAGAGCCGGAAGGCGAACGCCAAAGGCGTTGCTCCGGCGAAGAAGGCTCCTGCGAAGAAGGCGGTGGCCAAGTCGGCTCCGGCCGCTTCGACTGCTGCGGCAGCGGCTCCGGCCGCTTCGACTGCTGCGGCAGCGGCTCCGTCTGCTGAGGCTGCTCCGGCCGCTGCAGCTGCACCCACCGCCGAGTCGCAGCCTGCTGAGACAAGCCCGGCAGAGAAGCTCGTTGAGGAAACGAGTGAAGTGGATGACGCCACCGCGGAGCAGGAGCAACCGAGCGACGACTCCTCCGATGAGGAGGCTGCCACGGTCAGCGAACCAGACGCGACCGAGGAGACGGAAGAAAAGGCCTGACTTCTCGCTAACAAGAACGGCGCTCTCCCACTTCGGGTGAGCGCCGTTCTTGCATTACCGCGTCGGCAACTCGATCTGTGTGCTGGTTGCGAAGATTCCGACCAGGGTCGGGCTTTTCGACTACTGATCGGCGCCTGGCAACACGAAAAGTCCGCGCTGGTCGGAAATTTGACGGTGTCGAGAGGGAGAATCGCCAGCATGCTGCTGAGCCGGCTCGCCGACACCCGAATCGCGCTCGCCGACACCCGTTCTCGGAACGCCAAGCGTGACATCATCGCCGCGGTGCTTCGGGAGGCCTCGCGCGATGACGTGGAGATCGTGGTCTCGTACTTGGCGGGGAGCCTGCGCCAGCGGCGTACGGGGGTGGGCTGGAAGTCGCTGCAGAACATACCCTCGCCAGCGGTCGAGTCCTCGCTGACCGTAAGCGAGGTCGACGCCGTTTTCTCCTGCGTCGCGAGCCTCAGCGGTGTCGGATCGACGGCTGCTCGAGCTACTGCGGTGAACGCGCTGCTCGCCCGAGCAACCGCAGACGAGCAGGATCTGCTGCGCGGTTTGGTCTTCGGGGAGCTGCGGCAAGGCGCTATGGAAGCCGCGGTCCAGGAAGGCCTGGCTGCTGCCTTCGACGTTCCGGTCGCGGCCGTACGCCGCGCAGCCATGTTGATGTCGTCGACCACGGCTGCCGCCGCCGTGCTGTTGGCCGGCGGCCTCGAGGCACTCCAGGCGGTCGGCCTCCAGGTCGGCGTGGGCATCCAGCCGATGTTGGCGGCCAGCGCGCCTGGCCCGGATGCCGCGCTGGACAAGACCGGCCTTCCGGCAGTCGCGGACTACAAGCTGGACGGGGTACGCGTGCAGGTGCATCGCGCGGGCCAGGAGGTCCGGATCTTCACCCGCAGTCTGGACGACATCACCACGCGGCTTCCCGAGGTGGTGGCAGTGGCGCGGGCCCTTCCCCATGATCAGCTCGTACTCGATGGCGAGGTGCTCTCATTGCGCAGCGACGGTCGCCCCGAAGCCTTCCAGGTCGTGGCGTCCCGCACGATGAGCAGCGTTGATGTCTCTGCGCTTGCGCAGACCGGTCCGCTTCAGGTCTTCTTCTTTGACCTGTTGCATGTGGACGGCCGAGACCTGCTGGATGCGCCGTTGTCGGAGCGGCTGGAATTGATGCAGCGGCTGCTACCGGGAACGGTTAGCGTCCCGCGCCGGGTTTGCACGACCGCCGGAGAGGCTGCAGACACATTCGCCGATGCAGTCAGCCGCGGCTACGAAGGCGTTGTGATCAAGAATCTCAATGCGCCGTACGCGGCCGGGCGGCGGGATTCGGCCTGGGTCAAGGTCAAGCCTCGACACACCTTCGACCTCATCGTCACCGCCGCCGAGTGGGGGCACGGCCGCAGGCAGGGCTGGCTGTCCAACCTGCACCTCGCGGCCCGTGATCCTGCTTCGGGGGAGTTGATCATGCTGGGCAAGACGTTCAAGGGCCTCACAGACGAGCTGTTGACCTGGCAGACGGCCCGCTTCCTGGAGCTGGAGGTCCGGCGTACGGCGGGCACGGTCTATGTCGAGCCCTCAACGGTGGTGGAGATCGCCTGCGACGGGCTGCAGGTCTCGACCCGCTACCCCGGAGGGGTGGCACTGCGGTTTGCCCGGGTGCTGCGTTATCGACCCGACAAGTCGGCTGCAGAGGCCGACTCCATCGACACGGTCAAAGCGCTCAGCCCGATCATCGACGGCTCCTGAGATCAGGAAACATGGACAAACCCGCGAGCTTGGCAACGCACACTCTGTGGCAGACCCTTTTCGGGGCCTGGTTGAAGCAGAGAGCATGTTGGCCGGACGGACAAAATCCGGCGCTCGCGGGTTCGGGTGTTGGCTGTGGATTAGCCCGGCCGCACGCGACCAGTCGTTCACAGTCGGGAGCGGCTAGCTGGCCGTCACCTCACATGTCCAAAAATCATTCATTCTCTGGACCACCTCCTTTCCGTGTCTCACTAAGGTATGCGCGCACAGGGGTCGGGTCAACGGACTTAGCGGAATGCGGTCGCGCCCCAGCTGCGAGCGTCGGGAATCGCGCGCCGCCGTGCTGAGGAGAAGCGAGCAGACACGCTTCATCGTCTGCGAGCGACGACGAAGTAGGCGGATTCCAAGCGCGATGCGCGAGCAGCTAGCAAAACAAAGAGGGTCGTGCTATGAAGCATCGATGACCCTGGTCCGGCTCACCGACGTGCTCTCCCCAGCGGCCGCTTCCGGCACAGGCTTGGGAGCGTTCAACGTCTTCAGCCTCGAGCACGCCGAGGCGTTGACTGCTGCCGCTGAGGCTGCTGGGACCCCCTTGGTGCTGCAAATCTCACAGAATGCCGTGCGCTATCACGGTGCGCTGGCCCCGATTGCACTGGCCACGCTGGCCCTGGCGCGCAGCGGAACCGTCCCCATGGTCGTGCACCTTGACCATGCCACCGATACGAGCCTGGTCGACGAGGCGGTCGAGCTCGGCTTTGGCTCAGTGATGTTCGACGGATCGACGATGCCGTACGCGGAGAACGTCGCCGCCACGGCTGCGGTCGTGCGGCGCTGCCACGATCGTGGGCTGGACGTCGAGGCTGAGCTCGGAGAGATCGGTGGCAAGGATGGTGTCCACAGCCCAGGTGCCCGAACAGAGCCTGAGGAGGCGCGAGCCTTCGTCGAGGCAACCGGCGTGGACGCGCTGGCGGTCGCCGTGGGGACTTTGCACGCCATGACTGAGCGGCGCGTCGCGCTCGATCTCGAGCTGATCAAGGAGCTTCGGGATGCCGTGCCCGTGCCCCTGGTGTTGCACGGCTCCTCGGGCGTCCCAGACGAGGAACTGGTCCGAGCGGTCGACGCTGGCATGACGAAGATCAACATCGCCACCCACCTCAACCAGGTGTTCACCAACTCAGTCAGGTCGTCGCTGGCCGACAACCCCACGATGGTTGATAGCCGCAAGTATCTCGGCCCGGCCCGCGACGCGGTGACCGTCGAGGCGGCCCGGCTGCTGCGGATCCTCAACGGCCTCTGACAACGGCGTAGCGGTCCAAGGCCTCCTTGCGCTCGACGGCATGCACCACGATCGGCTCCGGATAACCCTTTGGAACCCCGTCCGGCGCGGTCCACGGCGTGTGCACGTGCTCAATCGGCACGTCGGCAAGCTCTGGTACGTAGCGCCTGATGTAGCTGCCGTCAGCATCGAACTTCTCCGACTGACCTGTGGGGTTGAAGATCCGAAAATACGGTGCCGCATCGGTGCCGCAGCCGGCCACCCATTGCCAATTGAGCTGATTCTGAGCGATGTCCCCGTCACGCAGATGCTCCATGAACCAGTTAGCGCCGTGCCACCACCCGATGTGCAGATCCTTGGTGAGGAAGGACGCAACAACCATCCGCACTCGATTGTGCATCCATCCCTGCGCTAGGAGCTGCCGCATGCCCGCGTCGACGAGCGGATAGCCGGTCCTGCCCTGCTGCCACGCCTTGAGCCGCTGGGCAACAGTCTCCACTTGAGCCGGATCATCGGTCGGCATCTTGTTGAACTCATGACGGATCGGCTCGCGTACCGCTTCGGGGCGGTGAAACAAGACGTCGGCGAAGAAATCGCGCCACGCGATCTGTCGGGCGAGTGCCGCCGCGCTAGTCGAGCGGATCCGGGCGAGGTCGTGCAGCACAGTTCGGGGATGGAGGTGGCCCCAGCGCAGCGCGATAGATAGGTGCGATGTGGCGTCGGCTCCGGGGAAATCGTGGAGTTTGTCGTAGTCGGCAAGCCCATTGGACGCTCCGCTCAGCCAGGTCTGCCATGCCTTCCTGGAGGGCATTTCTCCGGCGAGCGGAAGCAGGTCCTCGTCCGGATCGTCCAGCCGGACCTGGTCGTCGGCCAGCAGCCACTGCACCTCGCTCGCGCGTATCGCTGGAGCCGGCTCGTGGACTCCGTGCGCCAGCCAGGCGCGATGGAACGCGCTGAACATTTGAAACGGCCGCCCGGAGCCAGTCGTAAGCGTTCCCGGCGCCACCGCGTACGGCGAACCGGTCCTGGACAGTTCGATGTCGGCTGCGCCGAGCGCCTGCGCTACACGGGCGTCTCGCGAGCGCCCGTACGGGCTGAAGTCGGCAGTGATGTGTACCCGTTGAGCGTTATGGGCCTTTGCCAGTCGCGGAACCACAGCAGCGGGGTCGCCGCCCATGACGCTAAGACCCTGCCCTCCGATATCACGCAAGTCACGATCGAGTATGTGCAGCGCCGCTATCAGCCACGCTCGCCGAGCCTGGCCCGCCGAGGCCATGAGCGCCGGGTCGAGCACGAAGAGCGGTAGCACCGCTTCTCCGTCGTCGATTGCCGAACGAAGTGCGGGGTTGTCAGCCAGTCGGAGATCGCGTCGTACCCACCAGATCGCAGCATGTCCGTCCAAACGCATCGTCTAATCTTGCCTCGGGGATCATCGGTCTTTCGCGACTGTTGGAAGTAGCGACCTGCTGTCTGGACCGGGCGAGCGAGCAGACAGAATTTCCGTCTGCACAGGAGTGAGCAAGGACCACGTTCCAGCGCGATGCGCGAGCGGAGACAATAGGAGAGACGTGAGCGACCTGATCGATACCACCGAGATGTACCTCCGCACAATCTATGAGCTGGAGGAGGAGGGGATTGTTCCCCTTCGGGCGCGGATCGCCGAGCGCCTGCATCAAAGTGGCCCGACCGTGTCGCAGACCGTTGCTCGTATGGAGCGTGACAACCTGGTGCACGTCCTGGGCGACCGCCATCTGGAGCTGACCGCCGAGGGTCGTATGCGTGCGACGCGAGTGATGAGGAAGCATCGGCTCGCCGAGCGACTGCTCATCGACGTGATCGGGCTGGACTGGGAGAAGGTGCACGACGAGGCGTGCCGGTGGGAGCACGTCATCTCTGAAGATGTGGAACGCCGACTCGTGGACCTGCTGAACGCGCCAACCATGTCGCCGTACGGCAATCCCATTCCGGGGCTCGATGAGCTGGGCGTGAACGGTGCTACCGAGCCGTTCCGGGACGGGAATGAGCAGTTGCAGGATGTCGTCAGCAGCTCTGCGTCCCCCATCAGGGTCGTTATCGAGCGGATGAGCGAGGAGATCCAGAAGGACGTCGAGATGATGGGCACTCTGCGACAGGCGGGTATACAGCCAGGCGCCGAGGTCCGTGCTGAGGTTGGGGGACTGGGTGTCCGGCTTACGGTCGACGGTTTGCCCAGCTGCGAGATCGACCGCGAAGCATCCACCCACCTGTTCGTGTCGCGCGTGTGAATGCGCCGCGAGGGGTTTCGCGGTGAGCAGCGACGAGGTGAACTGGCGGACCTACCTTGCCGAGTTTCACCGGGAGAGGGCCGGGATCGCCGAGGCGGTGCTCTCCCGGGCTCTCTCGGGGGACCATTCGCCATACCGCTGGTTGGCCCGAGCAGTGTCGACGGATGCGAGTACTGTGCTCGATCTCGCGTGCGGTTCGGGCCCGATGTCGCGTGAGCTGGCCCAGCCGGGTCGTACGGTCATCGGTTTGGATCTGTCTGAGCACGAACTGGCGTTGGCTGTGGATCGCGGCCCCGGGCCTTGGGTCCGGGCCGATGCGCTGCAGCTCCCCATCAGAAACGAATCCATCGATGTCGTCACCAGTTCGATGGGATTGGTGGTGGTCCAGCCGCTGACCCGAGTCGTCGAGGAGGTGGCGCGTGTGCTGCGCCCCGGCGGAGTGCTGGCGGCAATCGCCCCCGCAATCCGGCCTCTTGCCCCGCGTGACATCAGGGTGCTGACCCGGATCAACGGACGACTGAGGACCAAGCCCCAGTTTCCGGGGCCGGTGGAATTGACGGGGTTCGCCAGAACCCTGGCGCAGTACGGGATGCGGCCGGTCGAGGATGCCCGCGAGCGATACCGATTCAGCATTCGCTCGCGAGCCGATGCCGAGCTGGTGATGTCGGCGCTGTACCTGCCCAACACGCGCTGGTCGCGGGTGGAGAGGGCGATCGAGTATCTCGAGGACCGTCTCAAGAAGCACGACGTCGTCGATGTTGCGATTCCGATGCGCCGGCTCGTTGCGATCAAGTAGCGCGGCTCTGTGGAATAGGTGTAGGTCGCGGGCGGTTGAAACTATGGCTGCCGCGAACGCGCCCCCAATGAGCAGCCCATTCGTAACGAGGAGCACCCGCATGGCAACGCTTCAGATCACTGCCGACAACTTCGAAGACACCATCACCGACAATGACATTGTCTTGGTGGATTTCTGGGCCGAGTGGTGCGGACCGTGCAAGCGGTTCGGGCCAGTGTATGAGAAGGCCTCCGAGGAGTACGACGGGATCGTCTTCGCCAAGCTGGATACCGACGCGCACCCAGAACTGACCGGCCTGCTGGGCATCGAGGGCATACCGACGCTGATGGCATTCCGTGAGGGCGTGCTTGTTTTCAATCAGGCCGGGGCGTTGCCCGGGCATGCCCTGAAGCAGGTCGTTGACGCTGTCAAGGACCTCGACATGGTTGAGGTGCATGCTCAGGTCGCCAAGCTTCAGGCCGAACACAGTCACGACTAGATGATGGTGCGCGATTGACCCGTGTCTGACGGGGACAATCGTGCACGATGTTTTTCCTAGCTGCGCATCGCGCGCTTTGGATCTGCTTGCCTCTCAGGCCGCGTAGCTGTCGATCACTTTGACGAACGTCAACGCGGCCTGCGCTGCGTCTAGATCAACCGCAACCACGATCCTGGGCCAGGGATCAGGATCGTGGCCAGTGCCCCGATGCGATGCGCGCTGGTCGACAATTGTTTGCCCGCGGCCGATGCCAGCGAGGTTGACCCGCACGGGGAACTCGCTGATAACAAAGAGCTCCGGGTTGGTCAGCAGCACCATGGCGCCGGCGTCGCCGAGCAAGCCAACGCAATCGTGAGTCGAGTCGTCGGCGCGGATGCGACGTCGATAGAGGAGCTCGCCTACCAGGCGAACTGCTGGATGATCATGGGCGCGAAAGCGTTCGGTGTCGGCTTGGCTCACCGCGAGACGGCCGAATAGGTCGAATCCGTACATGGTGGTTGGGATTGATGACTCGATCACACAACTGGCGGCCTCGGGGTCTTGCCAGACGTTGAATTCGGCGACAGCCGTGACGTTGCTGCCGCTGACGGAGCCACCCATGAAGATGATCTGCTCGAGCCGCGCGACCACGTCTGGATACATGGTGAGCAGCATGGCCACGTTGGTCTTCGGCGCCAGCGTTACCAGACTCATCGGCTCCGCGGAGGTCATGATCAGCTGACCGAGCAGATCGACGGCATTAAGAGGCGATCGTTGCCTCGAGGTCTCTGGCAGCCAAATGCCGGCGAGCCCGTCGGCACCATGAGACCCGCCTGGCCGCCGGGCGCGCTCGATCAGAGGTTGTGCGGCGCCCGCCGCGACCGGGATGTCTCCCGCGCCCGCGGCGTCGAGCACCTTGCAGGTATTGATCACCACTTGATCGAGGGTGACGTTCCCGGCGACGCAGCTGATGCCGAGGACCTCGAGGTCGGGATGGGCGAGGGCGTACAGGATCGCCAAGGCGTCGTCTGTGCCGGTATCGACATCCATCACAATCCGCCTCGGCATACCGGACATGCTGACAGACCTCGATGCGGATGCCCTCTGTGGGGATGCGCGGTCCAGCTGCCGGCTGCGCAAGATCAAAGCCAGGTCGCGTGGTGGGCCTGGTCAGGGTCCGCTGGACTGGACATCTTCTGCGGACCGGTGGTATCAAGTCGTGGTCACGGTCGTCCAGGCGTTGTATGTCCCAACGATGGTACGCGTCCGAGACGCCATTCCTTTGACTGGTGTTGCGCTCGTCGGTACCTGTTCGGCCTCTTCTGAGAGAGTGATCATGGGTTACAGCAAACGTAGAAGGACCGAACCCGATCGTCATCCAGACGACGCTCGAGGCCTACAGCCCGGGACCGAGACGCCGCCGCTGTCGCAGCCACGGATCGAATGAATCCGTTTCCAGCGTGACCCCCCGACGTGAGCGATCACGCGTCATCGCCGTACGCGTCATGGTAGTTCCACCACTGGTACGGCGGGGTCTGCGGGTACCCCTCGGGCGAGTCCTCCCACTCCTCCTGGCGCCCGAGCGCGGTGATGTCGAGATAGCTCCAGGTTGTGCCTAGCTGCGAGTCGCCGCGGGCGTCGACGAAGTAGGTGCGGAAGATCCGATCGCCCTCACGAATGAAGGCGTTGTGCCCGTGCCACTCGTCCACGCCGAAATCCTTGTCGAAGTCGTCCGTGAGCGTGTACCAGGGGATGAGTTCCCAGCCCATGCGCTCCTTCAAGCCCTGGATCTCGGCCTGGGGGGCGCGCGAGACATACACGAGGGTCGTGTCCCTCGCGTTCAGGTGGGCCGGGTGGCCGACCTGGTCGGCGCCAAAGGAGCAGCCGATGCAGGCCCGCTCCGGGTAGGCGCCGCCCGACGCCGGGTAAGTGGTGACGTCCGGCGCGTAGAAGGCGCGGTAGACGATCAGCTGCTTGCGGCCCTCGAACAGGTCCGCAAGGCTCGCCGGTCCGTTGGGTCCCTCGAAGCGGTAGTCCTTCTCCACGGCCATCCAGGGCATCCGCCGGCGCTCGGCCGCTATCGCGTCGAGGGCGCGGGTCAGCTCCTTCTCCTTGACGAGCAGCGCCTCGCGGGCGGCCTCCCACTCCTGCGGCGAGACGATTGGCGGGGTTTTCATTGCGGCATGTCCTCCTTCGGTACTCGTTTCATTCGGTCTGGGTATGTGTGTTTAAGACACCACCGGGGTCCGGAAGGAACCCGCAATTCCCTTTTCGCGCGGATTGGTCACTACCTGTGACGAGCGCGAAAGGAACGGGCCATTGAGGATGCGGTCTCTTTCACAACCCATCCTGACACGGATCGTTGTTGCCCTACGCTGCTGCCTCGGCTCGACGCTGGGCGGGCCGTCGTCGTGTTACGTCATGGGGACAGTTGTGAGCAGTACGGCATCGATGACCAAGATGCCGTTAACCGACCCCCGGTCATTGGGACTGGACAGAACTCAGGACATGCTTAGATGTCAGGATCTGCCTGGTCGCACCCTGGCGATGTGCAGGACGGTCCCCCATCCGCGGCGCACCGTGCCGCTCGGGCGCCGAGCAAGGCGTTGTCGGATCTCGGTGAAGAGCCGCTCGCGGTCTAGTGGTGCCATGGCGATATGGCCAGAGAAGGTGCGCAGGAGATTGATGTAGGCCTCGGCGTCGTAGTCGACGGTCCAGTCGAAGTCTTCAACGGTGACGATGTCGAACTGGTCGGACTCCTCGATCTCGGCCGTTAGTTCAGGTAGTTCTCCTGGTGCTGGCCGCGGCGCTCCTTCGGGCAAGGCTTCGCCGATGGCGTCGTACACCTCCTGGAGTTCGTCGAAGAAGGGGTCGCCGTCGGCAGGAAAGACGTGCTGGGCGCCCCACACCGCTAGATGTCCGTCAGGGCGTAATGCACGTGCGGCGTGTCGGTACCGCAAACGAGGATCAACCCAGTGCCAGGCGGTCGCAGCGACAACCGCGGCAAACTCTCCAGGCGTGCCATCCCAATCCTCGAATCGCATGCTGACCATATCGACCGGGTAGCCGGCTAAATTCTTGCGGGCTTGGGCGGCGAGGGCAGGACCCGGCTCGATTGCGGTGATTCGTAGTCCGCGGCGAGCCAAAGGTAGCGTCGCCTTCCCTGATCCGGCCCCGACCTCGAGTACGCGGTCGCCATGTCGCAGGCCGATGACGTCCATCAACCTGTTGAACAGTTCTTCCGGATACTCGGGGCGAGCGTCTTGGTAGAGCTCAGCAGCCTGATCGAAAGTCGTTCGGAGTCGCTCTCGGTCATCCACGAGTCCAGGGTTTCACGGTCCCGAACAGTCACACTTGAGGAAGGCTTACCGGGAGGTGCGACGTGGCTGTACCGCTGGGCCTTCAATGAGGGGGAAGCCCTTGAGGATCTGCTGCAGGTGCATCACCTGTCGGGGGATGAACTCGGCGATCGTGAGCCCGACGACATCGACGGTCTGGTCGATGTCTCCGACGATGCGCCGCGCCTGTGCACTGGTCAACCCGTTCGGTTCGGCGCCAAGACCCAGCACGATCTCGTTGCTGTCGATGGTGTCGACATCGAAGTGGATAGCGGCTCTTAGAGCAGCTCGTGTCGGCAAGCCATGCGAGGAGAGCCTTGCTTGACTCACGAAGTTCGTCTGGGGCGAAAGCCGCAAGACCCCACTCGGATACGTGCGGGTAGTCGTCGTTGGTCCACGCGTGCAGACCCACCAGGGCGACCCGATCGGGAGCGACGGTCGCGGGAAGCGCCGCCAGCACGTCGGCGTCACCGTGTCCGGTGAGCGCCGATACGGCCATCGCGTGATAGCCGGGATACTCGCTTTCGCCAGGACCGAGGTCGGGGTGGGAGTCGACCAGATGACCGCTAGATCGTCGCCGTACCGGTCAGCGAGCGCGGAGAACGGCCCACACTCACCGAGCACTCGCCTCCGAGGGTCGCAATGCGTGTTGGGTTGTGCTGACGGATGATCTCCAAGGCGCTTGCGAGTTGCTTGAGGATGATCGCCTTGGCTTCCACGCCGTCGGCTTCGGCTAGGCCCTCGTCGGTCATAGCCACGGGCACAGTGACGTCGGACCGTGGTTCGGCGGCAGGACCGCTTCGAGCACCGCTGAGCCGACCGCGTACCCGCGCCGACCCACGTCGAACGGGAAGTCCGACACGAGCTGCTGGACGCTTACCGTGCCGACGCCCTGCCATTGCGGCCACACCAGGCGTACAGGTTCACCTCGGGCGACGACTGGCTGGAGTGAGTCACCGGAAACTCCTCCTTTCGGGAAGCGCCCTTTGAGGCGCTCGACCCCTCACGTTAGAGGCTCGGCGTCGTCTCACAAGCCGACCGTTCAGCGGCACGTGAGTCAGTGCTGCAGCCAGCCGCCGATCCGGATCTATGGCCCAACTCAAACCAACCAGCGATACTGGCGGCATCGCCGGGATCGACAGCGGCGAAGTAGACACCCCGGTAGCTGACCGCGCAGCCGGCCAGTTGACCGGGCGCCGATGACTTCCGGGCGGTGGTGGCGTGTGAAGCGTTAGCGACCGGCCGCAGACGCCGCGGCCTCGCGAGCGTTGCGGCCCCCGGGACGGGCAGGTTCCCTTGCAAGCACGGTTCCCAGACGACCCGAGACCGTGGAGTTTTTGATCATGCGGAAGCTGATTGCGTGGGTGTTGATGTACTCCCTCGACGGCCTTCTCGCCGACGAGGGCACCGAGTATTGGCAGTTCTGCTTCGGCCTGCCCGACGACGACCCGGCGGTCCTGGAGCAGAAGATCGGCGTTTACCAGAGCGCGTACGCGCACCTCATGGGCCGCGTCGCCTACGAGGGCATGGCCGGGGCCTTGCCGACGGCCACCGACCACCCGTTGTCGGAGATCCTGACCCCGCGCGCAAGGTCGTCTTCTCCGGGTCGCTGAGGACAGCTGAGTGGGCCAATACCACCATTGCCGCTGGTGACACGACAGAAGAGATCGACAAGCTCAGGCGAGGCGGCGAGGGCCACATCGTGGTCTGGGGCGGCGTCAGCTTCTGGCGGTCGCTCATGCGGCTCGACCTGATCGATGAGTTCCACCTGGACTTGTACCCCGATGTTGCGGGCGAGGGCACCCGGCTGTTCGACGACGTCGCCAAGTCCTACCGGCTCGACCTGGTCTCCCACACCGCGTTCAGCAACGGCACCGTCGGGCTGCAGTACCGCCGGCACCGCTAACCCAGGCCGACATTGCACGACGAGTGGCAATCAGGCGAGCGCCACGACCTGTCCGAGGAGTCCATGGCCCAACTCAAACCAACCAGCGATACTGGCGGCATCGCCGCGATCGACAGCGACAAGTAGACACCGAGGATAAAGCCCACCACTCCGCGGGGCATTGCCTCCGCCGCGCTGTCGCCACATCCTTGATCGTGCAACTCATCGGCCACATCGCCCACCACGAAAACATTCACGATCGAGCCGCCGCCGACCGCAACATTGCTGTCCTTCCTCAAGCAGTGAGCATCCTCGATCGGTGACACACCGCTGGATCAACAAGTCGCGGGCGGAAGGTCACTCAGCGAACGGCTACCGGGCAGCATGGAGTGACCGGCTGGTGTTGCGCATGCACGGTCCAACCTGGTCGCGATACGGAAAAACGCCGACCCAAAGATCGCCATCCTGGGCCTCTTATCGCGGTTCGGTGGGTTTCAGGTCTGGAGCTGGCGGCTGGCCTTCTTCGGTGTCGGAGCAGTAGCCGTGCTGCTCCTGGCCATGTCGGACTCGGTGCTCGATGACGTCGGATTGACCACAGGGCCACTGGTTGTCATGCCGGAAACTGGCGGCACATGCACCATTGCGGTCCTCGGCGAGTTGAGACTTCATCCGACGGTTACCGCACAGGATCATTGATCCGGCACTCCAAGCCGTTCACCTGGGTCCAACAGCTGCAGCGCCTAACGAACTGATCCCGAGGCCGCTTTCTCACGACTGCGGTCACCCGATTTCGCGAACATATCGCGCACACTCTCCACCAAGGTCGATCCGAGCCTTGCTAACGGCGGCTTTCGCGAGCGTGAAGCATACGCCTCAGGACGCGGCCTTTCGAAGCGCGCGGCAGGCCCGGTCGCCTCCGACAAATAGCGCATCGCATCGGGCACCTTGGCGACGACCGCCTCCAGATAATTGATGCAGGCAAAACGCATGGTGCCGTCCGCAAGCTGCTTCAGCCGCGCCTCGAGATCCTCCGGGCTCGCCGTCTGGCAGTCGCGCACCGAGAAATGCGCCCAATTGGTGGGCTGCACCACCCGGGCCCGGTCCGACTTGAGCAACAAGTGATCATGAGCCGAGATCGGCCAGAACTGCTTGCGATTGCGGAAGCGATACGCCGCGTTGGCGAGGAAGGCAGGCTTGAACTCCTCGAACAGCTCCTCCATCGCCGGACGCAGCATCGGATAGATCGCGTGGGCGCACCCAATAAAATGCTCCGACGTGTAGCCCAGCATTTCCGCGCCTAGCAGCTTGGTGCTGCCGAAGAAGCTGATCCCCCCTTCAGGGGGCTGCTCTTTCCAGTTGTTCCAGCGGCCGCGCAGAATGACTTTGCCGTCGTTTGAAAAGAAGTCGCTGGGCTCAACCGGGCCAACCAACATCATGTCGTCGTTGAAGTACAAGAAACGATCAGCCAGACCCTCGATGCGCCACAGCATGGTCTCGATGGCGTAGGAGTTGAAGGTGGGCAGCAACTGCTCATAGCCGCGGAAGATCTCGCGGTGATCGACAATGCGGATGTTTTTCCGCTCCGCCTTCCGGCGATCGATCGCGGCCGGAACCTGGTTATCCGTCACCAGCCAGATCGTGCGGGCCCACGGCGCGTAGTTGCGGATGGAGCGCAGGCAGAAGCGGATCTCGTCATTGTCCGAAAAGCGCCGCTCAATCTTGGCCACCCGCTCGGGCTTGGCATCCCCGCCCGGATCGGCGAGATACCGCTTGCGCTTGGCGCGGTGCTCGGGATCCCGCCCATCGACCCAGGCGACCACCACATCGACAGCATCACCTCTAGAACGCTCGACCCGTTGCAGATCGATCACCTCAACCCGCTCGAGCGCGTGCGCGCGCTGAGCCACGAGCTGATCCTTGGCGAAGGCAACAGCATGATCAACCTCTCTCCAAGACGGAGAGCCCCTCGAGGGTTCTTCGGTGGTGCCGGTCAGGTTCAGCCTTGTGATGATCTGAGCCACCAGCAACGGACTCTAGCCCACACTCTGCGTCCATGCGGCCAAAGTGACGAGCCGATCAGGCTTTTGCGCAGCGAGATAGATCCGCCGGTTAGATCCACACCCGCCGCCCCTCTGGCTCGGGCTACCGCGGCAACCACCCCTCCTTGAACCAGACTGTCCCCCAAGCCCGATGAGCCACGGTCACCGGGACGCGTTGTCCGGGGAATGGGAGTTCGTCGTTTCTTGGATGTTCAGTTCGGACATGCTCGGACGTTCATGCCACGCAGAACTCATTGCCTTCAGGCTCCAGCATGACGACGTGGTCGAGGACCCCCTCGTCATATTCTTCCCGCACAACAGTGGCGCCGCGTGCAACAAGCTCGGGCACCTTTGGCTCGGATCAGTCGCCGGGCCATGTCCCACGGACCTTCACCAGCCACGCGGACGTCGATATGGAGTGAGTTCTTCGCTGACTTCCCCTCTGGCACGCGCAGCCATCCAATGAGCCTTGCCCACGGGGCCGACGATGCAGGCGCCATCGGGATCGTCGTAACCTGGCTCTCTTACATAGCCAGCGCCTGGGCCCAAAAGTCCGCCAGCCGGTGAGGGCCGTTGGCATCACAACCCAAGGTCCAATGGGTAGCAATGGCAAACACAGTAGGGATGGCCCGGACAATCCACACGCAGCGAAGGATTGTCCGCGGCGCCGAGCCCTAACGTGGCCGTCCCCTCGATTACGCAAGTCGTTGGCAGTCCCGGTAGACCAACCGCGTACAGCTGCTGCTGCCGCCCCGCCTGGACTCCCTCCCGGCGAGACCGCGCCGCCCAGGGACAGCTCATAAGCGACAACCGGCGGACCGTCGCTCGATAAGCGACGACACGCCGAGCGCATATGGCTCCCGGCTGGTGGCGAGCGGTCAGGTGCTGACAGGATCGGCTGGGTGTACCACTTCGGTACCCACTCACCCCAACCACATGAGAGCAGGTGTAGCTGTGTCAGACGACCAGCCAGTACTCAACACCATCGCCGAGATCACCGCTGTGTCGGTGGCCCGCGGCACCCTGAACGCGCGCGAACATATGCTTGCTCGGCTAGCCGCCCTCGTGGCAGTCGACGCCCCGACTGTGTCGTATGTGTTGAATTTCGAGCCGGCCGCCGAGGTGGGGCTGACAGTGGAGGACACACAAGGCCTCCTGGTAGCGGTGGCTCCCATCGTTGGTACGGCGCGGGTGGCGTCAGCGGCAGGGAAGCTTACCGACGCTCTCGGCTTCGTGATCGATCTCGCCATCGCCGAAGCCGAACTAGAGGTCGAAGCCGAGCTCGAGGCCGAAGCGGAACTCGAGGCCGAGCTCGAAGCCGAAAGTGACGCCGGGCCCGAAGCTCGCTAGATCACCTCCTAGGCCGTCCGGTTGGCACCGCTCGATTGATGTGATCAGCGCACGGTACAAAGCACGCTCGACAGAGGCGTTAGGTCGACTGGCATCGACAACCGACGCACGCTGTGCGTGCGATCCCGTCGGCAAGAACTCGGACCCGCGCTTGGACCACGCCGAGGAAGGCAGCAGTGGCGCCGCTCCAGCCGTACTCGTCTAAGGAAGAGGCGCAGTCGGCGGGGCCGGATAGCTGGGCGGGTCATGCCGCTAACTCCGGCATAACCGCCCTGCTATCCAAGTCGAACGCGGTGAACCCTTCGGCCTGGACCACGTGTCGGGCATTGGCGGCGCCCAGGCCGAGGCGGTCAGAGTGTCACCCGCGTCGTATCGCCGGTGTTGCTGCCCGCCAGGGCTTGCTCCTCCATGCCGACAGCCACTATGTCGATCCAGTGAGCTCGAGACAGCGTGTTCCGGCGCCGACCGGCTTAGCGGAACATGCATATACAAACATGCATATACAGCAGTGGGACCTGCGCGTCATACCTGCTGCCTGTTGTGCACCAGCAGCATTCAAACGGTCAGCTATGCACTAGGCAAGACTCGAACGAGTCGAACTTCGGCAAGCTGACCGCCTCGCGGCCCGGGCTGAGCTAGGTCAGTTGCAGGATCACTATCACCAAAATGATAATGACCAGGACGCCGATAATGACCCCAATGATTCCACGGTTCACTTCTCCTCCTTTCGATTCGCGTGCGGAAGTGATCTTTGGTATCAACATCACGTTGAGCGCGCACCCCGTTCTGGCGAACATCTTCCTCAGGGTGAGGATCCGCTCCATCCACAACTCAACCACCCCAAGGGCGGATGCATTACACCCTTAGGGAGGTTAAAGTCGTCCTATGGAGCCCACGGTGATGACGCCTGTCACCATCGCGCCGGTCACGATTGCGTTGGTTGACGACTACGACATCGTGGTGATGGGCATCGCGCACATTCTCCAGCAGTACCGAGATCGCGTAGTGATCGCCGAGCTGGACACCAACAAGGACGTCTCCGACATGGTCGACATCGTCTTGTACGACTCCTTCGCGCAGCCCGAATCCGACCACGACGAGATCAGCGTGCTGATCCGAAATCCGCGCGCCCGGCGAGTTGCGGTCTACACCTGGAACTTCGACCCCGACCTGGTCCAGAGCGCCCGCAGGCAGGGCGTCCACGGGTATTTGTCAAAGGCCTTACCGGCGCGCGACCTGGTTGCTGCCCTCGAAGCGATTCACGCCGGCGACGTCGTGATCAGCGACTCGCCCTTTCGGGCCCGCAGCATTGGCGGGCTGAATTGGCCAGGACGAAGTGAGGGACTCACCGACCGCGAATCGGAGATCTTGGCGCTGATCACCCAAGGCAAGAGCAACGCCGAGGTGGCAGCCCTCACCTACCTCAGCCCCAACACTGTGAAGTCCTACATCCGAACGATCTATCGAAAGATCGACGTCAGCAGCCGCACCCAGGCGGTTCTGTGGGGCGTTCGCCACGGCTTCACACCCGACCATCACCGCATCGAACACTGGCGGGGAGG
>Ga0307287_10000036_pt1 | contig 44279 bp, 39 predicted proteins | sample ER_DNA_141_FD_194485 | JGI IMG/M metagenome (GOLD analysis project Ga0307287, IMG submission 194485) | Bulk soil microbial communities from the East River watershed near Crested Butte, Colorado, United States - ER_DNA_141 | ecosystem: Environmental > Terrestrial > Soil > Floodplain | place...
CCGCGACCCAGACCTCCGCCCGGCTCCTGGACGCCCACGGGAACCGGATCTTCGAGCCCCGATAGTCGGCGGTGCGACCGTTCACGAGCTCGCGGATCACCTCGACGCTCTCGCGCAGCGTCGCGAGCGTCGTGGGCCTGCCGTTGATGACCCGCACCGCCGAGTCCCCCCGGCCGATCCCGATCACCGTCCGGTTCCCGAACATCTCGTTCAGCGTGGCGAACACGCTCGCCGTCACCGTCCAGTCGCGGGTCGCCGGGTTGGTCACCATCGACCCGACGGTCACCTTGCGGGTGTTCGCGAGGATCTGCGTGTAGATCGGGAACGGCTCCTCCCACAGGATGTGGCTGTCGAACGTCCACACGTGGGTGAACCCGTAGGTCTCCGCCTTGGTGCCGAGGTCGATCACGCGGGCGCTCGGTGGGGTGGTCTGCAGCACCACACCGATGTCCATCGCGCCCCCTCTCTGCTTCCCTTCCTTGGCCCGACGCTCAGCGAGCGACGATCGGGTCGTACGCGTCGGGCCGGCGGTCCCGGTAGAACGCCCACCGGTCGCGGACCTGGCGGATCTTGTCCAGGTCGAGCTCGCGGACGATCAGCTCGGGCTTGTACGCGTCGCCGACCTCGCCCACGAACTGTCCCTCCGGATCGACGAAGTAGCTCTGCCCGTAGAAGTCGTTCTCGCCGAGCGGCTCGATGCCGACGCGGTTGATCGCGCCCACGTAATACATGTTCGCGACGGCGGCGGCCGGCTGTTCGAGCCGCCAGATGTACTCGCTCAGCCCGCGATGGGTGGCCGACGGGTTGAACACGATCTCGGCGCCGTGCAGCCCAAGGATCCTCCACCCCTCGGGGAAGTGCCGGTCGTAGCAGATGTAGACGCCGACCTTGCCGACGGCGGTCTCGAACACCGGGTACCCCTCGGTGCCGGGGGTGAAGTAGAACTTCTCCCAGAACCCCTTCACCTGCGGGATGTGCTGCTTGCGGTACTTGCCGAGGTAGGTCCCGTCGGCGTCGATCACGGCGGCGGTGTTGAAGTACTGCCCCGCCTGCACGAACTCGTACATCGGGAGCACCATCACCATCCCGAGCTCCTTCGCGACGCTCTGGAACCGCTTGGTGGTGGGTCCCTCGGGGATCGGCTCGGTGTAGCCGTAGTACTCGGTGTCCTGCACCTGGCAGAAGTAGGGCCCGTAGAACAGCTCCTGGAAGCAGATGACCTCGGCGCCCTGCGTCGAGGCCTCGCGAGCGGCCTCCTCGTGCTTGTCGATCATCGACTCCTGGTCGCCGGACCAGTCCGTCTGGAGCAGTGCGGCCTTGACGATCCTCGACATCGCGCCCTCCTGAGCGTTCATGCCGGGCGCTCCTCGCGCCGGTTCCCCAGGATGGTAACCACCCTCGGTCGGGAGCGCGAGCGGTCGCCCGATCGACCTCGCATCCCGGCTCGGTGTCCCTCTGATGCGATCGGCACTACCGTATCCGGACAGCGGGATCGGGAGCCACGGCGCCGCTCGGCGGCGCGGGAGGTGGAGATGGCGGAACGTGCAACGAAGGTCGTCGCGATCTCGCGGGCGACCGGCGCCGAGGGCGAGCGGATCGGCGCGCTGGTCGCCGAGCGGCTCGGCTTCCGGTACGTCGACGAGGAGATCATCACGAGGGCCGCCGAGAAGCAGGGCGTCGACCCGGCGGCGATCGCCGACGCCGAACGTCGCAAGAGCGTGATCCTGCGGCTGCTGGAGGGCCTCGGCCAGAGCGGCGCCGCCGGCGCGACGCCGGGCGGGCCGATGTGGGTCCCCGACGACGCCACCGAGCTGGCTCAGAGCCGCGACCGACGCGCGTTGATCCGCGAGACGATCCACGAGACCGCGGGGCAGGGCGACGTGGTGATCGTCGCGCACGCGGCGGCGTTCGCGCTCGCGGGCCGGGACGACCTGGTGCGGGTGCTGATCACGGCGCCGGCGGAGATCCGGACGCGACGGCTGGCCGAGGCTCGCGACGGCGACCAGGCGAAGGCGGCCACCGAGCTCAAGCGCTCGGACGAGGCCCGCGCGGCCTACCTCAAGACCTTCTACGAGGTGGAGCACGAGCTCCCGACGCACTACGACCTCGTCGTGAACACCGAGGTCCTCGATCCGGACGAGGCGGCGGATCTCATCGCTCGTGCCGCGGGCGCCTGACGGATCGGCGTTACGGGACGATTGCAAATCGGTCGATCGAGACCAGCGCGCCCTTGGCCGCGGGCCGCGCGGTCCCGAGCACCACGATCCGGAGCGTGTGGACGCCTTCCGGCAGACCGGTGATCGAGCGCGACACGTCGAACATCGGTCCCGGCGCGAAGTTGTCCACCGTTCGGACCCGCCGGCCGTCGAGGTAGACCTCGGCTCGCCCCTGGTCGGTCCCTCGATACGTGAGCCACTCGATGCCGGTCCCGCGGAACCTGACCTCGGCGCTCGAACGTGCGAGGTCGCTCGACCCGAGGCTCCCGCCCGACGCCCCACCCCGCCCGACGGTTCCCCAGGTCGCCCGCAGGTCGGGGTTCGAGACCAGCTTGCCGCCGGCGCGGAACGCGTCGACGACGACCTGCGTGTCGGTCGCACTCGCACGCGCGCGACCGAGCACCCGGATCGTGATCGTGTGCGAACCGGGTCCCAGCCCCTCGAAGGTCCGCGCGACCCCGAAGTCCGCGCGCGCCGCGTGCGCATCGAACGTGCCGCGCCGAACGCCGTCGATCGAGACCGCGGCCTTGCCCCCGTCGGGCCCCACGGCCGTGTACCAGGTGACCGTTCCGCCCTCGAACGCGAACGAGGCGGTCGCACCGGCCCGGTGCTCGACCGCGTAGCGACCGCCCTTGGCGCGAGCCTTGGAGGCCGAGCGCCATGCGTAGGAGATCGCCGGGCTGTCGTCCTCGACCTCGGTGGGCGTCGCGAACCCCTGGGTGGCGGTCGGGACGGGGTTCGCGCTCCGATCCACCACGAGCATCGGCGCGGTCGGGGGGTTCACGACGGCCTCGTAGGTCTCGCCCAGCACGAGCGGCTCGAGCGGTCGCACGCGCGCCGCACGGACGTTGCCCGAGACGCAGTCGACGGAGCGCCCCTTGCCCGACCGGCAGGAGAGCTCGACGTCGGGGCGGGATCCGGTGCCCGGGATCCACACGAACACGTTCTCCGGCGTCACACGGCGCACGATCTCGCTGAACGTGATCGAGATCGGTTCGCCCGGCGTCGCGGGGAGCGCGATCGTGGCGGACGGTGGCACGTCGTCGGGCACCGGGATCGTTACGGCAACGAACGAGCCGGTCTCGTACCAGTCCACGTCGACGCACCCGTCGATCCCGGGGATGGCTCCGCAGTTGCCGTACTGCCAGAACGTCCACCCGTTGCCGCCCCAGTTCCCGGCCGGGACGGTGGGTGACATCACGCCCCAGTGCGCTACCCACAGCATCGTGTAGCCCGCGTCGGCGACCGCGGTCGTGTCGCCGGTCCGGTTCTCCCATCCGTGCGGGCTCGTGTAGACCATCGGCCGCACGCCGAGCCGCTCGGTCACGCGGCCGAGCCACGCGAGGATCCACTCGGTGACCTGTGCCTGCGTGAGCCCACCGGTGCTCTCGATGTCGAGGACCGGGATGAGGTCGCCGGGCTGGGGTTGCGCGACGTCGACGAAGTGGTCGGCCTCGATGATGGCGTCGTTCGCGGTGCCGTCGGGCCGCGCGAAGTGGTAGGCCCCGAACTCGACGCCGGAAAGGGCGGCGCCCGCCCTGTTGGTCGCGTACATCGCGTCCGCGAAGGTCCGGCCCTCGGTGGCCTTGGCGAACGCGAACCGCGTGCCGGAGGCCGCGACCAGCGACCAATCGATCGTGCCCTGATGGTTCGAGACGTCGATGCCCGGGAGCGCCCCCACGGGGGGCATCGGAGCCAACGGCACGGTCGCCCCGGTCGCCCCCGGCACGCCGGCATCCCCCGGCTCGCCGCTCGCCGAGGCCGGAGCGGCGAACACGAGGATCAGGACGACGGTCGCGAAGGCGGTCCCGGGCGCCGTGGATCGTCGTCGAGATGTCGTCGTGGTGATTCCCCCCGGTGTGCGAGACCGGGCAGGTTATCGGACGGTTCCGAGAACGTCGACCCCGTGCCTGCGGTTCGATGCCCTCAACGCCGGCGGAGGTAGAACCAGGCACCGCCCGGTGGATGACGACCGGGCATCACGCGTTCGAGCTCGAAGGCGTCCCCGAAGCGCCGCCGGATCTCCGGCTCGCGCGTCCTCGTCGAGCCCGGCCACCGCACGCTCGGACCGAAAGCGAAGATCATCATCCTCGCGCCGGGACCGGCGACCCGGGCCACCTGGCGCACGTAGGCGCCTCGACGCCTTGCCGGCAGGCCGTGGAAGCACCCGACGTCCAGGAGCAGATCGAAGGGCCCGTCGACCCGGAGGTCGTCGAGCCGCGTCACGTCGCCCTCCACGAACATGGCACCCGACGTCCAGTCGGCCTTCCGCCGGGCCGACTCGATCGCCAGCGCCGAACGGTCCACGCCGACCGCCGTCCACCCGTGCTGGGCGAGCCACAGCACGGTCGTCCCGGTGCCGCATCCCAGATCGAGCGCCCGTCCGGGCTGCATCGCGGATGCCTGCTCCACGATCTCCGGCGGCGTGACACCCGTATCCCACGGCGTGCGGCCACGCCGATACGCTCGGTCGAAGGAACGGCTCGATGGCGCCATCAGATGTCGGCGTCGAACGTGTCGCAGGCGTTCGGATCGCCCGAGTCGAAACCGGTCCGGAACCAGGTGACCCGCTGCTCGGACGTTCCGTGGGTGAACGACTCGGGGTCGATCCTGCCCTGCGTCTGCTCCTGGATCCGGTCGTCTCCCACCGCCGCCGCCGCCGTCAGGGCCTCCTCGACGTCGCCCGGCTGGAGCACGTTCCGGGCGTAGGCCGATGCGGCCCACACGCCGGCGTAGCAGTCGGCCTGCAGTTCGAGGCGGACCGAGAGCTCGTTCCGCTCGGACGGGTTGTCCCTGGACTCGCGTTGCACGGCCGCGTTCGTGCCGAGGAGCGTCTGCACGTGGTGCCCGATCTCGTGCGCGATCACGTAGGCCTGCGCGAAGTCACCCGGTGCGCGGAACCTCTGATCGAGCTCGCGGAAGAACCCCAGATCCAGGTACACCAGACCGTCCGCGGGGCAATAGAACGGACCGGTCGCGGCCGAGGCGACGCCGCAGCCCGAGTCGGTCCGATCCGTGAACAGGACGGCCGACGTATCCCGGTAGGTCCTGCCGGCTGGGCGGAAGATGTCCTCGTCCCACATCGTCTGGATGTCGTCGACCACCGCATCCACGAACTCGGCTCGCGTCCCCTCCCCGCTCGGACCGGATCCTCCCCGCGGAGCATCGTCGGCGCCCCCGAGATCGGACGCGCCCGGGATCCCGAACCCACCACCAGAGCACATCTGGAACGCGAACACGACGACGACGACCAGAATGACGGCGCCCACCCCCCCACCCAACGGGATCGGGATCCCGCCGAGGCCTCGGCCGCCGAAGCCTGCCGGTGGAGCCTGTCCGCGCCGGTCGATCACGCCGCCGGGCCGGCGCCGGAGCCTCCGCCATCTCATACCTACGTCCTCCTTGCTATTGGCACGCGCCACCACGCGGCCGTCGTTCAAAGCACTCCGGTGGTACCCACGGCCTTGCTCCCGTACGCAGCGAGCACGGTTCATCTCGACGGTTGGAGGGCCGCCGCCGCGGGTACACCTCCGGTAGACATGGCCCTGGATAAGGGAGGCACACCATGAGACCGGTCAGGGAACCGGAAGGCATGGCGGCAGCGCTCGTCGCCGTTCCGCTGATCGCGGCGAAGGGCGACAACCTCCGCCTGGACACCGACATCGGCTCGATCCTCGGCTACATCCTCGTGGGGCTGATCGTGGGTCTGCTCGCTCGGCTGCTGGTGCCGGGCCGAGACTCGGTCGGCCTGCTGGGCACGCTCGTCATCGGCGTGGTCGGTGCGGTGCTGGGTGGCTGGCTCGCCGGCGCCTTCTTCCAGGAGACGTCGGGGGTCGACTGGCTCGCTTCGATCGGCGTGGCCGTCGTGCTAGTGCTGCTCGTACGCGCCGGCTCACGGCGCAAGGCCTGGAGATAGCGGGGCAGGGATCGGACCGCGGGACCCACCGCTACGCTGCGTGCGGTGGGTCCCGCGGAGATCCCGACGACCCTGGAGATAGGCGCGAACGGGTCCCATCGCAACCCGCGCCCGCGGGTACCGTAGGAGCGTGACCACATTGCAGCCCGGCGACCCGGCCCCGCCCTTCGAGCTCCTGGACCAGCAGGGTGATGTGGTCCGCCTCGAGGACTACCGCGGCAGGAAGCTGCTCGTCTACTTCTACCCCGAGGCGGACACACCCGGGTGCACCGTCCAATCCTGCGACCTCCGCGATCACCGGCAGGACCTCGCCGGCATCGGTGCGGAGGTCGTCGGGGTCTCGCCCGACCTGCCGGACAAGCAGCTCGCGTTCGACGAGAAGTACAAGCTCGGGTTCCCGTTGCTCTCGGACCCGGACCACGCAACGGCGGAGGCATGGGGCGCCTGGGGCGAGAAGGTCCGGGGCGGCAGGAGCTCCGTCGGGCTCATCCGCTCGTCGTTCCTCGTGGACGAGCAGGGCCGGATCGCGGGCGCCTGGTCGCCGGTGACGCCCGAGGCAACGGTCCCGAACGCGCTCGCGGCGCTCGCCTGAGCTCCGGTAGCCGCTTACGAGTGGAACGCCAGCAGGTGTTCCGCCTCCTCGTCGAGCTCGCGCCGCGTCTCGCGTGGGAGGCGCTCGAACGCGGTCACGCGGATCTCGCCGCGCTCCACCCGCCAGGTCCCGGCGACCTGCCCATCGACGAGGAACGTCGGTACCGAATGCGGGGTCTTGGTGCTGAAGATCCGCGGCCGAAAGCGCTCCGGCAGGATCTGCGTCCGGCGTGCATGCACGAGCAACGTCGCGTCCCACGTCGGGAGGAAGCGAACCGGCGCGGGCGTCGACGCGTCGGGGAGCGGCGCCCGGGGCAGGTCGACCAACTCGCCGCCGTCATGGTCTCGGAACCGACGCAACGACATCCGATCCAGGGCCGACCCGAGCGGGGCGGTCGAGAGCCCGGACCAGCTCGCGAGGTCCTTGATCGAGGCGGGCCCGAACCCGGCGAGGTACCGACGGATCAGCAGGTCGACCCCCTGCTCCTCGGTCGCGGCCGGCGGGCCGACCCAGTCCTCGGCCAGCCCGCACAGGTCCGCGGCGCGACGGTCCCACGTCCCCGACGGCGGGACGCGGACCAGGTCGACCCACAGGCCGATGCCGTTCCAGGTCGTGCCGTCGACGCCGAGCGCCTGCATGAGCTCCCGGCGAGGACGGGGACCGTCGGCGAGCAGCGTTCGGGTGCGCTCGGCCGCCGCGATGACCTCCCTCTCGACGGCCCCGCGACGCGTCGCTCCGAGCCACCATGCCCGGCGCGCCCGGCGGATCGCTTCGACCAGTGGCCAATAGTCGCTAGCCGAGACCATGTGGATCGTGATCCGTAGCAGCGTGCCCTGGATCACGGACCGTCCTTCGAGCGCGCGCGTGAGCGCGGCGCGTTCGAACGAGCGCAGCCGCGACCACAGGCCGAGGTAGGCTGACGGCGCGTACTGCGTCTGCAGCCCGCCGATCCGCTCGATCGCCTTCGGGACCGACAGCGCGGAGCGTTCCAGCAACAGCTGCCGCGCGAGCAGCGCGCGGTTCAGCTCACGTTGGGTCAGCGTGCGCTCGGCGATCCGGAGAGTCTAGGCCCGCGGCGGCGAGCAGCCCGTTCGCGGTTCGATCCCAGGTCCACTCGCGACCGACGAAGGCGCTGACGGTCGCGCGGAGCTCGTCGCGCTCCGCGGCGGGGAGCTCGAGCACCCGATCGAGGGCCGCCGCCAGTCGCGCCACCGCCCCGGGGCCCGGCTCGAACGTGAGCAGACCCGGACGGTCGATCGCGGCCTCGAGCGCCGCACCGACCTCGCCGAGGCCCGAGTGGCGGGCGACGAGCGGCAGGGCGCCCGCGGCCGCGCCCTCGGCGGCCACCATCCCGAACGCCTCGGGCAGGATCGACGGCACCACCATGACGTCCATCGCGGCGAGCGCCTCCGGGGCGTACCGGTGATCGAGACGGCCCGTGAACGTGACGTCGCGCACACCCGCCCCCGGGCGGGGATGGTGTCCGGCCTCGATCGGGATCTCGCGGACCTCGCGCAGCCACGCGAGCGCCTCGCCGTCGCCGCGCTCGAGCGCGATCGCGAGCGCAGCGAGCCACTCGCGGTACGAGCCGAACCCGACCACCAGCGTGTGCGCCTCGTGGTCCGCCGCCCGGTTCGCCTGGAGCATCAGCTCGACCCCCTTCTGTGGGATCAGCTTGCCGAGGTACCCGACGATCGGTCCGCTCGTGCCGGCGAGCCGTCGCAGCCGCGCCGCCGCATCCGGCTCGGGTACGGCCTGGTCGTAGGTCTCCGCGAGCGCATCGAGCGCCCCGGCGTCCCGATCGTCGAGGGCGCGCTCCACCTGCTCGTCGAGCGACGACGGCCTTCCCCGCGCCGTGTCCGGGTCCCGGTCGAGCAGCTCGGCCGCCTCGAGCAACGCGTCGTGCCTCGGTCGCGGGCGGAACGCGGAGACCTCGACGCCCGGCGGGACGATCCGGACGAGCTCCTCGATCCCGGGGACCAGCTCCGAGCAACGCGCCAGCACGTTGGCGGTCGGGCCAACGACGGCGCGCGCCGCCCCGAGCCCCTCGCGCGCGAGCTCGCGGTACCGCTCCTGGATCCGCACCGCGTACTCGATGTCGCTGCCGTGGATCTTCGCCACGTACCGACCCGTGCCGAGCGCCCGTCTGCCGATCGCAGCGCCCGGGATCGCGTGACCTGTGAACGTGATCTCCGTCCCGTGCCACGCGGCGGCCGAACGCAACGCATCGACGTTCGCCCGCAGGTAGGAACCGAGTTCGTCATCGGAGAGCTCGACGAACCGACGGACCTCGTCGAACCCCTCGTACCGGTCGACCACGAAGACGGGGATCATCGAGCCGATCCGGGGTCGGAGCACCACGCAGCGCCCGGACGCGCCTGGCACTTCCTGCGATGTCAGCCTCGATGGCCCGCCGGCGTCGACCGCTCCGAACACGTCGATCCACGGGTACCGCTCGGGATGCTGCTCCTGGCACAAGAGGAGCACGTCGTGACCCGCGGCGCGGTAGCGCTCGGCCACGCGCGCGGTTGCCACGTTGGACCCCGAACCCTCGAGGAGCCACCCGTGCCACAGGAGGATGCGCATCGTCGGATGCTAGACGAGCGCGTCTGACCGTTCGGCGAACGACACCCTTGCGGTGCGGCCTCGGTGCGGGTCGCTCAGTTGGGAAGTGTCTTGATCTCCGACGCCTTCAACCGGCGCGTCTCCGGGGAGAGTCGCAGGCCGATCATGCCGAGCGGGGCGGCGGTCCAGGCACCATCCTTCAGGATCTCGACGCTCAGCATCCCGTCGTCGGACTCCCCGATCCGGAGCGTCTTACCCTCTCTCGTACGGTAGAAGTCCACGCGCACAGGATACCGGTTCGACGGACGCGGGTCGCGGGGCCCCCCTGACCCTCCTATCGTGTCGATATGCCCGCTCGCAAGGAGATCCTCGAGGTCGCCGGCCGCGAGGTGACCGTCTCGAACCCGGACAAGGTGTTCTTCCCGACGACCGGGCACACGAAGCTCGACCTGGTCGGCTACTACCTCGCCGTTGCGGATGGGGCGCTCCGCGGGATCGCCGGCCGCCCGATGGCGTTGAAGCGGTTCGTGAACGGTGCCGAGGGCGAGTTCTTCTTCCAGAAGCGCGCGCCCGCATCGCGGCCCGATTGGATCGAGACCGTGGAGCTCAGCTTCCCCTCGGGCCGCACCGCGGAGGAGATCGTCGTCCACGACGGCGCGCAGCTCGTGTGGATCGTGAACCTCGGATGCATCGACCTGAATCCGCACCCGGTGCGCGCGGACGACCTCGAGCATCCCGACGAGCTGCGCGTCGACCTCGATCCGGTCCCGGGGATCGCGTGGCCCCAGATCCGCGACGTCGCGATGGTCACGAAGGAGGTGCTCGAGGACTTCGGTCTCGAAGGGTGGCCGAAGACCTCGGGGTCGCGCGGGATGCACGTGTACGCGCGGGTCGAACGCCGCTGGACGTTCCCCGAGGTGCGGCGGGCGGCGCTCGCGGTCGCCCGGGAGGTCGAACGCCGCGCACCGGACCTGGCGACGAGCCGCTGGTGGAAGGAGGAGCGTCACGGCGTGTTCCTCGACTACAACCAGAACGCGAAGGACCGCACCGTCGCGTCCCAGTACTCGGTCCGTCCGACGCCCGATGCTCGCGTCTCGACGCCGCTGCGATGGGACGAGGTCCCCGGGTGCGATCCGGACGCCTTCACGATCGACACGGTGCCGGCGCGCTTCGCCGACACCGGCGACCCGACCGAGGGCATCGACGACGCGCCCGGCTCCCTCGAGCCGCTCCTCGAGCTCGCGGCGCAGCACGAGGCGGCGGGGTTCGGCGACGCGCCGTGGCCGCCGCAGTACGCGAAGCAGGAGGGCGAGCCGGCCCGCGTCCAGCCGTCGAAGCGCCGGCGGGGCACGCCGCAGAAGGAGGGCGTCGTTCCGCCGCCCGCGCCTGGGAAGCGGACCGGCCCGACCGGCCGGCGACGGACCAAGGCGCCGCTGATCGAGATCGCCCGCGCGCAGACCGAGGCCGAGGCGATGCAGGGGCTCGAGCGATGGAAGACGCGACATCCCGAGGTGGCCGCCGCGCTCCAACCGGCCGACGTGATGGTCGATCCGATGCGCGGGCGCTTCACCGCCTGGTACCGGATCCGCGTGAACCTGCGCAACGTGCCCGAGCGCGAGCGTCCACCGCAGGAGGCCCTCGAGGTCGACTACGACCCGTGGGAAGGCATGGACGTCGAGGCGTGGCGCGAGGAAGAGCGGCGACGCAAGGAACGGTAGGCGGAACGAGTACGAGGGCGCCGGCCGCTCGACGACCGGCGCCCTCGCTTGGCACGCGAGCTCGCTACACGCGCGCGTCGTAGATGTTCTCGTCCAGTCCCCCTTGATCGAGGCAGGGGTCGCCGAGCGCCGGCGAGGTGTACGAAAGCGCGTTGATGTCGTTGGGCTCGTAGACGCATCCGTCCTGGAAGACGTCGAACCCGTCCTCGTCGTCATCCTCACCCGTCTCCCGCGGATCGTCCCCCGGGACGAGGTCACGCGAGTCGGTCCACGCCACGTTCACGGCACCGCGGACGGCGGAGACGTACAGGTAGTCGCCCCAGAACCCGACACGCCGGGATCCGTTGGTCTCCCAGCCAAAGTTGCTCCCGGCGCCGCTCATCTGTGTCTCGGTCCACGACACGCCGTCGGTCGACTGCGCCACGAAGGCGTTGACAACGTCACCGGAGTTCACCCCATCAGCGTCGTTGCCCGGCGGACGATCCGGATCGTACGCGGGGTCGCTCCTCGAGTCGTAGAAGATCACCGTGATCGTCCCGTCGGCTGAAGCCACGTCGGGGAACCACTGATGACCTGCCTCCTGATCGTCCAAGGTGATGGGATCGTCGTCCCAGGTCGCGCCACCATCCGCCGAGTTCCGGACGAAGACCTTGTTCTGACCGCTGGGTAGCTCCGAGGCCCAGACGACGTGGACGCCGTCCTCGTCCGCCGCGACGGCGGAGTTCGTGAAGAACCTGGAGAACGTGAACCCGCTCTCGCAGGCGAACGGCCCGTCGCCGCAGTCCACCGTTCCGGTCGAACCCGCGAACTGGTTCGAGTCGAACAGCTCCACCGACGCAACGTTGATCGGGTCGCCGAAGGAGACCCCGCCGTCCGTCGACGTGAGCAGCCAGACGTCAGCCGTCGGGCGCGAACTCGACGGATACGTCAGGTACGTCAGATACACCGTCCCGTCCGGGCCCACCGCGAGGTCGGCGAACGACGCCGTCCCGTGCTCCAAGGGCGTGACCTTCGTCGCCTTCGAGAACGAATCCCCCTGATCGGCCGAACGGGAGAACAGCACCGCGTTGTTCTTCCCGGCGAACCCCGTGTACTGCGACCAGGCAACGTACACATTGCCCGAGGATTCACCACCGGTCTGATCCACGGTCAAGTTGATCTTGTCCTGGAACAGCCCGGTCGTGAACTGGCCGGAGGGGGTTCCCCGCTTCACCAGGACCGTCTGGTCGTAGTCGGCACCGTGGTCCGAGTACCGGGCGACGTACACCCCGCCGTTGATCGGCTTGCTCCGATTGAAGCAGATGAACCCGTAGAAGAGGTTGCCGTCGGCGTCGAAGGCCTGCGTGGGATCACCCGCCGCGCCGCACGTCCCGTGGACCGGGGAGGCCTCCCCGAAGTCCGACGTGTCGTGAGGGTATCCGGGGACCAGGCTGTTCGCCCATGTGGCTCCGCCGTCCACCGAACGGTAATAGCCGGCCCAGACCTCGCCGTTCACGATCCCGGCGCAGTAGTCGTTCGCGCCGGCGACGACGACGTTGGTGTTCGACGGATCGACCGCGATCGTGGGCTCGTTCTGTTGCCGACGACCCTCGCTGCACCGGGTCATCGAGTCATCGGTGCCGCCGCCCGCCAGCTGGTAACTCCCGGCCGTGTCGTCCACGGTCACGCGGGCATCCGTCGCCGCCTGTGCGGGTGGCGCCCATGCCACCGCCAGCCCAAGTGCGACGAGCGAGAAGAGCGCTCGACGTCTCATCTCGACCTCCTTCCCCCCCGGCCTGCCGGGGGCCGACTTGCCTCGGTACCCAGATGCCCGCGACCCAAACCTCTGGCTGGCTCCGGACCGTGAGTCGCCTAGGCTGTGCTCGTAGCGGATCGATCGCTGCTCGACGTGTGAGCAGCAAACACGTACCTGCTCGCGACGAGCAGCTGAAGCGACCACGGTTGGGAGAGGAGAACGTGCGATGGAGAGGGCGCGCAAGCCGCTCACAACACGAAAGCCGCCCGTGGCATCGGAGAGCCACGCCGAGATCGATGATTGGATCCGGCGGGTGATGCCGGATCTCCATCCGATCGTCGAACGACTGGACGACTCGATCCGCGAGACGATCTCCGGGCTTCGATACGCCGTCAAATGGAAGAATGCGTACTACGGGTTGCCAGAGCTCGGGTGGATGATCGAGATGGTGGCCTACGACGTCTCCGTGAACGTCGTGTTCTTCGGCGGCGCGGAATTCGATCCTCCGCCGCCGCTTGGAACGACCGAACGGACCCGCTACGTCAAGGTGAAGACCCTGGAGGAGGCGCAGGGACCAGAGATGCACGGATGGGTCGACCAAGCGGGGCGGGTACCGGGTTGGAGATGAGGATCGCGCAAACCTCCCGGCGGTGGATAGTCACGTGATGCACAGACTCCTCCTCGACGTCTCGAGCCTGATGTACCGCGCGTTCTTCGCGTGGGGGCAGGAGCTCCGCTCACCCGGGGGACGGCCGGTCGGCGCGGTCCACGGGTACCTCGACATGACCACCCGACTCCTCGTCACGCGGCGGCCGGGCGAGGTCGTGCACGTCTACGACCACGAGTGGCGGCCCGTCGCCCGGACCGACATGTATGCCAGCTACAAGGCTAACCGGGCCGAGGACCCCGAGGACCTGCCCGAACAGTTCCCGATGCTGCGCCAGGTCCTCGACCTCACCGGCATGTCGCAGGCGATGACTCGCGGCTGGGAGGCCGAGGACGCGATCGGCGCGATCTGCGCGAGCGCCCCGAAACGCGATCGCATCGAGATCGTGAGCGGCGACCGCGACCTGATCCAGCTCGTACGCGATCCGAGCGTGAAGCTGCTGTTCACGTTGCGCGGCGTCTCCGAGCTGCTCGACCTGGACGAGGCTGGCGTGCTCGAGAAGTACGGCGTGCCCGCGTCCCGATACCTCGACTTCGCGATCCTCCGCGGTGACGCGAGCGACGCTCTGCCGGGGGTCCGCGGGGTCGGCGAGAAGACAGCCCGTGCGCTGGTGCAGACGTACGGGTCGCTCGACGAGCTCCTGGAGGACGCCCGCTCTTCGGAGCCGAGGCCGGGCCCGCTCAAGGGCAAGCCGGCGCTCCGGTCGCGTCTGGTGGAGAGCGCCGACTACGTGGCGACGATGCAGCGACTGGTACCGGTGAACGCGGTCGCGCCGGTCGACCGATGGAGGGGTGAGCGCGACGACGAGGGCCTCGACGCACTCGCCGAGGAGCTCGCCCTGAAGGGGCCCATCCAGCGGATGAAGGCCGCGCTCGACGCGCTCGCGGGAAAGGGCTGAGTCCTCACCCGGGAGAGGTCGAGCCACGGGAGGCGCCCCGCGTACACTCCGCCGGTGGCCCGACCGGTGTCCGTGGGCGTGCAGCTCCCCGAGGTCGAGCGCGACGTGCGCTGGCCCGAGGTCGTCTCGATGGCGCGCGCGGCCGAGGAGGTCGGCTTCGAGTCGATCTGGCTGGGCGATCACCTGCTCTACCGAAACAACGGTCGCCCCGAGCGCGGGCCGTGGGATGCATGGACGACCCTCGCGGCGCTCGCGGCGTCCACCGAACGCGTTCGGCTCGGCCCGCTGGTGGCGTGCGGCGCCTTCCATCCTCCGGGGATCATCGCCCGGATGGCGGCGTCGATCGACGAGGTGAGCCGGGGACGGTTCGTCCTCGGGGTCGGCGCCGGCTGGAACGAGACGGAGTTCCGCGCCTTCGGCGTCCCGTTCGAGGAACGCGCGTCGCGGTTCGAGGAGGCGTTCACCGTCATCCGTCGTTTGCTCGCAGGAGAACGTGTGACGTTCGTCGGGCGCTTCGCGCGCGTCGAGGACGCCGTGCTGCTCCCGGAGCCGGCCCGGCGCGTGCCGATGATGATCGGGTCCACCGGCGATCGCGTGCTTCGCGCCGCGCTCCCACACGTGGATGCCTGGAACACGTGGTACACGGCCTACGGCAACACGCCCGAGGGGTTCGCGGTCCTGAACGATCGTGTCACCCGGCTCGCCGGCGAGGTGGGTCGGCCCGAGAGCGAGATCGCGAGGAGCGCGTGCGCGCTGGTGGTGCTCGACCGCGACGCCGGCGAGCGGCCGATCGACGAGGGACTCGTGCCCCTCGAGGGCCCGCCGGAGCGCATCGCGGAAGCCGTGCGTGCGCTGGCGGAGACGGGTGCCGACGAGATCATCCTCGTTCTGTCGCCCATCACCGAGCGCTCGATCCGATCGATGGGGGAGGCGCTGGCGCTCCTCGATTGACCACCCGGCGGCCGCCCGCGCCGTGGCACGATGGTTCACATGTCGACGTGGGGACCGCTGGCGCTCGTCGGCGGTGACGAGCTCCACCCCGGGAACGAGCCACAGGACGAGGTGTTGGTCGGTGCGGCGGGGAAGGGTCCGGCCTTCGTGCTCGCGACCGCGGCGGGGCGCCAGCGGCCCGAGGTGGCGGTCGCGAATGCGGTCCGGTGGTTCGCGAGCCTCGGTCTTGAGATCGAGGAGCTCCCCGCGACGCGCCGGTCCGACGCGAAGGACGCGGCGAACGCTGCCCGCGCCCGCGAGGGACGCCTCTTCTACCTCGTCGGCGGGGACCCCGGGCTCGTGCCCAAGACCCTCGCGGGGACCCCGCTGTGGGAGGCGATCGTCGAGGCGTGGCGCTCGGGGGCGGCCCTCGCCGGCTCGTCGGCCGGTGCGATGGCGCTGGGCCAGTGGACCCTGGTCCGGGAGCGGATGCCCGGGGACGACCGTCGTCGCTACCTGCCGGCGCTCGGGCTCGTCCCCCGCGTCGCGGTGCTTCCGCACTTCGAGACCTTCGGGCACCGCTGGGTGCAAGGCGCCGAGCGCGCCGCGCCGCGGAGCGACGTCGTCCTCCTCGGCATCGGCGAACGCACGGCCGCGCTCCACGTCGACGGCGCGTGGCGCGCGCTCGGCGACGGCGGCGTCACGGTGATTGCCGAACGGGAGCGCCGGACGTTCGCGTCGGGCGAAACGATCGAGGGCGTCCCCGCGCCGGTCCCTGCCGCGCCGAGCTCGTGACGTTTCCTCGCTGGCTCACGAACGGGTAGCCCACGCGGCGCCCGCTCGCGTTTCGGCCGGCTACCCCTTGACGATGCAGGTGAGCGTCCGGTTCAGCCCGGGGATCAGCTGGATGTCGCTCAGCATCTGACCGAGGGCATCCATGTCCGCCACCTCGGCGTGGACGATGAGGTCGTAGGGCCCCGTCACCGATTGCGCCAGACGGACGCCGGTGATCGAGCCGATCTCGCTCCGCACCTTCGACCCGCCTCCCGCCTCCGTCTGGATCAGCACGTACGCCTTCAGCATCCGACCTCCCCGCCACCGGGTCGACATGGTGCCCTCAGAGCCGCCGGGCGTGCAACCGCGCCGGTCAGCGGGGCGTGAGCCGCGCCGCCGGTACCGGCTCCGCTCGGCTTATCCCGGAACGATCACCGGCGTCGCGTCCGAGCCCGAGCGGGCCGCCTCGAACGCCTCGGGCGCCCGCTCGAGCGGGAACGTTCGGGTGGTTGCCGCGAGCGGGATCCGCGCCGCGAGCTCGAGCAGCTGCTCGCCGTCGCGCCGGGTGAGGTTCGCCACCGAGCGCAGGACGCGCTCCCCCCACAGCAGCCCGTACGGGAACGACGGGATGTCGGACATGTGGATCTCGGCACAGACGACCACGCCGCCCGGCGCGACGGCCGCCAAGGCGAGCGGGACCAGCTCGCCGGCTGCCGCGAACACGATCGCCGCGTCGAGCGGTTGAGGGGGCGGTTCGGTGGAGTCGCCCGCCCACGTACACCCGCGTTCGACGGCGAGCCGTTGCGTCTCGGCATCCCCGGGGCGCGTGAACGCGAAGACCGTTCGGCCCTCGAAGCGCGCGATCTGCGTGACGAGCCGGGCGGCGTTGCCGAACCCGTACAGGCCCAGCAGCTCGACGTCGCCGGCGAGCCGCATCGCGCGGTAGCCGATCGCTCCGGCGCACAGGAACGGCGCCGCCGCGACCGGCTCGAACGCCGGGGGAACCACGAGGCAGAACCCCGCGTCGGCCACGATGAACTCGGCGTCGCCGCCGTCGAGGTCGTAGCCGGTGAACCTGCCGTTCGGGCAGAGGTTCTCGCGGCCGCTCGTGCAGAACGCGCAGGTGCCGTCCGCCCACCCGAGCCAGGGGACGCCCACGATGTCGCCGGGCCGCCGATCGGCGACGCCGTCGCCGACGGCCGCGATCCTGCCGACCGCCTGATGCCCAAGGATCAGTGGGAGCTTCGAGCGATCCAGGTCGCCGTCGATGATGTGCAGGTCGGTCCGGCACACCGCGCACGCGGCGACCTCCACGAGGACCTGGCCCGCGGCGGGTTCGGGCGTCGGGACCTCGCGCACCTCGAGCCGCGCGGGAGCGTCGAGCACCGTCGCGCGCATCGTCACGGACCGGTCGCCCAGCGTTCGACCAGCGCGCGCTGGTCGTCGTCGAACCACGGCGGATCGCCCGCCTCGACGTTCGATGCGGCGTGCTCGACCCGCGACGTCGCGGGGATCGCGACGGCGATCCGTCGATCCGACAGGCACCAACTGAGCAGAGCCTGCGCCCACGTCTCCACGCCCAGCGCCGGCAGCACGGAGGGATCGTTGGGGGGACGGCGAAGCAAGGAACCCTCGGCGAACGGCCGCATCGCGATGACGCCGATCCCGAGGTCGGCCGCGAGCGGCAACACCTCGCGCTCGCATCGGCGCTGCACCGGGTTGTACGGGACCTGGATGCTCTGGACGCGACCCGTCCGCATCACGGCGACCAGCTCGTCGAACGCGTCCTCTCGGTAGTGCGTCGCGCCGAGCAGCCCGATCCGCCCCGCGTCACGCTCGGCCTCCAACCACCCCAGGTGCTCGCGCCAGGCCACGAGGTTGTGGATCTGTTCCACGTCCACGCGGCCATCGAACGCCCCGAGCTGGGCCTCGAGCTGAAGGCGACCCTGCTCCGGCGAGGGCGTCCAGATCTTCGTCGCGACCACCACCCCGATGCGGGCCCCTACGGCCGCCAGCGCACGGCCGAGCACGGCCTCGGCGCGTCCGTACATCGGGGAGGTGTCCACGAGGCGCGTCCCACCATCGAGGTGCCTCCCGAGCACCGCGCCCGACTCCGACTCGTGTCGCGGGGAGACATCGAACACGTTCCACGTCCCGAGACCGATCACGGGAACATCGAGACCAGTCGCGCCGAACGGCCGAAGCTCCACCCGATCCGGTGGCCGGTCAGTCCTCGGTCGAGCCGTTGTGCTCGCGCAGGAAGCGCTCGAGCTCGGCGGCGATGTCCTCGCCGCTCGCGACGTGGAGGGCCGACCCGTCGTCGTCCTCGTCGCCGGTGAGCTCCGATGCCTCCTCGAGCCGCCGCACGTAGGCCGCGAGGTTGCCGTCCTCCTCGATCGCCTCGGTGACCTCCCGCTCGAACACCCGGGCGGCGAGCTCGATCTCCCCCGTGTCGATCTCGAGCCCGGTCAGGTCGCGAAGCGACTCGAGGAGCGCGAGGGCTACCTTCGGGTTCCTCGACTGCGGCAGGTAATGCGGTGCGGCCGCCCACAGCGACAGGGCCGGCACTCCGGCGCGCGACGCGGCCGAGTTCAGGACGCCGACGATGCCCGTCGGCCCCTCATACCGGGCCGGCAGGATCTCCGGCTTGGCGAGCCAGGCCTCGTCCTCGCTCGCGGCGTTCACGGGCGCCGGCCGAGTGTGCGCGACGTCCGCGAGGAAGGCGCCAAGCGTCACGAGCAGGGACACGTCCATGTCGGCGCAGACCTGCAGGATCGTCTCCACATAGGTGCGCCAGCGCGTGTTCGGCTCCACACCGAGGAAGACGATCGCGTCGCGATCGTTGATCCGCGCCGAGAAGAAGCGGCTGGCCGGCCAGTCGATCCTCCGCGTCGACCCCTCGACCAGTCGAACGGTCGGACGGTGGACCTGGAAGTCGTAGAACTCCTCGGGATCGATCTCCGCGAAGCGGCGAGCCCCCCACTGCGATCGGAGCGTGCGGACCGCCGTGGTCGCGGCTTCCCCGCCGTCGTTCCATCCGCCGAACGCACACACCATCACGGGGCGCGAGAGCTCCGGGCGGATCCGGTACTCCACGTGGGTCATCCGCACAGTCTGTCGTCTCGGGGGGTGCCTGTCATCCCTCACGGGGACCGGATCGAGGCGGCGGCGAGGCCTCCTCGCGGATCTTCCTTCCCGGGGCCCGATCCGAGCCGATCCCGAACTCGACCGTGCGCCTCGAGCTAGGTGCTTGTCCACGACGACGGCTGATGGCACGATGCCCTGCTCGCACGCAGGGGGGGAAACCGCGATCGGAGCCCGCTCCACGTTCGGCCGACGACTGCGCAGGCTCGGGCTCATCGAGCTCGTCCTGCTCTCGACGCTCCTCGTCCCCTCGGCACTCGCCGAGACCGCGACGGCCGCGCTCTCCGCGTCGGCCTCGATCGTGACGTTCGGCCAGGCGGTCACGGTCTCGGGTTCGATCGCCGCCGACCCCGGGTGCCTGGGCGGCCGGAACGTCACCCTGCAGTGGCAGCCGGCCGACTCCGCCGGGCTCTCGAACGTCGCGACCGGGACGACGGCGGCGGACGGATCGTTCACCTTCGTGCAGACGCAGCCGAACACGGGCCACTACGGCGCGACGATCGAGGGGAATGCGTCGTGCCTCGCCTCGACCACCAACCAGGTGCTCGTTCGCGTTCGCGCGATGGTGGACGCCGCGATCGTCGCCGACGCCACGGGCGCCCGCTCGTGCGTCGACGTCTCGACGTCGGTCGCCCCGGAGCGGCCCGGCCAGGTCGTCGAGCTGCAGCGCCGGACGCAGCAGGGGTGGACGCTGATCGAACCGCTCACGCTCGACACGGCGTCGCAGGCGCTGGCGTCTCCCTGCTTCACATCCGACGACGCCGGCGTGGTGCGGCTCCGCGTGCGGTGGGTGGCGCAGGACGCCCTCAACGCGACGGGCACATCCCCGGTCCTTGCCTTCGAGGTCTCCAAGCCACCGTGGATGCTCGAGATCGACCACGCGATCGGGACGCGTCGGGTCTCGGTCGCCGTGGGTAACGACGACACCTTCCTCTACGAGCGGGCGGCCTCCTCGCCCCGGATCCCTGCGTCGAACGAGAAGCTCCTGCTCGCGATGACCCTCTACGACACCCTCGGGTCCGATTTTCGGATCCAGACCAGCGTCGCCTCGTCGGGGGGCACGTCCGGAGCCGTCCGCAACCTGTGGATCCTCGGGCAAGGCGACCCCGGCGTGACGCGGGCCACGATCGCGGCGCTCGCGCGCAGGCTGGCCGACGCGGGGATCGAGCGGGTGCGGGGCCGCGTGTTCGGGAGCACGGGCTACTTCCGACGCGACTGGGACGCGCCGGGTTGGAACGCCGAGGCGCGCGACTCCGTGAACCGGCCGACCGCGCTGGTGTTCGAACGCAACACGGAGGACGACCCCGAGCGAGAAGCGGCGCAGATGCTCACCCGCAAGCTCGAGGCGCTCGGCGTCCGGGTGCGGGGCAGGCCCGGAAGCGGGAGCCTGCCGGGCGGGCTCGAGACCATCGCGTCCGTCACCTCGCCGCCCTTGCAGCGGCTCCTCACCAAGATGCTCCGTCCCTCGGACAACTTCATCGCCGAAATGCTCGGCAAGCGGCTCGGCGTCGAGACGCGCGGCGTGCCCGGGACGATCGCCAAGGGCGCCGCAGCGGTCGAGGCGTGGACGAACGATCACCGGACAGATTTCACGCTCAACGACAGCTCCGGCCTCTCGTACGCGAACCGCGTGACGGCCGAGGGCATCGTCCGCCTCCTGTGGTTCGCCGAGGATCAGCCGTGGGGACCGGATCTGCGTCGGGCGTTGGCGACGGGCGGCCAGGGGACCCTCCGTCATCGCCTTCGCGGCGTCGACGTCCGGGCCAAGACCGGCACGCTGGACGACGTGTCGGCGCTCTCGGGGTGGGTCAAGGCGCGCTCGGGCGATTGGGTCGAGTTCTCCGTGTTGTCCTTCGGCATGTCGAAGTCGACCGCCTCCGCGATCGAGGACCGGATCGTCACGATCCTGGAGGATCGGCTCGGCTGACCGCCGCACCCGGCGGCGTGATGAAAGAAGCCTCCCGCGGGTCAACCCGGAGCGCGTTCCCACCGATGCTGAGGGGATGGATCCGACGACCGCTGGGCCCGGCGCGGCCGAGCTCCTGGAACGCGGGCTCGCGCGCGATGGACAAGAGGTCGGCGTCAGCTACGAGGCCCTCGTCGAGCACCACGCCGAGACCGAGGCCAAGTACCGCAACCTCGTCGAGCGGCTCCCGTGCGTCGTCTACCTGGCCGAGTACGGGCCGAACGGCGCGTGGTTGTACGTCTCGCCACAGATCGAGCACGTGCTGGGGTACACCCAGAAGGAGTGGCTCGAGCACCCGCACCCGCAAGCGTCGTTCACCCACCCCGACGACCTCCCGCGCGTGAACGCAGAGGAGGCGCGCTCGGTGGCGAGCGGCGAACCCCTCGAGATCGACTACCGGATCCGCCGCGCCGATGGCGCGTGGATGTGGATCCACGACGAGGCGACGGCGGTGCGTGATTTGGACGGCCACCCGATCTGCCTGCAGGGGATGATGTTCGACATCACCAAGCGGCGTGCCGAGGAGGAACGCCTGATCTCGCTCGATCGGCTCAAGAACACCCTGCTCCACACGCTCTCGCACGATCTGAAGGCGCCCCTGACGGCGATCCTCGTGGCCGCGAGCACGCTCGAACGGCTCGGTGACGAGCTCGACGACGAGGTCCGCCGGCACATGCTCAGAACGCTCGTCGAACGATCGAAGGGGATGAACGCGCTGCTCACCGACCTGCTCGACCTCGACCGGCTCGACCACGGCATCGTGGCTCCTCGGCGATACCCGCTGGACCTGCACGAGCTGATCCGACACCTGTTGGCCAAGACGACGGTCCTCGGTGAGCGGACGGTCGAGCTCGAGGCCGGCGAGTGCCGCGCCAACGTCGATCAGCCGAAGGTCGAACGCATCCTCGAGAACCTCCTCGCGAACGCCGACCTGCACACGCCGGAGGGGACGCGGATCTGGGTTCGCTGCTGGCGCGAGGGCGACGCCGCCGTGATCGCGGTCGAGGACGACGGGCCTGGGGTGTCGGCCGAGCTCCGCGACATGATCTTCGAGGCCTTCTTCCGCGGTCCCGAGTCGGTGCACAAGCCCGGGTCCGGGATCGGCCTGTCGCTCGTCGCGCGGCTGGCCGAGATGCACGGCGGCCGAGCCTGGGTGCAGACCCGCGAAGGCGGCGGCTCATCGTTCCGCGTCCTGCTGCCCGACCGGAGCTAGGTCGGGCGCCGCCGGGGCGGCCTGTACCATCGAAGACATGCGCACGCCCAGCACGCTGGCCGAGAAGGTCTGGGAGCGCCACGTCGTCCACCGGGCCGACGGTGAACCCGATCTCCTGTACGTCGATCTCCACCTCGTGCACGAGGTGACCAGCCCGCAGGCCTTCGAGGCCCTGCGGCTCGCGGGTCGCTCGGTCCGGCGCCCCGACCTCACCGTCGCCACGATGGATCACAACGTCCCGACGGTCGCGGGACCCGTGGACCCGGTGAGCCGCACCCAGATGGAGGCGCTCGAACGCAATTGCACACAGGCCGGGATCACGTTGTTCCCGACGGGAGATCTCGGGCAGGGGATCGTCCATGTGATCGGCCCGCAGATGGGGCTCACGCAGCCCGGGCTGATGATCGTGTGCGGCGACTCGCACACGAGCACGCACGGCGCGTTCGGTGCGCTCGCGATCGGGATCGGCACGAGCGAGGTCGAGCATGTCCTGGCGACGCAGACGCTGCCGCAGCGGACACCGAAGACGATGGCGGTCACCGTGGAGGGCGAGCTTCCGGTCGGGGTCTCGGCCAAGGACGTGATCCTCGGGATCATCGCCAGGATCGGGACCGACGGAGGCGTGGGTCACGTCGTGGAGTACCGTGGATCGGCGATCCGGTCGCTCTCCATGGAGGGCCGGATGACGGTCTGCAACATGTCGATCGAGGCCGGCGCGCGCGCGGGTATGGTCGCTCCGGACGAGACCACCTTCGCCTACCTCGAGGGCCGCCCCAACGCGCCGAGCGGCTCGCAGTGGGACGAGGCGATCGAAGACTGGCGTTCGCTGCCGACCGACGAGGGAGCCACCTTCGACAAGGAGGTGTCGGTCGAAGCGGCGGACCTGCGGCCCCACGTGTCGTGGGGGACCAACCCCGGACAGACGGTCACGATCGACGACCTCGTCCCCGAGCCTGCCGACGAGGCCGCCGAGCGCGCCCTCGCCTACATGGACCTGCGCCCGGGTACCGCGATCCGCGACATCCGGCCCGACACGATCTTCATCGGATCGTGCACCAACTCCAGGATCGAGGATCTTCGCGAGGCGGCGCGTGTCCTAGACGGTCGAAGGGTGCGCGAGGGCCTGCGCGCGATGGTGGTGCCGGGCTCGATGCTCGTGAAGCGCCAGGCCGAACGGGAGGGCCTCGACACGGTCTTCGCCGCCGCAGGATTCGAGTGGCGGGACGCCGGTTGCTCGATGTGTCTGGGCATGAACCCGGATCAGCTCTCGCCCGGCGAACGGTGCGCGTCCACCAGCAACCGGAACTTCGAGGGTCGTCAGGGCAAGGGCGGCCGGACCCACCTGGTCAGCCCGGCCGTGGCGGCCGCGACCGCGGTCCTGGGTCACTTCGCCACGCCGGAGGACCTCGACGGATGAGGCCGTTCACCGAGCACACCGGACGGGCGCTGCCACTCGATCGCTCGGACGTCGACACGGACCAGATCGTGCCGGCCCGATTCCTGCGCCGGATCGAGCGATCGGGGTTCGGGCCGCTCCTGTTCGCCGAGTGGCGCAAGGACCCCGGCTTCGTCCTGAACCGCCCCGAGTTCGCCGGCGCGACGATCTTGCTCGCCGGCCCGAACTTCGGGAGCGGCTCCAGTCGCGAGCACGCCGTGTGGGCGCTGGAGGACGCCGGGTTCCGAAGCGTGATCGCGCCCTCCTTCGCGGACATCTTCCGGAACAACTGTTGCAAGATCGGCGTCCTACCCGTCGAGCTCGCGCAGGAGTCCGTCCGGGCGCTGATGGACGCGGTGCTCGACGACCCCACGACCGAGATCACGGTCGACCTGCAGGCCATGCGTGTGAGCGCGCCGGCCGTGCACGAGGCCTTCGAGATCGACCCATACACCCGATGGCGCCTGCTCGAGGGTCTCGACGACATCGACCTCACGCTGCGCAACGCCGACGCGATCGATGCCTACGAGCGGACCAGGCCCGCCCGGCTCCCGTCGGTCACCCGGGCCTGAACCCCCGACGGCGAACGGCCCCCGCCCAACGGTCTCAAGCGTTCCTTCGGACAGGTCGATGCCATCAGGGCCATGTCCAAGCCCGAGCACATCGACTCGGCCGATGACGGCCGTCCCCGAAACAGCCCTGCCCGGCGACGGGCGAGCGACGTCCTGGTCCCGCGGCCCATGGCGGACAAGCCGCTGCGACGACAGGGCGACGGGTGGCTCGAGCGATGGATGGCCACCGTGGAGGATCTCGCGCGCCTGAAGTCGTCCCACCCGATGCTCGACGCGGTCATCGACGAACAGGTTGGACGCCGGATCCGGATCGGCGACCACTGGCTCGCGGACTTCGCCTCCTGCAACTACCTGGGTCTCGACCTCGACCAGGAGGTCATCGATGCGGTCCCCGAGTACCTCGCGAGGTGGGGGACCCACCCGTCCTGGTCCCGGCTCCTCGGCAGCCCCGTCCTGTACGAACAGCTCGAGGAGACCACCACGGCGCTGCTCGGGTCCGAGGACTCCCTGCTCTTGCCCACGATCACCCACATCCACATGTCCGTGATCCCGGTCCTTGTCGGCAGCGGCGTGATGTTCCTCGACGAGAGGGCGCACAAGACGATCTACGACGGCGCGAGCGTCGCCCGCGGGCACGGGGCCACGATCCAGCGCTTTCGCCACAACGACGCCGAGCACCTCGAGCAGGTCGTCAAGGCGTCGAGGACGACCCCCCGCGTGATCGCGGTGGACGGTGTGAACTCGATGACCGGGAACGCTCCCGACATCAAGGAGTTCGCGCGCATCGCCCGAGAGCACGACGCGCTCCTGTACGTCGACGACGCCCACGGGTTCGGCGTGATCGGCGAGCGCTCCCCCGACGAGCTCTGCGAGTGGGGCGTGCGCGGCAACGGCGTCGTCCGCCATCAAGGGGAGACCTACGACAACGTCGTCCTGGTCGCGGGGTTCAGCAAGGCGTACAGCTCGCTGCTGTCCTTCCTCGCGCTGCCCACGCGGCTGAAGGACGTGCTCAAGGTCGCGGCCCCGCCGTACCTGTACTCGGGCCCCTCCCCGATCGCCTCGCTCGCGACGGCGATCGCGGGCCTGGCTGTGAACGACGCCCGGGGCGATCTGTACCGCGCCGAGATCTACCGAAAGACACGCAAGGTCGTGGAGCAGCTGCACGCGCTCGACATCTACACGCCCAACGAGTCCGGGTTCCCGCTCATCGAGATCCCCTTGGCGCACCGCGACGACATCGATGTCGTCGGCCGCTACTTGTTCGACCGCGGGGTCTACGTGACGATGGCCGCGTACCCACTGGTCCCGAAGGAGGAGACGGGCTTCCGCATCCAGATCACCGCGGCGAACCCCGACGACCAGATCGACCTCCTGTGCGAGGTGCTGGGTGAGATCAGCGAGCGGTTCGAGCTCCAGCACGAACAGCACCGGCACCTGATGCTCCGCGCCCGAGAGGCGAGGGCGTAAGCGGTGGCCAAGGGTCCCGTCGCACACGGGCTCGGCCGCGCCGAGGCGCTGTCCGAGGCCGGCGACTACGTGGCCGCGCTCGAGGAGCTGAAGGCCGCGCTCGAGGCGGAGCCGCACAACGCCGCCGTGTTCACGGCCCGCGGTTGGGCGCTCGAGAACCTCGGGCCCGAGCGGCTCGACGAGGCGCGGCTGGCCTACGAGGCCGCGCTCACGCTCGACCCCTCGGCGATGTGGGCGAAGGAGGGGCTCTCGAACGTGCTCCGGCGCATGGGCCACGAACGTGAGGCCGATCGGCTGTGCGTCGAGGTCGTGGAGGAAGGGCGTCGGCGCTACGAGAAGGAGGAAGACCTGTGGGAGCTCGTGGGATGGTGCGAGCTCCGGCTCGGCCGGTACCAGGACGCGGTGGCGACGCTCGGTGAGGCGCTTCGCCGCGACGGTCGCTGGATCGCGGTCCGGTTCGACCTCGCCCTCGCCCTGCTCTGCGCGGGCGAACGGGCGCGCGCCTTCCTCGAGTATTCGCGCGGGGTCCACCAGGCGGTGAATGGCGGCGTCGAACGGCTACGCGGCTGCCTGCGCGTCGCGCTCGACGACCTGGAGGAGTCGCTCTCGGAGCGGCCGGCGCTCGCCACGACCCGAGAGGCGATCGCGGCACGCGAACTCCTTCGGTCCACCCTGCGGACCAGCTCCCAGGCCGGCTGAGCGGATGAGCGACCACCGGGACGGGCACACGTTCATCGATCGGCGGATACGGATCCTCGCGCCGCTGCGCCATCGCGACTTCCGGATGCTCTGGACGGGAATGACGGCCTCCCTGCTGGGTGACGGAATCTTCTACGTGGCGCTCGCCTGGCAGGCGTACGACATTTCGAACACCCCGAGCGCGCTCTCAACGATCGGCGTCGCGATGACCGTGCCGCACGTCGTGTTCCTTCTGGCGGGGGGCGTCGTCTCCGACCGCTTCGACCGGCGCAAAGTCATGATCGCCGCCGACCTGATGCGGGCGGTGGCGGTCGGTGCGATGGGCGCCCTCGCGCTCTCGGGCCGGCTCGAGCTCTGGCACATGTTCGTGCTCTCGGGTCTGTTCGGCGCGGGGACGGCGTTCTTCGGTCCGGCGTTCGATGCGATCGTCCCCGGGCTCGTCCCGGATGCCGAGCTGAACCAGGCGAACTCGCTCGACCAGCTCGTTCGACCCGCGGCCCTCCGGATGCTCGGACCGGCCCTCGGCGGCTGGATCGTGGCGACGGGTGGAGCCGGGACCGCGTTCGTCGTGGATTCCTGCACGTTCGCCTTCTCGATCTCTTGCGTGGCGCTCATGCGTTCCGGACGTACGACCCCCCACGGGCCGCAAGGGTCGGCGATCGGCGACATCCGCGAGGGGTTCGCGTTCGTCCGCTCGCAGGTCTGGCTGTGGGGGACCTTCCTCGCGGCGACGCTCGGCTACCTGATCTTCTGGGGACCGTCGGAGGTGCTGCTCCCGTTCGTCGTCCGCAACGACCTGCACGGGTCGGCCGGGGACCTCGGTCTGATCTTCGCCGTCGGCGGGATCGGGGCCATGACCTCGGCGATCGTGATGGGCAACCGAAGGATGCCGGGAAGGAACATGACGTTCATCTACATCGTGTGGACGGTCTCGACCCTCGCGATCGCCGGATACGGCCTCGCCCGGTTCCCGTGGCAGGCGATGGCGGCCTGCTTCGCGTTCAACGCGCTCGAGGGCGCGGGCACGATCGTGTGGGCGACGACCAAGGGCCGCCTGGTACCCGGCCGGCTGCTCGGGCGTGTCTCGAGCTTCGATTGGTTCATCTCGATCGCGCTCGTCCCCATCTCCTACGCGTTCACCGGTCCGGTCGCCGAGGTGTTCGGAGCGCAGGCGACGCTCGTCGGAGCCGCCCTGCTGGGCGGGGCGATCACCCTGTCCTTCCTGTTCCTGCCGGGGATGCGCGACATCGAGCGAATGGGCGGCGACCTGGGCACGACAATCGACGCGACGGAGGACAAGGGTTTCGGGGGCCTCGAGGGACCCCTGGCACCCATTTCCGCTGGTCAGGAGCCCTTTCCGGCCTCGGGAACTTCCGGGGCGACTCTAAGGTCGCCCGTTCGGCCCACCGATATCTGACACAGAGATGAAGTCCCGGGCCTGGCTCCTGTACCTGGTCGGCGGCATCGCTGCGCTGCTCGGGTTCCTGTTCCTGCCGCACCTTCGACAGGGATGGGTCTTCAACGTGATCTCGCTCTCGTCGCCGATCGCGATCGTCGTCGCGGTCCGCATGTGGAAGCCGAACTCCCAAGCCCCGTGGTACCTGTTCGCGCTCGGTCAGACGTTCTTCGTCATCGGGGACGTCATCACCTACAACTACAACGACTTCTTCGGCACTGATCTCCCCTACCCGTCGATCGGCGACGTGGCCTACCTCCTGGTCTACCCCTGCCTGGTGGGGGGCCTGCTCCTGCTGATCCGCCGGCGCAACCCGGGCCGGGACCGGGACAGCGTCATCGATTCGCTCATCGTGGCGATCGGCGTCGGCACGGTGCAGTGGGTGTTCCTGATGTCGCCGGTGGCCCATGAAAACACCTCGACCCTGATCCAGAAGCTCGTGGGGATGGCCTACCCGTTCATGGACCTCATCCTGCTGACTGCCGTCGTCCGCCTCGCGATCGGCGCGGGCCGGCGCGCTCCCTCCATGTACCTGATGGGGGCGGCCGCCCTCGCCCTGTTCCTCACCGACACCGTCTACACGTACATCTCCGTCACCGGCGCCGTGTACGACCAGTCCGGATACCTCGAGGCGGGATGGGGCATCTTCTATCTGCTGTGGGGCGCGGCCGCCCTGCACCCCTCGATGCGGAACGTCTCGGACAAGGCCCCCGACGTCGAACGCGGGAGGATGTCCAAGCTTCGACTTCTGCTGCTCGGCGCCGCGTCGCTGATCGCACCGGGCGTCATGTTGATCCAGCTCGGCCGGGCGGACACCGTGGACATGCCCGTCCTGATCGGGGCCTCGGTCATGTTGTTCGTCCTGGTCGTCCTCCGGATGGCGGGACTGGTCCGGCGTCAGGAACAGTCCACGCTCCGCGAGAAAGCCCTGCGCAACGCGGGTGCCGCCCTCGTCACGGCGACGAACCGGGAGAGCATCTACACGGCCACGCTGCAGGCGGCGCGCGCGCTGGTGGGCGACGACGGCGGCCTGCGGCTGCTCGTCGCGACCGACGACGACTCGGATGTGTTCCAGGTGGTGGCGGCGGCCGGAGGAGCCGAGGGGGTCGAGGGCACGAGTGTCTCCCTCTCGATCCTTCCTCAGTGGAAGCGCGACCGGCTCCAGTCCCACCGCTCGTACGAGGTCCCCGTGGAGGAAGCGGAACTCGCGAACTCGCTCGGCATGCCGGAGAACGCGACCTTCTTCCTGAACGCTCCTCTGTTCATGAAGGAGGAGCTCCAGGGGGTGCTCGTGGTCGCTGGACCCTCGAGCGTCCCCCGGGCGATCCGCGACTCGATCGAGGCGCTCTCCTCCCAGGTCGCCCTGGCGCTCGACAGCGCCCTGACGACCGAGATCCTGCTGATCCGTCAGAGCGAGGCGCGCTTCTCCTCGCTGGTCCAGAACTCCTCCGATGTGGTCATGGTCGTCGAGGCCGACTCCACGATCCGGTACATGAGCCCGTCGGTCGAGCGCGTGCTCGGGCACGCGCCGGGCCGGCTCGAAGGCACGAAGCTCACGGTCCTGATCCACCCCGACGACCGAGCCGGCGTGCTGCAGTTCCTCACCTCGGGCGGACGCGAGGAGGACGCGCATCCGGGCCTCACCGAGTTCCGGATGAAGCACCGGGACGACTTCTGGCTGCACGTCGAGACCCTGCGGACGAACCTGATGCACGACGAGAACGTGAAGGGCATCGTCCTGAACACCCGTGACGTGTCCGAACGCAAGGCGTTTGAGGAGCAGCTGCAGCATCAGGCGTTCCACGACGCGGTCACGGGGCTCGCGAACCGGGCGCTGTTCAAGGACCGCGTCGAGCACATGATCGAGCGGCAGGCGCGCGACAACCTCCCGGTCTCGATCCTGTTCATGGACCTGGACGACTTCAAGACCATCAACGACTCCCTCGGCCACGCGGCGGGCGACCGGATGCTCAACGAGGTCGGCGAGCGGCTCAAGAACTCGCTGCGACAGGCGGACACCGCGGCCCGGCTCGGCGGTGACGAGTTCGCGATCCTGCTCGAGGACGGCGGGGACGGGGTTGACGCGGCGGAGGTCGCCGCGAGGATCCTGGCGTCGCTCGAGGGTCCGTTCCACCTCGAGGGCAAGGAGGTCTTCGCGCGAGCCTCGATCGGCATCGCGACCGCCGATGCCCAGACCGGCGGTCCCGAGGGCGCGGAGGAGCTGCTCCGCAACGCCGACGTTGCCATGTACATGGCCAAGGAAGCCGGCAAGGGGCGCTACCAGGTGTTCGAACCCGCGATGCACGACACGGCGCTGCGACGCCTGGAGCTCAAAGCCGACCTGCAGCGCGCCGTCGACAACGGCGAGTTCGTTCTGCATTTCCAACCGGTGATCGAGCTCGCGACCGGGCGGGTCGAGGGTCTCGAGGCGCTCGTCCGCTGGCAACATCCCACGCGCGGCCTGATCCCGCCCCTGGACTTCATCCCACTGGCCGAGGAGACCGGGTTGATCGTCTCGCTCGGCCGATGGGTGCTGCAGGAGGCGTGCACGCAGGCTCGCCGGCTGCAGGAGCGGTACGTGATGGACCCGCCCCTGCAGATGGCGGTCAACCTCTCTGCGCGCCAGCTCCAGCGCCCGGAGATCGTCGGGGAGATCGCGGAGACCTTGATGGAGACCCAGCTCGAGCCGGGCAGCCTGGTCTTGGAGATCACCGAGTCGGTGATGATGCAGGACATGGAGCTGTCGATCCAGCGCCTATCGGAACTCAAGGAGCTCGGCGTGCAGCTGGCGGTCGACGACTTCGGCACCGGGTACTCGAGCCTGAACTACATCCGCCGGTTCCCGGTCAACATCTTGAAGGTGGACAAGTCCTTCGTCGACGGCGTCAACGAGGGCGGCGAGGAATCGGCGCTCACTGCCGCCATCATCGAGCTCGCGGGGATCCTGCGCCTGCGGCCGGTGGCCGAGGGCATCGAGCGGGCGGATCAGCTCGAGAAGCTCCTCGACCTGCATTGCGATCTGGGCCAGGGGTACTACTTCGCCAAGCCGCTCCCCCTCGAAGCGGTGGACGAGCTCCTCACGACGCGCCAGACGCTGGAGACCCGGGAGACCGAGCTCTCCTCCTAGCAGGCGGACATGGGGTGGCCCTTCGGTGGGGGGCGGGCGCGGCGGCTACAGCTCGACGCGGTACCGAACCGTCGGACGCATCTCGCAGTCGACGCGTTCGCTCGTCACGGTACCGTCGTGCGCCCAGCCGGCGGCCTCGTAGAAGCCCCGAGCGCGCTCGTTCGACTCGAGCACCCACAGGGTGGCCACCCGGAACCCGCGGGAGCGGAGGTCCTCGACGGCGTGCTCGAACAGCTGTCGTCCCGTCCCGGTGCCGAGCCGCTCCGGGTCGAGGTAGATCGCGTACAACTCGGCCGTCCGTTCGCCTGCGTCGGCGTCCTCGCTCGGACCGGTCACCGCGAACCCGACCGGACCAGAGCCCTCGTCCGCCACCCAGGTGGTCCAGCCCGCGTGCGGTTCCTCCAGGCTCCGGCGATGCTGCTCGACGCGATCCTCCACCGTGAGACCGTCGAGATATTCGTCGGTCAGCTGGCCTCGATACGTGGCCTGCCACGATCGGACGTGGATCTCGGCGATCGCCCGCGCGTCCCCGGGGACGGCCTCGCGGATCGCTGACGGCATGCGGCTCAGCGTACCTCCGGGGGCGATGGCACCTCCTCGTCGTCCCGCGGGTGGAGCAGCCCGTACAGGTACCCGTCGACCAGCGCCTCCCACGAGGCCTCGATGATGTTCTCCGAGACGCCGACCGTGGTCCACTCCCGCTGGCCGTTCGACGTGTCGATCAGGACGCGCACGACGGCGCCCGTCCCGCTCGTCTCGTCCAGCACGCGCACCCGGAAGTCCTCCAGCGAGATGTGCTCGAGCTCGGGGTAGTCGTTCGCGAGCGCCTTGCGGAGCGCGTTGTCGAGCGCGCCGACCGGCCCCTGGCCCTCCGCGCTCTCGATGTGCCGGGTCCCCAACGTGACGACCTTGACCGTCGCCTCGGCCAGCGGCGGCTCGTCGTCGCCGACACGCTCCTCGACGTGGACCCGGTAGCTATCGATCTCGAAGAACGGTTGCCGCCAGCCGTCCGCCCGGCGCATCAGCAGCTCGAGGGAGGCGTCGGCGACCTCGAACGTGTACCCGCGCGCCTCGCGATCCTTCAGATCCAGCAGCAGACGGCCGGCGCCCTGGGCGCCGAGCTCGAGGCCGAACTCCTCGGCCTTCATCCGGATCGTCGCCGCGCCCCCGAGGTCGCTCGCGACGACGCCGCGGCGGTTGCCGACCGTCGAGGGTTCCACGTGCTCGTACGCCCGGGACACACGTTCGATGCCGCTGGCATGCAAGCCGGCCTTGTGCGTGAAGGCATACCGTCCCGCGTACGGCTGTCGCGAGTCGGGGGCGACGTTCGCGACCTCGGCCACGTAGTGCGCCACCTCGGTGAGGCGTTCCAGCGACCCGTCGGGCAGACAGTCTGCCCCCATCTTCAGGACGAGGTTCGCGGCGATCGGGATCAGGTCGGCGTTGCCGGTCCGTTCGCCGTACCCGTTCACGACACCCTGGACCTGGAAAACCCCGTGCTCCACCGCGATCAGCGAGTTCGCGACGGCGCATCCGGCGTCGTTGTGCACGTGGATCCCGAGCGGGGTGCGCACCGCCTCGCGGACCTCGGCCACGACCCGCGCCACCTCGTGTGGCAGCATGCCGCCGTTCGTGTCGCACAGGACCAGTCGCTCGGCTCCGGCCTCCTCGGCGGAGACCAGGACGCGCAGCGCGAACGCGGGATCGCTCCGGTAGCCGTCGAAGAAATGCTCGGCGTCGAAGAACACCCGGCGCCCCTGTCCCCGGAGGAACTCGATCGAGTCGCGGACCATGGCCGCGCCCTCGTCCAGATCCGTCCGGAGCGCCTCGGTGACGTGGAGGTCCCACGCCTTGCCCACGAGACAGACCACCTCGGTCCCCGCCCGGAGCAGGTCCCGGAGCACCGTACTCCGATCCGGCGTCTCCCCCGCCTTGCGCGTCATCCCGAACGCCGTCAGCGTCGCGTGCTTGAGCGTCTCGCTCGTCGCGAGCCGGAAGAACTCGGTCTCTCGCGGGTTCGCCCCGGGCCAGCCGCCCTCGACGAACGGGACGCCGAGCTGGTCGAGCTTGTGGAGGATCCGGAGCCGGTCCTCGATCGAGTACGAGAAGCCGGTCCCCTGCGCGCCGTCTCGCAGGGTGGTGTCGTACAGCTCGACCCGAAGCGGCTCGCTCACGCCGCGGCCCCCTCGACGACGAGGTCGCCGACCTCTCCGGTCGAGAAGCCCATCTCGCCGGCGCGCATCGAGTGCAGCTTCGAGCACGCGAACCGGATGCCGGCGGTCACCGCCGCCGCCGCCTCCGTCTCGCCCAGCTGCGCGAGCAGCATCTGCAGCGCTCCGATCGCGGCGAGCGGGTTGATCGTCCCCCTGCCGGCGTGGTCGGGCGCCGTGCCGCCGATCGGCTCGAACATGCTCACGCCGGCCGGGTTGATGTTGCCTCCCGCCGCCACGCCCATCCCTCCCTGGATCATCGCGCCCAGGTCCGTGATGATGTCGCCGAACATGTTGTCGGTGACGATCACGTCGAACCGCGAGGGCTCATCCAGCAGGTAGATGCATGCGGCGTCCACGTGGACGTAGTCGCGTTCGACGTCGGGGAACTCCACCCCAACCCCGTCGACCACCCGCCCGTAGAGGTCGCCGGCGTAGGTGAGCACGTTGGTCTTGTGCACCAACGTCACCTTGCGCCTTCGTCCGGGGCGCATCGCGAGCTCGAACGCGTACCGGACGATCCGCTCGACACCGTGCCGGGTGTTGATCGACTCCTGCACGGCGACCTCGTGGGGCGTGCCCTTGCGGTGGAACCCTCCGGCCCCCGTGTAGAGGCCCTCGGAGTTCTCGCGGACGACGACCATGTTCACGTCGTCCTCGCCGTGCGAGGGCACGAGGGTCTCTACGCCCGGGTACCGCACGATCGGTCGGAGGTTCACGTACTGGTCGAGCTCGAACCGGATGCGCAGCAGCAGGTCGCGTTCGAGGATGCCGGGGCGCACGCGTGGGTCCCCCACGGCGCCCAGCAACACGGCGTCCATCGTGCGCAGGCGTTCGAGCTCCTCGTCCGGCAGCGCCTCGCCGGTGCGCAGGTACCGTTCGGCCCCCAGGTCGAACTCGACGAGCTCGGACTCGACCTCGAGCGTGTCCAGGACCTTCAACGCCTCGCCGGCGACCTCGGGGCCGGTCCCGTCGCCCCGGATCACGCCGACCGTGTGGATCGCGGAGCTCACGGCGTGACCTTCTCCCCGGGGGCTACCGCTCGCGCCTCCGCGCTCGCTCCTTGAGCCCCCCGAGCCCCCTGCTCCGCCTCGGCCTCGAGGTTCGCCATCAGCATCGCGCGGTTGACCGCGGCGAGGTAGGCGCGCGCGCTCGCCTCGACCACGTCCGTCGCGACACCACGCCCCGTCACCCGGCGCCCGAGCGCATCGAGCTGCACGACCACGTCGCCTAACGCGTCCGTCCCGCCGGTGACCGCGGAGACGTTGAACGAGACCAGCCTGCCCTCGACCCCCGACGCCCGCTGGATCGCGCCCATCGCCGCGTCGATCATGCCGTCGCCCATCGCGGACTCCTCGATCATCTCCTCGCCCCGGCGGAGCCGAACGCTGGCCGTCGGCGAGAGCGCCGTTCCACCTCCCACCTGGAGCGCCTCGAGCACGAACACGTCCTCGGCGGCCGCGCCGAGCTCCTCGGAGACGATCGCCGCGAGGTCCTGGTCCGTGAGCTGGATCTTCCGGTCGGCGAGCTCCTTGAAGCGCGCGAAGGCGCGGTTGAGGTGGTCATCGTCGAGCTCGATACCGATCTTCTCGAGCGCATCCGCGAACGCGTGCCGACCCGAGTGCTTGCCGAGGACCAGCTGGTTGCCCTCCAGGCCGATCTCGAGCGGGTCCATGATCTCGTAGGTCGCCCGGTTCGCCAGCACCCCGTGCTGGTGGATCCCGCTCTCGTGCGCGAACGCCGACGCGCCGACCACGGCCTTGTTCGGCTGGACGCCGTACCCGGTCGTCATGCTCACCAGGCGCGACGTGCGGACGACCTCCTTGAGGTTCAGCCCGTGCGAGACGCCGAGCGCCTCCCGGCGCGTCCGGACGATCATCGCGACCTCCTCGAGCGAGCAGTTGCCCGCCCGCTCGCCGATCCCGTTCACCGCAACCTCGACCTGTCGCGCCCCGTTCACGATCCCGGCCAGCGAGTTCGCCACGGCCAGCCCGAGGTCGTTGTGGCAGTGCGTCGAGATCACGACGCGGTCGGGGACCGCCTCGCGCACGGTGCGGACCAGCTCGCCGAACTCGTGCGGCATCGCGTACCCGACCGTGTCGGGCACGTTGATCGTGGTCGCGCCGGCGTCCACCGCGACGCGGAAGCACTCGAGGAGGAAATCGAGGTCCGTGCGGGTGGCGTCCTGCGCACTGAACTCCACGTCCTCCGTGAAGCCGACGGCGAGCTTGACGCCCTCGCGAATCGCGTCGAGGACCTGCCCGTTGCTCATCCGGAGCATGTCCGTCATGTGGATGTCGCTGGTCGAGATGAACGTATGGATGCGCCAGCGCTCGGCCCCGCCGAGCGCCTCGGCCGCCCGGGTGATATCGCCGGGTACGACGCGGGCGAGCGCCGCGATCACCGGGCCCCTCACGCTGGAGGCGATCTCGCTGACCGCCTCGAACTCGCCCTCGCTCGAGACGGGGAAGCCCGCCTCGATCACGTCGACCTGGAGACGGGCCAGCTGCTCCGCGATCTCGACCTTCTCGGCCCGGGTGAGCGCGATCCCGGGTGCCTGTTCTCCGTCGCGCAGCGTGGTGTCGAAGATCCGGACTACATCGGGGTCGCTACCCTTCGCCATCGGATACCACCTTTTGCTCGGAATGCAACCAAGGCATCATCGGACGCAGCTCGCGGCCCACGCGCTCGAGCTGCGAGCCCCTGGCCTCGCGGCGAAGCGCGAGGAAGTGGGGGAAGCCGGCATCGGCCTCCCCCAGCCATTCCTCCGCGAAGGTTCCGTCCTGGATCTCGGCCAGGACCTGGCGCATGCGCTCGCGAACGCCCTCGTCGACGACCCGGGGTCCGCTCAGGTAGTCGCCCCATTCGGCCGTGTCCGAGATCGAGTAGCGCATCCACGACAGGCCGCCCTCGTAGATCAGGTCGACGATGAGCTTGAGCTCGTGCAGGCACTCGAAGTACGCGATCTCGGGCTGGTAGCCGGCCCGCACGAGCGTCTCGAAGCCGGCCTCGACGAGCGTGGAGATCCCGCCGCACAGCACCGACTGCTCGCCGAACAGGTCGGTCTCGGTCTCCTCCTTGAAGGTGGTCTGGATGATGCCAGCCCGGGCGGCTCCGATCCCGGCGCCGTACGCGAGCGCGCGCTGCAGAGCCGTGCCCGTCGCGTCCTGCTCGACCGCGACGAGGGCCGGCGTGCCAATCCCCTCCTCGAACGTCCGGCGGACGAGATGACCGGGCCCCTTCGGGGCGATCATCGTGACGTCCACGTCGGATGGCGGCCGCACGGTCCCGAAGTGCACCGAGAACCCATGCGCGAACATGAGCATGTCGCCCGCCTTCAGGTTGGGCGCGATCTCCGCGGCGTACACCGCACCGTGCGCCGTATCGGGGAGCACCACCATGATCACGTCGGCCTCCGCCACGGCGTCGGCGGTCGGCCGCACCGGGAGACCCGCCTCCTCGGCCCTCGACCAGGAGCGCGAGCCCTCGCGGAGCCCGACCCGGACGTCGTGGCCCGAATCCCTCAGGTTCTGCGCGTGCGCGTGACCCTGACTCCCGAAGCCAAGGACGGCGATCCGTTGCCCCGCAAGGACCGACGGATCGGCTTCCGCATCGTGGTAGATCGTCGCCATCGGTCCCGTACCACCTTTCCGCTCACGCGACGGTCGGGGGGGTTGGTCAGACGCCGCCGCCGGTCCACTCCTGCTCGCCCCCAGCGACCGCCCGGAGCCGCGCGGCGCGCTCCTTGATCCCCCGGTCCCCCCTCGAGAGCGCGATCCGTCCGGTGCGCGAGAGCTCGACGATGCCGAAATCGCGCAGGAGCTCGAGCAGCGCCTCGAGCTTGCCCGGTGTCCCCGTGCCCTCGATCGTGATCGTCCGATGGGTCACATCGAGCACCCGGACGCGGAAGACGTCGCAGATCTCCAGGATCCGGGCCCGAGCCTCGCCGTCGCCCTTGACCTTCACGAGCATCAGCTCGCGCTCGACCGCGTCGCCCGTCTCGTGCTCCAGGATCTTGATCACGTTCACGAGCTTGTTGAGCTGCTTCGTGACCTGCTCGAGCGTCTTGGTGTCGACCTGGACGACGATCGTCATCCGCGACAGGCCGACGTCGTCCGTCGGGCCGACCGCGAGCGAGTCGATGTTGAACCCCCGGGCCGCGAACAGACCGGCGACGCGCGTGAGGACCCCCGGTTTGTCCTCCACGAGGACCGAGATCGTGTGGAGGCTCATGCGACCGGCGCCTCGGCCGGATCGTCCGTCGGCCGCAGACCCTCGGGGCCGACGATGATGTCGTCGTTGCTCGCGCCCGCCGGGACCATCGGGAAGCACATCTCCTTGGAGTCCACGCGGAAGTCGATCACCACGCTCCGGTCCTCGATCGAGAGCGCCTTGTCGATCACGGCGTCCACCTCGTCGGGGTGCTCGGCGCGCAGGCCCACACAGCCGTAGGCCTCGGCGAGCTTCACGTAGTCCGGCACGTCGTAGGACAGGTACACCTGCGAGTACCGCTCCTCGTAGAACAGCTCCTGCCACTGCCGGACCATCCCCAGGTGCGCGTTGTTGATGATCGCCGTCACGAACGGGATGCCCTCGGCGGTGGAGGTCGCGAGCTCCTGGCTGGTCATCTGGAAGCAACCGTCCCCATCGATCGCGATCACGCGGCGGTCCGGCCGGCCGGCCTTGGCGCCCAGCGCCGCCGGCACCGCGAACCCCATCGTCCCGAGCCCCCCGGAGTTCACCCAGGTCCGCGGCTCGCTGAACCGCCAGAACTGCGACGCCCACATCTGGTGCTGCCCCACGCCCGCGACGACGATCGCGTCGCCCTTCGTGTGCTCGTAGAGCCGCTCGATGCAGAACTGCGGCTTGAGCGGCCCGTCGGCCGGCTGGTCGTAGCGGTACGGGTAGGTCCGCTTCCACTCATCGAGCTGCGCGAGCCACGCCGTTCGATCGGGCACCCCGCCCGCCTCGTCCTGCAGGCGTCGCAGCTCCGCGTGGAGCTTCGCGATCACGTCCTTGCAGTCGCCCACGATCGGCACGTCGGCCGCCCGGTTCTTGCCGATCTCGGCCGGGTCGATGTCGACGTGGATGATCTTCGCGCCCTTGGCGAACGAGGACAGCTGGCCGGTGACGCGATCGTCGAACCGCGAACCGAGCGCGACCAGCAGGTCGGCCTTCTGCATCGAGGTCACGGCCGTGTACGCGCCGTGCATCCCCGGCATCCCGAGAGCGAGTTCGTGCGTGTCGGGGAACGCGCCACGCGCCATCAACGTGGTCGTGACCGGGAGCCTCCCGTCGTTGGCGAGCTTCAGGAGCTCCTCGTGCGCCTCGGCCTTGATCACTCCGCCGCCCACGTACAGGACCGGGCGCTCGGACTCCATGATCATCTTGGCGGCCGAACGCACCTGCTTCAGGTTGCCCTTGGTGGTCGGTCGATAGCCGGGAAGGTCGACGGAGCCGGGCCAGCTCCACGTGAACTCCTGGAGCTGGACGTCCTTCGGGATGTCGACGAGCACGGGTCCCGGCCGGCCCGTCCGGGCGATGTGGAACGCCTCGCGGATCGTGACGGCCAGTTCGTTCGCGTCCTTGACCAGGAAGTTGTGCTTGGTGATAGGCATCGTGATGCCGGTGATGTCGGCTTCCTGGAAGGCGTCGTTGCCGACGACCGGCGTCGGGACCTGCCCGGTGATCGCCACCATCGGGACGGAGTCCATCTTCGCGTCGGCGAGCGCCGTCACGAGGTTGCACCCGCCCGGGCCCGAGGTGGCGATCGCGACCCCCACCTTCCCGGTGGCCCACGCGTACCCCTCGGCGGCGTGGCCGGCGCCCTGCTCGTGACGACACAGGACGTGGCGCACCTTCGAATCGATCAGCGGATCGTACGCGGGCAGGATCGCCCCGCCGGGGATCCCGAACGCGAGGTCGACGCCCTCACCCTCGAGCGAGCGGAACAGCGCCTGCGCGCCCGTTACCTTCATGGGGCCGCGACCTCCGCGCGACGCTCGTCCCGTTCCTCGACCGGCCCGGTCTGCACGCGGCGGACCGTGCAGCCCAGCCGGTGGGCCAGGTTCCGGGTCGCCCGTTCGAACTCCCACGGCGTCCAGTCACGGCGCCGCGTCGTCATGCCGGCCTCGTCCATCCCACCGCCGAAATCGAATCCAGCGTCCAGGTACGCGACCTCCTCGCCGAAGAACCGATCGAACTGCGGCCTGTCCGCGGCGTCGGTGACCTCGACCGTCACCTGTCCGGGCCCCTCCCACAGCACGTTCGCGACGGTCCTGCCGCCTCGCTCGAACTCGTAGCGCATCCCGACCACCCTTCCCCGTTCTCTTGGCCTGTTCTCTTGGCCTGTTCTCTTGGTCTCGTCGTCCGTCTCGATCGGTACGAACCCTCCGTGCCAACCGGGGTACAAAAAACCCCTCGCCGGGCGAGGGGCATCTGGCGCGGGTCCCGGGCCTGTTTCGGCCCGGCCGCGCCTACGCGATAAGTACGAGGGCTCGCGGTCCGGTCTTCTCCCTGATGGACATGGTTTGGCCAGTGTACGGAGATGGGTTCCCCTGTCAACCCACCGGATGGGTGACCCGAGCAGGAACGGTCGGCCGACACGGCGTAGCCGTTCGGAACCGCTCAGCCTTGACCGGAAACGATCACCCCGGCTAGCGTCTCGCGCCGTGAGCCCGGATCCCCAGCTCGACGCGGTGATCGCGGCCGTGCCCGAATGGCGAGGGCACGAGCCGGAGATCACCCCCGTCGAGGCAGGCCGGACCAACCGCAACTTCCGGGTCGAGGTGGGTTCGGGGACGTTCTTCCTCCGTCTGTCGCACGAGGACAGCGCGCTGCTCGGGATCGACCGCACGGCCGAGTACGAGGCGGCGCTCGCCGCCGCGGCAGCGGGGGTGGGCCCCGAGGTCATCGCCCACCTGCCCGAACACGGATGCCTGATCACGGTCTGGGTCCCCGGGGAACCGCTCGCCGAGGGCGACATGGATCGGGGGTCGGTGCTCGCCGATGTCGTGCGCGTCGTCTCGACGATCCACGCGGGACCGGCGCTCCGCACGACCTTCGACGCCTTCCGCATCGTCGAGGAGTACCGGCGCGTGTCCGAAGAACACGGCGTCGCGATCCCCGACGCGTACGATCCGGCGCATGCCCACGCGGAACGGATCGAGGCCGCGTTCGCACGCGCGCCCATCCCCCCGAATCCGTGTCACAACGACCTGCTCGCGGACAACTTCCTGAAGGGGGACGACGGGCTCTGGCTGGTGGACTACGAGTACTCGGGGATGGGCGACCCGTTCTTCGACCTGGGCAACCTCTCCATCAACAACGGGCTCTCGGAGAGTTCGCAGGAGCGCCTGATCCGGCTGATGTTCGACGAGCCGACCGACGCGCATCGCGCCCGCCTGCAGCTGATGCGGATCATGTCCGACTTTCGCGAGGCGATGTGGGGCGTGATCCAACAGGGCCTGTCCACACTCGACATCGACTACGTCGCCTACGCGGACCGGCACTTCGATCGGCTCTCGCGTTCGATGGCGGACGAACGTTTCGAGCGGTGGCTGGAGCAGGCCGCCGAGGCGATCTGACGTGGCGACCGATGTCCCAACCGATGATAAGGACGATCGCGCCCGGGTCGTGATCGTCGGTGGCGGTGTCGCCGGAGCCAGCATCGCCTACCACCTCACGAAGCTCGGATGGAAGGACGTCCTGCTGCTCGATCGCTCCGAGCTGACGAGCGGTTCCACGTTCCACTCGGCGGGCCTGGTCGCCCAGCTTCGCAACTCGGTGAGCCACACCCGGATGATGATGTACGGGGTCGAGCTGTACCCGAAGCTCGAAGCAGAGACCAGGATCGACCCCGGATGGCACGAGGTCGGGACCTTGCATCTCGCGTCCTCCCCGTACCGGCTCGAGGCGCTCGCCCGGCAGGCGGGCTGGGCCAAGAGCTTCGGCCTGCCCGTCGAGATCGTGTCGGCCGCCGAGGCGCTCGAACGGTTCCCGCTGCTCGACGTGTCCAACGTGCTGGGCGCGCAGTTCGTCCCGACGGACGGCCACCTGGATCCCACCGGGCTGACGATGGCCTTCGCCGAGGGGGCCAAGCGCGGAGGCGCGAGGATCCGCACCGGCGTCCGGGTGCACGAGGTCGTGGTTCGCGACGGCCGGGTGACCGGCGTCGTCACCGACCACGGCGGGATCGAGACCGAGGTCGTCGTGAACGCCGCCGGGATCTGGGCCCACGGGCTCGGCCGGCTCGCCGATGTCGAGATCCCCGTGGTTCCGATGGAGCACCAGTACCTGATCACGCGGCCGATCGAGGGCGTCACGGCGAGCTTCCCGACCCTGCGCGACCCCGACAACCTCCTGTATGTGCGCGAGGAGGTCGGGGGTCTGGTGGTCGGAGGTTACGAGCGCAACCCGGACCCATGGCACGTCGACACGCCGATCCCGCAGGACTTCAATCGACGGCTGCTCCCGGAACGGTGGGAGCGGTTCGAGCCGATCGCGGAGGGCGCGTTCAACCTGATCCCCGCCCTGCGCACGACCGAGATCAACCGCTTCATCAACGGTCCCGAGGCGTTCACCCCGGACGACGACTTCATCCTGGGGGAGACCGAGGTCCGAGGCTTCTTCGTGGCGGCGGGTTTCTGCGCCCACGGCATCACCGGAGGGGCCGGCGTCGGGCGATACACGGCCGAATGGATCGTCGACGGCGAGCCGTCCATGGATCTGTCGAAGATGGACGTGCGGCGGTTCGGGGAGCACTACCGGAGCCGGCGGTACGCGCTCGCTCGCGCCCACGAGATCTACGCGAAGCACTACGACGTGAAGTACCCGGGCGAGGACTACCTGGCGGGCCGGCCTCTCAAGGTCTCACCTACCTACACGCGGCTTCAGGCGCTCGGCGCGGAGTTCGGGGAGAAGGCCGGCTGGGAGCGTGCGAACTGGTTCCGGTCGAACGAGGATCCCGCCTACGCCTCGCTGCGGCCGCGGGGGTGGGCCGGCGAGCACTGGTCGACCGCGATCGTGGCCGAACACGTGGCGACGCGCGAGCGCGCCGCGTTGTTCGACGAGACGAGCTTCGCCAAGCTCGAGGTCTCGGGCCCGCAAGCGTGTGCGTTCCTCCAGCGGATCTGCGCGAACGACGTCGACGTGGCGGAAGGCCGCGTCGTGTACACGCAAATGCTCAACCGCCGCGGTGGCATCCAGTGCGACCTCACCGTGACCCGCCTGTCGCTCGAGCGATTCCGGATCGTGACCGGGACGGCCTCCGGGAGCCTCGACCTGGCGTGGATCGCCGGGCGGGTCGACGAGGCCGAACGGGTCGAGGTCCGCGAGGTGACCTCGAGCCTCACGTGCCTCGGCGTATGGGGCCCGCGCGCGAGGGACATCCTGGCCTCGGTCTGCCCGGACGACCTTTCGAACGAGGGCTTCCCCTTCATGGCGTCCCGTGGGGTGACGGTGGGCGACGTTCCGTGCCGCGCGCTCCGCGTCACCTACGTGGGCGAGCTCGGGTGGGAGCTGTACGCATCCTCAGAGTTCGCCGCTGCGTTGTGGGACACCCTGATCGAGGCCGGCATGCCGCATGGGATGGTGCCGGCGGGGTACCGCTCGATCGACTCGCTCCGGCTCGAGAAGGGCTATCGCGCGTGGGGCTCGGACGTGACCCCCGACGACTCGCCGCTCGAGGCAGGCCTGGCGTTCACCGTGGCGTCGGGCAAGGACTTCCTGGGCAGGGATGCGTTCGAGCGGGTCCGCACCGAGGGCGTGCGGCGGAGGCTCGCCTGCCTGGTGCTGGCGGACCCGCGCTCCTCGACGCTGGGCAACGAGCCGGTGCGTGCGAACGGCGACGTCGTGGCGCGCGTCACGTCCGGTGGGATCGGCTACACGGTCGGCGCCAGCATCGCGTATGCCTACCTGCCCGCCGAGCTCGCGGTGACCGGCACCGCGGTCGAGGTCGAGGTCTTCGGCGAGTGGATCGGGGCCGAGGTCGCGGACGAGCCGCTCTACGACCCCAAGGGCGAGCGCATCAAGGCCTGACCGGCGGCGGGATGTCGTCGCCGACGAACACCGAGCCGTTCCAGTACGCCTCGAGCCGGTACGAGCCGCGCCGCCATCCCTTGCGGTCGACGTGGAGCTCCTCGGGTTCGCTCAGGTTCCCGAAGTCGTAATGAAGGACGAGCCCGTCCTGCTCGAGGGACCGGAAGCGGTGCGGACGACGCGAGGCGCGCGTGAACGTCGAGCGGCGGCTGGATCGCGGCGGCTCACAGTGCGTCTCGAGCCACACGTGCGAACCGACGATGCCCCGGTGCGGGTCGAGCCAGACCCACACGTTGCCTCCGTTCGCACCGATGTACTCGGCCGCCCTCGCCGTGGTCACGATCCTCATGCGCGCAGATGATGCCGCCGAGGCGAAGGGCGCCCGCGGCCGCCCCCTCGCCCGTGCCGAAGACGGCTACTCAATCGACACGATGCCCGAGAGGTCTTCACCGGTTGGCACCACCGGCTCCCACGGCTTCTTCCGCTGCGCAGCGAGGTAGTAGATGGCCCCTCCGATGAGGATCAGCGAGAACACGGTCCAGATCACCGGGATCTTGTTCAGGAAGTCGATCTTGAAGTCGACCAGTTGCTCGCCTTCGACGTAGTAGTCCGTTTGGACAGGCTTCGGGTTCGAGATGATCCGCATGTAGTTCGCGCCCGAGGCATTCGGGTCGAACGCCGAGCTCGCCGACGAGGGCGTGAGGAAGTTCAGCAGCATCGCGAGGCCCCACAGGATCGCCACGATGTTCACGAGCTTGCCCCACCTGCCGAGCGAGAACGGCGCCTTCGTCCTCGGCCATCCCTTGGTACGGGCGCGCATCACGGCGAGGTTCCCCAAGAGGTAGCTGAAGTAGATCGAGGCCGTGGCACCGACAGCGATCACCGCGGCACCGGCGAACTGGATGAACGGGACAGCCGCCAGCGCTCCGACGATCACGCAG
>Ga0307287_10000037_pt1 | contig 43890 bp, 38 predicted proteins | sample ER_DNA_141_FD_194485 | JGI IMG/M metagenome (GOLD analysis project Ga0307287, IMG submission 194485) | Bulk soil microbial communities from the East River watershed near Crested Butte, Colorado, United States - ER_DNA_141 | ecosystem: Environmental > Terrestrial > Soil > Floodplain | place...
CAAGCGCCGACTCGCGGTCGACGTAGGCACGCTCGAGCTCGGCCTTCGTACGTCCGAGCTCCCGCGCCTCCTTGCGATGCTCTCGTGCAAGGACGAAGTTGCGTGCGGCCAGCAAGCCAAGGACGGTGAATAGTGCAAGTTCAAGTGAAAATTCCTTGATCCCGAGGTCGCTGGCTTCCCCGGCATACAGCCCGAGGAAGAGCAGCCCGAGGCCGATCGTGACAAGTGCTGCCCCCGTCGGTCGGCGAATGAGTTTCCGGAGTGCTGTCATGCGGCCAGCTCCCGAACGCGGGCGACGAGTGCCTCGCCGCCGGAGCCCTTGAGCAGGAAGCCATCCGCCCCGGCGTCCGTACCGGCCGCGACGAGCTCCGCTTGCTCGTAGGCCGAGATCAGGAGGACGACGGTGCCCGGGTGCTCGACCTTCACGGTGCGCGTGGCCTCGATGCCGTCCATCACTGGCATACGCACATCCATGAGGACCAGGTCGGGAGCAAGGTCGCGCACGAGCTCGCATGCGGCGAGGCCGTTCTCTGCCTCGCCGACGACCTCCATGTCGGTTTGCTCGTCCAGGTAGGCCACGAGTCCCGCGCGGACGGCGAAGTGATCCTCCGCAACGATGAGCCTGATCGTCATGCGGCCTCCAGAAGGGTGCGAACGCGGCGTGTAAGGTCGCCGGCGAAGTGCTCCCCCCTGACGACGTAGTCGTTGGCGCCCTTGTGAAAGGCCTCGACTGCGAGCGCTTCCGAGCCGTTCCCCGTGATCATGACCACCGGGGTGGCGGGACCGTCAGCCCTGATGCTGTGCAGCAGCTCCATGCCGCTCCCGTCGGGAAGGTGCTGGTCGATCAACACGAGTGACCACACCGACGTCCCACAGAGCTCGAGCGCGCGGACGGCATTCTTCGCGTGGACGACCCGGACGTCGTCGAAGGCGGTCTCGATCGCATCCCGTGCGAGCTCCGCGGCCGCCGAATCCTCCTCGACGAGCAGGACCGAGAAGATCTTGTGATTCGCGGCAGGGCTCTGGATGGCGACGCGGATTCCGGAGGGGGTGAAGCCGAGGTCGCCGCTTTCGATCCCCGCGAGGACGATGCGCACGAGCTCGGGGTCCCATTGTGCTCCGGCGCCCTTCTCGAGCTCGGCAAGGATCTGGGTCCTGGTCAGGGACTCGCGATACGGGCGCCGCGCCCACATGGCTTCAATCGCATCGGCAAGCCCGACGATGCGAGCAGGCAGGGGCGTGGCCTCGGCGGCGAGCCCGTCCGGGTACCCCTCGCCGTCCCAGCGCTCGTGGTGGTGGAGGACGACCGGACGCACCGAGGACAGAAGCTCGAGGGGTTCGAGCACGCGGTCACCGACCTGTGGGTGGGTGCGCATGAGCTCGAGCTCTTCCGCAGTGAGCGGTCCAGGCTTCAGCAGAACGCGATCCGGGATCCCGATCTTGCCCACGTCGTGCAGGATCGCTCCCAGACGGACGATCTCCGTCTCGGCGGTGCCGAGCCCGAGCTGGGCGGCGATCCAGACGGCGAGTGTGGTCAGACGCTCGCAATGGCCATGCGTGCCTGCGTCTCGAGCCTCGATCGCGTTCGCGAGCGCCATCGCAAGGCTGGGCGCGAGTAGGCGTTCGCTCATGTCTCGTTGGGCCCGGCCCGATCGCTCCAAAGCGGCTGCAATCGCGGTGAGGAACTCGCCGTGAGAGAACGGCTTGATGACGAGCCCGTCGGCTCCCCGCGCGAGCGCCTCGCTCAGCGTCGAGTAGGTGCCGGCGCCGGTGACGAGAACGACCGGAAGCGCGGGCCGGACTGTCCGAACCTCCTCCAGGAGCTCGAGGCCGGAGAGACCGGGCATCACGACGTCGCTGACGACGAGATCGAGGTCAGGGTCGACGAGCAGGCCGAGCGCGAACTCGGCGGTCGGAGCCCCTGTCGACTCGTAGCCCGCCTCGTCGAGAATCTCGAGCATGAGATCCCGGATCACCGGCTCGTCGTCGATCACGAGGATCTTCATGACCGGACCGCGGGGAGGCGCAAGACGAAGCGTGCGCCACCCTCCGGACGGTTCTCGGCTAGGAGCGTTCCTCCATGCGCCTGCGCGATCCCGAGGCTGACCGAAAGACCGAGGCCGCTTCCTCCGGTGCCGCGCTTGGTGGTGAAGAACGGGTCGAAGATGCGAGGGAGAACGTTCTCCGGGATGCCCGGTCCGGTGTCTGACACGGTCGCGACGACCCAGTCGCCATCACGCTTCACGGCGAGGTCGACCTCACCACCGGCGCCCCCAACCGCGTGGGTGGCATTCGCCAGGAGGTTGAGAAATATCTGCTTGAGCTGGTTTCCGCTGCCGTCGACGACGGTGTCTTCGCCCGTGTAGTCCGCACGAAGGTCGCTCGCCTTCGCCGCGCTCGTGCGCCTGAAGAGCTCGACGGTCTCGCGCGCCGCGTCCGCGACGGATACTGGTACGCGCTCGTCCGACGGCTCGCGAGCGAAGTCGAGCAGGGCTCGCACGATCTCCTTGATCTCGAGCCCGGTGCGCTGGATGAGCACCAGCCGCTCGTGGCCTTTCGTGCCCACCTCGGCGTCCTTCAACAGGAACTCGACCAGGCCCAGGATCGCAAAGAGCGGGTTGTTGATCTCGTGGGCCACCCCCGCAGCAAGCTCGCCGATCGTGGCCAGCTTTCCGCTCTGCAGGAGCTGCTGCTCGTACAGCCGCTGCTCGGAAAGGTTGGTGACGAGGCCGACGTTTGCAACACCCGCGCCGGACGCATCGGGCACGACGAAGCGCACCATGCGGATCGGGATCAGCGAGCCGTCGCGGTGGCGGTAGACGGTCTCTTCCCGCGGGGCATGAGCGAGCTCCTGGTTGGACGCCCAGGGGTAGGGCGGGGTCGAGCCGACGACCTCTTCCTCGGCGTACCCCACCAGGTCGAGGAAGGCCAGGTTCACTGAGAGGATCTCGAGCGTCTCTGGGTCTGCTACAGCGATGGCGGTCGGCAGCTCGTCGAAGAGCCGCTTCAGGAACTGCGCCGTCAGAAACTCCCGGTTGTGCTCGGTTGTGACGTCATGGAAGACGGCCACAGTGCCCGCCTGGTCTCCGGCGAGGGCGATCGGAGCGATCGAGCCCGCCACCACGTGCGGCTCGCCGGCATGTGCGGTGATGCGGACCTTGAACTTCCGCGGACCATCGATCGGCTCGGCGGCTGCGCCGAGAAACTCAGCCGGAGTAAGTGGGAGGTCTTCCGGGCCTTCGAAGCGTGCGCTAACTCGAGCCGGCAGCTGTCCGTCCACCGCCAGCACGCGGAGCGCGGCTGCGCTCGCGGTGATCGTGTTCCCTGCCTGGATTACGACCCCCTTTTCCACGGCGTCGAGAACGGCATCGAGGCAAGCCTCGTGGTCGACCGCGATTCGGAGGTCGTCGGCTCTGTAGGCGATGCGAGTCAGGCTTCCGAGCAGACTGAGCGTCGCCAGCGCCTGTTCGAGATCCTCGGTCGATAAGACCGTCAACCATCCAGACTGAAACGTCAGCGTCGGGTTGCCTTCGGCCAGGAACGGCACTGCTATGTAGCTCTTGAGATTCTTGAGCTCGTCGGCCAGCGGAGCAGGAATTCCTTCGACTCCCATCTGGCCGAGAACGGGCAGGCCGGTGGTGGCGGCCTCGTACATCGGGTTCTTTTTTCCCTCGACGACGTATCCGATCGATGCTTCGTGCAGACCGGACACCGCCGCGATGGTTCCCCGGGTGAGCGTCTCGTCCCAGACCGCGACCGAAACCCGGTCAGCGCCAAGAAGCTTCCTTCCGACCCCGACGAGGATGCCGAGCGCCTCTTCCAGCGTCTCCGCTCGGTTCACCTGGATGGCCGCATCGATGAGCGCATGCCCATCGGATCCCACCGCGACGGCCCCTCCGTCCGCGAACGAGTCTTCAGCCTTGGGCACGAGTCTCACCGCAGTCGAGTCCTGCATACAGGGAAGCTTCGTCAACGATCAGGGTGATGGGCATACCCGGTTCCGCGCTGTGGGGCTCACCCGGAATGTGCGGCCCTGTACGTACAATAATTTCCAGAGGTTTCCCCCTGTCAGCAGACCCGAAGACCATTACCTGCCTCGTCGCCGACGATCATCCAGCGATGGTCGAGGCGATCTGCGAAATGCTCGAGTCGAACGGGATCGAGATCGCAGGCCGCGCACGAGATGGCGACGAGGCACTCGCCAAGCTGGAGCGGCGGCACCCCACGGTCGCTGTCGTCGACCTCCGGATGCCCAAGCTTTCGGGTGTCGAGATCGCGCGACGCGCAGCCAGCTCGAGCCCGGGGACCGCGGTCATCCTCTACACCGCCTACGGAGAGCGTGCCCTCCTCATGGAGGCGATCGACGCCGGAGCCCGTGGCTTCCTCCTGAAGGAAGCCCCTCTCGACGACCTCGTACGCGCGGTCGAGCTGGTCGCCGCCGGCGGGACGTACGTCGATCCGGTGCTCGCCGGCGTCTTCGCGACTCCCATGACGGCCGACGCACTTCCCGCGCTCACGAAGCGCGAGCGCGAGGTACTGCGTCTGCTCGCGGACGGCAACTCGAACGAGGAGATCGGAAAGGCTCTTTTCATCTCGCCCGAGACCGTTCGAACCCACCTCCGTAAGGCGATGGGGAAGCTCGACGCAGATACCCGGACGCAGGCCGTCGCGACGGCGCTGCGCCAGTCTCTGATCTCCTGACCCGGACCGACGGGGCAGCCTCCCCGGAACGGGTACGGCTGTGCCCAAAAGCGCGCGACGGGCCCGTATCGGGTCGTAGAAACTCGCGCTGGCACCGATACTCGCAAGCGCGATGGTACGCTCGACACCCGCTGCGGCAGCCAGTTCGAACTCGACGTCTTCCCCTGCCCCTGGCTCGCGGGAAGAAGCGTTCGAGCGGCTCAGACGCCTCACTCTTCACGTGCTGACAGCCGACCACGCCGGGTTTCTCGTGCAGGAATGTTCGAAGCGCGGGGCGGCCCAGCCCCACCTGCCCGAAGCACGCATCGAGGCCCCGCTCATCTCGCAGGATGGAAGCACGCTCGGCACTCTCTGGGCGGCCTCGGGCCCTTCACGACGGTGGACGAGCGCGGACCGAAGCCTGCTCGAGGATCTCGCGGCCTCGGCGGTGGCCGAGATCGAGCTGGTGGCCGCTCGGGCGGAGATCTCAGACCAGATCCGGAGCGCAGCTGACGATCGCGAGGCCGCGGAGACCAAGTACCTCTCGATCGTCGAGCAGCTTCCTCTCGTCACCTACATCAGCGCGATCGACGATCTGAGTACCACCATCTACACGAGCCCACAGGTGGAACACATCTTCGGCTACACCCGGGAGGAATGGCTTGCCGATCCGAAGTCTTTCGTCAACGGGCTCCATCCTGACGACAAGGTCAGGGTCCTGAAGGAGATGGAGAGGGCCCACGAGACAGGTGAGGCCTTTTCGAGCGAACACCGCTTCTACGCGAAGGACGATCGCTTACTCTGGATTCAGGACGAGGCCGTGGTCGTCCGCGATGCCGACGGCAAGCCTCTCTATCTCCATGGCTTCCTCCTCGACGTGACGGAGCGTCATACGGCGGCCGAGGCACTCGAGGAGACGCGCACACGCTTCACGGCGGCGTTCAACGGCGCTCCGAACGGGATGGCGCTGGGCTCTCTCGACGGCCGCTTCCTGCTCGTGAACCCCGCGCTCTGCGATCTGCTGGGCTACGAAGAGCACGAGCTCGTCGGAATGAGCTTCTCCGACATCACCCTCGACGGCGACCAGGCGGCCGTCCTTGTACAGATGAAAGCGACCCTCGCAGGTGAGATTCCCAGCTTTACGGTCGAAAAGCGCTACCACCATCACCTCGGTCACGCCGTCGCAGTCCAGCTCACCGTCTCGCTGATCCGCGACGTAAAGGGCGAGCCGAGCTATTACCTGGGGCAGATGGAGGGCCTGAACGATCGCCATCGCCTCGAGCAACAGCTCCGTGATTCGCAGAGGCTCGAGGCGGTCGGCCGCCTCGCCGGCGGCATCGCTCACGACTTCAACAACCTTCTGACCGCGATCTCGGGCTACAGCGAGCGCATAATTGCGCGACTCGATCCCGACGATCGTTCCTACCGCGACGCCGATCTGATCCGACACTCGGCCGACCGCGCCACGACCTTGACCTCGCAGCTCCTATCCTTCAGCCGGCGCCAGATGCTCCAGAAGAGCGTCTTTTCGCTGACGCAGGCGGTTCGCGACATGGAACGCCTGCTCGCGGGGCAACTCTCCAAGGGCGTCGAACTCTCGATCGTGCTCGCGGAGGAGCCGGAGCTCTACGTTCGCGCCGACCGGGAGCAAATCGAGCGCGCCTTGCACCAGCTGGCCGCGAATGCCTGCGACGCGATGCCGGGCGGCGGCCGGTTGACGCTGAAGCTCTCGACGCGGGCACTGTCCACACGTAAGCGCTCCGGAGATCCCGATCTCCCCGTAGGGCGCTACGCGGTCGTGGCTGTGTCCGATACCGGCGGCGGCATCGACGAAGCGACGCGGTCGAGCCTGTTCGAGCCGTTCGTCAGCACGAAGGGGCGCACGGAGGCGCCAGGCCTCGGGCTCGCCAGCCTCTACGGGCTCGTCAAGCAAAGCGGCGGCGACGTCGCGGTGACCTCGGCGCCCGGGAACGGCACATCGTTCGCGGTCTATCTCCCGCTTGTGGACGATCGACCCGCTGAGCCTCCCGCAGCGGTGTCGGAGTCCGGTCCCGACGCGAGCCGAACGGTCCTGCTGGCCGAGGATGAGGACATCGTGCGGATGCTCGTGCGCGAGATGCTCGAGGAGAGCGGCTACGCGGTCCTCGAGGCGTCGAGCGCCGAGGCCGCAATCGGGGTGTCGAAGGCGCACGGAGGGCAGATCGACTTGCTCCTCACGGACGTGGTGATGCCGGGGATGAACGGCCCGGAGCTTGCGAAGGAGCTCTCCAACTCGCGTCCGTCGATGCGGGTCCTTTACACCTCTGGGTTCACGAACAGCGCCGTTGCTGAGCGCGGGGTGGCCGTCGAGGAAACCGTCTTCCTCGCGAAGCCGTTCTCCTCCGCAGCGCTTACGGCGAAGGTGCTCGAGGTGCTCGAGCCTGCCTAGTCCGATCTAGGAGGGATTGGCGACGACGGCGTCGATCAGGTCGTCGAGTGCCGTGCCATGGCGGCCGCGGGCGAGGCCGACCAGGTAGCAGACCAGAGGAGCGTTGATGCGCTCGCCGCTCTCGTGCGCGGCAACGCGGGCGAGGTCGAGGAGCTCGTCGATGTCCTTCTGGTCGAGGTTGTAGACCGCGGGCTCGTCGCCGCATTGTGACGCGAGGTTGTCCCGCGCCTGCTCCAGCCAGTCGTGCACGCCGAAACCCTACCGGCGGGCCACGAGCTTAGACTCCGCGGTCGATGAGGCTCGGAGTCCCGAGAGAGACCGTCCCGGGCGAGCGCCGCGTTGCCCTCGTTCCGGACATCGTCGGTCGCCTGGTCGCGAGCGGCAACGAGGTGCTCGTCGAGGCCGGAGCCGGCTCGGCCGCCGGCTTCACCGACCAGGCGTATGCGGAAGCAGGTGCCTCGCTCGTCCAGTCGGCCGCGGACGTCTACGGCACCGCCGGCCTCTTGTGCAAGGTGCAGCGGCCCTCAGTCGAAGAGCTCGATGCGCTGCGCGACGGCACGGTGCTCGTGGCGCTCCTCCAGCCGCTCGTCGACCGGGAGCTCCCGCGCGGGCTCGCCGCACGCGGAGTCACAGCGTTCTCGATGGACGCGATCCCACGCATCACCCGCGCTCAGCCGATGGACGCGCTCTCGTCCCAAAGCACGGTCGCTGGCTACAAGGCAGTGGTCGTTGCAGCCGCGACGCTCGGAAAGTTCTTTCCCATGCTCACAACGGCGGCCGGAACGATCGCGCCGGCGAAGGTGCTTGTCCTCGGCGCGGGCGTCGCAGGGCTCCAGGCGATCGCGACCGCCCGCCGCCTCGGTGCCGTCGTCTCCGCTTTCGACGTCCGCCCCGTCGTGAAGGAGCAAGTCGAGAGCCTCGGCGCGACGTTCCTCGAGCTCGACGTCGAAGGCGCCGAGGGCACGGGCGGATACGCGGTCGCGCTCTCCGAGGACCAGCACGAGCGCGAGCAGGAGCTCATCGCTCGCCACGTGGGTGAATCCGATGCCGTCGTCTCCACGGCCCTGATCCCGGGCCGCCCGGCGCCGGTGCTCGTCACCGCGGCGGCGGCCCGGGGCATGCGCCCCGGCTCGGTCATCGTCGACCTCGCCGCCGAGATGGGTGGGAACTGCGAGCTGACCCAGCCTGGCGAGACGGTCGAGGTGGACGGAGTCACGATCGTCGGGGAGGTCAACATGCCGAGCACGATGCCGTTCCACGCGAGCCAGATGTACGCCCGGAACGTGCAGAGCTTCCTCGGGCTTCTGCTCCGGGACGGCGAGCTCGTGCTGGACTTCGAGGACCAGATCGTTCGCGAAACCTGCGTTGCACACGAGGGGCAGGTCCTGATGGAGGCCGTGCCCGCATGAGCCGCCCCGGATTCCGCCACGCTGCATGCGTTTCTCGGGCGCTACGCGCCGGCGGAGCGGCGAGAGGCTCACGTGAATCCTGAGCTGATCGCAAGTCTCACGATCTTCGCGCTCGCCGCCTTCCTCGGCATCGAGCTGATCTCCCGCGTCCCGACGCTCCTGCACACACCCCTCATGTCAGGGACGAACGCCATCCACGGCATCGTCCTCGTCGGAGCGATGCTGATCGCCGGCTCGGCCGACTCCACGCTCGAGCAGGTGCTCGCATTCGTCGCGCTGGTCTTCGGCACCGTGAACGTGGTCGGTGGATTCCTCGTCACAGATCGGATGCTCGACATGTTCAAGCGAAAGCCCGAGAAAGGGGCGGAGTGACGCCCGTCCTGGCGCTCGGACAGAACGTCGTCAACCTCACCTACGCCGTCGCGGCGATCTTGCTCATCCTCGGGATCAAGCGGCTCTCGCACCCAACCACCGCCCGGTCGGGAAATCTGGTCGCAGCCGCCGGGATGGCAATCGCTGTCGTCGTCACGCTCTTCTCGCCGGAGATCGACTCCTACTGGCTGATCGCGGCCGGCATCGCAGTCGGGACGGTGATCGGCGCAGTCTCGGCTCGCCGCGTTCGCATGACGGCGATGCCGCAGATGGTCGCCCTCTTCAACGGGGTCGGCGGCGGTGCTGCCGCGCTGATCGCCGCGGCGGAGTTCCACCGCCTCGCACCGGCCGGCGGGGCGCTGGCCGGAGACATCCTGGCGGCGATCATGTTCTCGGCCCTGGTCGGCTCGATCAGCTTCTCGGGCTCGATCGTCGCGTTCGCGAAGCTCCAGGAGCTCTTGCCCGGGCGCCCCCTGATCTTTCCAGGACAGAACATCGTCAATGCCCTGGTCTTTGTCGCCTCGATCGGACTGGCGATCGCCGCCGCGGCGACGGAGGCGCAGGTCTGGATCGTCCTGCTCCTGCTCGCCGCGCTTCTGTTCGGCGTCATGCTCGTGCTGCCGATCGGCGGCGCCGACATGCCGGTCGTCATCTCGTTTCTGAACGCGTTCACCGGCCTCGCGGCCGCGTCGGCCGGCTTCGTGCTCGACAACGTCGCGCTCATCATCGGCGGGACGCTCGTGGGAGCTTCGGGAACCCTGCTCACCGTGATGATGGGACGTGCGATGAACCGGTCGCTCGCCAACGTGCTCTTCAGCGCCTTCGGATCGGCGGGAGCAGGCGGCGGAGCTGCAGCGGCCGGGCCGGATTCCGACGGGAAGATGGCTCGGGAGATCACGCCGGAGGACGCCGCCGTCATGCTGGCCTACGCGGAGCAGGTGATGGTCGTTCCCGGCTACGGCCTCGCGGTCGCGCAGGCCCAGCACGCCACGCGGGAACTCGCCGACCTGCTCGAGGGCCGGGGCGTCCGGGTTCGGTACGCCATTCACCCGGTCGCGGGTCGGATGCCGGGCCACATGAATGTCCTCCTCGCTGAGGCCAACGTGCCCTATCCGCAGCTCCTCGACATGGAGGACGCGAACCCCGAGTTCCAGCGGACCGACGTCGTCCTGGTCATCGGGGCGAATGACGTCACGAACCCGGCGGCGCGTACCGACAGGCAGAGCCCACTCTTCGGCATGCCGATCCTCGATGTCGACGAAGCGCGAAACGTCATCGTCCTGAAACGGAGCATGAACACCGGCTTCGCCGGCGTGGACAACGAGCTCTACTACAACCCGAAGACCACGATGCTCTTCGGGGACGCGAAGGCGTCGGTGGAGCGTCTCGTCAGCGGCGTCAAGGCCGCGTAGCGTTCAGCCACCGAGAGCGGCCAGGGCGTTGACCTCGCCGTGGCCATAGAAGCCGTTCAGCTCGTCCGTGCCCTCACAGATGGCGGGAGCAACCGTCGGGCGAATGTACGGGTTCGGCGGGCACGCGAGCTCCGTGGCGGACTCCTCGAGAATCGCCCGCAACGTGCTCGGCTTCATGCGACCGTTCCCGGGCGAGTCGTCTCCGAACATGCTGATCACGAGGGCTGCGACGCCAGTGACGTGCGGAGCCGCTGCGCTGGTCGAACCGCCCATGAAGCCATACCCACTGGCGGCCAGAGACGTCGGCAGCGTCGAGAAGACGAGGCCTGCCGTCGCGGGCGCCAGCTCGAACTGATCGCCGCCGGGGGCCGTAAGGTCGATCGCACCGAGCCCGTAGTTGGAGCTGAACGTCTTCCGCTGAGCGGAGCCGTCCGCCAGCACAGGTCCGACGGCGCTGACGGCGATGACACCCGGTAGTCCACCCGGCATGCGGATGCAGTCCTCGCCGGCCGGCGGGCTCGTCAGGTCGAAGTTCGAGTTTCCGGCCGAGGCGACGAGGGACACTCCGCGACGCAGGGCATAGCGCGTCGCGCGGCGAACGGCCGCGATCACGACCGCGTCCTCCGGGTTCGAGCGGCAGAAGTAGCCGACCCTCGCAGCCGGGACGTTCAGCTCGGTCCGGTCGATCGCAAGGCTCGCGTTCATGACGTCGAACCCGTGTGTCGCCGCCCACATGAGCCCGCAGATCGCCGACTCGGGAAAGATCTTCGTCTTGCCGTCACGGGCGTCGACGGAGGTCACCTTGACCGAGGCGAGGCGCACGTTGGGCGCCACACCTACGATGCCGACGCCGTTGTCATCCGCCACGATCTCGCCGGCCGTGAACGTTCCGTGGCCGTTCGTGTCGAAGAAGGGAAGACGTCCCGTCGAGTCAGCGCTCTGGTTCGGAACGCCGCCGACACACGAGGCGCTGTTCTCAAGATCGACGTTGTGCTGGAGGTCAGGATGCGTGTAGTCGACACCGCTGTCGAGGTGGCCGACGAGGACTGAGGGGCTTCCGCCTGTCAGCGCGTGCGCGTCGACCGCTCCGATCTGGCGCAGATTCCACTGGCGGCTGGAGAACGGGTCATTGTCCGTCGCGGGCTCGTTCGGCAAGCGTCCCATGCGCGGCTCGCTCGGGTTCGAGACCTCTGAGTCGTCGAAGTCGTCGTCCCCAGACGGTGCGACAGCGGTCACGCCCTTGCGGCCGTCTAGCCGCGCGAGGAAGCCGGGATCGTCGGAGTCCGCGATCGCGACGCCGATTCGGTCGTAGCTGTAAACGAGCGTGCCGCCCGCCTTGGCGATCGCCTTCTCCGCGCTCGCAGGGACCGACTTCCCGTTGAAGACGACGATGTAGCGCGCTGCATCGGCCACACTCGCACCGACAAGCGTGGTACCGATCATGATCGTAAGAACGACTGTCCGCCGCAGAACCCCTACCCGCAAGAGAACTCCTCCCTAGAAAGTACTTCCTAGACTTTGCAGCGGATGTCGATTTTCGGAATCCCTCCAAGGGGGGATACAGGAGAAGGCCGACTTGCGCCGGCCCTTTTCCTGCCTAGGATTTCGATCGCGGCGTTATTCGACCGCCGCAGCCAACGCGTCTACGAGACCGTTCCCGTAGAAGCTGGTCTGGCCGTGTGCATTCGGGTTCGTGTTCCCGGTGCAGTCGGCTCCGGCACGAGCCTCTGCCGATTCCGTACAGGCCATCGGCATTGACGTGTTTTGCAGCATCGATCCCACAGCCATCGGAGGCATGCCCGGATAGCGCGAGCGGATGATCGCGCAACACCGGAGGCGTGGGGCGACGCCGTCGAGGTGTCCTGGACCCACGCGTAGTAGGCACAGGGTCCGCCACCCGGGGCACAGTCTTCGACCGTCCTGGTCGGGTTCCCAGCCGCCGTAAAGGGAGCCGTCGACGACCAGGTGTTCAGCGCGCGACCGAACGGGTTCGGCGCTTGCGTCGAGTCACCGCCCGGGGCCGTCACGTCGACCTTCGAGTTGCTGTAGTTCGAATAGAACGACAGCTCCTTCTGCCTTGCCGGCGAAACGCAGAGAGGCCGCCCCTGGGCGGCCTCTCTGCTTTGAGCTCCGTCGCCCTAGATCGTGCGAGCGCGCCGGCCGCGTCCCCCGACCAGCATCCGGTAGACCAGGAGCAAGAGGATCGAGCCGATGATGGCGCCGAGCCAGGTGCTCAGGTCGAAGAACTCGTCGATCGGGTCGCCGAAGCCGAGCGCCTTGGCGATGAAGCCGCCGATGAAGGCGCCCGCGATCCCGATCAGGGTCGTGACGATGATGCCGCCCGGGTCGTCGCCCGGGAGGACCGCCTTCGCGATGATCCCTGCCAACAGGCCCAGCAGAATCCAACCAATGATGCCCATGGTGTCCTTTCTGTACTTATTTGCTGTTCCCCCGCCGGCCGAAGCCTCCGGCAGCCTGAAGCGTTCCCCACGGGGACGCCTCCAAACCGGTTTTGGATCTAGACGGCGGCTTGCCGCCGCGACAGGTCGACGACCACGTGCGTGACCGGAAGCCCGAAGACCTCCGAAGCCTCGACGACGTTCTTCTCGAGCCAGTTGGAGCGGCCGGGCGGATGGGTGGAGATCACCAGCTCGTCCGCCGGAAACGTTCTGAGCGCATCCTCGATCGCCTGGACCGGATCCGAGTCGCCGATCTGACCGCTCGCCCGAACGCCGTCCGCGGTCAGCGCCGCCAGCGAGACGATCAGCCGGTCCGTCGCCTGCTCGCGCGCACGGTCGACGTCCGAGAGCCAGTGTCTGATCCTTCCGACGAGCGCTGGACAGACGACCATCACCTCGGTCTCCTCGCGACTTGCCCGCTCCACGACTACCCGGCGGAGCTCCTCGCCCTCGACCGTCTCGTTCGCCACAACGAGTATTCGTCTCATCTCGGTCTGTACTACGTAGGGTAAGCGCAAAGGGTTCCCCTTCGTCGCAGCCGGTCTTCGCGCTGCTAGAAACCCGGCATGGACAAAGCGGAGCAGGACGGTCTGACGGTCTCGGCGGAGAGGCTGATCCCGCGCGTCGCGCGCCTGTTCAAGCCCTACCGGGGCCAGGTCGGCCTCGTCGCCCTCGCGATTCTCGTCTCCTCCGCGGTCGGAGTCGCAAACCCCCTGCTGATCAAAGTTGTCTTCGACCAGGCGCTCTTCCCGCCCGCAGGCCACCCGAACACGAGCCTCCTTTACGTCCTCGTCGCTCTCATGCTCGGCCTCGCGATCCTCGGCGGCGCGATCGGAATCGGCCAGACGTACCTGACGAGCGTCGTCGGCCAGAAGGTCATGCAGGACCTCCGAAACCAGCTCTACGCCCACCTTCAGCGCATGTCGCTCCGCTTCTTTACGGCCACCCGGACTGGAGAGATCCAATCGCGCCTCCAGAACGACGTCGGGGGCGTCCAGACGGTGGTGACCACGACCGTTTCGAGCATTCTCTCGAACATCGTCGTCGTGCTCTCGACGCTCGTGGCGATGCTCATCCTCTCGTGGCAGCTGACCCTGCTTTCTCTCTGCGTCGTCCCGATCTTCATCTACATGACGTACCGGGTCGGCAAGGCGCGCCGGCAGATCACCTCGTCGACCCAGAAGACGATGGCGAACCTCTCGGCGCTGACAGAGGAGACGCTCTCGGTCTCCGGCATCCTGCTCTCCAAGGTCTTCGCACGCGAGCAGACGGGGATCGACCAGTACCGGGAGGAGAATCGCCGGCTCGCTGAGCTACAGGTGCGCCAGCAGATGACGGGCCGCGGGTTCTTCGCGATCGTCCAGACCTTCTTCTCAGTCTCCCCGGCGCTCGTCTACCTGGTCTCCGGCTTCGTGATCGCGAATGGAGGCGGCGCAGGGATCACCGCCGGCACGATCGTCGCGTTCACAGCGCTTCAGACAAGGCTTCTCTTCCCGGTCGGCTCGCTCCTCCAGGTCTCAACCGAGATCCAGTCGTCGCTCGCTCTCTTCGAGCGGATCTTCCAGTACCTCGACCTCGAGCACGACATCGTCGACTCGCCCGACGCGGAGACCGTCTCGCGTGACCGGGTTCGGGGTGCGGTCCGCTTCGACCGTGTCTACTTCCGTTACGAGGAACCGGTGCTGCCGCCTGGCCTCGCGCCCGACGAGGTGGCTGGCAACGGTGACGAGGGGCTGCCTCTGCCGACGCGGCTTTGGACGCTCGAGGACGTGTCACTCGAGATCGAGCCCGGGCAGCTCGCCGCGATCGTGGGACCGAGCGGGGCCGGCAAGACGACGATCTCGTACCTCGTACCGCGGCTGTACGACGTGACCGAAGGCTCTGTGTCGATCGACGGGCGTGACGTCCGCGAGATCGCGCTTGCTTCGCTCGCCGAGATGATCGGCATGGTTACGCAGGAGACGTACCTGTTCCACGCGACAGTCCGCGAGAACCTCCTCTATGCCCGGCCGGGCGCCACCGACGCTCAGCTCGAGTCGGCCGCGCGTGCGGCATTCATCCACGAGCGAATCGTCGATCTCTCCGACGGCTACGACACCCTCGTCGGCGAGCGTGGCTACCGGATGTCTGGGGGCGAGAAGCAGCGGCTCGCGATTGCCCGGGTTCTCCTGAAGGATCCGAGCATCCTGATCCTCGACGAGGCGACCTCGGCGCTCGATACCGCGAGCGAGCGAATCGTCCAAGGGGCGCTCCAGCCCCTGATGGCCGAGCGGACGACGATCGCAATCGCGCACCGCCTGTCGACGATCCTTGCGGCAGACGTGATCTTCGTGCTCGACCGTGGCCGCATCGTCGAGCGCGGGCGGCACGAGGAGCTTCTCGAGCTCGGAGGCCTCTATGCCTCTCTCTACCAGGAGCAGTTTGGTGCCGGGCTCGTCGAAGCGCGCTGCGAGGACGGCCTCGTCCTTTCCTCCGGGGAGGTCCTCTCGACCACCTCGTAGCCCTAGGGGCGGGCGACGGACGCCCGGCGCTGCGTCGAGCCGAGCGCGAGCTCCTCGTCCGCCTGCTCGATCACCAAAGGGTCGTGCGTCGCGCACACGACGGCCGCCCCCGATTCCCGTGCGAGCCTCATCAGGAGGTTCCCCACGGCGAGGGCATTCGACTGGTCGAGGCGCGCAGTCGGCTCGTCGGCGAGAAGAAGCGCCGGCCGGGCCGCGACCGCACGCGCAATCGCGACGCGCTCCCGTTCTCCGGTCGAGAGATCCCCGACACGCTGCTCGCTCCGGTCCTCCAGCCCGAGAGTGGCCAGGGCCGCCGCGGCTCGGACCGCCGCATCGTCGGGCTCGACGCCCCGCAGCGCCAGCACGAGCTCGACGTTCTCCCGGGAGGAGAGAAACGGGGTCAAACCTGGCTCCTGGCCGACAATTGCGATCTGGCGCCGGCGAAGATCGGCACGCGCCGTCCGGTCGAGGGTCGAAAGGCTTTCGCCGCAGACCACCACGTCGCCCTCAGATGCGAGGTCGAGCCCGGCAAGCAGATGGAGAAGGGTCGTCTTCCCGGAGCCGGAGGGGCCAGTCACGGCGACGAGCCGACCGGGTGCAAAGGACGCGCTCAGGTTCTCGAGTGCGAGCTCGGCGCCGAAGCGCCGGGTGACGCTCTTCACCTCCGCGACGGCGCCACCGGCTTGCGCCAAGGCATCCTCCTCCACCGGGTCAGCGGCAAGGTCACGCTCCTCGCCTGAGGAGGAGACGAGCACACCTGCCTCGGTGAGCTGAGCAGTCGCGCGCTCGCGGATGCCGGCTCGACGCAGGAACTCGTCCGGCAGCCGAAGCCAGCCGCCGCGGCCGACGACGATCGCCTCGTCCCCTCCGGTTGCGATCGCAGCCTCGCCCGCAACGCGGCCGTCCCGGACACGCACGACGCGGTCCGCGATCGCGGCCGACTCAGGGTCATGGCTCACGATCAGCGTCGTCGTCCCATGCTCACGCGCCAGCTCGCCGATTAGCTCGTAGACGACCGCGGCGTTTGCAGCATCCAGCTCGCCGGTTGGTTCGTCGGCGAGGAGGAGCCTGGGGCGATGAGCAACGGCAGCGCAGACCGCGATCCGCTGCTGCTCGCCGCCCGAGAGCTCGCGCGGATGCGAGTCCCGCCGGTCGAGGAGACCGACACGCTCCAGCAGCTCGTCCGCGCGCCTGTCCCTCGCCGCCGACGAGGCACCTGCAAGCCCGAGCTGGAGTCCCACGAGCCGTCGCGCCGTCAACTCACCCGCGAGGGCCCTCCAGTAGTGCTGGTCCGCGTAGCCGAGCGACGCGGACCGGTACGCAGCGCGCTGTCGTGAGCCGAGTGTCGTGAGGTCGAGCCCGAGCGCCCGCGCGGTTCCTGCCGAGGGCCGGTCGAGCCCCGCGAGTATGCGGAGCAGCGTCGTCTTCCCGGAGCCGCTCGGGCCGAGGACGACGCACACTTCCCCCTCCGGGACGGTCAGCGTCAATCCCTGCAAGGCAGCGACACCCCCGCCGGCGCCCGCGTGCACGCGAAAGAGATCCCGAACCTCGACCGCCGGCGTCATGCCGCGACCTCCGGCACGCGCCTCGGCACCGCGTTCGACCTGAACGCATTCCGGGTCGCGAGCGCGACCAGGAGCGCCGCGACGGCGGCATAGACTCCCACGGCCAAGGCGACGAGCAGCCAGTCGATGGCGAGCCTGAGCGGAGGCTCCGGCTGCGTGGCATTCGCCGTCAGCCGGACGAGCCCCACCACGACGCCGCTGAGGACGACGGCTGTCAGGAGCCCGCCGGCGATACCGACGGCTGCCACGACGGCGGCCCGGAGGCGCGCCTGCCTGCGAAGCAGAGCCGGTGCGGCGCCCTGCGCCTCCAGGTCGAAGAGCTCACCTCGCTCGTCCCTGAGGTCGCTCACCACGCCGAGCAGCAATCCGACGATGCCGAGCGCGAGCGCTACGACCGCCGCTGCGACGAGGGTCAGAAGGGTGCCACGGGCGAGTGGATCCGCACGCAGCGCCTGCTCCCTGGCCGCCTGGGACTGAAGGTCGAGCGCCGCGAACGGCCCGCTGCGGAGATCGCCCTCGAGAGCGCGCGCCCCCTCCGGCGCGTTCAGCCAGAGCTCGTTCACCGTTCCTGACCCGGGGAGCGTCGAGTTGAGGGCGCTTTCGAGTAGCCCCGCGTCCGCGACCGCAAAGTCGCCCGTCACGCCGGGGAACCGTCGGGCCGTTCCGGCGACCAGGACGACGAGCTGCTGGTCGGCGATCTGGAGTGGAAGCCGCCCGTCGCGACCGGCGGCGGCGGCGAGCCGAGGCGAGACGATGGCCTTAACAGGTTCCTCGTCGCTCGGCTGTCGGGGACGGAAGCGGCTGACCGCGTCGTTCGACAGCGTGTAGTCGAGCCTGACCGAGTCCTGAGACACCGAAGGCTCGACGTGGAAGACGCCGATCCACTCGGCGTAGTCGGCGCGGAGCGGCAACGTGTTTCCGGCCGGGTCGAGGGCCTCAGGGGCCTCGAGCGCGATCGTCCCCTCCTCGACTCCCCTGCCGGTGTCGTGATCGGCACGCTCGTCCTGCTTCGGTGGCGGGTTTAGCGTCAGTGCGACGATGCGGCCGCCCCGCGCGGCAGGCGGGATGGGCGCACGAAGGGTCGTCCTCCCGTTCACTACGCCCAGGTCCAGCACGAGGAACCGCCCGGCGGGTGTTCTGACGCTCGCTACGAGCGAGACCGGCCCTCCGGAAGCCGGGAGCCGAAGCACACGGGCGTCCTCAGGAAGGAGCGGCCCCCGCATCGCGGCCGGCTTCTCGGGCGCGATCTTGCCGGCGAGCGCGCCGAGGGGGCTCCCGGAGAAGTCCCCCCGCCAGCCGTCTATGTCAGGCACTCGGGACGCGGGCAACCCAAGCACGTTCACCCCGCGGCCCGTGTTGAGCCCTGTGACGTTCCCCGAACGGCGGATCACCAGGACTGGATCGCTGCCGAGGTCCGCGAGCGCTGCCGGCGTGGCCACATCCGTCAAGCGAACCGGCGACGTCGGCATCTCCCGGACCACGTAGTCGGCCGGGAACGCGAAGGCAGCCTGGTCAGCCTGGCCACGTACGAGCGTGGACCGGTAGGTCTCCGCGAAAAGCGCGAGGCCGAGCGAGACGACGAGGAATGCGGCCGCCACTCCCGCGTGTCCGGGATTGCGCGCGAGCGAGAGGAATGCGAGCCGGACCGGAACCGACCGTCGCCGCACTAGCCGCTCGCCCAGCCGAAGGCCGGGTTCGAGGACACGCACGAGCGCGACCGCAGCGATGAAGGCGACGAGACCGGGAAGAAGCAGGAGGAAGAGCCCGGTCCCACCGGCCGAGGCCGGGCCCCCGGATTCCGCATCCCCCCGCGCCACGCCGACGATGACGACGGCCAGCGCACCCAGCGCGAGCAGATCGACCGGCCTGAGACCGGCTCGTCCCGAACGCGCACGCCCGCTGCGGACCGCTCCGAACAGGATCGCTGCGGCCCCGGCCGCCAGTGCGAGGCCGAGCGCGAGACCACTCGCGGAAAGCGCCGAATTGCCAAGGATTTCGCTCACGGGCGACCCCGCTCGGCGGGCGACGAAGGCACCTACCCCCAGGCCGACAATCCATCCGATCGTCGCGCCGGCGAACGCGAGCCCGGCCGATTCTGCGGCCGTCTCGAGCTCGAGTTGCCAACGGCGGGCGCCGAACCACGTCAGCCGCGTTCTCGCCGCCGACACGTCGCGCCGAAGCCTTGTCGCCGCGAGGGCAGCGAAGGCGAGCAGGAGCGCAGCCGCTTCCCCGCCGATGAGCAGGAGCCTCCGGCCGGAGACGCTCGACTCCTCCCGCGCGGCCGCAAGCTCCTCGAGCGGCGCCTTCAACTCCCAGGCGCTGGCGATCGTGCTCGCCTGGAGCTCGGAGCGCGCGGCTCTGACCCTGCCTTCGAGCTCCGTGATGTCCCACGGATGTACGGCGTTCGGCTCGATCGGGAGGATCCAGCCGTAGCTCCGATAGACGGGCCCGAGCTCCGGGAGGTTGACGAGCCCGTCCACGCCCTCCGCCACGAGGAGAGGGGGAAGGGGCTTTTCATTGACGCCCACGGCGCGGCGAACGTACGCGCTCGACGGAGGTCCGAAGAAGTCCCCGAAGACCGCGGTTGAGGCAAGACGGCCCGTTCCGACCCGCACGAGGGGAAGCCCGGAGACGTTGGGAATCTCCCCCTGCCCGCCGATCTGAAGCACCTCGCATCGTGTGGCTGTGCAACGCCTCGGGAGCCGGCCCGACGTGATGTGGATCCACCGAGAGAGGCTGTCGACGCCTGCGAGCGCGATAAACGAGCCGCCGAGAGTCGACTGGCGGAACGTCACGACCTCCGTCACCCGTCCCGGGAGAACGCCCGCAAGCGCGCGGCGAGCTCGACGGTCCAGCACCGGCTCCTCTTCGTCGGGAAGCGTGGGGATGCCGAGCCACCCGGCGCGGACCTCCCGATCCAGGTCGGGGACGGCGGCGGTCGCCCGCGCGAGGCTCCGGTCCTGCGCAACGACACTGCCGGCAAGCACCGCTGCGAGGGCTGCGGCTCCTGTCGCCACACCGAAAGCGACCAGGACGGTACGGCCGCTCCGTGCCCGGAGCCGCGACCCGGCGAGCCAAACCGGGTACAGGGCTCGGCGAATCGGCGTCACGAGCGGATGGTTAGGGCCGCGCCGAGCGGACGGCTGCGAGGAGCTGTTCCTCGTCGCCGTCCTGCACGCCCTGCGCAAGCGGCTTCCCGCCCACGAGGCCCGCGCGCGTCGAGAGGATCTCGAAGAGGCGCTCGTCATTCAGTCCCCGCGCTCGCGCCGCCTCGATCACGCGGCGTACCACCGGAAGCGGCTGGCCCTCGCGATCGAACTGCCAGGCGGGGAAGTAGTAGTCCTGGGTCCCGGGTACGCGGACCCCGAGGATCCATCCGTCTCGCCGGGCGAGGTCGACCCGCTCGGGCTGGATGCCAAGGCGGGCCGCCAGCCAGCTGGTCGTAAAGCCGTCGCGCCGGAGCCGGCCATAGGCGTCAGTGGGCGTTTTTGGAGCCATTCGACCTTGAGCTTAATTACAGCGTGTTATCGAGGGCGACTTCTCCCGGCTAGGCGACACCGGTGTCCATGGCCGGCTCGGCCGGCGTCCGCTTGCGAGGCCAGAAGCTGCGCTCCCCGAAGAGGGAGATCAGTGCCGGGATCAGGAGGGCGCGAACGAGGAATGCGTCGAGCAGGACGCCCACGCACATCGCGAACGCGAACTCGTGGAACTGCCGCAGGTCGATCAGCGCCAGCGCCGCGAACGAGAGCGCAAGCGCGAGGCCCGCGACGCCGATCGCCCGGGAGGCACGCGGCGCGGCGGTCGCGATCGCCTCGCGCAGCGATAGGCCGCCCTCCGCACTCTGCCAGATCCGCCCGACCACGAAGACGTTGTAGTCCGATCCAAGCGAAAGCAGGAGCACGGCCACGGCGAACGGCACGTGGTACGTAATCTCGTCGTGGCCCAGGAAGCCCTGAAAGAACAGGGTCGTCAGGCCGATGCTCGCGGCGAGGGCGAGCGCCGACGCGAGCACGAGATAGAGCGGCGCAATCAAAGCCCGGAGGAAGATCGCGAGGAGGATGAAGTTGACCAGGAACGCCGCAATCCCGATGCGGATCAGGTCGTGAGTGATCGTTTCCACCGTCTCGCCCGCGAGCGCCGTGTCGCCGGCCAGACGCACCTCGACGTCCGACAAGCCCGCCTCTTCCGTAAGGTCCGGCAGTCGATCTCGCAGCCGTTCGACGGTGTCGACCGCCGGTCCGCCCTGCGGCTCGTCGTCGAGTACGAGCAGGTACCGGGCGGCCGCATCGTTCTCCGCGAGCACGAGTCCGGGGATGTCGCGCGCGGCCGGAGTTGCCGGGCCGATCGCGGTCGCAATGCCCGGCTCCCGCTCGAGAGCGCGCTGTAGGCGCACAAGGCCCGGCAGGTCGGCATTTCCGTCGACCCCCTCGAGCAGCACCACCGTCGGAGAGAGGATGCCCGGCGCAAAGCCTTGCGCGGCGGCATCCTGCGCGCGCCTTTGCTCGGACGACTCGGGAAGCCCCTGGATCTGGGTGATTCCAAGGTTCGTCTCCAGCAGCCCCTTGCAGGCGACGACAAGTGCGGCGCCGGCGACGAGGGCGACCGCGAGGGCCGCTGGGCGTGCCGTCGCGACGTAGGCGAGGCGGCTGGCCCGGCCGGGCGCGCACTCGCGGGTCGACCGCCGGGGCCAGAAGATGCGTTGACCGAGTATCGCCATCGAGGCGGGGACGAGCGTGATTGCGATCCCCAGCGAGACGAGGACGGTCAGCGCCATCCCTGGCCCGAAGGCGCGGAAGAACTCGAGCTGCCCCGCGACGAGGGAGGCGGTGCCGCCGGCGACGATCAGGCCCGCAGTGACGACGATCGGCAGGTACTGCGTGGTCGCCTTGTGGGCGGCGTCGAGCCGTTCGTCGCCAGCGTCGAGCCGCTCCCGCATCCCGTGCAGAAAGAAGACCGCGTAGTCCGTAACGACGCCGAGCAGCAACACCACGAGAACGGGCTCTGCGTCGCTCGGGATGGTGACGCCCAACCACTCGCCGAACCAGGCAACGCTTCGAAGCGAGACGACGTAGGCGATTCCGGCAGCGACTAGAGTGACGACCGGCACGACGGGCGAGCGGAAGTGCACTCCCAGGATCAGCGCGATCACGAGGACGGTTGCGAGGGTCACCCACGGCAGCCCCTCCTCGATCTCCCGCCACTCCTCCATTCGAGCCGGAACGGCCCCGGTGATGCCGACCAGCGCGTCATCCTTGGCGTTCACGTACTTCTCGGCGAAGCGCCGCGTCAGATCGTCCTGGTCTTCGATGTCCGTCTCGGATGGGTCGAAGAAGAGATAGGTGATCGCCGTCGTGCCCGTTTCTCGAGACGACGGGACGAGCCCCCGGACGTTCGCGATCGGCAGCGCAGACTTCACCTCCGCGAGCTCCGGGTCTCGCTGGTCCGCGATCAGCTTCGCCCGGCGCGCGACTCGGCCAAGCGCCTGCTCGGAAAGGCCCTCGGGGTTCCGCTGGACGACATGGGTTTGCGTGACGACGGGGACCGTGAAGAGCTTCGCCGACCGGATCCCTGCCTCGATTGACTCCGCGTGCTTGGGTACCAGGCCGACCAGGGACGTCTCCCTGCCGGCTTCCTGCAGACTCGGCAGATAGAGGACGACGGCTGCGGTCGCCGCCAGCCACGCCAGCACGATCGGCCAGCGCAGCCGAACGATCAGCCAGGCGGCGCCGCGGGAGAAACCCGTCATTGCCGCCTGAGCTGCTTCGCCACCAGCGGGCGGAGCAGCAGGTAGAAAAGGATGATCGGGAGGGTCGGTGCCAAAGCGACCGCGAGCCCGAGGACGATTGCGAGCGTGCCGGCGCTGTCTCGGGCTGCTGCCCCTGTAACCCTCGCATCGCGCCCGGTCTGGCGGACCCGGACGGCGAACTGCTCGACGTCGTCGGCAGTTTGTTCAACAGCCCGCCCGGGATTGCCGTTGACGAACGGCAGGCTCCCGACAGCCTCGAGCGCGGCCGCAGTTTCGTGGAGGCCCCGACCCGCCCGGTTTAAGCCCGCGCTCGTCTCACGGAGCCCATGACCGGCCGAGATGACGGCGCGACCGCCACTCTCGAGCTCCTTGAGCGACGAGTACGTGATCGCCGCCGCGACCAGCCAGGCAAGTGCCCAGACGACGAGCGCCGCGTCGATTGCGCGGATTCCGAGTCGCATCTAGCTCACTGGTTTCGAATGTCTCCGCAGGCAACGTAGTTGTCGATGTTCTCGGGCGATTCGTGCACGTTGATCGCGTATTCGTCCACAGTGAGATCAGCAGCGTCGACATCCACCGTCGTCTTTGAGCGCCCGTCCACAACGTCCTCGAGCGGGAAGGCAGGGTTCGGATCGAGGTCGGCGCAGCTCCCTTTGTGGATGTGCGCGGGGTGTGGCCCACCCTCGCTGCCGTCGAGCTCGATTTCCACCTCCACTTGGCCCTCAGAGGTGGGAGAGAGCGTCGCCGTTCCGGTGATGCCGGATCCGTTCTGCTCGTCGAGGTCGAGTGTGATCTCGGCACCCTCGAGCGCGTCCTCGGCCTCGGTGACCGCGTCCTCCAACGTCTCCGCTGCGCTTGCCGTGTCGGTGACGGCGGTGGCCGCGTCTTGGACGGCATCCTGATCCTCGTCGCTCCCGCAGCCGGCGGCGATCAGAGCCAGGGTAAGGAGGAGCAGTATTCGCTTGGGCATCGTTTCTCCTTTGGTCGCCCGGATGAGTTTCAACTCAGCTTCGCCCGTGAGAGTCGGGCGAAAACCTCAAAGGCCACGGCGCGAGGGGCGATGCAAGTACGCCAAGCCGCCCCAGATGGGCCGTGCTGGACTCGAACCAGCGACCTTGGGATTAAAAGTCCCCTGCTCTACCAACTGAGCTAACGGCCCCGCGGCCGAGTATAGGGCGACCTCTGATCGGTCTAGACTCGACGCCATGCCGCTTCCCGTGCTCGAGCGCGTCGAGCGCCGGAGGGTTCGCTACTGGAGGCGCCGGGCAGCTGCCGTGACCCTGATCTGCCTCCTGGCCGCAGGGGGAACGCTGGCCTGGCAGCTACGCTCCCACGACCCTCCCGCGAAGGCAGCGGAATCGACTGCGGACGGTTCGCCGACTGACGCCTCGGCCCCGACCGCAACCGTCGAGGTAACACCGCCCGGACCGACTGAGGGGCCGGCGCTGCTCGTCCGGCAAGGCCCGCTCGCGTCGCATGGCTTCACCCCCCCACTTGGAGCCGGCAGCGCCATCCTCGTCGACGGTACGACCGGCACCGTCCTCTGGGGCCGGAATGCGCATGAACGACTGCCGATCGCCTCGACGACGAAGATCATGACGGCAGCGCTCACGCTCGAGCACCTGCGTCTCGACCACGAGGTGGTGATCCGGCGGGGGATCCGGCTCATCGAACCGTTCCGCGAAGGGCTGCGGCCCGGCGAGCGCATCCCGGTCCGAAAGCTCCTTTACGGACTGCTGCTCTTCTCGGGGAACGACGACGCCCTCGCTCTCGGGCAGGAAGTCGGTGGCACGAACGAGGGGTTCGTTCGCCTGATGAACGCAAAGGCCGGTGAGCTCGGGCTCGAGGACACCCAGTACTCGAACCCGAGCGGAGTCGTCGACGAGGGGAACTGGTCGAGCGCATGGGATCTCGCCGCCCTGACGAGGTATGCCCTCGAAAAGCCGCGCTTTCGGGCGATCGTGGCCACCCGGACCAAGCGCGTCACGTGGCCGGCCCCGACGTACGCAAAGGTGTATGTCAACAAGAACCACCTGCTGACGACGTACGCGGGCGCCGACGGCGTGAAGACCGGTTGGACGACCAAGGCGAACCACTGCCTCGTCGCCTCGGCGCGGCGGCACGGCATCCACTTGATCGCGGTGGTGCTCGGCTCGCCAAATGCGTATCGAGACGCCCGGCGAGTCCTCGATCTTGGGTTCAGGATCCGTGGGTAAAGGAATTAGCGTGACTAGAATACCGACAGGTCTGTAGCATCTCGCACGAGGCACACATGTCTCCTCGAACACCCAAGGCAGGTCGACCTCGGATTCCACCTCGCCCGGCACCCGAGGAAGCCGGCGCGGACGCGCGTGAGCGGATCATCCGCACGGCCTACGAATTGTTCACGCGCCACGGCTTGACCGCCGTGGGAATCGATCGGATCGTCGCCGAGGCGGGCGTCGCAAAGACGACGCTCTACCGGCACTTCCGGTCGAAGGACGACCTCATCGCCGAAGTCGTCGAACGCCACCATCAGCTCTGGCTCCGGGACTGGCTCGAACCCGAGACGCGTAAGCGCGGCGCGACCCCGGCTGCCCAACTGCTCGCCGTCTTCGAGACCCTTGATGAATGGTTCGGGGACCAGAACTTCCAGGGCTGCCTCCTCATCAACTCCCTCCTTGAGGCGCACGATCGCTACGGCGCCGTTCGCCACGCCTCCATCAGAGCGATCGACGACGTCTATGCCTTTCTCGAGCGGCTTGCGGTCGAGGCGAAGACTCGCGAACCGGCACGCCTGGCTCAGCAGATTCACCTGCTCGTACGCGGGGCTATCGTCGCCGCCGCACAAGGACGTCCCGACGCAGTTCAAGAAGCCAGCGTGCTGGCGCGGCAGCTGATCGAGCAGGCCTTGCCGGCGCAACGCGTCGAACAGGCATTACCGCGACCGTAATCTGCAGCGGCCGATCCAGGCTACAGACCTGTAGCGGTTAGTGCTACCTTAAGGGCTACAGACAGGTCTGTATCACATGAACTTGAACGATCCCGCTACGCCTCCGCCCAGCAGCAGCAGCGACCGAACCGCACTCGGCATCGAGGTCCGTCATCTGCGGTATTTCCTCGCGGTCTTCGAGGAGCTGCATTTCGGCCGCGCAGCGGAGGCGTTGCACATGGCTCAGCCGCCGCTTTCGCAGGCCATCCGCAAGCTCGAAGACAACCTTGGCGTCCAGCTCCTCGAGCGGACGAGCCGGGTAGTGAGTCCGACCGAAGCCGGGCGCGCTTTCGCCGAGCAGGCACGCAGGGTTCTCGCCAGCCTCGATCTTGCCGTCGTCGAGGCGCGGCGGGCCGGCGCTCTCGAAACTGATCTTCGGATTGGCTGGCTCCACGACCTCCCGCTCGAGCGCCTCCTTCGCCTACTCGCCATGTTGAAGGAGCACGACCGGGCGGTGCTACCTCGAGTGACCCACCTCTCCGCGGTCGAGCAGGTACGGCGCCTCCGTCGGGGCGAGCTCGATCTCGGTGTCTTCCATCATGCGCAGGAGCACGCGGACATCGAGATGGAGCCGCTTTTTGCAGGAGCGCCCATGGTGGCCCTCCTTCCGTCTGGTCATCATCTCGCTGCGAAGCAGGTGCTAGGGCATCGCGAGTTGCAGGACGAAGTTTTGGTCAGCTTGTCGCGCGCCGACAATCCCCCGCTTCACGACCGGATCCTCGAGTCGATCGAGAGCGCCGGCTATCGCTTCCGCGGCGTGCACGAGGTTGGCGGCGCTGACGCGCGCGATCTCCTGCCGGCCGTAGCGCAGAACATGGGCGTAGCGTTCGCACCGTCTTCGCTCATAGATGGAGGTGAGGGAATCGGCGTGGTGCGCCCACTCGACCCCGCGCCGTCGATGCCCGCGGCGGTCGTGGCCTGGCAGGCGAATCCGCGGCGCTGGCCGCAGACTGTCCTCGACACCGTACGCGCTGTCGCTCGCAAGCTCGCGGAGAACGACGGTATCGACCAAGCGACGATCGATATTGGACGCTCCGGCCGGGCGAGCCGATAGTAAGCCGGGTTCTGGCCAAAGTCGATGGTCTAAACTGCGTGCTCTATTGTCAACGCTCAAGCGAGCCGCGGCCGCTTGGGAAAGCTATTCGCCTACATGCGCGACGAGCTGATCCGCTCCGACACGCAAACCAAATCTGAAGCGGAGCCGTCGGTGGAGAAGGACGAACAAGAGCTTGCCCTCGTTCAGCGCATGCTTCTCGGTGAGGCTGCCGATGGCGCAGATATCGGCATCGCGATTGCGACGAGAGACCGTTGCGTCGCGATCAACCAGTACGGAGCAGAAGCTCTCGGCTACAGCCGCGAGGAGCTGCTGACGAAGAGGCCGCAAGATCTGACGGCAATGACGGACTCGGAGGTGGCCGCGATCGTCCAGGAGCTCCAGTCTCACGGCGCCGCAACCGGGGTGACGACGTTGGTTGACAGCTCGGGAGCCTCCGTTCGGGTCCACTTCGAGGCGTTCGTCCTCGGCCAGCCGGTCGTCGTGCTCGGCATCTGGCGGCCGGCTGAAACGGCGCGGGTAGCAGGCGCGGACGGACAAATTCGAGCGTCCAGGGAGTTCCCGACGATCGCCAAGGTGCTGTCCGACCTGTCGGACTCTTCGACGTCCAGCTGAGAAGGCGCCCGCGAGCCGAGGCCTCGATCCGTCGTGGCCCTCGCGCGAGCAGACCGATGAGAACGCTGGCCAGCCACGGTCGATACGTTCGACGAGTAAATGGCTGAGGAGAAGAGCCTTCATTGACGATCGACAGCAACGCGATTGACCGTCCCCTCGCAGGCGGCTTGTGAGTGTGGGGCGGTTCGCTACGAAGTCGCAGACGCGTTCTCATATGCGGCGAACTGTCACTGCTCGCGATGCCGTGCCGCAACCGGAACAGCCTTCAAAGCGTTCGCGGGCATCGAGCGGAGGAAGCTGGCGATCACGGCCGGGCATGGCACGCTCTTGATCTTCGGGGAAGAGAACGACAACGACACGCGCTGTGGTGTCTGCGGGTCGCTGCTTTTCTCCGTCGTGCGCGACGGAGCCTTCGTGCACGTCGCCATGGGCTCGCTCGTGGACGCCCCTTCCATCCGGCCGACGGAACACATCTTTGTCGGCTCAAAGGCGCCGTGGTTCGAGATCACGGACGCCCTCCCTCAACATGAGGAGCTGGACTAACGAAGGCGGACTGTCGTGTCGGGTGTGCAAACGTCCTCTCGACAGAGAGCAGGGCCTGTCTTGACCTTTCCTACCCGCAGAGTGGTGACGAAGTCGACAGCTTGGCTCCAGTCGACGGAACGGGACATGGATGTCGTAGCGTGAATGCGGCCCGAACCCGCTATCGAAGGAGCCACCATGATCAAGGAGTTCAGGGATTTCCTTTTCAGGGGCAACATCATCGAGCTCGCAGTCGCGTTCGTCATGGGCCTTGCGTTTGCTGCGGTCATCAACTCGTTGGTCAACAACCTCGTGATGCCCATCATTGCCGCGATCATCGGCAAGCCCGACTTCCGCGGCCTCACATTTACGATCCACCGATCGGTCTTTCACTACGGAGCGTTTATCACCGATCTGATCCAGTTCGTGGCGATCGGAGCTGCCGTCTTCTTCTTCATCGTCAAGCCTGTGCAGATGATGCTCGCGCGAAGTCGCCGTGAGCCGATCGAGGAAGGCATGCCCGACGAGGAGCGTCGGCACCAGGAACTGCTGGCCGCGCTCCGGGCAAGCAACTAGCAGACCCGCCTACGCCGCAGCATCACCGGCCTTGCATCCATACCGGGCAGGCGCGAAGCTTTCACCGGTGACGCGGTAACGCATGACTCATCCGATCGCCTTCCTCTCGGACTTCGGCTACCGCAACGAATGGGTAGGGATCTGCCACGTCGTCATCAACAAGATCGCGCCGGAAAGCCAGGTGATGGATCTGTCACACGGTGTGCCGCCCCTCGACGTTCGCGCGGGCGCGCTGCTGCTGTCGGACTCCTTGCCGTACCTCCGGCAGGAAACCATCGTCCTCGCGGTCATCGATCCGAGCGTCGGCCGTGACCGGGATATCGCAGTCAGGACGGGGGACGGCCGCATCCTCGTGGGCCCCGACAACGGCCTGCTCGCTCCGGCGTGGCGTGCGGCCGAGGGGGTGGCGGACGTCGTATCGATCACCTCCTCCGAGATCATGCTCGAACCGGTCTCGCCGTCGTTCCACGCACGCGACGTACTCGCCCCGGCTGCGGCCCACCTGGCGGCCGGCGCGTCGTTCAGCAAGCTCGGCGAACCACTAGAGCCCCAGACGCTCGTCGATCTCCGTGTTCCGGAACCTTCGGTCGAGCCCGGCAAGATTGCGTGCGAAGTGCTCGACCTCAACCGCTTCGGCAACGTACAGCTCAACGCACGCAATTCCCACCTCGCAGAGGCCGGTCTCGACCAAGCGGAGCGCATCTCGGTCGACGCCCACTCCGGCAACGCCGTCGCCAGGCGCGTCTCGACGTACGCGGACCTCGCCGACGGCGAGTGGGGCCTGATGGTCGATCCGCGTGGCTGGCTCTCGATCATCCGCGGCAACCCTGCCAACGCAGCCGCGGGACTGGGCGTCGGCAACGACGACCTCGTCTGGCTCAGCCGAGAACGCAACTGACTCAGGCAACAGGTACGGGTGGGGTCAGGGGAATGTCCTCGCGGAAGCCAGAACGGCATACGAATGATCTGCACAATGCGATTTGCCAAACTGTCCCAGTTATGGTTGTCGTTACTGAGACAGGCCTAGTCACGCAACCTTGGAGGAAAGATGGCTCGTAAGACGATCCGCATTTCGGATCAAAGCGGCAAAGAGATCCCGGATGGAAAGGGCGCAAGCGTTCGTATCACGTTCAGCGACGCCAGAAAGGGTGTCCGTGAACTCGACCTAACCGACCAAGAAGCCGATGCCCTCGGTGGTCGCCCTGTCGCACGCCGCGGACGGCGGCCCGGGAGTCGGGCGAAGCCCCAGCAGCGGTAACGGCGCGTTTTCCGTATGTAGTAAGCGGCGAGCCGGACGGGCCACGCCCCGGCAAACGGTTCGCGGTTCGGCCCATCTGCGAAGTGCCTTACGCGAACTGGTTCCCTTGCGTGAGCGCGGGTCATTCTGAAAGCGGACGGCGAAGGCATCTGGGTCGCTCGAGGCCTCGCACCCTGCGGCTATCAGCAGCGCTCCACTCGCCAAGACCACCCGAAGAGCGGCCACAACGGCTCGGGCGAGCAAATCCCGATTCAGCGTTTCACCGTAGCCAGTGAACATGACTCGGTCGACCGGCAGAACCTCGGCGCTAGAGCTTCTCGAACGTATCCGCCGCGCACGTCGTGACGACTCTGACCCAATCCTCGTCGCGGTCGCGGGACCCGGAGCCGCCGGAAAGTCGACACTTGCAAGAGCGCTTCAGCAGCAGGCACCGAATGACGTCACTGTCATCGAGTTCGATGACTTCTACCGCCCCTCGTTTTCTCCGCTGCCAGGGGTCGAACTAGGTGCAGGATTCGAGTGGCAACGCCTGCGCAACCAGGTACTTGAACCCTTGCGTGCTGGCCGCGCTGCCCGCTACCAACGCTACGACTGGGACGCCGATGAGATGGGCGCCTGGATTGATGTCCCGCCGCGAGGCATCACCATCGTGGAGGGCATCTACTCGTCACGCGCCGAGTTGTCGCATTTCTACGACTTCGTGATCTGGGTCGATGCGCCTGCCGATCTACGCCTTCAGCGCGGCATCGAGCGAGACGGAGAAGCAGCCCGGGAACGGTGGCTGAAAGAGTGGATCCCTGACGAGGAAGCCTTCATCGCACAGGACGACCCTGTGAGCCGCGCCGACATTCGGGTCTTCGGCTTCCCGCCAAGCTGAACCGCTACCCGCGACTAGGTAGCTTCTGCTCGCGGGCCAGCTTTACGGACAATCACGCACCGTTTATACGGGCTACCTTCACGGGCACTAATCAACTCCGCCCGTGACGCGACGAGAGAAGTCCTGTGAGTTCCCCCCTGCTCCCAAAGTACGTTGGGATTACTCAGGCTTGGGGCAGGTAGCGCGAAGTGGGCTTGCTGAGCTCATCGAAGAACGGTACGCCGCTCGTCAGTACTTCGCATCCGGAGTCGGTGATCAAGACGTTGTCTTCGAGCCGGATCCCGCCGAAGTCGAGCAACGCGTCCACGCGGCCCCAGTCGACTACGTCTTTGAGTTCCGCTCGTTTCGTCTGATCTCGGAGCAGTGCCGGAATGAAGTAGATCCCCGGCTCGACGGTCATCGCGTAGCCGGTCCGCAACGGCAGATCGACCCGAAGCGGAGGGAAGCCGGCGCCGGGCGCGTCGCGGTCGCGCAGCACGCCGCCCGCGTCTCGTATGCCGAGGCCGACCATATGGCCGACCCCGTGAGGGAAAAAGAGTGAGACCGCGCCGCGCTCGAACAACGACTCGGTCGCACCGCGCAGGATTCCGATAGCGACGAGGCCATCAGCAACAACGTGTGCCGCCGTGCGATGCACGTCGCGCCATTCGACATTTGGCTTGCAGGCTTGGGCCGCTGCGGCGAGAGCCTCTCGAACGACGGCGTAGAGTTCCGCCTGCTCGGGCGTGAACGCGCCGGAGACGGGATATGTCCGGGTGATGTCGCTGGCGTAGCCGCGGTACTCGCCGCCCGCGTCGACGAGCACGAGTTCGCCGGCAGCGAGCGGCCTCGTGGTCGGAGTGAAGTGCAGGACTGCGGAGTGGCTCCCGCCTGCCACGATCGTGCCGAACGCCAAAAAGTCGGCACCGCCGCGGAAGAACTGGGCTTCCAGGTCTACCTGGATCTGACGCTCGGTCTGTCCCTCAGCAATCAACCCGTCGAGCGCGAGAAAGCCCGACCGCGTTGCCTCCTCCGCCGTGCGCATCCGGGCCAGTTCGACGTCGTCTTTGGCACGACGCACATGTGTAAGGGCGTAGCGGAGATCGTCTTCGAAACGAGCGTCAGAGGAGACACCGGGGACCGCGGCGCCCAGGCAACCGCAGCAACGGCCACCCCGCTCCCCGAGCCAGCGTGGCAGTTCGGAGACGTCGTAGACGCCGTCTGGGACGCCCTCCCGGGCGCCTTCGGTGCCGGACCAGACAAGTTCGTCCCGCGTCACTGGCGCCAGGAACTCGGACCAGCCCTCTTTCGGGTCGAACGCGAGGACGCCACCAGGGCGCTCGCGGTCAGTCAAGTAGAAGTACTCCGAATGGCTCCGGAACGGATACGTGTTGTCGTATCTCCCCGGAATCGGGAGCGGCTCGCCGGCGCCGATGACAACGAACCCGTCTGTGAGGTTCCACGCCGCAGCGACAGCCACACGCCGGCGGCTCAAATGCTCAGCGTTGATCAACGTCTCGCCATTGCCCACTTGGCTTACCTTCGCAGGCCGGAGCCACATCTGTCGGGGGCTCTCTGAGAGAGCATCATGGCAACCGTGCGAAGCTCCACTCCGTTCCCGCGCGCACTAGGCAGCCGCCTTCGACGAAGAGGATAGGGAGCTCATCGTCAAGCCGATCTTCCTCCTCGGTGATGCCGGCTTCCCACGTCCGGTCCGATCCCCTACAAGCTCCAGCGTCCGCATTTACAAAGCTGATCTTGCTTCCGCGCATGTAAGCCGACTTGGCGAACAACTCGAGGTCCTCCCCGCCGAGTGACGCCGCCTGATCTGCGCGAGACAACGAGTCATAAGCATCGGACCACGCCCGCCTTGCATAGGACTCACGACCGCGCTCGAGGCTGTCGGCGTACACCACTAGGACTCCGAAGTATGCGACGACACCACCCGCCCCGTACTCGAGTTTCCTCCGCAGAACCGAACCCAAGGACCTGCGCGTCGGGGCCTTTCATGCCAGTGTCCGGCGGCGATCCTAAAGATCATCTCCTGTTTATCCCTTGCGCGAGTATCGGGATAAGAGAGCTGGTAGACCAGGATCGCCGCGTGTGGCCGTAAAAGGTCAATCCTTGAAACAGACAGGTTCAGCGCGCCTGCCGAACCTTACTCTCGCGTCCGCTTTCGGATGACTGGCGCAGACACGTGCGAGACCTTCGGTAGAGATAGACACGCCTCAGACTCCTGTCATTTGTGCGGTTTGCACGAGGCTAGTCCGGTAGTCGACTCGGTTCTTCATTGGCCGCGGGGGGCGATGATCATGGTGAGGTCGGCACCGGAACGGGTTGACCTGGGGCAATCTCCGGTGGCTTTCGTCGCGGGATACGAAGGACGATCCCCATCCACCTCGGCATCCACCAGTTGGCGTCGCCGAGGAGTTTCATCAGGGCCGGCACGAGCAAGGCGCGGATCACCGTGGCGTCGAAGATGATCCCGGCGGCGAGGCCGATCGCGAGCGGCTTGATCTCGTAGCCGGGGCTTGTCGAGAGCACCAGGAAGGAGAACATGAGGACGAGTGCAGCGCTCGTCACGAGCTTGCCGGTTCGTGCCAGCCCGAGTTCGATCGCCTTGTCGGTGGAACCGGTCTCGTCGTAGGCCTCGCGCATGCGCGTGAGCATGAAGACCTCGTAGTCCATCGAAAGCCCAAAGAGGAAGGCGAAGATCATCACCGGAATCCAGGCTGTGATCGAGCCGGTCGCGGGGATGTCCCAGAGCCCGGAGCCGTGGCCCTGCTGAAAGACGAAGACCACGATCCCGAAGGCAGCGGCGAGCGAGAGCAGGTTCAGCAGGATGGCCTTGAGGGCGAGCACCACCGAGCGGAACGCCCGCGTGAGCAGGATCAAGGTCAGCAGCAGGACGAGCCCCAAGACGTACGGGAAGCTGCCGAACAGAGCGTGCAGGAAGTCGCGGTCGACCGCGGCCAGTCCAGTCAGCGTGCCTTTCGTCCCTTTCAGGCTCGCGTTGGCGTCGTCGATGATCGTCTGAATACCGGGCGCCGAGCCGTCGACCGCGGCGAAACCTTCGACGAGCGAGTTCGATCCGCGCTGCCACCCAGGGGGCGCGGATGCCCCGACGACTCCGGGGACTGCGCTCAGCTTCGCTGCTACCGCCTTGGCGTCGCCCCCGTTCTCGACGAGGACGTTGAGCGGCTTCATGACGCCGGGGCTGATCCCCGCAGTGGCGAGCTGGTCGCGAGCGGCGATCGCCGAGCCCGTACCAGGGAACTTCGCCAGCTGCGCTTCGGTCGGGTTCAGCTGCGTGCCGAGACCCGCGAGCCCGGCCACGATCACGAGGCCAACAGCCGCGACTGCCACAGGACGCCGGAGCACGAAGCGCGCCCAGCGGCCCCAAGCGCCGTCCTCGGGATGGCCGCGATCGATGAAGCGACGCGGCATTACCCGGACGCTGTTGATCCGTGGTCCGAGCACGGCGAGCATCGCCGGCAGCAAGGTCAGCGAGGCGAGCACGGAGACGACAGGAATCAGCATCCCTCCGATCCCCATTGATCGCAGCAAGGGGAGGGGCAAGAGAACCATCGCGAGGAGCCCAACCGCCACCGTCGTGCCGGAGATGATCACCGAGTGGCCGGCGTGGGTCATCGTCTCGACGAGCGCCGACTCGACGTCGTTCCCCTCGCGGAGTTCGTCGCGGAAGCGGAAGATCATCAGCAACGCGTAGTCGATCGCAACCCCGAGACCGACCAATGCGATCAAGAACTGGACGATGATCGAGACATCAGTGATGTAGGTCAGGGCCCAGACGAGCGAAAACGTGTTCAGGATCGATGCGACCGCGACGACGAGAGGCGTCAGCACCGCGGGGAGCGTCCCGAAGACGAAGAGGAGGATCAGGAGCGCGCCGACCCCACCGATCAGCGCTTCCAGGAGGATGCTCGACCCGGCGCTCGTGCCTTCGGTGCTTGCTTCTCCGAGCGCGTCGCGTCCGGTCACGTCGACACTGATGCCTACGGGAAGGCCGGTTGCCGCTACGCCGCGGATCTTCCCTGCACCACTTTTCACGTCGAGCCCGGCTCGGCCGGGCATATAGACCTGCAGGAACGTGGTGTGTCGGTCCTGAGACACGTACATCGGGTTGCCGGTCGAGAAGTATGAACTCGTGAGCGCGCCGGGACTCGCTTTCGCGACCCGCGCCATTGCCGCACGCACTGCTGGGCTCTTGCTGACGTCGGCGTGCGAGGAATGGAAGACGACGGTGTTTGGTGACCGGTCACCAGCTCCAAGTGCCTGGAGGGTCCTCTGGCTCCCCTCATAGGCCGGCTGCCCAGGGACGGCAAGGCTCTGGTACCACCGTGAAGAGAGTTGTCCCGCCGCGTAGCCGCCGAACAGCGTCAACGCGATCCATGCGGCAATCACCGGCCAGCGGTACCGCGTTGTGAAGTGGGCAAGACGTCCCAGTCGACTCACCAGGCCCGGCGGCGACGCCGAGTGGGTGTGAATCCTCTGACCCTCCATGGTGACTCCTCTCGAACGGCTTCCCTGCGCACCGGACGGTGCCGCAGTGCGCGTGTTCTCGAGGGTCACTCGCGCCAAGACGGCGAAGGCGGCTATCGAGCCGGCGCGGCAGTACTTGGAACGGTGCTCCTCCTAGTCAGGAACCGCGCGCGGGTCAGCGAATTAGCATGAGTGTAGCTCAGAGTACGCCAGCCGCAAAGCTCCGCCTCGCTGACTTCAGTCTATGCGAGGTCCCGCGCGGATGTAGAGACTTGGCAGCGGCCACAAGCGGCGATCCTGAAGACTCAACTCTCTTATCCCCTCGCACGAGTATCCTTGCTGGGCCGCCCCCGTCGACTAGCGGCCCAGGTCACGGCCCTTTCAAGGCCGTAGCGCGGGTTCGAATCCCGCCGGGGGCACGGGCGGTTAGCTCAGCTGGGAGAGCACCTGCCTTACAAGCAGGGGGTCGCAGGTTCGAGCCCTGCACCGCCCACTCTCGGAAGTCCCGCAAGCATTACCTTTTCTTTGTCCCGTTGCCCGCTACTAAGAGCGCTGGTCGGGCATTTGCAACCCCTGTGCAACCCCGCCGTTCACGATCTGCCGCTCGAACGCGGCGGCTGCGGCCTTCTACTCGTGCGGGAAGAGGTGCCGGTACCGGCGGAGTAGGAGCGCACCGCCGTCCTTGTGGCCCACGATCGAGGCGATCACGGAGACGTGAACGCCGGCCGAGGCAATCAAGGAGACGAAGCTATGCCGCAGGTCGTGGAAGACGACGCCGCTGTAGTGGCCGTCCGTGACCTCTCCCAGGCCCGCACGTACAGCCGCAGGCCGGATGTAGCGTCCCATCAACCGATGGCGGTCGAGCAGGTTTCCGGTCGGACTGGGGAAGACGAGCTCGGTTCCGGGCGGGCGGGCAAGTAGCTGTTCCCGGAGGAGGCGCAGCGCGCTCGGAGCCACGTCGACGACGCGCACACCGGAGCGGGTCTTCGACTCGCGAACACGCACGGTTCCGCGCTGGAAGTCGATGTCTCCGGTCCGAAGCCGCAAGCACTCGCCTTCCCGAAGGCCGGAGGAGGACGTGTCTCGGACCGGCGGCTGCTCGTCACATCGCGGATGGGCCTGATGCAATGCGGGACGGACAGCGCGGTCTCCGGTCGAGTTGTCGGGCCGGGCCCCTCGTCTAGGCGCCCACCCGAGCGGAAGTGACCGCTGGGGTGCTAGTCACTCCTCGGTAGCAAGCGGCGCACGTACCCCAGATTCGCACTTCAATGCGCGGGGGCGGCCGTTTCCGAGCGATGCGGCGGCACCCCGTCGCGTCGCCGCCGTGACGAACATCACTGCGTGCCGGGCACGGCTTCGGTGGAGAGTTGCTGACGGACGAGGCGGAGCCAGAACGCGACGCCGGCGCCGATCGCCTCGTCGTTGAAGTCGTAGTGCGGGGTGTGGACGTTGTGGATTGTGCCGTCCGGCGCCGTGCCGTTGCCCAGGAAGACGAGGGCGCCGGGCGTGGCCTCGAGCATGAGCGCAAAGTCCTCTCCGCCGGTGATCGGCGCCATGTCCGTGGACACGTTCTCCGTGCCGAGCACCGAGCGGGCGGCGCGGGCAACGATGTCGACCTGGTCGGGAGCATTCACGAGCGGCGTCGTAATCCAGGTCACGCGTGCCGTCGCGCCGCACCCGTAGGCCGCGGCGATCGTGTCGGCGAGCTCGTGGATGCGGCGGGCCACCAGGTCCTGGGCCTCCTTGCTGAAGCAGCGCAGGGTGCCGCCGAGCGACAGCTCGGCGGGCATGACGTTCGGCGCGTCGGGGCGCCCGCCGTCGACGTATCCGACGCTGACCACGGCGGTCTCCAGGGCGGGGACGCTGCGCGAGACGATCGTCTGTAGGGCCATGACGTAGGTAGCCTGCGCCACCATCAGGTCCGGCGTCAGGTGCGCGCCTTGGCCGCCGTGGCCGCCGATGCCCGTGAAGATGACGTCGAAGGTCCCGCCGCCGGCCATGATCGGCCCGGTGCCGGTGGCGATCGTCCCCACGGGCAGCCCCGGGGCGGTGTGCAGAGCGTAGACGGCGTCGCACGGGAAGCGCTCGAACAGGCCGTCGTCGAGCATCGCGGACGCCCCGCCCAGGCCCTCCTCCGCGGGCTGGAAGATGACGTGCACCGACCCCCCGAAGTCGCGGTCGGCGGCCAGCCGGCGGGCCGCCCCGAGCAGCACGGCGGTGTGGCCGTCGTGGCCGCATGCATGCATTAGGCCGGGCGTACGCGACGTGTAGGGGAGGCCGGTCTCCTCGACGAGTGACAGCGCATCCATGTCCGCGCGCAGGCCCATGCTTCGGTCGCCGGATCCGACGCCCCGGATCGTTCCGACGAGCCCCGTGCCGCCGATCCCCTCGGTCACGTCGACGCCCGAGTCGCGGAGCGCCGCGGCCACGCGCGCGGCGGTGCGGGTCTCCTGAAAGCCGAGCTCAGGATGCGAATGCAGGTCGCGACGGAACTCGGTCAGCTGCCCGAGCAGGTTGCGGTCGAGTTCGTCGATCGGCCTGGCCATGAGGCCAACGTATCCCGGGCGACGAGCGCGCGCCAGCCCCACCCGCCGCGCGACCGGATGAGCGGAGTCCCAGCGCTCGTTCGCGCTCCGCGGGGATGAGTCCCAGGCGCGGAGTGCCAGCCCCAGGCGCGGAGTCCCAGCCCCAGGCGCGGAGTCCCAGCGCTCGTTCGCGCTCGCGGGGGTACCGGGGCGTGTCTGGGCGGGCCTGAGCGGACGTCTGCGGACCTCTCCATACCTCTGCAGAGCCCTGCGAAGCCAATCGGAGGCCTGGCCCGAGTACGGATAAGTATCGGCTCTGTTACGTCCGAGGCCCTGAGGGGATTTTCATCGGGCTGGCCGAGCAGATCGGCTAGCGGGTTGAACTTTCGCGACGGGAGAGCCCCTCAGGCGTCATTCCCGAACGCTGGCCAGCTAGGGGCGCTTACACTTCTGCGTCCCTCTGCTCTCTGCGTGGGAACCAGCAGTCGCCCGTGAGATTCGCCGCCCCAATCTCGCCCCTTGAGAGCCCCAACGATCACTGGAGACTGGAAACGGGCATACTTGTCTTCGTACCCCCATTCGTTTCGCTTACTCGCGTTTCGGGGTCGTCCTGAGGAACTCATCGTCCTCTGCAGCTAACGTCAACGCGGTGCGGAAGGTTGCAGGGTTAATTCGTAGGGGTCGCTGGATGGCGAACCGGTCCAGTTCCTCTGGCGTCAACGTGCGATCGGCCTGCTCGCGGCGTCTCCCTCGGGCGCGATTGCGGCCGCTGCAAGGCGCATCGGGAACAGGTCCTGAATGTCGAACGCGTACTGCTTGGCCACGCGCCGGCGGCCCCCTTGGGAGTCCCAGCGGTCAGTGAGAATGGCGGAGGCACGACGCCTTCACGAGCAGAAGGGCAACGTGGTCTCGGCCGAGAGGGAGGCGTTGTGCCGGCCGATCTCGAGGTAGTGAGGCCCTCGCCGGAGTGCGCCGAGGCGATCGCCGAGCTCTGCAACGCGCTTGCAGAGGAGCTTTATGGGGAGGCGGTCGTCGGGCCGGAGGAGGTGGCGTACTGGTTCGGTCTACCCGACCTCCAGTTCTGGGTTGCGAAGGGGCCAGACGGTGCGCTCGGCGCTTATGCAGACCTCCAGGAGGAGGACAAATGCCGGCGCTACTGGCTCTACCTGACAGAGCATCCGAGACGGCGCGGTCTCGGGGGTGCCGAGGCACTGCTCGAGGCGGCCGAGAAGTGGGCGCGAGGGCGGGCTGCCCAAGGGGCCCTATTCCGCGGGGTCGTGGCAAGCCCGGACGGGCCGCTCCACGAGCTCTACAAGCGGGCGGACTATCGCTTCATCCGACACTCACTCGAAATGCGCCTGGAGTTAGACGCCGACGATCTGCCGGATCCGCAGTGGCCGGAGGGAATCCGCGTCCGCGCGTTCGATGCCGCTGAGGACGAGCAAGCCGCGTACGAGGCTGGCATGGAAGCATTCGAGGATCACTGGGAGTTCGTCCGAGAGCCGTTCGATAAGTGGCGGGCTTGGATGGTCGAGCACCCGCGCTTTGACCCCTCGCTCTGGTTTCTCGCTGAGGACGGCGGCCAAATCGCCGGATGCTGCCTCGGGGGCGTGCACGCCTCCGGTGATCGCTCCTTCGGCTACGTCTTCTCGCTCGCTGTCCGACGGCCCTGGCGAAAGCGTGGGCTCGGGCTCGCTCTCCTGCAGCACGCATTCCGCGAATTCCACAACCGCGGGATGACGCGGGCGGGACTTGACGTCGACGCCGAAAACCTGACCGGCGCGGTTCGCCTCTACGAGCGCGCCGGCATGCACATTGTGAAGCGACAGGACATCTACGAGAAGGCGCTGCGCACTGAGGCTCGAGCACCCTGACCCAATCTCTCAGTCACCAGCGGGATCGAGATGCGCAACCAGAGCGAGGCCTTCCGAAGGATGAACTTGCCCGCGTGAGCGACGAGCTTGGACGCGCCCGCGACGCCCTGGCGGGGGAAACGGGCATCTCGGCGCGGGTCGCCGCTTTTGCGTCGGGTGATCCGGCGGCCGACATAAGCCGCTTGGCCAGCCTTCACGAAGTAGACCTTGTACTTGGTCCGGGTCGTAAGCGCTAGCACGAGACGGGGCGCGGTCACGATCTTCTGCGCTCGGGATGGGCGCCCACTCGCCCGGCCTCGAAGGGCGCTTTAGGCGGCGTCGACAGCGCTCTTGTCCGGGACGACGGCCACGCGCTGCACGAGCCCAAGGAAGAAAGGCTCCGAGAACCCGGCCGCAAAGGCGAGCAAGGCTCGGCCCGCCCAGTGCCCGGAATCGTCGCGGCCGATGTCCAGCGCCCCGCTCTCCATGAGAAGTAGGACGACCAGGCCCGCGGTCGCGCCCACCAGCGGCTGGACGCGCATTGCCGGCCAGAATGAGCGCAGATCGTCCAGGTCGCGGAGGTCGTCGCGGATGCGCATGGTTCCACTCAGTGTCGCGCCCAAGGCACCGGCGGTTCCGGCGACCGCGACCGCCTTCCAAACGTCGTTCGCCGCCACGTAGCCGATCGCGATGACGAGCGCTGCCTGGAGCGCGAGCAGGGCCGGCGCGAGCGCGTTCAAGTAGCGGCATTTCTGTCCCGCCCTGGCGCGTCGATCACGGCCAGCCTCTGTTCGCTGCGAATAGAGAAACGAAAGCTTCTCAGCTGCCTGTCTGTGCAGCGTCTCGTTCGGCTGGCGCTTGCGGTAGTTGCTCCTCATGAGCGCGAGCTCATCCTCCTCGAAGTGCTGGTTCCATCCGTGCCAGCGCGAGTTGTCCTTCGCCCGTTGGGCTTCGTAATCCAGTTGTGCCGCGACGTACTCGCCGTTGGCGAGGAACGGAATCATTGCCTTGACCTCGCCGCAGAGCTCCCAGGCCGAGTCGATCGTGAGCGAGTCGACAGGCACGTCGACAACATCGCGGAAACGGGCTTCGATCTCGTCCGTACGAAGCGAGAGTGAGTCGGGCGGGACTGCGAGGACGCGACGTGCTTCGCCGACCGTCCCTTTGACGTATCCGAGCGCCTTCTTGAGTTCAGGACTTCCGACCTTCCGTTGCCAGCGAGACGGAGCAAGGAGCTCGGCGAGGGTCGGACGCGGGACGTCGGAGGAGGACTTGGCACTCAGGCCATGTGCGATGCGTGCCAAGGTATGCCACGGGACATGTCGCGTCACGGCCCGTCCTCCATGCAAGGTCTGCGTGCTCATCTGCCTTCGAGACGGCCGGGACCTGTGATCTCTTCCTCGCCGCATCTGTAAACGCCGGCCGGAACATCTTGCATGGCCCCCAGCCTTACACTCGTCAACTTCGATCGCCCAAGGCAAACGAGCGCATCTTCGACCCCAAAAAAGAGAACCGTCGACCCCCGTGAAAGTGGCTTGAACACAGGAGTCGGCGCGCTGCAGGGGTGCAATAGGGGTTCAAGGGGTGCCATGTCCAGCCGCCGCCGGACTGACGTCAGAATCGCAACCCGGCCCGGCCCCTTGGGAGTCCCAACCGTGGTGAGTCCGCCAGGCAAGCCAAATCCACACCCCGTCGACCGGCTGTACCGGCGAACGGATCGCGACGCCGGTATGGGAGCGGCGAAGTCGATCTTTCAGATCGGAGGAGCCGGCGCTGTGGGCACCGGCTCCATTCGCGGCATGCCACAGCTGCTGACGTTGGCTGAGCAAGATGTCCAGATCTGGCCGTTCTCCGCAGATGGGTGGCCCCGGGTGGTGGAGATCTATCCCCGCGCGCTCACCGGACGGCGAGGAAGAGCAGCTGGACAGAGAGGCACGCGTACTTGCGCACCCGCTTTCCCGACCAGCCCCACCGATCTCCTCGAGCGAGCGGCCGGGTGGGAGGACGCCTTCGATGCCGCCGTGTCCGGCCTCATGATGGGCGCGCACGAAGACCAGTTCCACGCGCTGACTCAGGCCTCCGACCCAGACTACGCAATCGAAGGAAGGATCTGGCGGCCCGAGTAGAGGCGATTGAACCACCGCTCGCTTCCGCTCTGCGCGAGACCAGCATCACGGCGCTGCCCGCGACCCAACTCCTTGAAATGATTGTCACGAGGATCTAGACTCGTCCTGCCGCAAGTCCAGTTACACCCAGTCAAGGGAGGCCGCTCGTGACTGTCGCCGTGCGCGGATTTAGCATCGCGGGCGAGAGGAGGGCGACCCGCCTAGCTGGGGATCCTGTGGGGGTTGTCGCTGCTGTGGCAGAGGCAGCGCCTTCGGAGGAGGTGGAGCTCCATGAAGCGCATCCGCACATTCGTGGTCCTCGCCGCGACGCTGGCGCTCGTCGGCTCGCAGCAGGCCCAGGCGCAGACGCAGACGATCACGCTCGTCTCGGATACGAGCTGGGAGGTGTTCAACGGAGACCCGGCGTCCGGACCTGCGACGTCGCTCGGGTTCGCTCAAAAGGTCTGCCTGAACGCGTCGGCGCCGGCGAACTGCCCGGCTGGCGCGACGCTCTATGGGCACGGTGGGGGCGGATGGTTGGCCAACCTCTCGAGCATCCCCGGCGCTCTCTGGATCTGGGCCCCTGGGATCACGGGGGCGACCGCCCCGGCGGAACTCGCCGAGTTCTTCTTCGTCAAGGAGATCATGATCAAGGGCACCCCGACCGCGGGGACGATCCAGGTCGCAGCCGATGACCTCGCCGAGGTTCGCGTCAACGGGACCATCGTCGGCACGACCGGCAGCGCGACGGACGTTTCTCTCGCCAGCGCCGCGCCGAACTCCCTGAAGTCGTTCGACATCACCCCGCACCTCACAGCGGGGGTGAACACGATCACGATCCGCGGCCAGAACGGGATCGGCGCGTTCGCAGGATGCACGAACTGCACCTATTCGCAACACCCGGCCGGGGTCGTGTTCGGCGCCTCGATCACCTTCGTTGACGTCCTCGACCACTTCAAGTGCTACAAGACCAAGCAGCCGGGCACGAAGTTCGATCCCCGCCAGGTCGTTCTCGCCGACCAGTTCAACACGCAGAGAGTGAACGTCGTCAGGCCGGAGACTTTCTGCAACCCAGTTGACAAGGATGGCTCGGGCATCAACAACCCGACTGGACATCTCACCTGCTACAAGATCCGCGACGTCAGAGGCGACGAGTTCCCCAAGTTCAGGAAGCAGCGCGTCGAGGCGAGTGACCAGTTCGGTACCCACACGCTGCTCCTGAAGAAGATCAGAACGCTTTGCCTTCCCTCCTCGAAGAGTCCGGCGGGAGAGGTTCCAGGGCCTCCGCCCACGGGTCTCGACCACTTCAAGTGCTACAAGACGAAACAGCTCGGCACGAGGTTCGATCCTCGCCGCGTCATTCTCACCGACCAGTTCAGCAAGGAGAGAGTGAACGTGGTGAGGCCGGAGGCCTTCTGCACTCCAGTCGACAAGGATGGCTCGGGCATCAGCGACCCGACTGCACATCTCACCTGTTACAAGATCCGGGATGTTAGAGGCGACGAGTTCCCCAAGTTCAGGAAGCGGCCTGTCGAGGTGGGCGACCAGTTCGGCACGCACAGCCTGCTGGTGAAGAAGACGAGGACTCTTTGCCTCCCCTCGTCGAAGACTGTTCTCTAACACTCTCAATGGCCGGGCGCCGCTCGTCGGCGGCGGCGCTCCGGCCTTGGCCTGCTTGCCCCGACTTTCTTACGGGACTGAACCAACGACAACTCCTCCATAGGACGAAGCGAAGGCCTTCTGCTCGGCCGGATCACCCAGATGCGTCGCGTCCCCATGCAGTCCGCTCAGCGGCGCCTAGACGTCGCTCTACATCTTCGACCCCAAAAAAGGGGATTCTGGACCCCGCGCGGAATGGCTTGAACAAAGGGACTGAGCGACTCCGCCAGGGTCCAAAGGGGTCCAATCATTGGACCCCTCCTGGCGCCTAGGCTCGCGGCGAAACCGCAGTCTCGACCACTTCGGGTGCTGGGCGTCTGTGCCCTCTGCCCCGTGGAAACCAGTCGGCGGCTCGAGCTGCTGCCTATGACCTCCTCGCCTACCGAACTGGCTTTGGCCCGGCGATCGAGGCCGATTGTTCTATTCGTCCGTACGGACTAGGGATCGCCTGGGGCGGTGAACTTGAGCCGGTAGACGACGGTGAAATCGTTCTCTGCTCGCCTGACCAGCTGCCTAGGGCGCTCACGCTTTTGATCGGTTGACAACCGCTCGACCCCGGGGGCCGGCGGCGAACTACGTGCCTGTGGAGCATCCCGGCGACCCCGGCTCATCTCGACCAGGCGGCTCAGTTAGGCGAGAGCTCCACCGAACAGCTCCACGCGCTTAAGAACTCCGTCGACCTCTCGGCCATATCCGCGTGCGAGCAGCATGAAGGACACGCTTCGGGGCGGCACAGGCCGTGACCAGCTGTTTGGGGACTACGGCGCCGACACTCTCTACGCGCGTGACCAGAACACGGACCGAGTCAACGGAGGCCGACC
>Ga0307287_10000040_pt1 | contig 43011 bp, 36 predicted proteins | sample ER_DNA_141_FD_194485 | JGI IMG/M metagenome (GOLD analysis project Ga0307287, IMG submission 194485) | Bulk soil microbial communities from the East River watershed near Crested Butte, Colorado, United States - ER_DNA_141 | ecosystem: Environmental > Terrestrial > Soil > Floodplain | place...
GCACCTCACCGGATCCGACGCCAAGGAGACGCTCTCTGAGGTCGGGTCACGCCGGTTGCTTCGCGACGCGTTCCAGCGCCTGCGGGCCTCGGACGGATTCAGTCACGCGCGTTCGATGGCGTTCCTCACCGCGCTGATCCTCGTCCAGGGGGTCATCGCCCTCGTTGGCCTCGCGAGCGCCCTCGACGAGGGCAGGGTGAGCCAGGCCATCGTCGGGATACTCAAGGACGTCTTCCCCGGGCCCGCGGGAACGGTGCTGACCGATGCGGTTCAGCAGGCGCACGAGGCCGGTGCTCAGCAACGTTCCCTCGCGCTCACGTTGGGGGTGATCGGTGCGCTGGTCACCGGGACGACGCTCCTGGGACAGGTCGAGCGATCGATGAACCGCATGTACGGCAACGAGAGCGATCGCCCCACGCTGCGCAAGTACGCGCGGGCATTCGTCCTGACGATCAGCGCGGGCCTGCTGGCGGTCGCCGCCTTCTTCGCGACGACCCTGGGGCGCGGGGCCGCCACCTTGTGGGAGGACCCGGCCGCCCGGGACGTCTGGAACATCGTCCGATGGCCGTTGGCGTTCGTTCTGCTGGTCGGCGCGACCGTCTGCATCTTCCGCTGGAGCCCGCGCCGTCACCAACCCTCGTGGTCCTGGCTCACGTTGGGCGCGCTCCTGTCCGTGACGCTCGTGCTGATCGTCACGATCGCGCTCGGCGGGATCTTCAGCCTGAGCTCGAACCTCGGTCAGACGTACGGCCCGCTCGCCGGGTTCGTCGCGCTGTTGCTCTGGACCGTCCTGACCTCCATCGCCCTGCTCTACGGCGTCGCCGTGGCGGCCCAGCTGGAGGCGGTCCGCGCGGGGGTGCCGGCGCCCCGCAGACCCGCCCAGACGGCCGGGGTCACGCCCGAACCGACGAGATCGGAGGCGCCGGCCCCACCGGCCCCGGCCCGCGTGGCCTCATGACCACCATCGACATGAGCCGGCCTCAGCGCGCGTCCGAGGACCGGGCCGACGAGATCCGCCGCACGCTCGAGGGCGTCATCGGGGTCCCCGCCACGGAGGGGAACCTCGTCGACGTGCTCGTCAACGGCGACCAGATCTTCCCCGCGATGCTCGACGCGATCGGCGAGGCGCGGCGCACGATCGATCTGCTGACCTTCGTCTACTGGCGCGGCGGGATCGGCACAAAGTTCGCCGAGGCGCTTTCGGACAAGGCGGGCTCGGGTGTTCGGGTTCGGGTGTTGCTGGACGCATGGGGCGCGTCCTCGATCGACCCGGGCCTGGTCTCCGAGATGGAGGACGCGGGCGTGCGCGTCCGATGGTTCCGACCACTGCACCGGTTGCAGCCGACGAAGGTCAACCATCGGACGCACCGCAAGGTCATGATCGTGGACGAGGAGACCGGGTTCACGGGCGGTGTCGGCATCGCCGATGAATGGAAAGGCGACGCCCGGAGCGAGGACGAGTGGCGGGACACCCACTTCCGCGTGCGTGGGCCCGCCGTGGATGGACTGCGCGCCGCATTCCTGGACAACTGGCTCGAGACCGACCCCGAAGTGTTCGACGCGTCGATCGACCGGTTCCCCGATCAGCCGCAGCCGGGCGGGGCAGTGATCCAGTGCGTCCGGGGAGCCTCGGAGGTGGGTTGGAGCGACATCTCGACCCTGCTCCTCGCGTTGCTCCAGCTCGCGAAGGATCGGATCCGCATCACCACGGCGTACTTCGTTCCGGACGACGAGCTGATCGGGCAACTGAGTGCGGCGAGCGACCGCGGCGTGAAGGTGGAGATCCTGCTTCCCGGACCGCACGGCGACAAGCGCTTCGTCCAGCTGGCTGGGCAGGCGATCTACGAGCAACTCCTGGAGCACGGCGTCCGCATCTGGCACTACCAGCCCACGATGCTGCACGCGAAGATCATGACGGTGGACGGCCTCGTGGCGAACGTCGGCTCCGCGAACTTCAACGCGCGCTCCACCGAGCTCGATGAGGAGATCAACCTGGTGGCGCTCGACCCCGACCTCGTCCGGCAACTCGATCGGCAGTTCGACGTCGACCTCGAGCGGAGCGAGGAGATCCAGCCAGGCCGATGGGAGGATCGCTCGGTCGGCCGACGGGTCCTCGAGGGCATCACGAGGCCGCTCCGACACAAGATGTGACGCGGGCGCGGGCTGGGAGTGGATTATCCGGAGGCGTTGAATTGGCGTTTCCCACGACAGACATGCCTGGGCACCGGAGGCTTCACGAGCGAGTATCGCTCGCGATCAATACTGGCTCTGAGGCTACTGACTCGGAGATCGCCAACTTGCGCGCCGAGATCTCGCGCCTGCACGACCCGGCCGAGCTCGAGAACTTCCTCGTCCTGCCTGAGATGGTGAGATCGGGCGAAGTCGCGTTCGTACGCCCGGGCCCGCCGACCCCACCGACTGCTGATCCGCCGTGACCCCGCGGAAGCCATGTGCTCAGGAGCGTTTGGGCGTATCCAGGAGTGGGTAGTCCTGCCTTTTCGCTGCCAGTGGCCGCCCCGAGCGGCCCGAAGGGGGGTGCAGGCCATGGCTGCGATGTCACGGCTCTGCGACATCGACCACGTGCGGCCGGCCGTGGGGTCGATCCAGGTCATCCGACCGGGTCAACCTCCCGAGACCCTGTACCTCTGCGAGGAGCATCTCGCCGAGCGCCGCCGGATGGGATCCGGCCTCGGCTCGGGCTTCGGCGGGCTGGGGATGTTCGACGACTTCTTCTCACGCTTCTTCTCGGATTCGGCCGTCGGAGCCGGCGGTGGTGTGGGCAGCCCCGGCGGCACCGGGGGCGCTCCGGCGCGGCGCGGCGTCGAACAGATCGACGTCACCGAGCGGTTCAGCGACGCGACGCGGGAGCTCCTGCAGAGGGCCGCGCAAACGGCCGCGACCTGGGGGAGCCTCGATCTCGACACGGATCACCTCCTGATTGGAGCCCTCGGCGACGAGGTGGTCATGAACCTGCTCGAACAGGCCGGGGCGGATCCGAAGTCGATCGCCGCGGAGATCGAGGACGCGGCCGAGAAGGGTCAGCCGCTCGACGTGGCGCCCTCGCTCGCGCCGGACGCAAAGCGCGCGATCCTCGGGGCGTACGAGGAGGCGATGGAGCTCGGCGCGTCGTACATCGGCCCGGAACACGTCCTGCTATCGCTCGCGCGGGACGAGGACACCGAGGCTGGCGCGACCCTTCGGAAGTTCGGCCTGTCGCACACCAAGCTTCGCGGCCTGGTGGTCCGCGGCGTCGATCGCGAGGGCCAGGCGAGGGAGCGGAGTGTCACCAAGACGGTCGACGAGTACAGCCGTGACCTGACCGGGCTCGCTCGCGAGGGCAAGCTCGACCCGGTGATCGGACGGGCCGACGAGATCGAACAGACCGTCGAGATCCTCTCGCGGCGCACCAAGAACAACCCCGTGCTGATCGGCGATCCCGGCGTCGGCAAGACCGCGATCGTCGAGGGCATCGCACAGCGGATCGTGAACGACGAGGTCCCCGAGACGCTCGCCGGGCGCCGACTCGTGGCGCTCGACCTGGCGGGGATGATCGCCGGCACGAAGTACCGAGGAGAGTTCGAGGACCGCCTGAAGGCCGTGATCGACGAGATCCGCGACAACAGCGACCAGATGATCGTCTTCATCGACGAGATGCACACCGTGGTCGGGGCCGGCGCGGCCGAAGGCGCGATGGACGCCTCGAACATGCTGAAGCCGGCGCTCGCGCGCGGTGAGCTCCACGTGATCGGCGCGACGACGATCGACGAATATCGGAAGAACGTGGAGAAGGACCCGGCGCTCGAGCGCCGCTTCCAGCCCGTGTTGATCCGCGAGCCAACGGTGGACGAGACGATCATGGTGCTGCGGGGCCTGAAGGATCGGTACGAGGCCTTCCACCGGGTGCGGATCCCCGACGAGGCGATCGTCGCGGCCACGGAGCTCTCCGACCGCTACATCGGCGATCGGTTCCTGCCGGACAAGGCCATCGATCTGATCGACCAGGCCTCGGCGCGCGTGCGCCTCCGCGCCAAGACCAAGCCGGTCGACACGAAGGCGATGGAGGAGGAGATCGGCCGCCTCGAGCGTGAACGCGATCAAGCGGTCGGTGCGGAGGACTACGCCAAGGCGAACCAACTGAAGACGACCCTGCAGGAGAAGCAGGATGCGCTGTCCGGACAGAAGCACCCTCGCCAGCGGGCGCCGGAGGTCACCGTCGACGACGTTGCGGAGGTGGTCTCGCGAGCCACCGGCATCCCAGTCTCACAGCTCACGCAGGAGGAGCGCGACCGTCTCCTCAAGTTGGAGGAGCGGCTCCACGAGCGGGTGGTCGGACAGGACGAGGCCGTGGAGGCCGTCGCCGAGGCCGTTCGCCGAGGCAGGGCAGGTCTCGGAGACCCGAACCGTCCCGTCGGGAGCTTCCTGTTCCTCGGGCCGACGGGCGTCGGGAAGACGGAGCTCGCGAGGACGCTCGCCGAGGTGCTGTTCGGCGACGACGACCTGATGATCCGGTTCGACATGAGCGAGTTCCAGGAGCGGCACACCGTGAGCCGGCTCGTCGGGGCGCCGCCCGGGTACGTCGGCTACGAGGAGGCCGGGCAGCTCACCGAGGCCGTCCGGCGCAAGCCCTACTCGGTGGTGTTGCTCGACGAGATCGAGAAGGCGCACCCCGACGTGTTCAACCTCCTGCTGCAGATCCTGGACGACGGACGACTCACCGATGCCCAGGGCCGCACCGTGGACTTCAAGAACACGGTCGTAATCATGACGAGCAACCTCGGTGCCGAACGAATCCAGGCGCACGCCCGTCGGAACGAGGACTTCGAGGAGTTGAAGGAGGACCTGATGCAGCTCCTGCGGTCCCACTTCCGGCCCGAGTTCCTCAACCGGATCGACGAGATCATCGTGTTCCGGGCGCTCACCAAGGAGCAGGTCATCCAGATCGCCGAGCTGCTCCTGGACCGGGTCCGGCGGCGTCTGCGCTCGCAGCGGATCGACCTGACATTCACGCCGGAGGCCGAGGCCTTCCTTGCCGATCGCGGCTACGACCCCGAGTTCGGGGCCCGCCCACTGCAGCGGACAATCCAGCGGCTCGTGGAGAACCCGTTGTCACGGATGCTGCTCGACGGGGGGATCCAAGAGGATGACGCCGTCACGGTCGGCGTGGTCGACGGAGGGCTGGACTTCGACGTGCGGAGGCCCGCGGGGTCGGAGAAGAAGGACGAGAAGTCCCGCTAGATGGGAAAAGTCGGGCGAGGAGAAGGAACTGGTCGCAGACGCAGGTTGATCGAGTGAGATGAGTTCGCCCACCCAGAGGGGGGCGGCGTTTCGCCGGGTCCTACCTCCTATCCCGTCCTCCACGTGATGGGACTACAGATTGCGAGCGAGAAACGTCGCCACCCGTGGACATCCGCCCGCAACACCCAAGTCGGCCTTGAGACGTGGAGACGCCGCAAGCCCATAGACACCCGCTGAGTTCCCAAGCAGTGTGGCCGTTCTTGACTACCGACCGAGTGGCCGAATGCCGTTCACCCCATCGTGACAGCGATCAGCCAACCGAACCCGATCGACCATGCCGCGACGCTCATGGGTGCCGTCAGCTTGATGTTCCGCGGCCGAACCGAGACCAGCAGTCCCCCGAGGAGTCCGACCACCACGATCGCCCCCTTGAGGAGCAGCCAGCTCGTGGCGTCCGATATCGATGGGGGGTGCATGCACACGGCAAGCACGTCGTTGAAGTGGCCACGATCGCACGTGTAGGCGGGGATCCTGCCTGCGGTGAAGATGAAGCCGAGCGCGAAGAGCGCCCCGATCGCCCAGACGTACCTGGAGCTCCCTGCGGGGTCGAGGGGTCGGCGCCGGATCCGAACGAGGATGCCGACGCCCCAGACGATCGCCGCGATGGAGCCCATCGTGAGGATGAACGCGCCGGCTGATCGCTCCACGCAGTCGCCCTGGACCGCACCACACACGCGCCAGACGTCGTCCCACGACAGAGCGGTCAACGCGATCCCGGATGCGAGCAGGGTCAGCGAGAACGCCCGCCCCGCGAGTGCCCCGTCGCGGCTGATCTCCGACAGCATCACATCCGCGCGGTCCCGGGAACGGTGCACGCGTGGCATGGCCCTGACTCTGGGGTCCAGATATGTGTACAGGATGTCGGCGACGAGGTTCGCGACGATGATCACGGCGGAGAACAGCAGGAACAGGCCCTGGAGCAGTGGGAAGTCCTGCGATTTGATCGCCCGTACCGTGAGCAGGCCCAGTCCCGGGTAGGAGAAGACGTACTCGACCGCGATCACACCCCCGAAGACGAACCCGAGGGAGAGCAGCACGATCGTGAACGTCGGCAGCATCGCGTTCGGCACGACGTGGCGCCACAGGATCTGTTTCTCACGGACGCCCTTGGCTCGAGCGGTCAAGACGAAGTGGTCGCTCATCACGCCGATCACTGAGTTGCGCATGATCAGCGCGTACTGGCCCATGAGGGCAACGGTGAGGACGAACCACGGGAGCGCAAGGTGCGTGAGTACGTCGGCCACGTGGGCCAAGCCCGTGATGTCCGTCCCCGGGGTCGAGTACCCCCCGGCCGGGAAGAGCGAGGGGAACGGACCAACTCCTTCGGCGAATGCCATCAGCACCAGGATCCCGAACCAGAACTCCGGCATCGCGTAGACGAACAGGGTGAGCAACTGCGATCCCTTGTCGAACCTGCTGCCATGGCGCCACCCGGCGTAGATGCCGATGAGGAGCCCGATCGCCGCGGAGGCGATCGTGGAGGTGGCGACAAGGAGCAGGGTGGGCCAGATGCGTTCGGAGATCACCTGTTTCACGTCCTGACCCTGGAAGGAGAACGAGTCCCCGAAGTCGAGCGCGAGCGTGTTCCGTGCATAGATGAGGAACTGCTGCGGCAAGGGTTCGTCAAGGCCGAGGTCTTGCGTCAACTGCTCGATGTTCGGTGGGTCGAACGCGGCCGGCCCCAGCAGCTGCTCCAGGGGGTCGCTCGGGATCACACGGAACAGGAAGAAGTTGAAGACCATGACGAAGGCCAGGGTCAGCAGCGCCTGCAACATCCTGCCGAGGATGAACCTGCGAGTCCCCACCGGTTCGTCGAACCTCCTTCCCGGTGTGGTTGAGCTCTGTGGGCGTCCTCGTCGCCGACCCGCCGTCGACGAAGCAGCTGGGCGGACTCGCGGTTCGTCCTCCCATGGCGGAGTGGCTGGAGCCTGCTGCGCGCAGCGGCGTTCCGTCAAGAGCTCGGCGTCGTCGTAGGCGAGGGTCCGGGACTTCGGGGCGTTGGTTAGGCTTCACCCATGAGGCCGGCCTCCTCGCTCGTTCATCAAGCGCTCGAGCCGTAAGCTGCAGACATGACCATCCAGCGGATGGACAACGTCGCCATTGTCGTCGACGACCTGGACGCCGCGGTCGCATTCTTCACCGAGCTCGGCATGGAGCTGGAAGGCAAGGGCCAGGTCGAGGGCCTCTTTGCGGACCGTACCGTCGGCCTCGACGGCGTACGGAGCGACATCGCGATGATGCGGACCCCGGACGGCCACAGCAAGCTGGAGCTGACCGAGTACCTCACCCCCCCAGCGATCGGCGCCGTCCTGGAGAATCCGCCGCCCAACACGCTGGGCCTGCATCGCGTGATGTTCGCCGTCGACGACATCAACGACACCGTCGCCCGCCTGCAGGCCCACGGCGCCGAACTGCTCGGCGAAGTGGCGCAGTACGAGAGCATGTACCTGCTCTGCTACCTCCGAGGCCCCTCGGGCATCATCGTCGCCCTGGCCGAACAGATCGGCTGACGCGAGCGTCCTGCGGATAACGGACGAATCCTGATCCGCTGCGAGGACGAACCCTGGAGATTCGCCCACCTACTCCTTGCGGGGCCGCCACCCAAACGCCTCTCGACCCTCCGGCCTCCCCTCGCCCGCGCGTCACGCCCGCTCGCACCGTAGGATGCGCGACGAGGGGAAGGAGGGCCTCCGAGTGGCAGCCGTCGAGACCGTGCCGGGCTTCATTCGTCCGGATGGCAAGGAGAAGGTCACGGGCACCGGCCGGTACACGGCCGACCTGAATCTCACCGGTATGGCGCACGCGAGATTCCGCTATGCGGATCACTCGCACGCGCGCATCCTGGGCATCGACACCTCGAAGGCGAGCGCCCTGCCCGGCGTCGTCGCGATCGTGACGCAGGACCAGCTTCCCGACGTGCGCTTCGGCTCCTTCGTGCAGGATCGATACCTGTTCGCCAAGGATGTCGCGCGCTTCGAGGGCGAGATCGTCGCCGGTGTCGCGGCGCTCACGCCCGAGATCGCCGCCGAGGCCGCCCGCCTGATCGAGATCGACTACGAGCCGCTGCCCGCGATCGCCGATTTCGAGAAGTCGATGGAGGCGGGGGCCCCGCTCATCCATCCCGATCTCGCGTCCTACGACAAGGACGAGAACATCGTCGCGAACAGCAACACGATGGCGTATCACACGATCGTCAAGGGTGACGCCGACGCCGCGATGGCGACCGCCGACGTCGTCGTCAAGGGCCGCTATGTCTCCGACGCGTCGCAGGGCGTCCCGATCGAGCCGCGCGCCGTCATCGCGGAGTGGCAGGGCGACAAGGTCACCGTCTGGTCCTCGACGCAGGTGCCCTACGCGGCGCGAGCCGGTGTGGCCCAGACCCTGCAGGTGCCCGAGGCCGACGTCCGCGTGATCGTGCCGCTCCTCGGCGGGGGCTTCGGCGCCAAGTGCGACCTGCACTTCGAGGGCCAGGTCGCGGCGCTCGCTCGTGCCGCCAAGCGACCGGTCAAGCTCGTGTTCTCCCGCGAGGAGGAGTTCCGCGCGATCGCCCAGCGCCGCGAGGGCATCGTCATGGAGTTCGAGACCGGCGCGATGCGCGACGGACGGATCGTCGCCCGCAAGGCGCGGCTCGTGCTGGACAAGGGCGCGTACTGCGGCGAGGGCGGGTTCCTCGGGCAGATGGCGGCGATGCACGCGTGCGGCCCGTACATCATCGACGCCATCCACGTGAAGGCCTATCTGAACTACACCAACAACCAGCCGTCCGGATCGGTCCGCGCCCCGACCGCGCCGCAGGTCTGCTGGGGCCTCGAGCAGCACATGGACGAGGTCGCCCGCGCGATCGGCATGGATCCCGTCGAGCTCCGCCGCCGCACGCTCATCGAGGAGGGCGCGGAGGGGCCGACCCGCCAGGTCTTCGAAAAGGTGGGCGTGCGTGACACGCTCGAGGCCGCGGTCGCGATGATCGGCTACGACGACGCAGACCTGCCCGAGGACGAGGCGATCGGCGTCGCCACCGGCTGGTGGCCGTGCATGGCCGCCCCCGCGGGCGCCTACATCCAGATGAACGGCGACGGGAGTGCGACCGTCGTCACCGGCGCCCAGGAGAACGGCAGTGGCGCCGTCATGGCGATGCCGGTGTTCGTCGGCCAGGAGCTCGGGATCGATCCGAAGGACGTCTCGATGCTGTACCAGGACACCGACGTCGCCCCGTGGGACATGGGCTCGTGCGGCTCGCAGACGACGTTCAACAGCGGCCGCGCGATCCTGGCTGCGGCGGCCGAGGTGCGCGAGCAGCTGCTCGACGCCGCCGCCGCCCAGCTGGAGGCCGACCGCGGCGACATCGAGCTCGCCGACGGCACCGCGCGCGTCAAGGGTTCGCCCGACCGCTCGGTGGCGATGGCCGACCTCGTCGGCGAGATCGGCACCGTCCACGGGAAGGGTTCCGGCGAGGTGCCGGAGGCGCCGACCGGCGACACGGGCGGTTGCGTCGGGCGTATCGGCAACGAGACGTTCCTCGCGCCGCAGCTCATCACGCAGGCGGCCCACGTCAAGGTCGACCGTGAGACGGGCGTCGTCCGCGTGCTGCGCGTCGCCGCTGCACACGACTCGGGCCGGATCCTCAACAAGGCCGGCGCCAACGGCCAGGTCTACGGCGGCGTGGTGATGGGCGTCGGCCTGGCGCTCTCCGAGGGCACGATGCTCGACGACGAGGGCCACCAGCGGAACCCGCACCTGCTCGACTACAAGCTGGTCACCTGCTCTGACGCCCCGGAGATCGAGGTCGAGTGGATCGAGTACGACTCGGTCGGCCCTCGCGGCTCCAAGGGCGTCGGCGAGCCGCCGCAGGTACCAACCGCCGGGGCGATCGCGAACGCGATCGCCAAGGTGCTCGGCGGCCAGGTGCGGCAGCTGCCGATGACGCCCGAGCGCGTCTGGGAAGTGCGGCGAAAGGCGAGCACGTGAGCCGCACCTTCACCTCGGCCACCTCGGTCGAGGAGGCGCTCGCCGCCATCGGCGCCGGCGCGCGACCGGTCGCCGGCGGCACCGACCTGGTGGTCGGCGCGCGCCAGGGCAAGTCGCCGCTGCCCGATGCCATCGTCGCGATCGACCGCATCGACGGACTCGACGGTATTCGCCAGGACGGCGAGGCGCTCGCCCTGGGCACGCTCGTGACGCACGAGGCGCTCGTGTCCGATACGACGGTGCGCCGGAAGCTGACCGCGCTGGCCGACGCGAGTGCGATCGTGGGCTCGCACGCGACCCGCGCGCAGGGGACGATCGGCGGCAACGTGATGAACGCCTCCCCGGCGATGGACACCGGCGGCCCCCTGCTCTGTTTCGACGCCTCGGTCACGCTCCGCTCGGGCGCGGGGGAACGCACGCTCGGTCTCGGCGACCTGTGGACGGGGCCGGGCACGACGTCGGCCGCGCCGAGCGAGCTGCTGACGACCGTGACGATCCCCAATCCCGTGGCGGGAACCGGCTCGTGCTACGTGCGGCTCGAGTACCGCAGGCAGATGGAGATCGCGGTGGTCGGCGCGACGGCGGTCGTGACGGTGGGGGACGACGGCGTCACCGACGCCCGAATCGCGATCACGGCCCTGGCGCCCACGATCCGGCGCGCCCCAGACGCCGAGGCCGCGTTGGTCGGCACCGACGGGGGAGGAGCGGCGATCGCCGCCGCCGCGGCCGCCACCGTGAGCGCCTCGGCCCCGATCAGCGACGTCCGCGGCTCTGCCGACTACCGCTCGGCGATGGCCGAGGTCATCGCGCGCCGGGCGATCACGGGCGCGCTCACCCGAGCTCGCGGCGGTGAGGTCGAGATTCCCGCGAGCCAGGCCACGTTCGGCGATCGGGAGCCCCGAGCATGAGGGTCCCCACAACGCTGACGGTCAACGGCACGAGCTACCCGGTCGAGCTCGATCCCCACGTGACCCTCTTACGCGCGGTTCGCGACGAGCTCGGCCTCACCGGCTCCAAGGAGGGCTGCGACGACTCCGAGTGCGGCGCCTGCATGATGCTGCTCGACGGCAAGCCGGTGAACTCCTGCTCGTACCTGGCGTTGCAGGCGGAAGGCCGCGACGTCACCACGATCGAGGGGCTCGCCGGCGACGAAGAGGTCGGGCCGCTCCAGCGGGCGTTCCTCCAGCAGTTCGGCGTGCAGTGCGGCTTCTGCACCCCCGGAATGCTCATCTCCGCGACGGCCCTGCTGCGCGCGAACCCCGACCCAACCGACGAGGAGATCCGGATCGGCCTTTCGGGGAACCTCTGCCGGTGCACCGGCTACGACGGCATCGTGAAGGCGGTTCGGCAGGCGGCCGTCGGCGACGTCGCGCCGCTCGGGAAGCCCCCGGTGCACGCCGACGTCACACCTCCCCACCACGCCGGGTAGCCTCACTCGACGGACGGGCAACGAGGTTGATCTCCGGCACGCGCCGCTGCCGCCGGGTTCGGCGGGGTGAGCTGCCCGGGTTCGTGTGATGATTGGAGTCCGCCGATGCAGAACTCGTGGCGCGAGGTAACGCCGATGAAAGCATGGACCGACGAGGAGCTTGGTGGCATCGGCGAGGCCAAGGAGTTGCAGCTCGCCTCGGAACGCCCTGACGGCACACTCCGGCCGTACGTGACGATCTGGGTCGTCCGCGTCGACGACGAACTGTACGTACGCTCCGCGTATGGCGCGAACAACACGTGGTTCCGGCGCGCGAAGGCGAGCGGGGTGGGTCGCATCCGGGCCGGCGGCCTGGAGCGGGACGTCACGTTCGCCGGGCCCGCTCCGGATATCCACCCCGACATCGACGCTGCCTACCACGGGAAGTACGACCGGTACGGGCCGGCGATCGTCGGAACCGTCGTGGGATCTCTTGCCCACGCGGTGACGATCCGACTCATCCCGCGCTCGACAGGTTAGGGATGGACGCTCAACGGACCGAGCGCGACGAGCGGGTCACGCCACTGGAGCTCTTCTTCGATCTCGTCGTGGTCTTCGCCTTCACGCAGGTGACCGACCTCATGTCGGACGACCTCACCTGGCGGGGGATCGGTCGCGGCCTGCTCGTGCTCGCCGCGATCTGGTGGGCGTGGACGGGCTATGCCTGGTTGACGAACGCGCTCGAGCCGGAGGAGGGCCGGGTCCGCGCGGGCATGTTCGGAGCGATGGCTGCGATGCTCGTCGTGGCCCTTGCGGTCCCCGGCGCGTTCGGCGGGGACGCGGTGCTGTTCGGGGTCGTCTACCTGCTCGTGCTCCTGCTCAACCTCGTGCTCTACGCGATCGCCGGCAGGCGCGACCCCGACCTCCTTCGGGCATTCATCGGGTTCGCGCCGGCGGCCACGATCGGGGCGGTGCTCATCCTGGTCGCGGGTTTCGTCGACGGCAGCCCGCAGACCGTCCTCTGGGTCGTCGGGCTCGTCGTCCTCTACGGGGGTGCCCTGATCGGCCGAGGGAGGGGCTTTAGCGTCTCACCCGGTCACTTCGCCGAACGGCATGGGCTCATCGTCATCATCGCGCTCGGCGAGTCGATCATCGCGCTCGGCGTGGGAGCCGAGGGCTTCTCGCTCTCCGCCGGCATCATCTCCGCCGCCGTCCTTGGGGTCGTCGTCGTCGCCGCGCTCTGGTGGGCGTACTTCGACGTCATCGCGGTCATGTCGCAACGTCAACTCTGGCAGACGAGCGGGGCGCCGCGGGCACGGCTCGCCCGCGACTACTACAGCTACCTGCACCTGCCGATGATTGCCGGGATCGTCCTGTTCGCGCTGGGCCTCAACACCACGATCGAGCACGTCGACGAGCCTTTGGACGCGGTTCCCGCCGCGGCGCTCTGCGGTGGCCTCGCGCTCTATTTCCTCACCCACGTGGGCCTGCGTCTGCGGCTGGTCGCCTTCATCCGCCACACGTCAGACGAACGACCGGGATGGATCGGGCCGGGAAGGGTCGTGACGTTCATCGTCATGCTGGCGCTCATCCCGGTGGCGCTCGAGCTGCCGGCGCTCGCCTCCCTCGCGATTGTGACGGCGGTTTGTTGCGCGCTCATCGCCTGGGATGTCATCCACTACCGGGAGGACCGCGCCGAGGTGCGACGAGCGCGCCCTTAGGCACCTGACGTCACGGCCCGCCGGCGGTGGGATCAGCACACCGAGGAGCTATGTTGCCGCCCTAGGCTCTTGCCGGTTCGAACACCGAGACGCACCATCCGGTTGCTTCGAAAGGCTCGCGCTTCCATCCGCCCCAGCGTTCGCGCAGCCGAAGGCCGGCGCGCTCGGCCATGAGGTCGAGCTCGGACGGCCAGATGGAGCGGAGCTCGACCGGGTACATGGAGATCCCGCCACCGCCGTCCTCGAGGGCGATCAGCTGGCCGCTGACTCGCTGGTTTTCCGCGTCGTGCAGGGATGCCTCCAGCACGACCCGTCGCGACTCGATGTTCCTCACGTGGATCCGCTGGCCGCGATCGAACCTGGCCGGGTCGGGCACGTACATCTCCGTCACGAAGGCGCCGTCTTCGGTCAGGTGGGCCGCCACGTTGCGGACGCACCGTGCCTGGTCCTCCTGCGTCAGGAGCGCCCACAGTGTGTTGAAGACGATGGCGATCAGCCCGTAGCGACCCTCGACCCCGACGTCGGCGAAGTCACCGATCGTGACCGGGATGTCGTTGCCGCCGGGCTTGGCGCGGAGCTTGGCGACCATTGCCTGGGACGCGTCGATGCCGTGCACCTCGATCCCCTTGGCGGCCAGCGGGAGCGCGATCCGCCCCGTGCCGATTGCGAGCTCGAGCATGGGCCCGTCCGCGGCGAGCCCGGCCAGGAACTCCACGGTCTCCACGGAGCTCGTCGGTGGGTGGAACAGGTCGTCGTAGACCTCGGCGATCCGCTCCCCGTAGGTCTCCGGCCCGTACCCCTCCATGCCTCAGGTCCCCTCCGCACTTCGCGCCGTCGCGGAGCAAGGTAGCCCGACAGCTCCCCGTGGTCGAGCCGCGGCACCGCACGTCACGGCCAGCCGGCATGCGGGACGTCAACACGGGCCGTCAGGATCTGGCCGGTCTTCGCCTGCAGCAGTTCGTCCATCCTGTCCGGACCGAACCACTTCGCCACCACCATGAAGAGCGTCCTGCCGTCTTCACCGCCCAGCATGCATGCGTAGCACGGGCGGTCCAGCTCGACCCGGTCGAGGACCTCACCACCCTCGCGGACGCGAAGACAGACGCCTTCGTCATCCGGCCCGACGTCGCTGCACCACACGGCGCCCTCCGCGTCGATGCAGATCCCGTCGCCCGTGACGTCGGCCCACACGCGCCGGTTGGTCAGGCTGCCGTCCGCGGCGATATCGAAGGCGGTGAGACGACGGGCGAACGACTCGGCGACGATCAACGTGGTGTTGTCCGGCGTCACGACCATGCCGTTCGGGAAGGCGAGATCCTCGGCGACCTCGCGAGCATCGCCTTCGGACGAGACGAGCGCGATCTTCCCCGGCGCAGTTCCGCTCGCCATGATGTCCTCGAAGTCCGCGAAGTCGAAGTTGATGGAGTTGACGTAGATGTTGCCGCGTCCGTCGACGGTGATCTCGCTCCAGCCGTACGGCGAGATGTCGCTCAGGTCGGCGTGCCGGACCCGAGAGCCGTCGGGCTCCACGCGGGTCAGCTCGGGTCCGGTGATCAGCATCAGTCCGTCCGGAAGCCAGTTGGCGGCCCAGCCGCTACCCCCACCGCCCGGTCCGATGACCTCCCCGTTCCCCTCGAGGTCGACCGCGGCGATCTCGTTGGTGCCCCAGTTGGAGAACCAGAGGCGGCCGTCGTGCCATCGGGGTGACTCGCCCATCCCGAGACCGTCCAGCAGGACCTCTATCTGGCGCGTTGGGGCATCCTGCGGCATCACGCGCCTCCTTCCTCGGCCGATCGCAACCTAGGACCGCGGCGACGGCCCGAACTCATCGGCCTCCACCATCATGACCGGCCGGAGTCCAGCCGTCCGGGGTCACGAACCCGGAAGAGCAGCTGCGGCTACGGAGAGGCGACGAACCGCTCGATGACGGGTGCGAGCAATGTCGCGTCGACCACGTGCCCCGCGCCCTCGATGACCGCTCGTTCCGCCCGCGGGATGCTCGCGGCGATCGCGTCGGCCGCGCGGCCCATGAACCGGCGGCACGCCGCCGAGGTCGCCCGCTCCAAGGCCTCACGTGGCCTCGCGTCGCGGCTCGTAGTGCAGGAACACCACACCCGTGTCGTAGGTCCGCAGGTTCACCCGTTCGAGTTTCGCATAGCCCTCACGGGTCGGGAACAACGGTCGGCCGCCTCCGACGAGCGTCGGGCAGAGCTGGAGATGGTATTCGTCGATGAGGTCCGCGAGCATGAGGTCCTGGGCGAGGGAGAGGCTCCCCCACAGAACCATGTGCTTCCCCTCCTGCGCCTTCAACCGTCCGATCTCGGCCACGGCGTCGCCGGGAACGACTCGCGCGGGCGGCCACGTCCCCCACGGCGCCTCGCCGAGCGTGTTGGAGAACACGAGCTTGGGCAGTTCGTTCAGGCGATCGGCGATGATCTCCTCGTCCGTCTCGGCGGTCGGCCAGTAGTCCACGAACAGCTCGTAGGTCTTCCGCCCCAGCAGGATGGTGTCCACGCTCTCCAGGAGCGCGAGCTGGTCCCTGTCCGAGAACTTGTCCTTCTCGCTCTCGGGGAAGAAGTCCAGGCTTCCACCGCTGTCCACGGCATAGCCATCGAGCGACACCCATTCCTGCAGGATCAACCGTCGCATCGGCGCTCACCTCACCAGGTCGTCACGGATAGGACGGGCGGATCGCGAGAAACTCATCGGCTCGCCGGCGCGTCTCCTCGTGGGTGCGCGAGTTCGGGTGACCGCCATTCGAGGCGAACGCGGTCTCGCCGCTCGTCTGCATTTGAAATACCCTCGTTGAGGCCATGGACGACGTACTCGAGAGCATCATCCTCGGGCGGCTGGACGCCGACGACAAACTGGGGGAACGCACCCGAGCCCTCGTCATCGGGGCATGCCACGGCGTCGAGGCTCTCGACGCGACGCTGGAGGGTAAGGCCCCCAAGCACTCCAAGAAGGCCGGTACCAAGGCGCCCTCTGCCCGAAATCCCGCCTACCTCCAATCGATCGAGGTGCAGGGTTTTCGCGGCGTCGGCCCACCGGCGTCGCTGCCGATCACCACCGGTCCCGGCCTCACGCTCGTCGTCGGGCGCAACGGAAGCGGCAAGTCGAGCTTCGCCGAGGCGCTGGAGCTCCTGCTCACCGGCGACAACAGCCGTTGGAGCACCCGCTCGGCCATCTGGAAGGAGGGATGGCGCAACCTGCACCAGTCCGACGCCCGCATCGACGCCGAATTCGTCGTCGAGGGGGCGAAGGGAACGACGGTGGTCTCGAGGGAGTGGAAGCCCGACGCCAAGCTGGAGGAGGCCGAAACGGTCGTCTCGGCTCAGGGTTCGAAGACGTCGGATCTCGAGACCATGGGTTGGGCCGGCGCGGTCGAGATGTACCGCCCGTTCCTGTCCTACAGCGAGCTCGGATCGATGCTCGATGCCGGGCCCTCCGCCCTGTATGACGCCCTCTCCGCGATCCTGGGGCTCGAGGACCTGATCGAGGCCGAGGCGCGGCTCAAGGAAGCGAGCAAACAGAGGAAGAGACTCTCCGACGATGCGAAGCTGGCGTTGCCGCCGATCCTCGAACGACTCGCCACGGTCCAGGACGAGAGGGCGAGCGTCTGCATCGAGGCGCTTTCGGCCAAGACCTGGGATCTCGACGCGGTGGAGAAGGCGGTCATCGGAACCGAGGAGGCCGACCGAGAGGAGAGCCAACTCGCGGTGCTTCGACAGCTCGCGGTCTTGGAAGCCCCCGATGCCGATGAGGTGAAGACCGCGGCCGACGGACTCCAGGCCGCCGCGTCCGCGCTCCGCGAGATGGGGGGCACCGAGGCGGCCAAGGCGCTCGAGACCGCGGAGCTGTTGGGGGCCGCGCTCACGTTCCACCAACGTCACGGCGATCAGGACTGCCCGGTGTGCGGAGAGGGAGCGCTCGACACCGAGTGGCGCACGGCGACCGAGGAGGAGGTCGGCCGCCTTCGTCAGCTGGCGGAGCAGGCCGACCTGGCCCACCGGTTGATGCAGGAGTCGATGAAGAGCGCCCGAGCGCATCTGTTGCCGGTGCCCGCGGTGCTGTCGAGCGCCTCCGGGGTCGGGCTGGAGGCCGAAGACGTGATCGGTGCGTGGAAGGTCTGGTCGGCCGGCGCATCGATCGAGGAGCCCGAGGCCCTCGCGCAGCACCTGCAGACATCGCTTCCGTCGGTGGGCGCGGGCGTGAAGAGACTGAAGGAGACGGCTTGGAAGGAACTTCAGCGAAGGGAAGACGTCTGGCGTCCGATCGCAACCGATCTCGCGGGCTGGCTCGACACCGCGAAGCGAGCGCGCAGCGGGGAGGAAGAGCTGAAGGACCTGCATGTCGCCGAGAAGTGGATCCGCGCTGCCTCCAACGACATACGCAACGAGCGGTTCGCTCCCATCGCCGATCAGGCTCAGGGCGTGTGGGACATGCTCCGGATGCAAAGCAGCGTCCTGCTGAAGAAGATCGTGCTCACCGGTGCCGGCTCGGCGCGAAAGGTCGTCCTCGACGTGAGCGTCGACGGGATGGAGGGGGCCGCGCTCGGGGTCATGAGTCAGGGTGAGCTGAACTCACTCGCACTGAGTCTGTTCATGCCGAGGGCGACGCTTCCGGAGAGCCCGTTTCGCTTCGTGGTCATCGACGACCCGGTGCAGTCGATGGACCCGGCGCGGGTGGATGGGCTGGCGCGCATGCTCGAGCAGGCCGCGCAGACTCGACAGGTCATCGTCTTCACGCACGACGAGCGCCTGGCGCGGTCGTGCCGCCTGCTGGGGATCGACGCCAAGGTCGTCGAGGTGACTCGAAGGCCGGAGTCGCTGGTCGAGCTGCGCCCGGGTCAAGATCCGGTCAGCCGCTACTGCAACGACGCGTGGGCGGTAGCCAAGAGCGAGGACCTGGATCCCGCGGTGAAGGCTCGTATCGTGGGGGTGTTCTGCCGCCTTGCGATGGAGGCCGCATGCACCGAGGCCGTCACGCGGCGAAGGCTCGCCAACGGCGAGGATTACGAGTCGATCGAGACTCTGCTTGACTCCGCGACCGGCCTCGCGCAGCTGATGGCGCTGGCTCTGTTCGACGACATCGCCAAGACCAAGGACCTGTATGCACGGCTCGACCGGGGCATCGGTACGTGGGCGGTCTCCGCCTACAGGCGGGTACAGGAGGCGGCGCACAAGCCGGTGAGCGAGGAGGCCATGCTGACGTTGGTCACGGAGAGCGAGAGGCTCGCCCGCGGACTGGTGCAACTTCCCTGATGGGCGAATCACGCGACATGCCGTCGGCCGAGATCCTGGAGCGGGCCATCGGTCTGCTGCATCATCCGACCGCGGAGACCGCCGGGCTGTGGCCGCGCGCGACCGCGGTCCTGACGCGACAGGCCCTCGAGGTCGGTCTGCACGAGGCGCTCTCCGACAAGGTGCTCGGAATCGAACACGCTCCGGTACGGGTGCAGCTGCTCTGTCTCCAGTCCTACCTCGAGGACACCGAGACCGCGCACGAGGTGAACCTCGCATGGTGGGCGCTGTCGCGAGCCTGCCATCACGGTTCCTATGAGCTGCCACCGACCGCGCCCGAGCTCGAAAGTCTGATCGACGTCGTCCGCCGCTTCGTCGCAACCGCGTAGGAGCGCCGGTGGCGGAGCGGATCGAAACGCTCGCCCTGCTCTTCACCGACATCGAAGGCTCGACGAATCTCCTGAGATCTCTGGGCGCCGAGTACCGGACGCTCCTGGCCGAGCACCGGCGCGTGCTCGGCGATGCGTTCGCCGCTCACGGCGGCACGGTCTTGCAGCGTGAAGGCGACGCTCTGTTCGTGACCTTCGCCGATCCCTCGTCAGCGATCCTCGGTGCGATCGATGGACAGGTGGCGCTGGCCACGTCCAAGTGGCCCGCGGATGCGCACGTGCGTGTTCGGATGGGGATCCACGTCGGCGAAGTGACCATCGATGAGGACGATGACTATGTCGGCCTTGCCGTGCATCAGGCCGCACGTATCTCGGCCGCCGCACACGGGGGCCAGGTCCTGACCTCGAAGGCCATGCAGACCCAGGTCGAGCAGCGGGTAGCCCCCGAGGTCTCACTGAAGCCGATCGGACGCTTTCGGCTCAAGGACTTCCCGGAGCCCCAAGACCTGTTCCAGTTGCTTCATCCCGACCTTCCGGGCGACTTCCCCGCTCCGCGGACCGCTCCCGGCGCACGACACAACCTGCCGAAGGCGATCTCCAGTTTCATCGGCCGGGACCGCGACGTGGCGGACCTCGCCGAGCTCTTGGAGACGGCTCGGCTCGTCACGTTGACCGGGCCGGGAGGTTGCGGGAAGACGCGCCTTGCCATCGAAGCAGCGTCCGCGTCCATTCCCGTGCGACCGGACGGGATCTGGTTCGTCGATCTCGCGCCGGTTTCCGATCGGGAGCTCGTGCTCTCGGTTGCGGCCAACGCCATGGGGGTGCAGGAGAGCCGGGCCGCCTCGGCCGACTCCGCCCTGATCGACTTCCTGTCGTCCGGGCGGCCTCTGGTGATCCTGGACAACTGCGAGCACCTGATCTCGACCTGCGCCGAGCTGAGCGAGCAATGGCTCTCGGCCTGCCCGGGGCTCACGATCCTCGTGACCGCGCGGGAACCGATCGGTGTTGTGGGCGAGGTGATCCGCCGGGTGGGAGGGCTGCAGATCTCTTCCGACACCGATACCGGTACGTCCTCCGAAGCGGTCCAGCTCTTCATCGAACGGGCGAGAAGTCACGAGCCGGAGTTCGATGTCGGCGAGGAGGAGCTCGCCGAGATCGCTCGCGTGACCAACCGGCTCGATGGGATCCCCTTGGCGATCGAGATGGCGGCTGCCCTGGTCGGGACGTTGAGCGTCGGAGAGATCCTCTCCCGGCTCGACGACCGGTTTCGCTTACTGACGGGCGGAGTCGGGCGCAACCTCGGACGGCAGCAGACGCTCCTGGCAACGGTCGACTGGAGCCACGATCTGTTGTCCGAACCCGAGCGCGTCCTGTTGCGCCGGCTCTCGGTGATGTCGGGGTCCTTCTCCCTGGAGGATGTCGAGGCGGTCTGCGTCGGCGACGGGATCGATCGTGCCGAGGTGGTGACCCTTCTTCGACGGTTGGTGGCGACCTCCTGGGTCATGAGAGAACGCGCGGCCGATCGCGCCGCGTATCGATTGCTGGAGACCTCGCGCCAGTACGCGCTGGACAAGCTCGTCTCGTCTTCCGAGGCGCAGACGTTTCGGAGCAAGCACGCCGAATGGTTCACGGACCTTGCCGAGACCGGTGCCGAGCCGATGCTCGGGGGACCGGATCAAACTCGCTGGTTCGACCGCATCGAATCCGAGCTCGACAACTTCAGAACCGCTCTGGCCTGGAGCCTGGGCGACGGGGATCCCGTGCTGGGGCTCCGACTCGGTGCCGCACTCTCGAGATTCTGGGAGGTCCGTGGACACTGGTCCGAGGGGCTGGGCTGGCTCGAAGACGCGCTCGCCGGAGCGCCCGACGCGGAGGACGGACTTCGCGGGCGCGCGCTGGTCGCGGCGTCGTTCCTCGCCTTCTATCGCGGGCGGCTCGAGTCGGCCCGTTCGATGGTGACGGAAGGCCTTGCCGCGGCCGTCCGCGCCCACGACAAGGCAATCGAGGCGCGCGGACTTCGCTTCGAAGCGGTGATCGAGCAGCGCATCGGGCATCGTGCGGCCGCGATCGACTCCGCGCAGAGGGCGGTCGAGTTGAGCCGATCTGTGGATGCCGCGGCCGACCTCGCCTTCGCCCTGCAGGTCCTCGGTCGGCTGTTGGCGGATGACGATCGAGATGAGGCCCGCGCTCGATACGAGGAGGGCCTCGAGGTGGCGCGCACAGCACAGGATGCCATCTCCCAGATCTACCTTCTCTATGCGCTGGGCCGTGTGCATCTGGGCTCGGGCGACACCGAGCGAGCGCGCGAGCTCTACGCAGAAGCGCTGGATCTGTCCCAGCAGGTTGGTGAGCGGTGGATGGCGATGAACGTCCTGGTGGCCCTGTCGTACGTGAGCAAAGACGTCGATGCCGGGCCGGCGCTCGAGGAGATGGTCGGGGTCCTGCGACAGACCGGGAATCGGATGATGCAGATCGTGTGGCTGCGGCAGCTGGCCCATCGGCGAAGGCTGGAGGGCGATCTCGAAGGAGCGAGGCGAGCGGTCGACGAGGCCCTGGAGATCGTGAAGGAGGAGGGGACACCGGAAGCGAACGTCCTGGGCCGGTACGTCCTCGCGAGCCATCTCGACGAATCCGAGAGGGACTACGCGGGTGCCCTCCGCGAATTTCGGAACGGGCTCAGCGCCGCCCACTCGCGGGGATCGGAATGGGAGACCACGTTCGGCCTGACCGGAGTCGCACGCATGCTGGCTCACACCCGTGAGAACGAACGCGCCGCTCTGTTGCTCGGTGCGGCGGCGGCCATGCAGGAGAAGGTGGGGATGCTTCCGCACGGAACGAGCGCGGAGGCTCAACGACGGGTGACCGAGGTGCTCGGTGACGCTCTCGGCGAAGTGGAACTGGAACGGCTACGAGCGGAGGGCGGCGCCATGTCCGTGGACGAGGCGGTCGCGCTGGCGACCGAAGCTGCGGACTGAGGTGAGATGGTGGAAGTCTCCCTTGTCCCGGCTTCGTTCGATCGCGAGCGACATCTCCCGCTGCTACTCGAGGCGGACGACGCCGAGGACCACATGCGGGGCTACCTCGACCGCGGGGAGCTCCTCGAGATCCACGACGCCGGCGGGATGATCGGCGTCGTGGTCCTCGTTCGCGAGGCCGATGAGGTCGAGATCTGGAACATCGCGCTCGCCGAGGAGCACCGCGGTCGCGGGCTGGGGCGGGCGGCCATCGGGGCTGTCGCAGATCGATGCACGCGAGCCGGCGCCTCCCGACTGACCGTCGGCACCTCCGACTGCAGCCTGGGCACCATCGCCTTCTACCGGAAGGCCGGCTTCCGGTTCGCCGGCGTTCGCGAGGGCTACTTCGATGCCTACCCGATGGCGGTGGTCGAGAACGGCATCCGCGCCCGTGACATGGTGATGTTCCGGATGGCGCTCCCGTCGGACTCCACCCGGACCTAGAACGTCCCCGCCCTGCGGTTACGCGTCGAGGGCGTGCCGAGCAGACTGGGTGGTGGGCAGGAAGAAGGCCGCCCCGAGCCCGACCATCCCGATGATCGCGAGAACGATCATCGACGCGGCGTAGGACCGGTTCGTGAGGCCGGAGACCAGGATCGTGCCGGCAACCGCGGTGCCGAGCGACGAGCCCAGGTTGGAGACGCAGCGCGACAGGCCGCCAGGGGATGTTGTCGGGCGCCGTCGCGCGCTCGGGCGACGTCCGCGCGCTTCGCCGCGTCCTGGCAACCGAGGACCGATTCGCGCCGGTCGGCGGCGGAATCTTCGCGCTCGGCATCGTGTTCGGGTTCATCACCGCGATCTCCGGCGACCTCGATCTGACCCAGACGTGGCTGATCATCGGGTACGTGCTCGCGGCATTCATCCTGGTCAACGCGTTCGTGTACCACGCCCCGCAGGCCCGCAAGCTCGAGGCGGCAGCGAAGGCGAGCCCGGACGACCAGCCATCGGCCGAGCTCCGCGCGTTGATCGACGCGCCGAGCGCGATCTGGGTGAACGTCCTCGACGGCGCGGTGTGGCTGGCGCTCATCTACGTGATGGTCGCCAAGCCGTTCAGCTAGTCCACGTCCGCATGAAGCCGGCCGCGATCGGGGAGCCGCTCTCGGACGACACCCTGCTCGTCTTACTCTCGGACACGCACATCGGCGGCGCCGAGGGGACGGGCATCCCGGGGTCGCGAGACGGAAGGGCGTAGCGTCCCCAGGCCAACCCGCGATCTGTCCCGAGTCGAGCGAGGCAGAGGCAAGCCTCGGATACCCTGCAACGGAACGGCCTATCGTTGCCCTTGCCGAGTTCCATCCGCGTTGCGTGGGAGGGTCATGGGGGAGAGAGCGGGAGAGCTGCGGCGGTCGTTGCCGGCGCTGATCGCCTCGATCCCTGTCTTCATCGTCTTCTTCGCCGTGCTGGGCATCGTCCTGACGGCGGCGGGCCCGGAGGGACTCGACCTGACGGACGCGCAGACGAGCGGCTGGATCGCGATCCTCTACGGGCTCCCCACGTTGATCGCGCTCGCCCTGACGATCCGCCTACGACAGCCACTGCTCATCACCGGGAACATCTTCGCGATCATCTTCTTCGTATCGCTCGGGGACACCGTCGGCTTCGACGATCTGGCCGGCGCCTCGATGCTGGCGGGCGCCATCGTGTTGGTGGCGGCCATCCTCGGGCTCACCGGCCGGATCGCGGCGTGGATCCCGGCACCCATCGTGTACGGACTGATCGCCGGAGCCGTGATGCCCTTCGTCGTGAACGTCTTCACGTTCCTCAGTACCTCGCACGACGGTGTTCGCCTCCCGTATGAGGTGCCGCTCATGGTGGGCAGCGCACTGCTTGCGTACCTCGTGAGTCAACGCGTGTTCGGCGCGCGTGTCCCGCCGATCCTGCCGGCGTTCGTCGCCGGGCTGGCGGTTGCGGCGCTGACGGGTCAACTCGGCGCCTTCCCGAGCTCGTTCACGCTCCCGAGGCTCGAGCTCGCACCTCCGTCGTTCTCGCTCAGCGCGATCGTCACCGCGACGCCGGTGTTGGTCGCACTGCTGACGGTCCAGTCGAACATCCCATCCCTCGTCTACATGCGGACGCAGGGCTTCACGCCCCCGGAGCGCACGATCGACATGGTGAGCGGCGCCGGGACGATCGTCGGGTCGCTGTTCGGGCCGATCGCGGTTTCGCTCGCGCTCCCGCCGGTACTGCTCACGGCCGGACCGGGCGCCGGTCCACCCGCCATCCGCTATCGAGCCGTCTACCTCCCGGTCGCGGCGGGCCTGCTCATCGCGCTGTTCGCGAGCACGGCCGCGGACCTCGCGGCGTTGGTGCCATCGACGTTGCTGCTCACGATGGCCGGGTTGGCGCTGATCGGAGCTCTGCTGAGCGCCCTGAAGGAGATCACGCGTGGTCCGCTGGTCCTGGGCCCGATCCTCGCGTTCGCGATCGCGCTCTCGGACATGACGCTGCTCGGATTGGGACCCTTCTTCTGGTCCCTGGTGCTGGGTGCCGGCATCTCCCTGCTGCTCGAACGCGACGGGTGGAAGGCGCTCCAGGCTGAGGCGGCCGGGTCCGACGAACCAGTGGATCGGGCCGTGCCGCCCGAGGGTTGAGGATCGAATGGCGTCCCCGACGGAAGCTCGCCGGGCACCGGTGCTCTCCTCGCCGGGGGTCTCCAGCCGCCGGCCTGAGGGTATGAGGAGGGCGAACAGGCCGTCGCACATCGACCGAAGGAGCCCACATGCCTCACGAGATCCATGACCGGCGGGTCGTGCAGGCGCTCATGGACGCGGGCGCGCAGGTCGTCGAGGTCCTGCCGCGGGACGAGTTCGAGGAGGACCATCTCCCGGGGGCCATCCACATTCCGCTCTCCGCGATCGAGACCGAGGCTCGCCGCCTGCTCGATCCGAGCAGGCCGGTCGTCGTCTACTGTTGGGACACGGCCTGAGACATCAGCCCACGAGCCGCGTGGCGGCTCGAAGCGCTCGGCTTCGCCCAGGTCCACGACTACGTGGACGGGAAGCTCGACTGGCTGGCCGCCGGCTTGCCCACGGAAGGCACCAACGCCGAGCGTCGGCGGGCCGCAGACGTGGCACGCGCGGACGTGCCGACGTGCCGAATCGACGAGCGGGTCGAGCGGGTCCGCGAACGCGTTCGCGCGGCGGGCTGGGACGCGTGTGTGGTCGTGAACGACGAACGGGTCGTCCTCGGCTTGCTGCGACAGGAAGAGCTCGAGCGGCCCGAGGGGCGGATCGAAGAGGTCATGCGGCCGGGCCCCAGCACGTTTCGCCCGCACGTGCCCATCGAGGAGCTGGCGCACTACATGGTGGCGCACGATCTTCCGACGTCTCCGATCACGTCGTCGGACGGCCGCCTGATCGGCGTCCTCAGGCGGGAGGACGCGATCCACGTCGCGCACCAGCAGCACGCGAGCGAACGCGAGCAGGAGCATGACGCCGCCCGACACGATCCTCGATTAGGCGGCGGTGAGCAGGGGTAATGATTCCAGACCGGCAGGACGCCGGTAGGCGAGAGGAGGGAGCACCCATGGATCAGGACGTGCTCAGCGCCATCGAGATCGACCGCCCGCGGTCCGAGGTGGCCGACTACGTCTCAAACCCCGAGAACGCAACGGCCTGGTACGAGAACATCAACAAGGTCGAATGGAAGTCGCCCAAGCCACTCTCGGCAGGGTCGGAGATCGCCTTCGAGGCCGAGTTCATGGAACAGACCCTTGACTACACATACCAGGTCACCGAGTACGTACCCGGCGAATCGCTCGTCATGAGCTCGACCTCGGGGCCCTTCCCGATGGAGACCAGCTACCGGTTCTCCGACACGCCCGCCGGTGGCACGAAGGTGGAGCTGCGAAACGCGGCCCAAGACCCGGACATGGCGAGCGCGATCGAGATCGAGAACCGGAAGGATCTCGCTCGACTGAAGTCGATCCTCGAGAACGGCGGGTCGTAGCCGAGCTCGAACATCGCACCCGACCAACCGTCACGGGTCGGGGGTCCGGGTCACGCGGAAGAGCGGGACGGCGCCGGGCAACCCCTTCAGCATCGTGTCCCCGATGCCCTCGAATCCGAACGGCGCCTCGCCGGAGGTCGCCTCGGTGACCGCCTCGCTCGCCAGGACCTCCCCGGGTCCGGCCGCGTCCGCGATCCGCGACGCAAGGTTCACCGTCTGTCCGAAGACGTCGAGGTCGCGTTCGATCACGGGTCCGGCGTGGACGCCCGCGTGCGACGAGAGCGCCCCCTCGGCGTTCATCGCCTCCACGAGGTCGAGAGCGGCTCCGACGCCCGCGGCCGCGTCCGACAGTCGAAGCATCGCGCCGTCGCCCAGGAGCTTCACGAGGCGTCCCCCGTATCGCCGCGCCGCCTCATCGGCGCGTCGTTGGAGCGAGGTCGCGGCGTCAACGGCGGTTTCGTCGCCACGCTCGCTCGTCATGCGAGTGAAGCCGGATAGGTCGACGAAGACGATCGCGGGCGGGCCGAGCGGGTCGGGCGGCGGCGCAAGCCCACGGGAGGCGAGGAACCGTTCGAACCCTTCCACGATGCCGGTCACACTGCGGTGCTCGAGGTACCGGGCGGCCAGCCACGTGAACATCTCCGGCGCCAGGGACGTCATGCGCGTGAACGTGACGCGGACGTCGTCGGGGAACCGCTCGAGTTGGCCCCTCAGCAGACGTTCCCTGGCGGGCTTCGCGAGCTGCTCGTCCAGGAGCTCGGCCCACCCGAGCAGCGTGGTTCGCGTCCCCTGCGCCATCAACCGCGCCGCCCGAAGCGGCGCGTCCGGGTCCGGCGCCTGCCTCCATCCCGCGAGGAAGCGCTCGAACATCGCCTCCTCGTCGGCATGGATCGGAGCCGCGGGATCCGGCTGCGGCAGGCCCAGCACCTCGTAGATCGCCGGGAGCATCTCGGCTCCCGGGCCGGCGTCGGCCAGGAACTCGGCGAACGTCCGGTCCGACCGCGGACCCGGCTCGTACGGGCTGTATTCGTCCAGCCGTTGGAAGGAGAGCAGGCTCTCCGCCGCGGCATGCTCGATCGTCTCGGGGGCGGTGCCGCTGTCCATCAGGGCCGAGACCATCTTGACGGCGAGCACCGAGCCATACGTGAAGCGGCCCCGTTCGTCGGACGCCAGAAGCCCGATCTTCGCGAGCCACCGAACCCGCTCCTCCTCGCATCCGGCCTCGCCCGCGATCTCGGCGGCGGAGTAGGTCTTCGACACGCGCGGCATCCTACGGCCCGGGCTGCCGATACCGACATCGATATCGCGGGTCGCTTCGAGGTTCGGTCCCTGCACGATGCTACGGTCCACGCGATGCCGGATCTCGAGAGCGTCCTCGACGGGCTGAACCCGGCCCAGCGCGAGGCCGCCCTCGCGCTCCGAGGGCCGGTCGCGATCTTGGCGGGCGCCGGGACCGGCAAGACCACCACGATCACGCACCGGATCGCGTGCCAGGTCCAATCCGGCGCGTTCGAGCCCGCACACATCCTCGCGGTGACGTTCACCGACAAGGCCGCGGGCGAGCTCCGGACCCGCCTGATGGCGCTCGGCGTCGAGGGCGTCGAGGCGCGCACGTTCCACTCGGCCGCGCTCTCGCAGCTCTCGCGTCTGTGGACCCAGCACACCGGAGAGCCGCTCCCCGAGATCCTCGACCACAAGGCGCCGGTCATCGCCTCGCTCGCGAACGCGCTCCCGCCACCGCACAAGTTCCTGCCCCGGCGCGAGCTCGCCGGCGAGATCGAGTGGGCGAAGAATCGGATGATCGCGCCGGCGCGGTACCTGGCCGAGCTCGGCGATCACGAGCCGCCGATCCCGGCGGAACTGATGCACCGTGTCTACGACGGGTACGAGCGGCGCAAGCGCTCGATGGGACGGTTGGACTTCGAGGACATGCTCGGGCTCGCGCTCCGGCTGTTCGACGAGCACCCGGACGCCGCCGAGCAGGTCCGCTCGCGCTTCGCCGCGTTCACGGTGGACGAGTACCAGGACGTGAACCCGCTCCAGGCCGGCCTGCTCGAACGCTGGCTGGGCGACCGCGACGACCTCTGCGTGGTGGGCGACGACTACCAGACGATCTACGCGTTCACGGGCGCGTCGCCCGAGCACCTCCTCGGCTTCACGACCCGGTACCCGAACGCGATCGTGGTGCGGCTCGAGGAGAACTACCGCTCCACGCTCGAGGTGCTCGAGCTCGCCAACCGGCTCGCTTCCCGCCTGGGCGGGTTCCGAAAGCAGCTGCGGGCGACCCGGCCCTCGGGACCGCCGCCGGTCGCTCGCGCCACGCCCGACGAGGTGGCCGAGATCGCGGCCGTCGTCGAGGCGGTGCGGCGGCTCCAGAAGGACGAGGCCGTGCCGCTCGAGCAGATCGCGGTGCTGTACCGGATCAACGCCCGCTCCGAGCCCTTCGAGGAGGCGTTCGCGGCCGCCGGCATCCCGTACCAGGTGCGCGACGGCGCGTTCCTGCGCCGGCCCGGCCCCCGTTCGGTGCTCCAGCGGCTGAAGCGCTCGGCCGCCGGCTCGGTGGCCGAGGCCGTCGCGGCGATCACCGACCAGCTCGGCTACGACCCCGAGGCCTCACCCGACGCCGACGAGGAGGTCACGCGCCAGTCCGACCTCGGCCGCATGCGCTCGCTCGCGACCGAGTTCGAGCTCGCGCACCCCGGCGGCGACGGGGCGGCGTTCGGCGCCGAGCTCGCTCGCCGGTTCTCCACCGAGCACAGTGGCCGTGGCGTGAACCTGCTCACGTACCACCGCGCGAAGGGGCTCGAGTTCGACGCGGTCTTCCTCCCGCGCCTGCTCGATGGCGAGCTCCCGTTCCGCTCGGGCCGAGCCAAGGCCGACCCCCAGGAGGAACGCCGGCTCCTGTACGTCGGCATCACGCGCGCCCGCCGGTACCTGTTCCTCACCTGGCCGACCGACGGCCGCGCGCGCCCGAGCCCGTTCCTGGACGAGATGGAGCTCGCGTCTTCCGCGCCCTCGAGGCAGCGAGCGGCGCGCGGCCCGGCGGTCAACGTCGGCCGAGGGGGAGCGGTGTTCGACCGGCTCAAGGAATGGCGACGCAAGCGCGCCCAGGCCGATGGGGTGCCCGCGTACGTGGTGTTCCACGACCGAACGCTCGCCGAGATCGCCGAGAACGGGTGCCGGGACTGGGCCGATCTCGCCGCGATCTCGGGGGTGGGACCGGCCAAGCTCGAGCGCTATGCGGACGAGGTGCTGGCGATCCTCGACGCTGGCTGACCACCCGTCCCGATTCCATTTGAGGACGCACTGGCCGAGAGACGTATGGATGTGGAGAATCACGTGCCGTAAGGACGCCCGATGCATGCTTCCTTTGCGCAATTCCGCCTACGACGAGTCCTTACATCGTGCTATAGCGAACGCCTGCCGAGCGGGCCGAGATGTGTTGCATGGGCGGACCGTTACGGATGTCGGGCGCCGTCGACACCCCCCCACCCAGCCCTCAAGCGAAGGACGGGCTGGGTGGGGCGCCCGCGCCGGCGTGGCCGTTTCGCGTACGCGTCTGTTTGATCTCGAGATCGGGTGCGGTCGGCGAGCCGGGGCGTCCACCACGGTGGCAACCCCGGCCCCGCCGAATGGTTCTAGCAGCAGCCCGCTGGGCAGCAGTCCTCGGGGCAGCAACCGTCGCTCACGAGGGACACCTCCTCTTCGCTCATCGATTGGCGTCGATACGTTGACAGAAGCATCGACCATCGTCAATATGTCCGCGTGAAACTCGTCCAGGTCATCTCAGAGGAGTGCTGCCCGGAGGTCCTCACGGCTCCGCTCGGCCCGGCAGAGGCTGAAGAGGTGGCGGCAGCACTTCGAGTCGTCGCAGATCCCGCCCGTCTTCGGCTCTTGAGCCTGATTTCAAACGCTGAAGGTGCCGAGGCATGCGTCTGCAACCTGACAGCACCGCTGGGCTTGAGCCAACCGACCGTCAGTCATCACCTGAAGGTCCTCACCGACGCCGGGCTTCTCGAACGGGAGCAGCGTGGGCGATGGGCCTACTACCGAATCGTGCCTGAGCGCTTGGAGCTGCTGCGTGGCGCTCTCGTAACGCCCGTATCGGCGATGAATGGCTGAAAGGAGATCGACGATGAGTGTCCTACGCGAAGAGGTTCGGGAGAAGTACGCGGCCGCCGCGCGCGTCGTACCCACAGGTATGGCGGCCAACGACGCCGGAGAAGTCGGCGGCTGCTGTCCTCCCGAGGGCGGCTTGGGTGTTCGGCTGTACGACCTTGAGGAGCGAACGAGCCTGCCCGATGAGGCGGTCCTCGCGAGCCTTGGATGCGGCAACCCGACCGCGGTGGCCGAACTCCGGGAGGGCGAGACGGTCCTCGACCTCGGATCCGGCGGCGGGATCGACGTCCTGCTGTCCGCCAAGCGCGTCGGACAAACAGGGAAGGCCTACGGACTGGACATGACGGACGAGATGCTCGAGCTCGCTCGCAACAACGCACGCAAGGCGGGCGCGACGAACGTCGAGTTCCTGAAGGGCTACATCGAGGATGTGCCTCTTGATGACGGGAGCGTCGACATCGTCATCTCCAACTGCGTCATCAACCTGTCTACCGACAAGCCCAAGGTTGTGCGCGAGATGTTCAGGGTGCTCCGCAGCGGAGGCCGCCTCAGCATCAGTGACGTCGTAGCGGCTGACGAGCTGACGCAATCGGAACGGGCGGAGAAGGGATCGTACGTCGGCTGCATCGCGGGGGCCCTGTCCTTCGCGGAGTATCAGGAGGAGCTGACGAAGGCCGGCTTCGTCCGGATCAGCATCGACCCTACTCATCTGGAGACGGACCGGATGTACGGGGCCATCATCCGGGCAACCAAGCCGTGAGATAGCGGGGCGTGTCGCTCACGTCGGGGAAGTCAGACCTTGGGTCCGAACCGGACCGCAGTGTAAGGCGTTCGGCGGCCGGCCCTTTCGCCGCTCCGCGACATAGCATCGATCATGGCCTGGACCACCGCGGACATCCCCGACCTCACCGGCAGGGTCGCCGTCGTGACCGGCGCGAACGGCGGGCTCGGCCTCGAGGTCTCCCGGGAGCTCGCCCGGAAGGGCGCGTTCGTCGTGATGGCGTCGCGCGACCAGGGCAAGGCCGAGGAGGCTCGCGGCTCGATCCTGACCGAGATCCCCGGCGCCTCCCTCGAGCTGCAGGCGCTGGACCTGGCGTCGCAGGCATCGGTGCGCAAGGCGGCCGAGCGGATCCTGCGCACCCATCCCGACATCGACATGCTCGTCAACAACGCGGGCGTGATGGCCATCCCCGAGCGGCGGACCGAGGACGGGTTCGAGATGCAACTCGCCGTCAACCATCTCGGCCACTTCGCGCTCACCGCGTTGCTCGTGCCTGTCTTGCTCCGGAGCCACGACGCCCGCGTCGTCTCGGTCACCAGCACCGGGCGTCACAGCGGTCGCCCGATCGACCCGGACAACCCACACCTTCAAGGCCGCTACGAGCCCTGGCGCGCGTACGGTCAGTCCAAGCTCGCGAACGTGCACTTCGCACTGGAGCTCGATCGGCGCTTCCGAGCCGCAGACGTGGCGGCACGGAGCATCGTCGTGCACCCAGGGTTCGTGAACACCGATCTGCAAGCCCGAAGCGTGCGCGAGACAGGCGGCGGCCGGAGCCAGCGGTTCTTCCGGTCGGCCGTGGTCCGGTTCGGCATGACGCCCGCCCGGGGCGCTCTCAGCCTGCTCCGGGCGGCGACGGATCCGAACGCCGTCGGTGGCGCCCTCTACACGCCACGGTGGGTGAACTGGGGTCCGCCGGTGCGCCGGCCGTTGTTCGGTCGTTCTCGCAACCGGGATGCGATGAAGTCCCTCTGGGAGGTGTCCGAACGCGAGACCGGCATCACCTTCGATCTGAGGCCCGCGTGACCTTTACGACGACCGCTGTGCGCTCGCTACATGTGTCCGCCCACGATCTCCTCGGCTCTATGGCACGCCACGGTTCGGCCGTCGATTCGCCGCAGCTTCGGCACCTCGGCTCGGCACCGATCGATCGCGTACGGGCATCTCGGATGGAACGGGCATCCCGGCGGCGGGTTCGCCGGATCCGGCACCGTCCCGGGCAGCACGATCCTCGACCGCCGCGCCGCAAGATCGATCTCCGGCACGGCGGAACGCAGGGCCAGCGTGTAGGGGTGCGCGGGCCTCGCGAGGATCTGCTCGGTCGGGCCGTGTTCGACGATCCGCCCGAGGTAGAGCACCGCGGTTTCCTCGCAGAGCTGCTCCACCACGGCGAGGTTGTGCGAGATCAGCACGTACGCGAGCCCGCGCTCGCGACGCAGTTCGGCGATGAGCTCGAGGATCCTCGCCTGCACCGTGACGTCGAGCGCGCTCGTCGGCTCGTCGAGGACCAGGACCCTCGGCTCGACCGAGAGCGCGCGGGCGATGGCCACGCGTTGGCGCTGGCCACCCGAGAGCTGGTGCGGGTAGCGCCCGGCCATCTCGGGATCGAGGCTGACCTCGGCCAGCAGCGACGCGATCCGGCTGCGGACGTCCTCGCGGGGAACGATCCCGTGCGCCCGGATCGGCTCGGCGATCGTCGCGCCGATCCGCGCGCGCGGGTCGAGCGACGTCGTCGGGTCCTGGAACACGATCTGCACGTCACGCCGGTACGAGCGCAGGCCGCGGCTCGAGGTGAGACCGGCGACGTCACGCCCGTCAAGGCGGATCGCGCCCGAGGCCGCCGGAACCAGACGCATGAGGGCTCGGGCGATCGTGGTCTTGCCCGATCCGCTCTCGCCGACCAGCGCCAACCCGTACGGGCCCGCGGGCAGCCGGAACGAGACGCCATCGACGGCTCGCACCGGGCCGAACTCGACGACGAGGTCCTCGACCTCGAGCAGTGGCGCCTCGACGGCCACCACGGCGCTCATACCTGCGCGCCGATCTTCGGGACCGCCGCGACGAGGCGCTTCGTGTAGTCGTCCTCGGGCTCACCGAGCACGCGCGCGGTCGGTCCCTCCTCGACGATCCGCCCGAGCTGCATGACGGCCACCCGGTCGCAGAGCTCCGCGATCACGGCGAGGTCATGGCTGATGAACAGGACGCTCATCCCGCGCTCCTCACGCACGCGACGAAGGAGGTCGAGGATCTCGGCCTGGACGGTGACGTCGAGCGCGCTTGTCGGCTCGTCCGCGAGCAGCACCTCGGAGCGCAGCGCGAGCGACATCGCGATCGCGATGCGCTGCGCCTGTCCGCCGGAGAGCTCGTGGGGGTACCGCCGGAGCAGGTCGGTGGACAGGAGCACCTCGCGGAACGCGTCCGATGCGCGCTCCGACGCCTCGCGCTTGCGGACGCCGTGCAGCCGGAGCGTCCGCTCGAAGAGCTCGCCTACCTCGAGCAGCGGGTCGAGCGAGGACACGGGACTCTGGAAGATCATCGAGACGCGGCTCCCGCGGAGCTCGCGCAGCCGGCTCTCGGGCGCGCCGACGAGCTCCTCGCCGTCGAGGCGAACGCTTCCCTCGACCTTCGCGCCGAAGGTCGACGCGAGGCCGAGCATCGCGAGCGCCGTGATCGACTTGCCCGAGCCGCTCTCTCCGGCCAGGCCCAAGATCTGGCCCGAGCCGAGCTCCAGATGGTCGAGGTCGACGACGCGGCGGGGGCCGAACGCGATCCGCAGATCGTGCAGCGAGAGCTTCGCCCCGGTCGTCGTGCCGGTCATCGCGTCGTCAGCACCCGCCTGGGATCCAGCACGTCGCGGAGGCCGTCGCCGAGCAGGTTGAAGGCCACCGCCGTCAGGAAGATCGCGGCGCCCGGGAAGGTGACCAGCCACCACTGCGTCGTGAAGAACGCCTGCCCCTGGCTCACCATGAGCCCCCAGTCCGGCGTGGGGTCCTGCGCGCCGAGACCGAGGAAGGACAGCGCCGACGCGGTGAGGATCACGCCGCCCACGTCGAGCGACACCTGGACGATGATCGGCGTGATCGAGTTCGGGAGCACGTGCCGCAGGAGGATGCGGCGATGGGGGACCCCCGTCGCCTTGGCGCTCTCGACGAACGGCCTTCCGGTCACCGACGCGGCCTGGCCGCGGACGATCCTCGTGTACCACGGCCACCACGTGACCGAGATCGCGATGACCGTGTTCGTGATCGAGGGCTGCATCACGGCCGCGAAGGCGAGCGCGAGCAGCAGCGCCGGGAACGCCAGGAAGACGTCGGTGACGCGCGAGATCACCTCGTCGATCCAACCACCGAAGTACCCGGCCGCGATGCCGAGCGGGACCCCGATGAGCACCGAGATCGCCAGCACCAGCACCGCGATCACGGGCGAGATGCGGGCGCCGTAGACCACGCGCGAGAACACGTCGCGGCCCACCTGGTCGGTCCCGAAGTAGTGCTGGGCGGAGGGCGGCTCGAGCGTCTGGAGGGGGTGCACGGCGCTCCCCGCGTCCTCCGGGTACGTCGCGATGAGCGGCGCGAGCACGGCCACGAGGAAGATCGCGAGGCACATCGCGGCGCCCACCGCGAGGAGCGGGTTGCGCCGGATGACCCCGGGCACGCTGCGGAGGCGGCCGGGCGGGGCGAGGACCTCCTCGCGGCTCTCGACGTCGGGATAGCTCGGGACCCTCGACATCAGCTCACCCGGATCCGCGGGTCGATCGTGGCCTGGACGATGTCGACGAGCATGTTGCCGATCACGTACACGATCGCCACGAAGAGCGTGACGCCGAGGATCGCCGGCGTGTCGAGCGCCCCGATCGCGTCCGCGGCGTAGCTACCGAGCCCCGGCCGGTTGAAGATCGCCTCGACGAGGAACGTGTTGACGAGCGCGTACGCGAACACGAGCGCGAGCAGGGCGACGACCGGGCTCCACGCGTGCCGGAGCGCGAAGCGCCCGAACACGCTCCGCTCCGGGAAGCCGAGCGCCCGCACCATCCGCACGTGGTCCTCGCCGATCGTGTCCAGCACCGAGGCGCGCACCATCCGCGTGATCACACCGGCCGGATAGGCCGCGATCACGATCGCCGGCAGGATGACGTGCGTGAGCGCGCTGCCGAACACGGCCCAGTTGCCGGTCAGCAGGGCGTCGACGATCGGCATGTTCGTGATGCTCCGGAGCGGGCTCGTGTAGTCGAGGTTCGGGTCGTACGTGCCGGCCACGGGCAGCAGGTGCAGCCACTGGAAGAACACGAGCTGAAGCACGATCGCGAGCCAGAAGGACGGCATCGACACCCCCACGACCGCGATCAGGCGTGACCCCACGTCCGGGACCCTCCCCTTCCACCGGGCCGCGACGAGCCCGAGCGGGATCCCGACGACGAGCGCCAGCAGCGTCGCGATCGTGACGAGCTCGATCGAGGCCGGGGCGCGCCGCCCGATGTCGTCGAGCACGGGCCGGCGGGTCCGGAGCGAGACGCCCCAGTCGCCCGTCGCGACCCCGCCGACGTACTCGGCGATCTGGGCGGGGAGCGGGCGGTCGAGGCCGAGCTCCTCCCGGGCCTTCTCGATCTGCTCGGGGCGGGCCCGTGGGCCGGCCCACGTCGCCGCGGGATCGCCGGGCACGACCCGCGCGATCACGAACGTGAGCACGACGACGCCCAGGACGACCAGCGCGGCGAGCGCCAGCCGCCGGACGACGAACCGCGTCACGCGGCGGGCGTCAGCTCGTAGCCGAAGACCACGTTCGGGTAGGCCGGGTTGTCGACGAAGCCGTCGACGGAACCGAGCATCGCGCGCTGGTACACCTGCGTGTACAGCGGGATCGCCGGCGCGTCGTCGAACAGGATCTGCTGCATGTCCCCGTACATCTGGGTCGCCTGGTCACGGTCGGTGGCCGCGACGACCGAGGCCTGGTCGATGTCCGAGTCCAGAGCAGGGTTCGAGTAGTACGACAGGTTGAAGAACGGCTCCTTCTCGGTGCGGAACAGGTTGTAGAACCAGGACACCGGGTCCGGGTAGTCCGGCCACCAGTAGAAGATGAAGATGTCCTGCCGGTCGGCCGGGTTCGCGGACTTGCCCTGGTCCCACTGCGTCTCCCACTGCAGCCCTCGCACGTCCAGGTTGATGTTCACGTCGGCAAGGTTCGACTTCATGAGCGTCGAGACGAGCTCCTCGTCGGCGTCGCCCTTCACGTAGGTGAGCGAGAGGTCGATCGGGTCGCCGCTGGGGCCGAACCCGGCCTGCTCCAGCATCGTTCGGGCCTCGTCGACGTTCTGCTGATATTCGAGTCCGTCGGTGTGCCCCCACAGGCCCGGCGGCACCACGCCCGAGAGTGGGTCCGCGGCGCCCTCGAGGGCGGCGATCATCCCGCTGTAGTCGATCGCCTTCGTCACCGCTTCGCGAACCTGCGGGTCGGCGAGCGGGCCGTCGGCCGTGTTGAGCAGGCCGAACAGCGTCTGCCACGAGGGAGCGCTCTCGGTCTTGAAGCCGTCCTGTCCCTCGAAGGAGGCCCACAGCTGCGGGGTCATCCGCTGGACCATCGAGACCTCGCCCGCGCGCAGGAGCTGCGCGGCGGTGTTCGCCTCGGGCGTCACGCGGAAGACGTAGCGCTCGTAGTGATCGGCGTCGTCCCACCCGCCCCAGTAGTCGGGGTAGGCCTCCAGGCGCAGCTCGATCTCGTCACCGGGGTTGAACTCGGTGACCATGTACGGGCCGGTGCCGGCGTCGTTGCCGTCGGCGAACCAGTCGCCGAGATCCTGACCGCTGCTCGCGGTGGTGTCGTAGATGTACGCCGAGTACGTGCCCGAGGAGACGAGGTCCAGCGGCGACGGGTAGGACAGGTGGAAGACGAGCGTGGTGTCGTCGGGCGCGTCGATCTTCTTCACCGCGCCCCAGATGTAGGCCGCGCCCTCGCCGATCTCCATCGTCCGTTCGATCGCGGCCTTCGCGGCCTCGGCGGTGAGCGGGTTGCCCGTGTGGAAGGTCACGCCGTCGCGGAGCGTGAACGTCCACGTGAGGCCGTCGTTCGACGAGTCCCACGACTCGGCCAAGAGCGGCTCGACCTCCTGCGTCGCGGCGTTGTATCGCGTCAGCGTCTCGTAGATGTTGTGGAGGGCGATGACCTCGTTCGAGTAGCCGGTCGCGGGGTCCCAGCCGATCATGACCTCGGAGGTGACCGAGTAGGTGAAGGTGTCCGGCTCGGCGTTCGTTCCGCCTCCGGTCGTGCCCCCTCCACCTTCGTCCCCCGTGCAGGCGGCCGCGGCGACCGCGAACGCGGCCAGCACGACGAGCCAGCGGAACCGGGCAGTTGTCATGGTCTCCCCTCCCTGTTCGGTCCGTCCGGTGCGTTCGGCGTCAACCCCAGTCGAGCGGTCCGCCGGCTTTGACCCTTATACGTACAGCAGGATCGGTGAGGTATGCCAGGGGCACCTCCTCGATCTCGACGACCTCGACGCCCTCGCGGGCGGCCCCGGCCGAGACCGCGCGCTCGATCGCCTCGGACGACGCTTCCGCGACGGCGGCCTCGCGGCCCCCGGCGCCCGGGTGGAAGACGCGGTCGACCTCGCCGCTCACCGAGGCGATCGCGGCCCCGATCGCGTTCGCCACGTCGGAGTGGTCGGGGCGAAGGACCTCGCTCGTGCCTGCCAGGTCCTCGGGCACGAGCGGCGCGCCGCCCCCGACCGCGACGAGCGTCACCGCCTCGCGCGAGGTCTTCACGCGGTCGATCGCGTCGGCGAGCGTCGCGTCGGAGCGCGCGATCGCGGCGGCGAGGAGCGGGTCGTGGTGATCGATGGCGCTCCGGTCACCGAGCGCGAACCGTCGCGCGGCGACGCCGGCATCGGTGAGGGTGGGCGTCGAGCCCCCGAACACGAGCGCCTCCTCGAGGATCCGGTAACCGACGCTCTCGGGTCCGAGCGCGTCCTCGGTCACGATCGTTCCCCCGCCGAGCGCGATCGTCACGAGATCGGGCATCCGGAAGTTCGTCCGGATCCCGCCGATCTCGACGCCGAACGAGGACTCGCGCGGGAAGCCCCGAGCCAGCACGCCCACGTCGGTCGAGGTCCCGCCGACGTCGACCACGATCGCGTCGGTCCGGCCGGTGAGGTAGGCCGCGCCCCGGATGCTGTTTGCCGGGCCGCTGCCGATCGTGAGCACGGGGAAGCGGATCGCGAACTCCAGATCCATGAGCGTGCCGTCGTTCTGCGCGAAGAACGTGACGGGCCGCAGGCCGTTGCGTTCCAGGGCGCCGGCGATCGCGCTCGTCACGCCGCGCGCGACGTCGATGAGCGACGCGTTCAGGACGGTGGCGTTCTCGCGCTCGAGCAGGCCGAGGGAGCCGATCTGGGAGCTGAGCGAGATCGGCACGTCGCCGAGCTCCTTGCGTTCGTGCTCGTCGGAGACGGGGGCGAAGACGCTCGCGATCGCGATCGCGTCCGCTCGACCGGCCACCTCGCCCGCGAAGCGCGCGACGGCCTCGGCGTCGAGCGGTGACAGCTCGCGTCCGTCGAACTCGATCCCGCCGTGCACGATCCGTTCGCCGGCGGAGACGGCCTCGCGCAGGTCGGCCGGCCACCCGAAGAGCGGACGGATCGCCTGCGTCGCCGGTCCGCCCAGTCGCAGCACGCCGACGCGCCGGAGACCGCGTCGTTCGAGGACCGCGTTCGTCGCGTGCGTCGTCCCGAACATCGCGTGCGTGATCCGCGCGCGGTCGACCCGCTCGACGACGCCGGCGAGCGCGGCCTCGATGCCCCTCGTGACGTCCGGCGTGGTCGGCATCTTCGCCTTCGCGAGGAGGCGGTCCTCGGCATCGAGCACGACCGCGTCCGTGTTCGTCCCGCCCACGTCCACCCCGAGGCGGAGGTCAGGCGAGGGCATGCAGGTCCTCCACCGGCGCGTAGTCGAGGTCGTACCCGAAGTGCCGGGGCCCGGCGAGCTCGAGGCCGCGGGCCGTCCGCCAGATCGGATCGCACGGGAAGGCGATGACGGTCACACGCTGGCCGTAGCGGAGGCGTTCGGTCGAGATCGCGTTCGCGGACTCCGAGTCGAGCACCGTGATGATGTCGGGGACCATCGCGAGCGCGCGTTCCCCTTCCAGCGCGACGAGGTTCTCGTTCTGGATCTCGAGCCGGAGGGTGCGCCCCGCATCGGCGTCGAGTCCCTCGATCGTCGCCGACCCTCGGACGAACCCCGCGGTCGTGCGCCGTTCGACGTCGACGATCTTGCCCACGATGAGACGAGCGGCGTGGATCTCGCGCGCGAGGGCCTCGACCGGGTCGTGCTCGGCCTGCGCGACGACGGTGCCCAGCCGGATCGCGAGCGACACGGCGTGGTTCACGACCGCGCCGGCCTTCGCCTGCCCGACGGTCAGCTGGTACTCGCTCGACCACGACATGCCGCCGAACTCGACCGCGGCCGCGCGCTCCATCCGCTCCATCCAGTCGCCGTCGGTGGCTCGGAAGACGATGACGTTGCCGCGTTCGTCGGTCATGACGGCGGGGTTGGGGGAGATGCCGGCGATCTCCATGGTGACCTGCGGGATCTCGGGGAACGCGCGGCCCATGCCGTCGGCGTCGACGACGGGCAGGCCGATCCGCGCGGCCCACACCACGGGGATGATGCCGTTCGAGCCGCCGATCTCGGCCGACATCAGCGCGACGACCTGACGGTTCCACAGGGTCTCGACCATCTCGCGCAGTCGCCCCCCCTCGTCGCCGCTCTCGATCTTCTCGATCGAGACGGTGGGGGCGCCCACGCCGCCGCACGGCATGATGAGCGCCTCGTCGTCGAGCTCGTCGAGGTCGACGAGCGGAACGGCACCATGGTCCTCGACCGCCTGGAGCGATGCGAGCAGGCCGATCTCGGTGTCCCCACCCCCGCCCGCGCCCAGGATCGCGCACCCACGCGCGAGCGCCGGCAGCGTCGAGGCGTCCAGCTCCATCGGTTGATGCTACTCAGGAGGGGTCGAGGCCGTACACCTCGAGTGCCTCGTGCTCGATCACGATCCCGTCCTCGAGATCGGCGCGCACCAGCTCGCGCTCGCGCTCGCGCGGATCCCCGGCGCCGCCGCCGGTCCCGGTCACGAGTCGGACGAGGTCGCCCTCGCGCAACGGGTAGCGCGCAACCTTGCCGAACCGTTCGCGCGCGCCGTCGCCTCGGACGACCTCGACGTAGTTGGGCGAGCCGTCATGGCCGCCGCCGACCCCCCACGGGGGATATCGATGGCGTCCGAAGCCGACCGTCAGGATCCCGTCGGTGAGCATCCGGTACTCGCGAACGAGCCCCCGGCCGCCTCGTCGCCGGCCCGCCCCGGCCTCGACCACATCGAACCCGAACCGCTCGACCCGGATCCCGTAGCGCTGCTCGCACACCTCGGCCGGGATGACGTAGGTCTCGCCGTCGCCGACCGAGACGAGGCCGTGCTCGCCGTCCTTCAGGACGCTCGCGCCCCAGCCGCCTGCCTGGGGCTCGACGAGCAGCGTGGGCTCCCCGGTGTCCGGGTGTGTGCACGCGATGGCCGTCGCGCACACCGAGACGAAGCTGCCCGCCGTCAGGACCTCGGGCATCGTGGGGGCGAGCGCCTTCCACACGAGGTCGGTCGCGGCCTCGGTCGCCTCGAAGTACAGGGCGACGGGCGCCGGCCGCTCGGCCGTGAAGATCGTGCCCGGCGGACAGATCACCTCGAACGGCCGGAACCACGCGTCGGAGCCGGGTTCGTTCGGATCCGTGATCGCCTTGAACACCGTTCGGATGCCTGAGACGAGCCCGCTCCGCGTGCAGTTCACCGGCCCCGGGACCTGGGGATGCGTACCGGTGAAGTCCGCGACGGCGCGCTCGCCGTCGATCTCGACGCGCACGCGGATCGGGAACGGCCCGTTGCCCAGGCCGTCCTCGTCGATGAAGTCCTCGGCCTCGAACACGCCGCGGGGCAGACGTTCGACGGCTGCTCTCGCCAGCGCCTCGCTCCGTTCGTGCGCGGCCGCCATCGCGGACGTGACGTCCTCGACGCCGTACCGTTCGCAGAGCTCGAGCAGCCGGCGCTCGGCGACCTCCAGACAGGCCGCGAACGCCGTGAGATCGCCGATCGTCATGTCGGGCAGCCGGCTGTTCGCGCCGATCATCGCGACGAGGTCGCGGTCGAGCTCGCCGCCGCGGACCACCCGGACGAACGGCAGCTGCAGCCCCTCCTGGAAGATCTCGACCGAGTCGGATGTCCACGAGCCGGGGTCCTTCCCGCCGATCTCCGTCCAGTGACCCTTCGCCGCGGCGAACGCGACGAGCTGGCGGTCCACGAAGATCGGCCGGATCATCGCGACGTCGGAGAGGTGTCCACCGCCCCCCGCGTAGGGATCGTTCGTCGCGACGACGTCGCCCGGCGCGAGATCGGGAACCCGAAGGAGCGTGTCGCGCGTGGCCTCTCCGAGCGGGCCGAGGAACCCCGCGATCCCGTTGCCCTGCGAGACGAGCTCGCCGCCGGCGTCGGTGAGCCCGACGGCGAAGTCGAGGACCTCGTAGATCACCGGGCTCTGCGAGGTTCGTTTGAGGGACTCGAACATCTCGTCGGTGACGGCGTAGAACGCCTCGCGCAGGACGTCGGTCGTGAATCGGTCGCTCACGCGTCCTCCTCGATGACGAGGTTCGCGACCTCGTCCACCGTCACCGACTGCCCGGGCAAGACGAGCACGGTGGTCGCGGGTTCCTCGACGATGCAGGGACCCGCGAGGCGCTCGCCGCGGCGCAAGGCTCTGCGTTCGAAGACCGACGCCGTTTGCACGCCGCCGTGCTGGTCGAGGTCGACGTCGCGTGGCTGGAGCTCGGGAGCCGGCATCGGCGCGGTCGACCACTCGAACGGTTCGTCACGCGCCGCCGAGACGCTCACCCGCGCCTCGACGATCTCGACCGCGGTCGGGAGGCGGAACGCGTAGGTCTCCTCCGACGCGGCGTCGAAACGATCCCGCAGTCGCCCGAGGTGCTCGTCGTCGATCGGCCCCTCATCGAGCGGTACCTCGAGCGTGTGTTCCTGCCCCACGTACCGCAGACGAGCGAATCGCTCGATCCTACGCTCGCCGGTCTCGCGCTCGAGCTCGGCCGTGGCTTCGGCCTCGAGCTCGTCGAACAGCGGCCGGATCGTCGCGTCGTCGAGCGCGCCGACGTGCGTTCGAACGGCGTCCGCGCGGAGGTCGCCGAGCAGCATCCCGAGCGCCGAGAAGTGGCCGGGGCCGGGTGGGATCACCGTTCGCGCGACCCCGAGCTCGCGCGCGAGCAGCGCCGCGTGCAGCGGACCAGCGCCGCCGAACGCGACGAACGTGAAGTCGCGGGGGTCGTGACCGCGTCGCAGCGTGACCAGCCGAAGCGCGTTCGACATCTGCGCGATGACGGAGCGAAGGACGCCGCGGGCCGCCGTCGCGGCGTCTGAGCCCATCCCCTCGCCCAGCCGCGACAGGCTCCGCCGCGCCGCGTCGACATCGAGCGGCATCGAGCCGCCGAGGAAGTACTCGGCATCGAGCCGTCCTGCGACGAGGTTCGCGTCGGTCAGCGTCGGCTCCTCGCCCCCTCGGGCGTAGCAGGCCGGCCCGGGCTCGGCTCCCGCGCTCCGCGGCCCGACGTGCAGGCCGCCGGCCTCGTCCGCCCAGGCGATCGAGCCGCCGCCCGCCCCGATCTCGACGATCTCGACGACCGGGGCCTGGATCGGGTAGCCGGCGCTCGTCGGGGTTCGCTCGACGTGATGGAGGGTCTCGATCGTCACGCGACCGCCACGGATCGCCGAGGTCTTGGCCGTCGTTCCGCCGATGTCGAGGGAGAGCACGTCCCGGACGCCGAGCCGCCGGCCGAGCTCGGCCGCGGCGGTCACGCCGGCCACCGGGCCGGACTCCAGCAACGTGATGGGCGCCTCGGCCGCGCGCTCGAACGAGGAGACGCCGCCGCTCGACCTCATCGCGTACAGGGGTGCCCGGACGCCTGCTTCCCGAAGCTCCGATCGCAGCTCCCCGAGATAGGTGGCGACCGTCGGCTTCACGTAGGCCGAGAGCACGGTCGTGCTGGTCCGTTCGAACTCGCGCCACTGCGAGCTGATCTGGTGCGAGGCGACGATCTCGGCGT
>Ga0307287_10000041_pt1 | contig 42748 bp, 38 predicted proteins | sample ER_DNA_141_FD_194485 | JGI IMG/M metagenome (GOLD analysis project Ga0307287, IMG submission 194485) | Bulk soil microbial communities from the East River watershed near Crested Butte, Colorado, United States - ER_DNA_141 | ecosystem: Environmental > Terrestrial > Soil > Floodplain | place...
ACGACGAAGTTGGGGGGCTCACCGCGCGATCCGCGCCTGCGATGTTCGCGCCGCCGATCTGCAGGAGAATCCGACGAAACGCCTCGGAGAACCGAGCTGCAACTCTGGCCACAGTCGTTTCGTCGGATTCGACGAAGACGGCGGCTCCCGGCGAACATTGCAGCGAGCGGAGCGAGCCAACAGACAGAGCGAGCGCCAGCGAGCGAAGCAATATTATTGCTGGATGCGGTAGGCCTCGTAGACCGCCGGAACACCGCGTACGGCACGGAGCACGTGGTCCAGGTGGGTTGGATCCGCGGTCTCGAAAGTGAACTTGGCGCGGCAGATGCGGTCCTTGGTAGTGGTGAGGCCTGCGGACAAGATGTTGACGTGCTGATCCGATAACGCACGGGTGATGTCCGACAGCAGCCGATTCCGGTCGAGGGCCTCGATCTGAATCGCTACCAGGAAGGAGCTCTTGGCGTTCGGCGCCCACTCCACTGGGATAAGACGTTCCGGCTCCGCCTGCAGACTGGCCGCATTGCTGCAGTCGAGTCGGTGCACCGAAATGCCCGAGCCGCGGGTCACGAAACCGAGAATGTCATCGCCCGGCACCGGCGTACAGCACTTCGCCAACTTGACCAGCAAGTCGCTCGCGCCGATGACACGGATGCCGCAGTCGATCGCTCCGCTGCTGCGCCGCCGGCGACCTGTGACGACCCGATCCTCGCTGATCTCCTCGGCGACCGTTTCGTCGCCACCCTCGACGGCGATCAGTCGATTCACCACCGATTGGGCGCCGACGGTTCCTTCGCCGACCGCGGCGTAAAGCGCAGAGACATCGGCTAGCTTGAAGAAGCCGGCCACGGCGGTGAGGTGCTCGAGCGTGAGTAGCCGCTGCAGTGGTAGGCCGCCCTTGCGCAGCTGTCGCGCCAGCAACTCCTTCCCGGTCTCGATCGACTCTTCGCGACGCTCCCGGGTGAAGTGATGCCGGATCTTGTTACGCGCTCGCGGGCTGCGAACGAAATTCATCCAGTCCCGACTGGGTCCCGCGTTCTCGGACTTGGAGGTGAAGATCTCCACCACATCGCCATTCGCGAGGACTGACTCGAGTGGCACCAGTCGACCGTTCACCCGCGCACCGATGGTCTTGTTACCCACCTCGGTATGGATGGCGTACGCGAAGTCGATCGGTGTAGAACCCTGGGGCAGGGAGATGACGTCCCCTCGAGGCGTAAATGCGTAGACCTCGTTGGTGTTGATCTCGAACCGCAGCGAGTCCAAGAACTCCCCAGGATCGGCTGTCTCCCGCTGCCAATCCAGCAGCTGCCTGACCCAGATCAGCTCGCCGGCATCGTCCGCGCCCTTGACCGGGAGGCCCGTACCCTTGCCCTCCTTGTACTTCCAGTGAGCTGCGACACCGTACTCCGCACGTCGGTGCATGTCATCAGTTCTGATCTGCAGCTCGACCGGCTTTCCTTCCGGACCGAGAACGGTGGTGTGCAAGGACTGATACATGTTGAACTTCGGCATGGCGATGTAGTCCTTGAACCGGCCCGGCAGGGGGTTCCAGCGGACATGCAGCACGCCAAGTGCCGCATAGCAGTCGCGGCTGTTCTCGACCAAGATCCGCAGACCGACCAGATCGTAGATCTCTTGGAAGTCTCGGCCGCGAACCACCATCTTCTGATAGATGGAGTAGTAATGCTTGGGACGTCCGGTGACAGTTGCTTTGATCTTGGCAGCGCGCAGGTCGCCCTGTACCTGGTCGATAACCCGCGAGAGGTATTTCTCCCGGCTCGGGGCGGCCTCGGCGACCAGCCGGACAACCTCGTCGTAAACCTTGGGAAACAACGTGCCGAAGGAGAGGTCCTCGAGCTCCCACTTGATCGTGTTCATGCCGAGCCGATGAGCGAGCGGAGCAAAGATCTCCAGGGTCTCCGAGGCAATGCGAGATTGCTTGTCCGGCCGCAGATAGTGCAACGTCCGCATGTTGTGCAGCCGATCGGCAAGCTTGATCACCAGCACTCGGATGTCCCGGCTCATCGCCACGACCATCTTGCGGATCGTCTCGGACTTGGCGGACTCCCCGTACTTGACTTTGTCGATCTTGGTGCAGCCGTCGACGAGCAGCGCGATCTCTTCGCCGAACTCGTGAGTCAGTTGGGTGAGCGTGTAACTCGTGTCTTCGACCGTGTCGTGCAACAGGGCAGCGCAGAGCGTTGCCTCGGTCATGCCCAGCTCGGCGAGGATAGTCGTCACCGCGAGCGGATGGGTGATGTAGGCATCTCCGCTCTTCCGCGTCTGGCCAGCGTGTAGTCGCTCGGCGGTGCGGTATGCCCGTTCGACCAGCCCCAGGTCAGCCTTCGCGTGATTGGCGCGGATGATGCGAAAGAGTGGGTCGAGTGCGGGTGTTTGGGGCCGGCTTGAGCCAAAACGTGCGATGCGCTGCCGCATCTTGACTCGCTGCTGCTCGGCGCCGGCACTGATACGGTTTGGCAGGCTCGGATTCGGCTCGCTGGGAACGTCGGTCTCGGACTCGGGAATGATCAGGGCTCGGCGCGGCTCATGGGCGACGTGGCCTCGCGGCCGAGCCTCTTGGGCAGACGACCAGATCGCTGCCCCGTGATCACTCACAGCGCTTCCTCCTCAGCAGAATGCCCATTCTAGACAACGAGTTGCTTCCGCCGACAGAACTCTCGGCTTAGATGAGTCAACACCGCTATTTTTTTCGGTACCGCACAGTTATTGCCGTAGGGAGTGCCGCGGAGCCTAATTGACTCTCACTCTGAGACTCTGTCTCCTAGAAGAGACACTAGCTCGGCTGTGTCGCTCGATTCCGCCGACCGGCGTTGAGGGCTTGCTGTTCAATCTCCTCGGCCGCCTGACGCACCACGACGACCTGGTCACCGGCTTCGAGCCTTGCAACCGTCGGGTCGTAGAACCGCCGCAGTGTCTTATTGCGTACTACGGCTATGACGCGCTCTCCGTTGACTTCGCTCGGCGAGCGACCGATCTCATCCTTGGTGACCTGCCGCTCCCCTACTTCGAGACCTTCATTGCTGGACAGCAGGTCGTCGATGATCGCGCCAAGATTGGGACTGACCGCCGACAAGCCAAGGAGTCTGCCGACCGCTTCGGATGAGGTAACAACGGCATTCGCGCCGGATTGCCGCAGCAGCGAGGCGTTATCGTCCTCGCGCACCGCCACCACGACATTTGCGCTTGGGTTCAGCTGACGCACCGTGAGCATGACGAGGATGGCAGAATCATCGCGGTCAACGGTGATGAGCACCTCACGCGCCTTCATGATCTCGGCCCGGCGCAGAATGTCACGCCGAGTCGCGTCCCCTTCGATGGCGGCATACCCACGCAGGTTCGCGTCAGTGATGGCGGATGGTCGGCTGTCGATGACAACGACCTGGTTGGGATTGGTGCCGTTGTTCTTGAGCGTCTCAACGGCACTTCTGCCCTTGGTGCCAAAACCGACGACGACAATGTGATTGCGCATCCGTTTCCTCCAACGTGCGTCTTTGAACATACGACGGCCGTGGTGCGCGAGTACCTCAAGGGTCGTTCCGACCAACAGCACCAGAAACGCCACTCGTAGCGGCGTGACCACAATCGCACTCAAGACTCTGGCATGTGGCGCAACGGGGGTGATGTCCCCGTAGCCCGTTGTCGTAATGGTCACCGTGGCGTAGTAGATGGCATCGATGAGACTGACAGTGCCGTCGTAAGTGTCGCGATAGGAGTTCCGATCAAGAAAGACCAGCAAAACCACAATCGCCAGCAGCAGCAGCGCCAGCAGTCCGCGACGGAGCAGCTCCGTCGCCGGCGATGAGCTACGGGCCGGCAGGCTGACCAGCGCCTCGTCTCTTGCGGACCTACTCGACCCGTCCCGGCGGCGGGCCGGCTCGGTGAGGCTCATCTGCCTACTTCTTCCGCTGGCTGCGCGGTTTGTTCTGTGGCTGGGGGCGCTTTGCCGCGCCATCCCGGTGTGATCGCGTCTCAGGCTTGAAGGTGACCTCGACCGGGTTCACCCGCTTCGATCCGTTCCCTACCGCCGCGTTGGCATCTTCGAGTTCGGCGTTGCTCGGCTCCGCGTCCTGATCTGGATCGGTGTGGGCGATCTCGGACGCGGCCTGAGGCGTCGATCTCACGGCAGGTGCGGGGTCTCTCGTCGCTGCGGCCGTCGCGGCGACCCGTTCCTTCTGGCTCTCCTTGGCCCGACGCGCCTGTACCCGCGCCGCCAGCTTCTTCATGTCGGGTTCCCGCTCCTTCATCTGAGCGAGCAGCGGCGTTGCGATGAAGATCGAAGAGTACGCCCCGGAGACCATGCCGACGAACAGCGCGAGTGCAAGGTCCTTCAGCGGACCCTCACCCAAGATGAATGCGCCCGTGAAGAGCAGCGCCGCCACCGGTAAGACACCGATCACTGTGGTGTTGATGGAGCGGACCAGCACCTGATTGACAGCGAGATTGGCAGCCTCGGAATAGGTGCGCGCGGTACTGGCGCGGATATCGCGAACGTTCTCGCGAACTTTGTCGAACACCACGACGGTGTCGTAGAGGGAATAGCCGAGGATGGTCAGCACACCGATCAAGGTCGCCGGCGTCACGGTGAAGCCAACCAGAGCGTAGATACCGATCGTCAAGATCAAATCGTGGACCAGCGCCAACAGGGCAGCCGCCGACATCTTGGCGTCCCGGAAGTAGATCCCGATGACCAGTGCGACCAGTGCCATGAAGACTGCGAGCGCGATAAGCGCGCGCTCGGTGATCTGGCCGCCCCACGATGCACCAATCAGGTTGTACGCGACCTGATCGGGTGGGATGCCGACCTCGTTGGCAATTGCGGTCCTGACCTTGGGCACTTCTTCGGTCGGGTCGAGCGTGCGGGTCTGCACTCTGATTTGGTTATTGCCGATTGTATTGACGGTCGACTCGTCAAGATCGGGAACGCCTGAGTTGCGGAGTGCGTCGCGCATCGAGTCAACGGTTTGCGCCGTGACCACCGTTGTCGCCTTGAAGTCTGCGCCACCTTTGAACTCGATGCCGAAGTCCAATCCCCGAATCCCCAAGGAGAGGATCGAGACGGCGATCATGATCGCCGACACGAGGTACCAACGACGGCGGTGCCCGATAAAGTCGTAGGAGACCTCGCCGGCATACAGACGATGCCCGATTACGCCGAGCTTCGACATTTAGGCCCCCTCTCCGGTGGCCGCTGCCGGACGCGTGACGCCCGATCGGCGCGTACGCGAGCCCGGCAATGCCGGAACGCCGAGGTGGCGTGGATCCAGCCCGGATAGTGGGTGGCCACCGCCGAAAAACTTGGTCCTGGCCAGCAACGTCATCAGCGGTTTGGTGAAAAGGAAGACCACCAGCACGTCGATCAGGGTGGTGAGGCCCAGGGTGAACGCGAACCCTCTTACGGCTCCAATCGCGAGCACGAACAGCACCAGCGCCGAGAGCATGGAGACGGTGTCCGCGATCAAGATCGTCTGCCGGGCCCGGCGCCAACCTGTCTCTACTGCGGTGCGCAGACTGCGACCTTCGCGCACCTCATCGCGAATGCGTTCGAAGAAGATCACGAAGCTGTCTGCGGTGATACCGATAGCCACGATGGCGCCGGCGATGCCTGGCAGGTTGAGGGCGAACCCAACGGAGCTGCCGAGCAGCACCATGCAGGCGTAAGTGATGATCGCGCCGATGGCCAGCGAGGCAACCACGACGATGCCAAGACCGCGGTAATACAGAAAGCAGTAGCCCACCACCAGCGCGAGGCCGATGAGTCCCGCGATGATGCCGGCTCGCAACTGCTCGCCGCCGAGAGTGGCAGAGACGTTGTTGACCTCGGACACGTCGAAGGCGAGGGGCAATGCGCCGTACTTCAGGACGTTGGCTAACTCGGTCGCGGTTTTTTGGGTGAAGTTTCCAGAGATTTCGGCTCTGCCGCCGGGGATGGCTTCGTTGACCGATGGTGCGGAGATCGAGACTCCGTCCAACACGATGGCGAAGCGGTTCTGTGGCTCACTCTGCTGCGAAATCTGCCGGGTTGCCTTCTCGAAGGCAGCCGATCCCGACGGATTGAACTCCAGGTTCACGACCCAGTTGACATTGTTCTGCGGAATGCCGGCGACGGCACTGGTCAGCTGGTTGCCCTCAATGAGCGTCGGCCCGAGCAGGTATTTCTCGGTCTTTTCCTGGTTGCACGCGAAGAGACCCTGGTCGGGGACCTCGGTCACCTTGGTCTCGCAGGTGAATTCTGCAAACGCTGCCTGGCAGGCTTCGGTTGGCTGCCAGTCCAACGCCTTGTCCGGCGGGCTTCCTTTGCCGTCGGCCGGCACGCATGCCTTGTCAAGTGGCAACGGAGGGGCGGTCGGCAGCGCGGGCATAGGGGCGTTATTGCCCGTCTTGGGAGCGGAAGCGGCTGGGGAAGGAGCCTTGGCCGTCTCGGAGCTGCCGGCACTGGGCTCACCACTGGGCTTGGCGGTTGCTCCCTGACTTGGCTCGGCCGTTGTGCTTGGCGTCGGTTCCGGGGGCTGTATTTGCTCTGCGGCGTACACCGCTCGGAACCGCAGCACCGCAGTCTGGCCGACCAGCCTGACGAGCTCGTCCTGCTGGACGTTGGGAACTGTGACGATGATCTGGTTGTCACCCGATGTGGTGACCTCGGATTCTCCAACGCCAAGGCTGTCCACCCGGCTTTGAATGATGGTCTTGGCAAGCTGCAGACTGTTCGGATCTACGGCCCCTGTGCCGGTGGTGTTCTTGGCGGTCAGGGTAATGGTGGTGCCGCCCCGGAGGTCCAAGCCAAGCTTCGGGGTCCACGTTCCGCTGACCGCCATCAGGGTGATCAGTCCGGCGACCAGCACGCCCAAGATGATCAGGGTGCGGCCCGGGTGACCAGTCGTCGTTGCCACTGGCGTGTCGTTTCCTAGTGTTTCTTAGCTAATTGAGGCTCACTCAGCGGTCGAAGGCTTGGAGTCCCGGGTCGATGCCGATTTCGGCTCGACGACAGACTCCGGAGCGATTGCCGGCGCGGGCTCCTCTATCGGACGCTCCACGACGGGACGCTCCGCCCGGAGCGGCTCCTCTGGCGCGGCATTCTCCGTGATCGGGGCGTCCGCCACGTTGGCCTCGCTGTGTTCGTCGAGCGCGTCTGGCTCGTCGACCCCCTCTAGCTCGTCGAACTCCTCTTGCTCGTCAGCACTGTCTTCGTCGGCCTCGGTGACAATCCTGCTGATCGCCTGCTTCAAAACTGTGAGCTCGGTGCCAGGCGAAATCTCCATGACGACCTGCTTGGCTCCAACAGAGACGACCGTGCCAAATAGACCACTGGCGAGCATCACACGGTCCCCCGGGCTGAGGGCGTTCATGGTCTGTTGTATCGCTTGCTGACGCTTGCGTTGCGGCCGCAAAATCAAGAAGTAGAAGACTAGCGCCAACAAGGCGATGAAGATCAGAGTCGTGTATTGCTGCATTGCTCCGGCATCCGATTGTGGGGGCGCTGCACGTTTGCGCAGTACCTAATGAGATTGTTACGTACCGACCGCCGTACTCTACCCAGTCTGCGTCGAAATGCCGCATCTATGGCCTGTGTGAACCCTGTACGCAGCTCAGTCCGCAAGGTTGGGGCCGAAGAGGTCCGGTGAGCGCTCGTAGCCAGAGGGCGTGGTGGCTGGCGGAGCCAGTCCAAGATGACGCCAGGCGGCAGTGGTCGCAACTCTGCCGCGTTGGGTGCGCATCAAGAAGCCCTGCCTAACCAGAAACGGCTCGGCAACCTCCTCAACGGTTTCCCGCTCCTCTCCCACCGAGATGGCAAGTGTGGACAGACCCACCGGGCCACCCCCGAATCTGCGGCATATTGCATCGAGCACGGCGCGATCCAGCCGATCCAGACCCAACTCGTCCACCTCGTAGAGTTCCAACGCGTCCTGGGCGAGCCCGCGAGTTACCCGGCCGTCTGCTCGCACTTGGGCGTAGTCGCGGACCCGGCGGAGCAGTCGGTTGGCGATTCGAGGCGTACCGCGGGAGCGGCCGGCAATTTCGGCCGCACCGGCCTCGTCCAGCGGGACCTCTAGTAGTTCCGCGGAGCGGTGCAGGATGTGTTCCAGTGCGGTCGCGTCATAGAAATCCAGCTGTGCGGTGAATCCAAAACGATCACGCAGCGGACCCGGAAGCAAACCGGCACGGGTGGTGGCCCCAACCAGTGTGAAGCGTGGGATCTCCAGCGGAATGGCGGTTGCACCAGGGCCTTTGCCAACAATGACATCGACCCGGAAGTCCTCCATCGCCAGATACAGCATCTCCTCCGCTGGGCGAGACATCCGGTGGATTTCGTCGAGGAAGAACACTTCTCCCTCGACAAGCCCGGACAAGATGGCCGCAAGATCACCTGCGTGCTGAATGGCCGGACCGCTGGAAATTCGTAACGGGGCATTCATCTCGCTGGCGATGATCATCGCCAGCGTCGTCTTGCCCAGCCCAGGCGGCCCCGAGAGGAGGACATGGTCTGGCACTCCGCCACGGTGCCGCGCCGCCTCGAGGACCAGGCCAAGTTGATCACTGACTCGCTGCTGACCCTCGAACTCGCCGAGAGTGGCCGGGCGGAGCATGGTTTCGGCAGCACGCTCGCCGGGGTCGGCGTACGGACGTACGAGTGCGGCGAGGTCTTCATCGCTGACATGACTCACGATCGTGATCTACTTCCGTGCCAGAGTCTGTAACGCGGCTCGCATCAAGACTGCGACATTGAACTGCGGGTCGTCGCGTGTCAGATGCGCGACGTCGTCGCACGCAGCGTCAGCATCCTTGGCTGACCAGCCCAAGCCCTGTAGCCCCTGTGACACCTGCCCGCGCCACGCTGCCGGCGGCGGCCCAGCAGCCGCTACGGGTTCGTCTGCCAGGCCAACTGTGTTGACCTTGTCTTTCAGCTCGATGACCATGCGTTGGGCACCCTTGCGGCCGATCCCCGGCACCTTGCACAGCTGCAGCAGGTTCTCGGTGGCAATTGCTCTACGAAGCTCGTCGGGGCTCAGAACTGCGAGCGCGGCCTGTGCCAGTTTGGGTCCCACGCCCGTCGCCGTGAGCAGCAGCTCGAAGAACTCGCGCTCATCGGCGGAGGCAAATCCGTACAGCGTGAGCGAGTCTTCGCGTACGACGAGTGAAGTCGCCAATGTGGCTCGCTGTCCGAGTCGCAGACCTGCCACCGTGTTGGGACTGCAGACCGCCTGAACGCCGAAGCCACCAACTTCGATCACGGCCGACGTGGGACCGACCTGGGCGACCACACCGGTGAGTTGGGCGATCATTCCTGCCTCCGGCGGCGTGGCTGGGCGGACTTTCCGAAGGTACTGCGCTGCCGCTCAGCATGATTGCCAGCAGCCTCCACTGCCGCATTGAGCCGCGCTGTCGTGCTGCCGCGCCACACGTGACAAATAGCAAGTGCCAGGGCATCCGCAGCGTCCGCCGGCTGGGGCACCTCCTCGAGCTTCAGAATCTTGGTCACCATGGCCGCGACCTGCTCCTTCGAAGCGCGGCCCGAGCCCGTAATAGCGGCCTTGACCTCGCTGGGAGTGTGCATGCTGACTGATATCCCGTGCCGCGCGGAAGCCAGCATCGCAACACCTGCGGCCTGCGCTGTCCCCATCACTGTCTGCACATTGTGCTGGGCGAAAACCCGCTCGATAGCTACCGCCGTGGGCCGGTAGCGTGTGATCCAGCTGTCGACCGCCTCGTCAATGGCCAGGAGACGACGGGCGGTGTCGAGATCTGACGGCGTGCGGACGACGTCGACAGCGACCAGAAGGGGCTGCCGGCCGGGCACGCCATCGACCACGCCGAGACCGCACCGGGTCAAGCCCGGGTCGATTCCCAGCACCCGCATACGTTCCCCCAGCTGCCGCGTGACCGGATCGCCCACGCGATCCCCCTTGCCCTGAAATAAACGAACAGATGTTCGGCAGCCTAGGTGGTGCTCCTGACGTTCGCGACCGCGACACGCTGTCCGCTCGCCACCATCCTCGCAGCCGGTCCGAGACCCGATGGAGCTAGGCCAGAACGGCTGCCGCCGGCGATGATCCTTTGCCGAGCGGGCGCCACTCTGGCGTTACTCGGCACAAGGCTACGAATGAGGGGCCGAAGCAGCCGCTGACTCGCATTCGTGGCTCTCTGCGGAGAAACGGCGACATCATGGCGGCTTCGTGTCAGCCGACGCGCGCTAGCCGATACTGGCGAGCACCTCATCCGAGGCGTCGAAGTTGGCGTACACATTCTGGACGTCGTCGGAGTCCTCAAGTGCGTCAACGATCTTCATCAGCTTCTCGGCAGTAGGCCCGTCGACCTCCTGGGTGTACTGCGGAACGAAGGAGACCTCGGCCGACTCGTAGTCCAAGCCGGCCTCCTGGACTGCAGTGCGTACCGGCACGGTGTTACTCGGTTCAGCGATGATCTCGAAGCTGTCACCAAGATCGTTGATCTCTTCCGGATCGGCATCCAGAGTGGCCTCAAGAAGATCATCTTCAGTGACGCTGCGGCCGTCTTGCTGCTTGGCGACGATCACCACGCCTTTGCGATTGAACATTCGGGCAGTCGAGCCGGCGTCGGCCATTGTGCCGCCGTTTCGGGTGACGGCAACACGCACGTCGGAGGCAGATCGGTTTCGGTTGTCGGTCAGGCACTCAATGAGAAAAGCCACGCCGGCAGGCCCGTACGCCTCGTACATCAAGGTTTCGTAATCGGCCCCACCGCCTTCGGCTCCGGAGCCGCGCTTGACGGCGCGATCAATGTTGTCGTTGGGGACCGAGCTCTTCTTCGCCTTCTGGATGGCGTCGTACAGGGTGGGGTTGCCGGCTGGGTCGCCGCCCCCGACACGGGCCGCGACCTCGATGTTCTTGATCAGCTTGGCGAACAGCTTCCCGCGCCGGGCATCGACCACAGCCTTCTTGTGCTTGGTGGTGGCCCACTTGGAGTGACCGGACATATGCGAGATCCTATGCCGACATCACCGCCGCCAGATCTGCACCGCGGGCGGCCGGCCACCCTTCACCGGCGGGTCACTCTGCAGCCAGATGCGTCGCCAGCTGGCAGCCGGCGGCTCAGCTAGCTCAACCGTGCCACGCTGGGTCTGCCACCAGGAGGCGGCATCTTCCGCCAGGAGCTGCTTGACCGCCGCCACGATCGTGGGAGCGAATTCCTGCGGCGTCTCACGTGACCGGGGGAGGATCGGCGTGCCGTACCGAATGCTCACCCGTGGGCGTCCCGCGAGCGGCCAGTAGCTCCCCCGCGGCATCGCTGCGTACGTGCCCAGGATCCCGACGGGGATTACCGGAACCTGGCTCTGCACCGCGAGCTGCGCAGCATTCATCTGGAACGGGCGCATGAATCCATCACGGGATCGGGTGCCTTCAGGAAAGACGACCACACTCCAGCCTCTGGCGAGCAAGCCGGCGGCAGTGCCGGTAGGCGCGCCCTCTCTCTCGATCGGAAATGTGTTGAATGCGATCGCTGATGCACTCGATCGCAGCCAGCTCTCGAAGAAGTAGTCCCCGACGATGCCGACAGCAGTTCGCCGCCGGCGTTTGCTGGGCAAGGTGGAAAGCAAGACAGCCGTGTCGAGATGCGAAGCATGATTCGCCACCAGTACGGCCGGTCCGGCGAGGTCGCGCAGGTCGTCGAGTCCGTATACCTCTACTGAGAGCTCGTTGCGCATCACACTCTTGACACCGACCACCTGGACAAACTCGCGCAGCCCGCGAACCGGTGCTGTACGCGCCCACCCCGCTCGTCTCACCGCCGAGGAGTTCTTCATCGAATGTCGACCAGAACTTGCGGCGGGGAATGCAGATAGCTGATCGAGGGCGTGCGGCCAACACTCGATGCCACGATCTCAAGGGCATCCGCAAGAGTGGAGGCTGCGCGGAAGCCCATTCGGGCAGCGCTCTCCCGGTCGCCGCCCACCCAGACGATGTCGCTGCAGTGTTCCTGAGCCGCTGCGATCTGGTACCAGAGATACAGCGGATGTACGCCGTGGAAGGCCTGGCTGGTGCGGTAGAGGTGGACGTACCACGAGTCGTTGGCGAACTGCTCCTCGTTGTCCACCGAGATCCGCTTCGGATCCGTGGTGACGCTCAGGACATCGGCAAAGAAGTCGACGTAGGAGGGATGGTGCAGCGGCGAGAACTGCACGTCAAGGGGGTGATAGATGATCAAAGCACCGCCCGGCCGTACGAACGGGGTGCCTGTGTGGGAGCCGAACGCCTGCGCCAATCCGCTCCAGGCAGCGAGGATCGGGTTGGCGACCGAGTCGACGCTGTACGGGGTCTGTGCGCCAACGCCGAGAACACCGACATCCGCCGCCCCCGCCACCTCGACGAGCTGCTGAGCGGTCGCCCGAGCCTGGCTTGCATGTGCGACTGCTTTCGGCGCTCCGGCGGTGACCAGCGTTGCGTGATAGTCACCCTCGACCCGATCCATCAGCCGGCGGCGGGCCCGTTTCGGAGTCCAATCCAGGCCCCGGCGTACGGCCGACCACGTTGCCCGGTCCTTGAGGTTCCAGTCCCACTCACGCTCGCCCAGGAATCCCAGCGGCTGCGCAAAGGTGTTGTTGTCCAGCACCGCGTCGATCTGGAACACCGGTACCGCTGAGGAGACTAGGTCGGCGAGCTCGACGGCGGTCGCCTCGTCCCCATGGACCTGCATCCCCGAGAGCTGACCGATAGTCGCGGTCGAGCCCAATCCCGCCGCGATCGCCGCTGCACCGCCGCGGCTGGGCGCAACGACCAGATGAACGAAGATCAACAAATCCGACTCGGTGACCCGAGCGTTGAGTGCGATTTCGCCCGCAGCAGTGCTGCCGATGGTCATCAGACGGTCGGCATCCTCGGCATCGTGGTTGGTCAGCAGGCCATCGGCGTAGAAGGAGCGAAAGACGCGCTCGCCAACGATGTGTTGCAGCTCGTCGGCCGTCATCCGACGGTTCAAGCCGTTTGCACTCACCAGGGCGACATCGTCAACGCCACAAGTAGCAGCGCGGGCCAAAACGGCCTCGATCACCTTGCCACGGATATCGGGTCGCTGCATCTTCGGCGTCGGTGTGCCGATGTCATCGAAGGCGATGGTCAACTTCATCGATGGTTGCAGCCTGGCCAGCAGCGGTGCTGACTCGATTGGGGCGTCGAGTGCGGCATTGATGGCCTCGGTGAGGTCCGGGACTCGCGGCAGCGACTCGACCGGATAGATCACGCGGGTGCCGAGCGGGAACTTCTCGAGGCGGAAGCGATCTCCGTCGGGCACCAGCAGCGGTGGAGTGCGATCGTCGACCTCCAAGACAAAACCGGGTCGGGCCATCTCAGCAATCTCCTTAGCTCGGTAGCGCCCAGCGCGGCGTGATCGGCTTGATCTTCCACTCCACGACAGACCACTGATTGCGGCTTGCAGCCCGCATCAGCGGAATGTCCGGGCTGACCGCAACGGCGTTGCCCACGGTCTCCAGCATTGGCAGGTCCGAGTGGGAGTCGGCGTACGCGAAGCTGCGGTCCAGGTCGATCTCATGCTGGGCTGCATAACGTTTGAGCCAGGCCGCCCGAGACTCCCCCACGACGGGCGGCCCCGTCAGGAAGCCGGTGCAGCGGCCCTCGTCGTCGACTCCAAGATCGGCAGCGATGACGACATCGAACAGCGGCTGAATCGGCCGAGTCAGCGGCCGCACCACACCAGTAATCAGAATCGTGGTGTGTCCCGCCGCACGATGCTCACGGATTCTCCGCACAGCCTCCGGCGACAACCTGCTCAAGATGTGCGGAGCCATCGAGTGGTCGACAAAACGCTCCAGAGCGGCCAGATCAGCCCCCCGGTAGCGGCGGTAGACCGCGCGTAGAAAGGTGCCGCGGTCTCGTTGCTCGGCGCGCAGGTAGGAGGGAAGTCGCCGCATCACCTGACCGATCTCGGCGAGCTGCTGGGTACGTGACAGCTCCGGCAATCGCGCCCAGAGGTACTGCTCGATCACATTGGTCGACATGATCGTGCCGTCGAGGTCGAAGATCGCCAGCGCCGCATCGCCTGCGGTGTCTTTGTACAGATCCTTCATGGTGGTCGGCCGGCTGCCGCGCTTACGCCGGATAGCGTCCATCCGACGAACCGGCGCGGTGATCGATGGGCAGTGCACGTCTTGGATGTAGGTCTTCCACTCAAAGACTGAGGTATCGAAGGCGAACGCCGCCTGATCATCAGGATGCAGCGCCCGGGTGAGCGCGAACGTGTTGTCGTCCACGAAATGAAGCTCCGACTGCGCATACTCCTGGTACAGCGTGTGATAGCGCCTCAGGTAATCCAGCCGTACCCGGGTGCGATCGAGGTCCTTGGCGATCTTGCGTGTTCGGTCAGAGCGTGGCGCCTGCGCCAATACTCGCTCGGCGAGCTTGTGGGCACGTTCTGAACTGGAGAGCAGCCGCTCGATTGACGACGCGCCGGGGAACTGCCACTGTGGCAGCCGGGCCGCCCCGCGGGGCCCTCCCTCGAACGGGTGCTCCGTGAAGTACGCGCGGATGTTGCTGTACATGTCCTTGAAGGTCAGCGGGTTCCGAGCGCCGGAGTTCACGTGGTAATACTCCGGACTTCCGATCTCCGGTTGCGTGGCGCACACCGCAAGAATGGCGTTCACCACATGATCACAGGGCACGATGTCGACGACCGCTTCCGGGGTCGCTGGAAACTCCGGAAGCTCCCCACGCCCGTACGCCAAGATCAAAGGCTCGGCCATCTTGAAGCCTTCGATCCACCCGGGATACGGGTGCTTCCAGGAGGATTCCACGATCGCCGGGCGGACGATCGAGACGTGTACGCCTCGACCGATGTCGGCCACCACCCGCTCGCCGAGAGCCTTGGTGAAGGTGTAGACATCGGTCCAACCGAGCGAGCGGGCTCGCTCGGTGCCGGCCTTGACGAGCTCGGCCTGCACCCAGTCGAGGCGGCGGCGCTCGGTGTCAGCAGCAGTGGTCAAAAATCCGGCCTGGCGGTGCTCGCGCTCGGCCTCCTTGCGCAGTTTCGCGAGACGCTCCGACGTACGCGACTCCGCCTCGATCAACTCACGCATGGCGAGGCCGGCAGCCGCTTCCGCGTCGTAGTCGATGTTGTGGACGTGGGGCGCCTCGAGAATGGCGCCGCGCCTGCGGCCCGCCGTGTACGCGGTGGAGATGTGCACGTAGTGCGGCACGGTGCGAGGGTCGCCGTTCTCGTCGCTGACGGCCTGCAGCATGCGATCCATCAGCGCTTTGGTACCGATCACGTTGGTCGTCAACGCCTGGTCGATCGGTGGGTCGAAGGAGACATCGCCGGCGCAATGCACCACGACGTCCAGATCGGCAGGCAGCTCGGGCACGTTGGGCAGATCGCCCTCGATAACCTCAACCCTGCTGTCGAGCAGCTCAGCTGCTCCGCCTGCAGCCTCCCGAAGGTTGGTGAAGATCGGCTTCTTGATCGCCGAAATCATCCGGTCCCTGGCAGTGGCCGAGCCCTTGCGGCGTACCAGCACTGCTGGCGTGGTGTCTGGAAGTTCGGTGAGGATTTTCCAGAACAGTTGCTCGCCGATAAAGCCGGTTACGCCGGTCATCACGATCTTCTTGCCGGCCAGCAGGTCGCGCAGCCGGCCATCGAGCCGTTGGATATCGGGGGAATCAGTATCGAGAGGCGCAACGGTCATGCGGACTTGCTCCCTGTGGTGCTGAGCTGCGCGGCACGGAGCGCTTCTTCGATCGTGAAGCGTCCGACGTAAAGCGCGGTGCCAATGATCGCACCTTCGACCCCGCTGCCAACCATGTCCCGCAAGGCGATGATGTCTTCCAAAGTGGAGATCCCCCCGCTGGCGATGACTGGTCTGTCCGTCTCTTCGCAGATGCGCCGCAGCAGCTCCAGATTCGGCCCACGAAGCATGCCGTCAGAGGACACATCGGTCACCACGAAACGCTCACAGCCGGCGCGGTCCAGCCGATGCAGCGTTTCGTACACATCGCCGCCCTCCCGAGTCCAGCCTCGAGCTGCGAGCTTGCTGCCCCTCACGTCGAGGCCGATTGCAATCCGCTCGCCGTAGCGGTCGATGATCTCTTCGCACCATTCAGGTCGCTCCAGCGCGGCCGTACCGACGTTGACTCTCCTACATCCGGTCGCGAGCGCCCGCTCCAAGGACTCGTCATCACGAATGCCGCCGGAAAGCTCCACGTTCAACCGCAGATGTGAGGTGAGTTCTGCCACGATCTCGGCATTGCTGCCTCGGCCGAACGCGGCGTCGAGGTCGACCAGATGGATCCACTCTGCTCCAGAATCCTGCCAGCGTTGGGCTGCCGCACGCGGATCACCGAAGCGCTGTTCCGAGCCGGCGCGGCCCTGAACCAGTTGCACCGCTTGCCCGCCGGCGATATCGACCGCAGGTAGCAGGACGAGCCGGTCGGCACGAGACGCCGCTTGTGAGGGACTCGCCGATTGCACCAGATGACCCTATCTCCCGACGTGCGTTAGGCCGGACGCTTGGACTTCGGCAGCTTCGCCACGACCAGCTGGTACGACGTGTCAATCAGCTCCTGCATTTCATCGGCCGGAATCGTCCCGTCGAGGGTGAAGGTGTTCCAGCCGTGTTGGCCGATGTAGGCCGTCTTGGACGCAGCTCCCCGATAGCGATCCAGCAGCAGATCGGCAGTTTCGCGGTCGCCACACTTCAAACCAATCGCGGTACCGTCGCCCAGGAACGCGAAGATCTTGTCTCCAACCTTGGCGACAACATCACCTTCCCAAGGCTCGTCTTGCCACGCACCCGGCTTGCCGAGGCAGTAGCCGAGCCACTCTGTCCGGCTCACCATGGCGTCAGCCCTCCTGTGATGCTGCTCGCACAGCGGCGCGCGATTACCGACGCTCGCAGCATGTCACGGTCACAGGGTTGAAACCCAGTTGCGGATCAGCCGACCACCAGCGCTCCCGGACTTCTCGGGATGAAACTGAGTCGACCACAAGGTGCGGTCCTCGACCGCCGCGACGAAGCGGTCACCGCCGTGTTCGGCCCAGGTGATCTGCCGTTCCGGAGCCGCGGGTAGGTCGCGTACGCCGTAGCTGTGCACGAAATAGAAGCTTTCAGTTTCGACGCCTGCAAACAGCCGGCTGCCGTCGGCGGTCTCGACGGTGTTCCAGCCCATGTGTGGCAGCCGCTCGGCGTGCAGCCGCTCCACAAGCCCCGGCCAGACGTTGCAGCCTGCGGCGCGTACGCCGTGCTCGATGCCGGCCTCGAACAGCACTTGATGGCCCACACAGATGGCCAACGTAGGCCGACCGGCCGCCAGCCGCGCGGCGACGATCTGAGGTCCGCCAACGGCGACCAAGCCCGCCATGCAGGCGGCGAAAGCGCCTACGCCGGGCACTACCAGACCGTCGGCAGCAGCCGCCAGATCTCCGTCGGTGGTCACCGTCACATCCGCGCCGGCGCGTGCGACGGCCCGCTCGGCTGAGCGAATGTTGCCCGAGCCGTAGTCGAGGACGACAACTGTCCTCACAGGGCTCCCTTGGTACTGGGTACGCCGACCACCCGCGGGTCGATGTCCACCGCGTCGCGGAGGGCGCGGGCGAGTGCCTTGAACTGGCATTCGACGATGTGGTGTGGATCGCGGCCGGAGATCAGCGTCAGATGCAGGCAGATCTGCGCGTGAAAGGCCAGCGTCTCCATGACATGCCGGGTAAGTGAGCCAGCATAGGGAATGCTGGCCGGTGCACCAGAAACTCCCAGCGAGCCACCGATCAGCACATACTCCTGTCCGGCCGGCTCGCCCGTATGCACACAGTAGGGCCGGCCGGACACATCGACCACCGCTTGGGCCAGCGCCTCATCAAGAGGTACCAGCGCATCTCCGAATCGTCGGATGCCTTGCTTATCGCCCAGTGCGGTACGAAGTGCCTGACCGAGCACGATCGCGGTGTCCTCGACAGTGTGGTGGGCGTCAATGTGCCAGTCGCCGGAGCTTTCCACATCGAGGTCTATCAGTGAATGCCGAGCGAAGGCCGTGAGCATGTGATCGAAGAACCCGACCCCGGTCGAGATCTGGGAACGACCTGTCCCATCCAGGTCGAGACTTATCCGGACCTTCGACTCCGAGGTTTGACGTTCGAGGTTGGCGGTACGCGCCGCGCTCATGGAATCTCCTTGTGTGATTGGGTTCTGAGGGTGGCGGTCAGCGCATCCTTGAAGGCCTGCATCTCTGTCGGCGTGCCGGCTGACACCCGCAGCCAGCCGTCAGGTCCGGTCTCTCGAATCAACACTCCGCGATCAAGCAAGGCCTGCCACACCGCGTGCCGGTCGGCGAATCGCCCGAACAGGACGAAATTGGCGTCCGACTCGGCAACCTCGAGCCCGCGAGCGATGAGCCATCGCGCCAGGTCATCTCGAGCTTGCCGTAGCTGATCCACCTTGGCCAGCATCTCGGGCGCGTGCGCCAAGGCGACCCGAGCCGCCGCCTGAGTGAGCGCGGAGAGGTGATAAGGCAGTCGAACGATCCGCAGCGCCTCGATGAACGCGGGCGCCGCGGCAAGATAGCCCAGTCGGCCCGCGGCGAAAGCAAAAGCCTTGGACATGGTGCGGCTGACCGCGAGCCGGGGGTAGTCGGGCAGCAACACGAGTGCACTTGGCGTGCCAACCCGGGCGAACTCGTAGTAGGCCTCATCGACCACCACCACGCCGGGCGAGGTATCGCAGATCGCTCTTATGGTCTCCAGGTCAACGGCGGTGCCCGTGGGGTTGTTCGGGCTGGCGATCAAGATCACGTCCGGCCGGGTCTGAAGCACAATGGCTGCGGCCTCGTCCGGATCAATGGTGAAGTCATCTCGCCTGGGAGCGGTATGCCAATCGCTGTGGGTGTCCCGGGCGTACTCGGGATACATCGAGTACGTCGGGGCGAATGAGAGCACTCGCCGACCTGGCCCGGCGAACGCCGTCAGCACCTGCAACATGACCTCGTTACTGCCGTTCGCAGCCCAGATCTCCTCGGCCGTCAAACCGTGCCCGAGGTACTGCGCAAGATCAGCGCGCAGGCCGAGTGCGTCGCGTTCGGGGTATCGGTTCAAGGAGCGGCCGGCCTCAGCCACCGCGCCGGCGATGTCGCTGATCACCTGCTCGCTTGGTGGATAGGGATTTTCGTTGACGTTGAGACAGACAGGCACATCGAGCTGGGGCGCTCCGTAGGGTTGCTCGCCAATCAGCTCTGGGCGCAGCGGGAGATCCTCGAGTGCCGGACTCGCGGTCGCTCCCCCATCAATCGAGGAAACAGGCATCACTGGTTGCGCGTCGTCGGGAAGAACCTGCGAGCGATGGCGGCGCCGTGCGCCGGCAAATCTTCGGCGTCGGCAAATACCTCCACCTTTCGGGCGACGTCTGCGAACGCGGCCCTGGTATAGCTCACGACCTGCACCATCTTGAGAAAGCTCCGGACGTTCAGCCCTGATGAGTGACACGCGCAGCGACCGGTGGGCAGAATGTGGGTGCTGCCGGCGCAGTAGTCCCCAAGGGAGACCGGCGACCATGGCCCGACGAAGATCGCTCCCGCATTGACGATCTTGGACGCGACCCGCTCTGGGTCTGCGGTCTGCACCTCCAGGTGCTCTGCCGCATAGCCGTTCGCCACCTCGACGCCCTGTTCGAGATCGTCCACCATCACGATGGCAGACTGCCGACCCGCCAGGGACTGCACGATTCGCTCCACATGCTTGGTCGACGGCACCTGCGCGGACAGCTCGGCTTGGGTTCCCTCGGCCAGCTCATCAGAATCAGTGATCAACACCGCTGCGGCGAGTGGGTCGTGCTCGGCTTGTGAGATCAGGTCGGCGGCCACATGGACTGGATCCGCGGTTACGTCGGCGAGCACCGCGATCTCTGTCGGCCCGGCTTCGGAGTCAATGCTGACGCGGCCCTTGAGCAGCCGCTTCGCAGCCACGACATAGATGTTTCCTGGCCCGGTGATCAAGTCGACCTGACGGCATAGGCCGGGAACCCCGTACCCAAACATTGCTATTGCCTGCGCTCCACCGACCGCATACACCTCATCGACACCGAGGATGTGGCAGAGGGCGAGGATGTTGGGATGCGGCAGGCCGCCGTACTCGATCTGCGGCGGTGACGCGAGCGCGATGGAACCGACGCCGGCGACCTTTGCGGGCACGACGTTCATGATCACGCTCGAGGCCAGCGGCGCCAACCCGCCCGGGACGTATAGACCGACTCGGCTCACCGGAATCATCCGACGCCGTATCACCGCACCTGGCGCGACACTCACCTCGCCGCCGGTGTCCCCCAGTTCGGTCTCGCACACCCTTCGACGCCGCTCGATCGCGGTGCCGAAGGCTTTTCGAAGATCGGGATGAAGCCGTGCTGCGGCATTCTCCAGAGCCGTCGTCGGCACCCGGAAGTTGGTCGGAAGCACGCGATCAAAACGCACGGAGTAGTCAGCGAGTGCGGCGATGCCGCGCCGCGCGACGTCTTCGCAAATTGGCCGAACACTCTCAGTTGCCGCGGCTACGTCGAATTCGGCTCGGGGCACTATGGCGGCGTAATCTAGCCGCTCGCCGGCCGCCCGCCGGCCGCGGAGGTTGATCACCCGAAGCACGGAGAGATTCTACGGCCCAGGTGTCGTGCACCGATTCCGATAGTCACCAGCCAGTCGGCACCGCGTGAGGAGGTTTATGGCAGAGCCGCCCGCCGACCGCGGCGTGATCTTAAGAGCCGCAATTGGCATCGGTCTTTATGCCATGGCTTTCGGGGCCTCCTTCGGTGCCATCTCGATCGGTTCTGGACTGACCGTGGCCCAAACCATGGTGCTGAGCTTAGTGATGTTCACCGGCGCGTCCCAGTTCGCTTTTGTCGGCGTCCTGGCATCGGGCGGTTCACCCTTCGCCGCGGTATCCGCCGGCCTGCTCCTCGGGGTACGCAACGCCTTTTACGGAGTGCCGATTTCGGAGATCTTGCACCCTCGCGGACTTGCCAGAGTGTGGACGGCGCACTTCGTCATCGACGAGTCAACCGCGATGGCCGTCGCACAAGCGACGCCGCGTGCGCGACGCTATGCGTTCTGGGCGACCGGGCTGATCTTGTTCGCACTGTGGCAACTGGGCAGCCTGACCGGGGCGCTGATCGGCCGAGCGATAGACCCGTCTGCAGTCGGACTTGATGCTGCTGCGCCGGCCGTTTTCCTGGCTCTGCTGTGGCCGATGCTGCGGCGTCGCGAGGCGCGCTGGGTCGCTCTAGGAGGCGTAGCCGTGGCATTGGCGCTGCTTCCCTTTACGCCGCCGGGCGTCCCCGTCGTCGCGGCGGCCTGGGTGGCGTTGTTCGCCGGCCTGCTTCCCAACCGCGAAGGCAGCCGGGAAGGCACGGAGCTCAGTGAGGACGGGCAGGCGACATGACACCGCTCTGGTGGGCGATCGTCGTTGCAGCTATCGGCTGCTACCTGTTGAAGCTGGCGGGGGTATCACTGCCCGAGTCGATTTTGAACCACCCCAAGGTCCAGCGAGTTGCTCAGTTCCTGCCCATTGCCATGCTGTCTGCCCTGGTGGCGGTTGAGCTCTTCGACCACGGCGGCCGCTATGCGCTCGATTGGCGCACCCTCGCCGGCGTAACAGCCGGGGTCATCGCTTTGCTGCTGCGGCGCGGCTTCCTGGTGGTGTTCCTGGTAGCCATCGGGGTGACCGCACTATTGCGGCTGCTCACCTGACCGGCCCCGCCGCCGAAACAAAGGCCGTGGCTCCTCGTCGTCGCGGCCAAGGGAAGAACCCAGCAGCACCGGAATGACGGCGAAGAACGGCCAGGTCAACAAGGACGCGCGGGCGCGCAGCGTCAACGGAATGGCGACGAGCTCGCCTGGCTGAGCTGCCGCCAGACGCGCAGAGAAGTCACCAGGACCGAGCCGGTAGCCGACGAGCCAACAGGTGAGCGCCGCCGCAGTCGCGCAGACCAGCACCACGAGCACCACTGACCAGCCAAGAGTTCGGAGCCAGCGCCAAGCAGCGAGTCCGATCAGTAGCCCTGCCACCAGACCGATGGCGCAAAACCATGCGTCGGCGGCGATGAATTCAGTCAGACCACGCTCCGTCGTCATCGCTCCGCCGTTGCTGTTCAGCTCGTATGCCGGGGGTTTCACCACCAGCCACCAGACCACTCCGGCGGCAGCTCCTAGGCCCAGCGAGACGGCCGCGAAGCTCGCCAACCGACCGGCTAGCCGCCAGGTCCCTCGGGTCGAGGTTGACGCAGACGCGGTCACGACGCCAGACACGATGGCCCCAGGAGCGCTTTGAGGTCGGCCATCAGCGGGGGCGAAGGTGTCACACGTAGTCGCTCGTCAAGCTTCATCACCGTTGTCTTCTCCGCTGATCGCAGTCGGAGCCGCACCTCCGTAAGACCAGGATGTGAGGTCAGTACGTCACGGAGTTGTTGCACGACCTGCGGGGTGCATCGTGCCGCCGGTAGAGAGATGACGACGGGGCCGCTTGGTGCTTCGCTGATGTCGGGAAGACTGAGCTCCGAGGCGTTCAGGGAGACGACGTCGTCGTCGACCTTCACCCTGCCCTTGATCTTGACCACGGTGTCGGTGGCCAACACGGTCGAGGTCATCTCGTAAGCACGTGGGAAGAGCAGGACCTCAATAGAGGCTTCCAGATCCTCGACCGTGATCACCGCCCAGATATCTCCCCGCCGCGTGGTCTTCCTTGTGATGTTGGTGATCATGCCCGCGATGGTCACCATCGTGTCTCGCGGACCGTCATCGGCGAGCAGCTCGCCGATGCCGATGTCACGCTCGGCGGCCAGCACGTGCTCCAGCCCCTGCAAGGGGTGATCACTTACGTAAAGACCTAGCATCTCGCGCTCGAAGGCAAGCTTGGTTCTCTTGTCCCAGTCAGGAATATCGGGCACATTGCCGGTTAACACCGGATCGGTCTCAGCGAGCTCACCGAACAGATCATCCTGGCCATTCGCCTCGTTGCGCTTCAGGTCGAGGACCGCATCCACCGCGGACTCGTACATGCTCATCAGCCCGCGGCGGGAATGGCCCATCGACTCGAATGCGCCCGCCTTGATCAACGACTCGATGACGCGCTTGTTGCACACGACGAGGGGGACCTGGTCAAGGAAGCCGTGGAAGTTCACCGCCTTGCCATGGGCCTCGCGAGCGGCGACGATGCCCTCCACGACGTTGTGCCCGACATTGCGGACCGCCGTCAGGCCGAAGCGGATGTCGGCACCGACCGGGGTGAAGTTGGCTGCCGATTCGTTCACGTCTGGCTGCAACACCTGGATCCCCATTCGGCGACACTCGTTGAGGTAGATGGCCATCTTGTCCTTGTCGTCGGCCACGGAGGTAAGCAGCGCCGCCATGAACTCGGCCGGGAAGTTGGCCTTCAGGTAGGCGGTCCAGTACGAGACCATCCCGTACGCGGCGGTGTGGGCCTTGTTGAACGCATAGTCCGAGAACGGGACCAAGGTGTCCCAAAGCGCCTTCGTCGCTGCGTGGGAATAGCCGTTCGCGCGCATGCCGTCGGAGAACGGCACGAACTCCGCGTCGAGGATCTCCTTCTTCTTCTTGCCCATCGCCCGGCGCATATTGTCCGCCTGGCTCAAGGTGAATCCGGCGACCTTCTGGGCGATCGCCATCACCTGTTCCTGATAGACGATCAGCCCGTGAGTCGTGTCCAGAATCTCCGCAAGCGGCTCGGCCAGCTCAGGGTGGATCGGCGTGATCTCCTGTCGGCCGTTCTTGCGCAACGCGTAGTTCGTGTGACTGTCCGCGCCCATCGGACCCGGCCGATACAACGCCAAGACGGCTGAGATGTCCTCGAAGTTGTCCGGACGCATCAGCCGTAGTAGCGCTCGCATCGGCCCGCCGTCGAGCTGAAAGACGCCCAGCGTGTCACCTCGACCGAGCAATGCGTAGCTCGGCGCGTCGTCCAGCGGCAGGTCTTCCAGCACCAGCTGGAATCCGCGGTTGAGCGAGATGTTGGCCAGCGCATCGTCGAGCACTGTGAGGTTGCGCAGGCCGAGGAAGTCCATCTTGATCAGGCCGAGCGCTTCGCAGCTCGGGTAGTCGAACTGGGTGATGATCGCGCCGTCCTGCTCTCGGCGCATGATCGGAATGATGTCGATCAAGGGGTCGCTCGACATGATCACTCCGGCGGCGTGCACACCCCACTGTCGCTTTAGGCCTTCCAGATCCTTTGCCGTGTCAACGACGGTCTTGACGTCAGGATCTATGTCGTAGAGGGCCCGAAATTCACCGCCCTCGCCATAGCGGGGATGTTGAGGATCGAAGAGTTTGGCCAGCGGGACGTCCTTGCCCATGACTGGCGCCGGCATCGCTTTGGTGATCTTCTCGCCGACGCCGAACGGGTATCCCAGTACCCGGGACGCATCCTTCACCGCCTGCTTGGCCTTGATGGTCCCGTACGTCACGATCTGGCTGACCCGGCCGTCGCCGTACTTCTCGGTCACATAACGGATCACCTCGCCGCGGCGACGCTCATCGAAGTCAATGTCAAAGTCGGGCATCGAGACGCGGTCCGGGTTGAGGAATCGTTCGAAGATCAGTCCGTGCACCAGCGGGTCGAGATCGGTAATCCGCATCGCGTACGCGGCGATCGAGCCCGGGCCGGAGCCGCGACCCGGTCCGACGCGAATGCTGTGCTCTTTTGCCCAGTTGATGAAGTCCGCGACCACCAGGAAGTATCCGGCGAAGCCCATCGAGATGATCACGCTGGTCTCAAAGTCAGCCTGCTTGCGTACCTCGTCGGGAATCCCGCCCGGATAGCGGCGGCGAAGGCCGGCCTCGACCTCGTGGACGAACCAGGAGTCCTCGGTCTCCCCGTCCGGGCACGGAAAGCGCGGCATGTACGTACCGTTGCCTTCACTAAAGGACACATTGCACCGCTCGGCGATCATGAGCGTGTTGTCACACGCCTCTGGAAGCTCGGCAAACAATGCACGCATCTCCGCCGGGGACTTCAGGCAGTAGCTGTCTCCCTCGAGCTTGAACCTGTTTCCGTCGGCCATGGTCGAGCCGGTTTGCACGCAGAGCAGCACCTCATGTGCCGCGGCGTCGGATTGCTGGGCGTAATGCAGGTCGTTGGTGGCAACCAGCGGCAGCTTCAGATCCTTGGCGATCTTGAGCAGGTCGGCTCGTACCCGATTCTCGATGGTCAGCCCGTGATCCATCAGCTCAACGAAGTAGTTGCCGGCGCCGAACAGATCGCGAAACTCCGCCGCACTGGCAATCGCATCCTGGTAGCGACCGAGGCGAAGATAGGTCTGTACCTCACCGGACGGGCAGCCTGTGGTAGCGATCAACCCGGTGGCGTACTGGGCCAGCAGCTCACGATCCATCCGCGGCTTGTAGAAGTACCCCTCCAACGATGCCAACGAGCTGAGGCGAAAGAGGTTGTGCATGCCGGGGGTGTTCTCGGCCCACAGCGTCAGATGGGTAAATGCTCCGCCCCCGGAGACATCATCGCTGCCACCCTCCCCCCACTGCACCCGACGTCGCTCCGATCGGTGCGTCTTCGGCGTGAGATAGGCCTCGATACCAATAATCGGCTTGACCGACGAAGCTCGGCCCGCTTTGTAGAACTCGTACGCACCGAACGTGTTGCCGTGGTCGGTGACAGCGATGGCTGGCATGCCCAACCTCTCGCAACCGGAGAAAAGGTCAGCTATTCGTGCCGCACCGTCGAGCATCGAATACTCCGAGTGCACATGCAGGTGGACGAAAGAACCGTCCCCAGGCTGGATGCTCCCCGGCATATCCGCACCAACCTCCAAAAGTCTTCTTGCTGCACACGGGGAAGGTCAGCAAGCGCCTACATTAGTCGCCCCTTCCCTCTACCAGTTTGCGCCGCGCCTCTGACAGCTCGATCCGACGCGACATGCGTCGAGGTGTTTGCCGGCGGATGGCTCAGCCATCCCTCTGGCACAGCGCAAGCACTTTTTCGACCGTTCGCAGATTGCGAATCGTCGAGCTCACGCCGATGATGGCGCTGAAACGCTCGGCGAGTTTGCTATTGCCCATGCCTTGTGAGTAGTTGACATAGACCTGCTGACCGGCGAACGTAAACGGCTCGTACTCCTTCGCCACCGATGCCACCTTGTCCTTCGCGGTCGCATCGGGCGCTTTCACCAAGAACGCCACGCTGACCTGACTCGGGTTACCGTCCGGGAAGGGGTTTTCGGCCACAATCTTCTCCAGTTGGACGGCTGTTCGGACCGTGACGTCGATCGAGCGTCCGAAGGTGTCTTTGATCGCTTCGGAAATCTCCCGTTCCAGCGTCGCTGCCCTCTTGGCGGAGGTGATGATCAAGTTGCCGCTGTTGATGTAGGTCGCGACATTGGTGTACCCAAGATCTTCTGCCATGGCGCGTAGTGCTGGCATGGAGATCTTGTTGTTAGGACCGAGATTGACACCGCGCAGGAAGGCGGCATAGGTAGCCACCTCGCCATCATTTCAGGCGCTACTCGATCAACGTGGCGCGATGGCGTGCAGCAAAGCGCGCATGGCCGAGGCGGAGCGGCACCACACAGTGAACTATCGAGAATTCCGGCCACCGGAGGGACGGAAGTGGACGCTAGCGTTTCCCTACATGGAAAGCGTCCCGACTGCCACTGAGTCCATTGAGGACTTCTTCGCCCGATACACGGGTTACCTCACCACCGGAGATATCGAGGCCCTCGCGGCGACATACCACTACCCAGCACTTGCTGTGACGGCCCTGGGCTGCCTTGCGATCACCGACCCGCAGCAGTCCCGTGACTTCTTCGGGCAAGGCCAGCAGTTTTATCGAAGCCAAGGAATTCAGGGCGTACGCGCCCGGAACATCGTGACCGATGTCGAAGTGCCCGGGATCTGGATCGGCCGCCTCGTCCTTGAAAATCTCGACGAAAGTGGAGCGCCAGTCGGGATCGAGCACAACGCGTACCAAGTTGTCACGATCGAGGATGGGACACGTCGGATTGCGGTCTCCACTCCCCTCGACGCTTACTCCTGACCTGTCCGCGCCTCAGCGGGCTTAGCCACCTGAGACGCTGACAACTCGGTCCCGGGCCAACCTGGCGACCGCTTGAATGCCGAGCGGATCGCGTGACCTGTGCTACCCACGGTCGCGCCATGGGTTGACAAGCGGTGCGCCACAATCCGCGAAGTCACGCTCGTTACGTGTGGCGATCGCCGCCCCGTGACAGGCCGCGATGCAAGCAATCTGTGCGTCCATGGGGTCCATGACTACCCCGATCCGTTCCTTGTCAGCGACCAGTGGTCCGTACCGCAGGGCTGCCTCAACATCGAATGTCAGAATGTGATCGGCCATGCTGACGAAGATCGACTGATAGGACTGCTCCAGTGACGTGCGTCGCCGGCCTGCTGGAAGTCGTTCGAGTCCATAACTGATCTCGGCAACGGTCACCACCGTCGAGAAGAGCTCGTTCGGGTCCTGATCAGCAAGCCACGCTACGACCGCCGCATTGGGCCGCGCCCGCATCAGCTCACTAGTGACGTTGGTGTCGAGGATGATCACCTGAGCTCAACCGGTCGCTGTCGCCGTTTGCGTCGCGGCAGCTCAAGATCAACTCCGCCGTGCTCGAGGCTGACCGCTCGGATCGCATCAAATAGACCGACAGGTCGTTGCTCTGCTACAGCGTCGGCCAGAATGGTCCGAATTTCCGCTTCCATCGATCGGCCGTGCTCTGCCGCTCGGATGCGCAACCTTGCCTTCACGTCCGAATCGAGATTGCGAATACTGATTGCTGTCATTGCCATCACCCTGCTAGCAATGCTAGCAATCATCGACTTGCTGGGTTCACCCTCGACAACTGTCGTCAGATGGCATCCACTCGGCTCATGCTGATGCAGTCTGCCGACAGTTTGTGGATGAAGCTCTACGGGCTTCGATGGCAGCTGCTAGATCGGCAGTTGTCCACAAGGTGAAGTTGGCCCTGAGCGGCATCCACAGATGTTGCACCGCCCGTCTGATGAGACCTCCCCATGCGCATGTTTCACGCGTGGAAGCCTCAGCAGGCTCGGCGGGACGAGCATTCCGCGGCCATCGACGTCTTGCTAGTTGGCGCAGGCTGTCCTACGGCCTCTATCTCGAAGATGGCCAGCCATACGCCTTGGTCGATCAGCTCCGGGCGTGGAGTCTCATTCTTCCGGCGCGGGCGGCCTTCACCCATCTCACTGCAGCCGAGGTGCGAGGGTGGTGGTTGCCTCAAACGATTCCGCACCCGGTCTTCGCAGCCCTCCGTCAGGGCGATCCGTTCCCGCATCGAGCAGGCCTGTACGTCAGCCGCCATCCTTCGCGCGTGCCCTCGGAGCGTGTGTCGAACGTCCGGCTAACCACTCCAGCTGAGACAATGCTGGCCGCTGCTCGTGACTTGGGCGTACTCGATTTGGTTCTCATGGGCGACTCTGCACTCCGGCTGGGCCACTGCACCATCGACGAGCTGGTCGAAACTGCTGCACAGCGTCGCCGCGGCGCACCCATGCTGCGTCGCATCATCGGCCTACTCGACAAGCGGAGCGAGTCACCGTGGGAATCAGTCATGCGCGTACTCCATCTAGCCGCTGACATCCCAATCGAGCCGCAGCATGAGGTCCTCGACCACTGGGGTCGCTTTGTCGCCCGTGGTGACCTGTGGATCGTCGGCACAAACCGGCTGCATGAGTTCGACGGCGGCGTGCACCGAGAACCTGACATTCAGCGGCGTGATCTGACCCGCGACCGGCGGCTGATCGAGGCGAACTGGCAACGATTCGGCTTTACCAAGGCTCAGCTGGTGAACGAGGGCGCCTCCATCATCGCGTCCACCGACAGACTGCTGGGTCGCAGCTGGGATCCCGAGCGGCTCCGCCGATGGAATGCGCTGATACCAAATTCGATGTTCGGCCGCCCGGGCCGGGCCCGAGCACTCTGCCACTGGCGTTCAGCTCGATAACTGTCGACAGACTGCATCCACTGGGCACATCTCGATGCAATCTGACGACACTTACTGGCCGGGATCACACCATCATTTGGCGAGCGGTGGGTGGTATCGGCCGAGGGAGCTTCGTCGTGCCGGACAGATACTCGTCAACACCTGCGGCACAGGCTCGCCCTTCAGCGATTGCCCAGACAATCAGCGACTGACCGCGGCCGGCGTCGCCGCACACGAACACGCCATCCACATTGGTGGCGTAGTCCTTGTCTCGCGCCACGTTGCCACGTTCATCGAGCGCCACGCCAAGTTGAGGGATGACAGTGTTCGCTTCAGGGCCGGTGAAGCCCATCGCCAGCAGCACCAGCTCGGCCGGGATCTCTTGTTCCGTCCCCGACACGGGGACGATCTTGCCCGCCTCGAACCGGACTTCGGACATGCGCAACGACGCCACGTTGCCGTCGTAGTCACCGATGAACTCCGAGGTCGAGACTGAATAGACCCGCTCCCCTGCCTCTTCATGTGCTGAGGACACCCGGTAGGTCATCGGGTACGTCGGCCAGGGCTGGTGCTCGGGCCGCTCGTCGGGCGGCGTTGGCATGATCTCCAGCTGCACGATCGACTTCGCCTGCTGGCGGATCGCCGTACCAAGGCAGTCCGCGCCGGTATCTCCGCCGCCGATGATGACGACGTGCTTGTCCTTGGCGGTGATCTGGTTGTCCACCCGGTGCCCCAGCGAGACCCGATTGGACTGCGGCAGGTACTCCATCGCCTGATGAATCCCACTGAGGTGGCGCCCCGGCACCGGCAGGTCACGCCCGACTGTTGATCCGACGGCAAGCACGATCGCGTCGTAGCGCTCCTTGAGCTCAGGTCCGGTGATCGTCACACCAGCCTCGACCCCGCTGTGGAAGTTGGTGCCCTCGTCACGCATCTGCTGAATGCGGCGATCTAGGACCGACTTCTCCATCTTGAACTCGGGGATGCCATATCGCAGCAGCCCGCCAGGCTCATCAGCCCGCTCGAAGACCGCGACAGTGTGCCCGGCCCGGGTGAGTTGCTGGGCTGCCGCCAGCCCGGACGGGCCCGATCCGACCACCGCCACCCTCTTGCCGGTATGCCACTCCGGCGGCTGCGGGTTCACCCGGCGCTCGTCCCAGGCCTTGTCAATGATCGCGACCTCGACGTTCTTGATCGTCACGGGATCGCGATTGATCCCGACCACACAGGCGGTCTCGCAAGGCGCCGGACAGAGCCGCCCAGTGAACTCAGGAAAATTGTTGGTCGCGTGCAGCCGCTCCAGGGCTTCGTCCCAATCACTGCGCCAGACGAGGTCGTTCCACTCCGGAATGAGATTGCCCAGCGGACATCCCGTATGGCAGAACGGAATGCCACAGTCCATGCAACGGCCCGCCTGCTCGGAGATGATCGGCAGCACGGCCCGCCCCGGCGTACCCGGATAAACCTCTTTCCAATCATGAATCCGCTCGGCCACTGGCCGCCGCGTCGCCACCAGTCTCGGCGTCGTCATAAACCCCTTGGGATCAGCCATTCCAAACTCTCCTCAGCTGGAGAGGAGCGAGGGCTCGTCCGGTCTCGTCCGCGGGCGTGGATGGGCCTGGCGGGAGCCCCGAGCATGCGAGGGGCGGATGGTTGCCCGCGGGCGAGAGCCGGCGAGCACTCGCGACGAGCGCATCCTGGCGGGAGCCCGAGCCTGCGAGGGCGGATGGTTGCGACGAGCGACCTGCGAACCGGCCGACCGTGGGCGAGAGCCGGCGAGCACTCGCGACGAGCTCACCCATGGGCTGCTGCCATCATCATGCTCGTGATCATCGCCTCGTCCAGTCCCTCCGACTCGCCCTGCTCTCGGGCGGCGAGGACACGTGCGTAGTCACGCGGCAGAACCTTGGTAAAGCGTCTGGCCGAGGCGTGCCACTCGGCGAGCAACGACTCGGCGACATCCGACCCGGTCTCCTCGCGATGGGCGATGATCAACTTCTTGAGTAGCTCGAGATCAGCGTCGGTCGGCACCAGCGCATCGACCATCTCGGTATTCAGCAGCGTCGGATCGAGATCGAGGAAGTAGCCGATCCCCCCTGACATGCCGGCCGCGACATTGCGTCCCGTCTTGCCGAGGACCACAGCGATCCCGCCGGTCATGTACTCGCAGCCGTGATCGCCTAGTCCCTCTACCACTGCGATGGCACCAGAGTTGCGGACGCAGAATCGCTCGCCGACTTGGCCGCGGATGAACAGTTCGCCAGCGGTGGCACCGTACGCGATCACGTTGCCGGCAATGATGTTGTCCGCCGCCACGAACTGTGCCGTGCGCGCAGGTCGCAGCACAATGCGGCCGCCGGAGAGTCCCTTCGCCAGGTAGTCATTGCTGTCACCTTCCAGCCGCAACGTGACGCCAGCCGGCAGGAATGCGCCAAAGCTCTGTCCGGCTGAGCCTTCGAAGGTGATATCGATCGTGCCGTCGGGCAGGCCTTCACCAAGAGTGGCCTTCGTGACCTCGTGGCCCAGGATCGTTCCCACCGTACGATCAACGTTGCGGATTGCGATCGAGGCGCGGATGGCCTCGCCCGTCTCCAGGGCCGGACGGCAGATCTTGATCAGTTCCTGGTCCAGGGCCTCAGCTATTCCGTGATCTTGAACAGTCACGTTGTGCAGTACTGCGCCTTCTGGCAGATCAGGCATGTGCAAGATCGGCCGGAGGTCAAGCCCGTGTGCCTTCCAGTGCTGTTCGGCTTTGGTGGTGTCGAGCACCTCGACGTGCCCTATGGCCTCGGCGAGTGTCCGGAAACCCAACGCTGCAAGGTGTTCCCGCACCTCCTCGGCGATGAACTCGAAGAAGTTGATCACGAACTCCGGCTTTCCGGAAAACTTCGAGCGCAACTCGGTATTCTGCGTCGCGACGCCCACTGGGCAGGTGTCGAGGTGACAAACCCGCATCATGATGCAGCCGCTCACCACCAGTGGTGCGGTCGCGAAGCCAAACTCCTCGGCTCCCAGCAAGGCTCCGATGATCACGTCGCGACCGGTCTTCAGCTGGCCGTCGACCTGCACCACGATGCGGTCTCGCAACCCATTGAGCAGCAAGGTCTGCTGCGTCTCAGCGAGCCCGAGCTCCCACGGACCGCCGGCGTGCTTCAACGAGGTCAGCGGAGCCGCGCCCGTACCGCCATCATGGCCGGAGATCAAGACGACATCGGCCTTGGCCTTGGACACCCCAGCAGCGACAGTCCCCACCCCGACCTCGGCGACCAGCTTGACGTGCACTCGCGCGGAAGGGTTGGCGCATTTCAGGTCATGGATCAGTTGCTTGAGATCCTCAATCGAGTAGATGTCGTGGTGGGGAGGCGGGGAGATCAGCCCCACTCCCGGCGTTGAGTGTCGTGTCTGGGCAATCCACGGATACACCTTCTGGCCGGGCAGCTGGCCGCCTTCTCCGGGCTTGGCGCCCTGAGCCATCTTGATCTGCAGATCGCTTGCATTGGTCAGGTAGTCCGAGGTCACACCGAAGCGGCCGGATGCCACCTGCTTGACGGCGCTGCGCCGCTCCGGGTCGTAGAGCCGGTCCTTGTCCTCACCGCCCTCCCCGGTGTTGGACCTGCCGCCGATCCTGTTCATAGCGATCGCCAATGTCTCGTGGGCCTCCTTGCTGATCGACCCGTACGACATGGCTCCGGTGGAGAAGCGCTTGACGATCTCGCTGACCGGTTCGACCTCTTCGATCGGCACGGGGCGGCGGTCGGAGGCAAACCGGAGCAGTCCCCGCAACGTCATCAGCCGCTCGGATTGCGTGTCGATGTGATGGGTGTACTGCTTGAAGATGTCATAGCGCCCGGAGCGCGTCGAGTGCTGCAGCCGGAAGACCGTCTCGGGATCGAACAGATGAGGCTCGCCCTCGCGCCGCCATTGATACTCACCGCCGACCGCGAGGAGCCGATGCGCCAGCGGGATGCCGTCGAGCGGGTACGCCGTCAGATGCCGCCGACGCACCTCCTCGGCGATCTGCTCGAGCGTCACACCGCCGAGCTTGCTCGTCGTCCCGGTGAAGTAGCGGTCGACCACCTCGCGGGAAAGGCCGAGCGCTTCGAAGATCTGAGCCCCGGTGTAGGACGCCACCGTTGAAACGCCCATCTTGCTCATGACCTTGAGCACACCCTTGCCGAGGGCTTTGATGACGTTGCCCACCGCCTTCTCTGGGCCCACGCTGGTATAGACCTGATGCCGAGCCAGATCCTCTACGGATTCGATGGCGAGGTAGGGGTTCACCGCCGCTGCGCCGTAGCCGATGAGCAATGCGACGTGGTGCACCTCGCGGACGTCGCCGGCCTCAACGATCAATCCGACCTGCGTGCGCGACTTCTCGCGGACCAAGTGGTGGTGCACGGCCGCTGTGAACAGCAGCGATGGAATGGGCGCGAGCTCGGCGTTGGAGTGCCGATCGGAGAGCACAATGATCCGAGCACCGTCGGCGATTGCTGCGGAGATCTCGGCACACAGCTCCTCGAGCTTGGCGGTCAAAGCTGCCGCGCCACCGTCTACTTCGTACAGTCCGCGAGTCACATAGGTTTGATAGCCCGGCAGGTCACCCTCGCGGTTGATCTTGACGATCTTGCTGAGGGCGTCATCGTCCAGCACGGGGAACGGCAACACCAGCCGGCGACAGGAGGCCGGACCAGGGTCGAGCAGGTTACATTCGGGGCCGATGGTGTTGTACAGCGAGGTCACCAGCTCCTCGCGGATCGCATCCAACGGCGGGTTGGTCACCTGCGCGAAGAGCTGGGAGAAGTAGTCGAAGAGCAGCCGCGGCTTGTCACTGAGTGCCGCGAGCGGGGTGTCGGTGCCCATCGAGCCGAGCGGTTCGATACCCGCCGAGGCCATTGGAGCCAAGATCAACCGCAACTCTTCCTCGGTATAGCCAAAGACCTGCTGGCGACGGGTGACCGAGGCGTGGGTGTGCACCACGTGCTCGCGATCGGGCAGGTCGGACAGCAAGATCCTGCCGCCAATCAGCCACTCGCCGTACGGCGCGGCAGCGGCGAGCTGCGCCTTGATCTCTTCGTCGGAGATGATCCGATGCTGACCAAGATCGACAAGGAACATCCGGCCGGGCTGAAGGCGACCCTTCCGCACGATCTTGTGCTGCGGGATGTCCAGCACCCCGGCCTCGGATGCCAAGACCACCAGGCCGTCGTCGGTGACCCAGAAGCGTCCCGGCCGCAAGCCGTTGCGATCAAGCATCCCGCCGACAACGGTGCCGTCGGTAAACACCACACCAGCCGGGCCGTCCCACGGCTCCATCAGGCAGGAGTGGAAGGCATAGAAGTCCCGCCGGGAATGCGACATCGAGTCGTTGTTCTCCCAGGCCTCCGGGATCATCATGAGCATCGCATGCGGTAGCGAACGTCCGCCAAGATGCAACAGCTCCACCACTTCGTCGAACGATGCTGAGTCGGAGGCGTCGGGCGTACAGATCGGGAACAACCGCTCCAGGTTCCCAGGGATGACGTCGCTGGCCAACAATGCCTCGCGGGCCCGCATCCAGTTGCGATTGCCCATCACGGTGTTGATCTCCCCGTTATGGGCGATCATTCGGAACGGATGCGCCAGTTCCCATGCGGGGAAGGTATTGGTGGAGAAGCGAGAGTGCACCACGACTAGCGCGCTCGCCATCCGCTCGTCCAGCAGGTCAGGAAAGACCTGCGGCAGCTGCGCGGTGGTGACCATGCCCTTGTAGACGATCGTCCGACAGGACAGGGACGCAAAGTAGATGCCCGTTTCATGCTGCGCGCGACGACGCAGACAGTAGGCCATTCGGTCCAGAGCAATGCCCATCAGCGGTGCGCCCTTGGCTGTCACGAAGAGCTGCTCGAATGAAGGCATGTTCGACCTGGTGAGGTCGCTGAGCGAGGCGTCACTGGTGGGTACCCGTCGCCAGCCGACAACGGTCAGGTTCTCCTCAGACGCGATCTGCTCAATGCTGGCCTTCGCCTTGGCGGCGAGATCGCTGTCGGTCGGGAGGAAGGCGTTGCCAACGGCGTACGCGCCGTGTCTCGGTAACTCGAAATCCACCTCGGTGCGGAGGAGACCGTCCGGGATCTGTAGCAACATGCCAGCGCCGTCACCGGTTTTCGGATCTGAGCCGACCGCCCCACGATGGTCCAGGTTGCGTAACGCCTCGAGCCCTTGGGCGACGATCGTGTTGCTGGGAATTCCAGTGAGCGTGGCGATGAAGGCGACACCGCACGAGTCATGTTCGAATGCTGGATCGTAAAGGCCCTCAGCCAAGCGGTGTTGGGAATGCGCTGGAGCGGTTGTCATAAAACAAACTCCCGTCGTCGAAGCCGGTGCGCAGAGTCGGTGAATCTCTGCCACGGGTCACGGCTGAGCGGCACCGCTTAGAGGCAAGAGTGCGCGCCACAGAGCTTGCAGGACAACATTGGCCCAAACTTGTTGGAAAGGGTAACGCACGCAGCCGGGATCTGGAACGTGAAAACCACCACCCACTAGGTCGTCGCTGTGGGGTCCTTGGTTGAGGTTTCGGCCGCCGATTCGCTATCCGACGAATTGTCTGTCGCAACCGCATCGTCAGTGGACGCTGTCTCGGAAATGTCCTGCTCTGCAACAGATTCCACAGCTGGCAACCCGATGCCCTCGACGACCTCCTCACGCCCCGGCCGATTGCGGACAAGCCAAATCAGCCAGACGAGCGCGACGATGAAGCCGATCAGTGAGGTGTAGTTGTTGAGTCGGAATCCGCCGATCTCATTGACCGTGTCGATCCGCAGCGCCTCGATCCAGAACCGGCCCGCGGTGTAAAGCAGGACGTACAAGGCGAACACCTTGCCATGGCCGAGTCGGAACCGGCGATCCAGCCACACCAACAGAGCCGCTGCGGCGAGATTCCACAGCATCTCGTAGAGGAATGTCGGGTGGAACGTGGCGAACTGCTCGTAGCCGGGCGGGCGGTACTGCGGCGCAATTTCCAGCGCCCACGGCAGCGTGGTCGGACGACCGAACAGCTCTTGATTGAACCAGTTGCCCAGCCGGCCGATGGCCTGGGCGACCAGGATGGCGGGCGCTATCGCATCGAGCACCGCGGGAAAGGCGATCCTGCGGCGTCGGGCGACCAGATAGCCGCCGAGGACACCGAATGCGATAGCCCCCCAGACGCCAAGGCCACCCTCCCAGATCTTCAGCGCGTTCAGTGGGTGCCGACCGGGGCCGAAGTAGAGCTGGTAATCGGTGATCACGTGATACAGCCGAGCGCCGACGATGCCGAAAGGCACGCCAACGACGACCATCATCTCCATGCTGTCCGCCGTACCGCCTCGGGCTTGCCACCGACGCCTCGCGATGATCATTGCGACGATGATTCCGGCGATTATGCACAGCGCGTAAGCGCGGAGGGGAAAGACGCCGATGTGCCAGATGTTCGTGCTGGGACTGGGGATGGACAGAACCACCTGCGCCCACCCGGCCGTCACCACACTCGCCCCATCACACCCAACTTCTTCCCTTTGCCCGTGTTCACGACGGCAACCTAGGCTAGCTGGATTTGATTGATTGTTCCGCTCGCTGCTTGTCGAAGCCTAGTCATATGCCCTTCGACAGGCTCAGGGCACATAACGGGCCTACTTCTGAGCAGCATCGGTGATCATCGTCTTGAGGGACTCAGGCGTCAACGACTCGATAGCAACGTCCTTGCCATTGATCAACATGGTGGGCGTCTGCGCGACGTGGTTCTGGTCGGCGGCGGCATTGATCGACGTCACAAAGTCGGCGTGGGCTCTTCTCTTGACACAGGTCTGGAACGCCTCCGAGGGTGGCGACCCAACAACCTTTGTTGCCAGGTCGATCAACTGGGGATCGCTCCACTGCAGTGTGTGATTCGCGAACAATGCCAAATAGTAGGGCTGACCGAAGCCGGCCTCAGCTGCGCAGGCCATCGCATTTGCGGCGGTTATCGAGCCCTCGTCGATGAACGCCATGGGGTAGAGCTCCACCCGTGCCTCGCCACTTTCTTGAGCTTGGGTGATGGTCGGCCCGAACTCTTCTTCGAAGTCGGCGCAGTGCGGGCAGTGAAAATCCTCGTACAGAGTGATCGTGACCGGTGCGTCGGCCGAGCCGAGCGGGATAGGGCGACCGTTGGTGATCATGACTGGACTGGCCGCGGCGGTGGCGGATGGCGCGGCGGATGGCGAGCGACTGGTACGCCAAGCCTGGAAGGTGATGCCGCCTGCCACCACCACCACGAGGAAGGCAACGACGACCGAGATCAAGATTCGCTGATCGCGGCGGCGCGCTGCGGCCTGCTCCGCCGCCAGCCGGGCGCGCTCGCGCGCATTGAGATTCTTCGTACTGTTCATGGCGATTCCCGTATCACGTCCGTTCGCTAGAGAACCGGTCCAGCGTAAGTCGGCTGCGGGGTTGCCAGACGAGCCACACGGCCAACAACAGCAGGCCCACGTCGCGAACGATCTCTGTGGCGTACGCCGTTTGCCCCGGCGCGACATCGCCACCCCCGCCGAAGCACCCGCAGTCAATGCTGAGGCCTCGCGCAGCGGCGGAGGTGACGGCCGCGATGAAGACCAGCAGGAGTACGGCGCTTGCAACGGCTACCAGACGGGTGGCGATACCGGCGAGCAGCAACACTCCAAGCGCGATCTCGGCAAACGGAAGACCCCATCCGACGATGGTCAGCAGTGCGGACGGCAGCAGGCGATAGGCACGCACGGCCGCAACAGAGGACTGCGGGTCGATCACTTTGAGACCTCCAGCCACGAGAAACACCCCACCGAGTACGAGTCGTGCGGCGGTCGACGCCCATACGGCGACAGCAGCGAACCTCGGGTTGGTGGCAAAGGTGCCGACTGGGGAAACGCTCACCGCGACCGATCCACCAACAAAGCGAAATCATGTTTGAGCGACCCAATCGGCGTACCCGGGGTCCAGAGCACAACCCCAAAGTTGCGACTGAACCCGATGACCTGCGCCGAGTGCCCCACCTCGTAGCCGCCGCTGGGAAGCCGCTTCATGCCCTGGATATCCACCCCGACCTGGCTCGCAGCGCGTTTGACGGTCGAGAGTGGGCCGGTGAGGCCCACAAAGGCCGGGTTGAAGCGATCGAGATAACGCCGGATCTGCTTCTCCTTGTCGCGGGCGGGGTCGGTGGTCACGAAGAGCAACTGGATCTGGTCTCGATCGGCTGCTGAGAGCCGCTGCAAGGCAAGCGAGACGTCGGAGAGCACCGCGATACAGACATCGGGGCAATGGGTGTAGCCGAAGAACAACAACGTGACCGGTTTGGACGGCGTGGTGGACAGGTTGTACGGCCGTCCCGAGGTGTCGGTCAGCGAGATCTCGGGCATGGTGTACGGCTCGGGCAACGAGGATCCGCCGGAATATCCAGCCGAATCCGCGTTGCGTTCGCCGGACGGACCGCTGGGTGCCGCGGTGCATCCGGAGATCACTAACAACACTCCTAGAGCCAGGAATGAGCAGGCTGCGATACGCATCCGCGCCGCGCCAGCGGACCCCGACACCGACCATGGCCAGCGGGATCGTACGGTGCGGCTCACGTCCCGACTAACCCCGGCGATCGCTGGGGAGTTCCCGATTCTGCCGCCGGCGGAAGACTGGCCTCCTGGCTGCCGCGACCGCCCCGTACGCCGGCTGCAAGGTCGGCCACCAGGGCACGCAGTCCGGTCAAATCCTCCGGTCTCCCGGCATCTTCGGCATCGAGCAGAGTTTTCACCAGCGCCGAGCCGACGATCACCAGGTCCGCGAAACTGGTCACCTCGCCAGCCTGCGCGCCATTGGAGACGCCAAGCCCGACGCCGACCATCGCGGAGCTATCAATCTGCCGTATTCGCCGAACGAGTTCCGGAGCGGCTGTCGAGGTTCGGGCCCGTTGACCAGTCACGCCCATGACCGACGTGGCGTATACCCAGCCGCGGCAAGCCGCCACTGTCCCCCGCAGTCGCTCGTCTGTAGAGGATGGCGACACGAGGAAGATCCGGTCCAGATCATGCGCGTCCGAAACGGCGAGCCACTCTTCCGCCTCATCCGGAGTCAGGTCTGGGGTGATCGCCCCCGCTCCTCCCGCTGAGGCAAGATCACGAGCGAAGCGGTCGGCACCATAGCGCTCAATGAGATTCCAGTAGGTCATCACGACCGCCGGGGTACCGTGGCTCACCACAGCTTCGACCGCCGCGAAGACCTCCCGGGTCCGTACGCCGCGCTCCAGGGCCTTGGTTCCAGCGCGTTGGATCGTCACCCCATCTATCACCGGATCGCTGTATGGCAAGCCGACCTCGACCAGGTCGACGCCCTCAGACTCACCTTCTCCGGTGAGCGCCGCAAGGGCGCGCAGGGACAGGTCGACGGTTGGGTAACCGACATGGAGGAAACCAGCCAGGGCACCGCGGCCTTCATTGCGGATGTGGAGGAGTCGCTGCCCGGTGTGGCCGAGGTCCATGCTCACGATGTCGGCTCGGTGCCGACCGTGGTGGCCCCAGCCTCCGATACGGCGTCCGATGCGGTGCCGGAGGTGTTCAGGCCAAACCACGCGATCGCGGTCGCCACATCCTTGTCGCCGCGGCCCGACAAGTTGACCAAGATCAACGGCGGCTCGCCGGACTCGGTTGCCCGCAGCCGCGGAGCAAGTGTGAGCGCTCCGGCGAGGGCGTGCGCCGACTCGATGGCAGGAACGATCCCCTCCGTACGAGACAGCAGCTGAAAGGCCTCCATCGCCTCCGCGTCGGTGATCGGCTCGTAGTGCGCTCGACCGACCTCGGCGAGCCAGGAGTGTTCTGGCCCGACTCCCGGATAGTCGAGTCCGGCCGAGATGGAATGAGAGGCCTTTGTCTGTCCATCCTCGTCTTGGAGAACGAAGGTCCGCATGCCATGCAGCACCCCGATCTCCCCAGTCGAGATCGTCGCGGCATGTCGACCGCTCTCGATGCCCTCACCACCGGCCTCAAAGCCGAACAGCGCCACTTCGGCGTCGGGAATGAAGTCGGCGAAGATGCCTAGCGCATTCGATCCACCACCAACGCACGCCGCCACCGCATCGGGGAGTCGGCCGTAACGATCAAGCAATTGAGCCCGGGCCTCGGTGCTGATCACCCGCTGAAACTCGCGCACCAACATCGGGAAGGGATGTGGACCCGCGACCGTACCGATCAGGTAATGGGTGTTGTCGACTGAAGCGACCCAATCGCGCAGCGCGTCGTTCATCGCGTCTTTCAGGGTTTGCGTGCCGGACTCGACGGCTATCACCTCGGCTCCGAGGAGCCGCATCCGAGCGACATTGAGCGCCTGCCGCTCGGTGTCGACCTTTCCCATGTAAACCGTGCAATCGAGTCCGAACAGCGCCGCCGCCGTGGCGGTGGCCACTCCGTGCTGACCGGCACCGGTCTCGGCGATGACGCGGGTCTTGCCCATCCGGCGGGTCAGCAGCGCTTGGCCCAGCACGTTGTTGATCTTGTGTGAGCCGGTGTGGTTCAGATCTTCGCGCTTCAGCGCGATGATCGGGAGCTGTCCGGTCGTGGTCGGCATCGCATGCTGACTGAATCGTTTGGCTTCGCTGATGGGACTCGGGCGCCCGGTGTAATCAGCGAGCAGCTCGTCAAGCTCGGCCCGGAAAACGGGATCGGCCATAGCCTTGTGGAATTCCTGCTCCAGCTGCAGCAGTGCTGCGAAAAGCGCCTCAGGAACGAATCTGCCTCCGAACCGGTCGAAATGACCGCTCGCGTCCGGTAGCGAGGTACCGCTGAGCGGCGGCAGGTTCGAGGTCGCACCTGGCTGCACAGGCAGCCCCGAGGTCGCAATTGACTGCCTGGACAACTCGGTTCCTTACTTTGTTATGCGGCCGTTGCCGATGAGGTGCTAGGCCGGCGTCTAGGGCTTGTGCACCGCCGGGTGCGCTCCCGCCGCCACCAAGTCCGCCACGCCACTGCGTGGATCCCGACCTGTCACCAGAGCCTCACCGACGAGGACGACGTCGGCGCCAGCACGCGCCAAGTCGATCACATCGTGCGGTCCGCGTACTCCGGACTCCGCGATCCGGACAATGCTGTCCGGAATCAGCGGCGCCAGCCGCGCGAAGATCGAGGGATCGACCTTTAAAGTCTGCAGATTGCGGGCATTGACACCGATGATCGAGGCCCCGGCCTCAACGGCCCGTCCAATCTCCTCGGCTGTATGCACTTCGACCAGCGGGGTGAGCCCGATGGAACGAGCGCGCTCGACGAGGGAGATCAGTTCTGGATCGGACAGCGCAGCAACGATTAGCAGCACTAGATCGGCTCCCGCGGAACGCGCCTCGAAGAGCTGGTACGCGCTAACGATGAAATCCTTACGGAGTACCGGAATATCGACCGCGCAGCGTACCCGTACAAGATCATCCAAGGAGCCGGCGAAGTGCCGCTCCTCGGTCAGCACAGAAATCGCCGCTGCACCGCCAGCCTCATATTCCACCGCCAGTGCGGCCGGATCGGCGATCTGAGCCAGCGTGCCCTTGCTCGGACTCGACCGCTTGACCTCGGCGATCACGGCAACCCCGGGACCCCGGAAGCGCGGCATCGGATCAATGGCAGCGTCGACGTGCTGGCATCGCTCCTTCAGCCGCTCCAGCGGAACGCTGTTTTGACGGACCGCCAGATCCTCCCGGACTCCCGCGAGAATATCGTCTAAGGCACCCATGATCGAGCCGATCAGCTCGCCCCGTAGCCCATGCGCTGCAGGACTACCGTCGCAATCAACGCAACAGCCGCCAAGGCGACCGCGACCCAGAACATCGGCCAGTACTGGACGACCACAGCGATACCGCCGACGATGAATGCCACCAGCGCGATAGCCGATCCGGTCCACGCTGCAAGGGTGCGGCCGTGGTGCACATGCTTCCCGCGCCCGTTTACCGCATATGTAATGTCGGACCGCTGCCGCGATTGCTGCTCTGTGCCTGCCATGGTTCCCTCGTTTCTGCTGATCGGGATCTGCATTCCGAGCACGTACCGCCCAGGACTGCACTGCCTCTCTCGCCCTATGCCTCGCGCCCCCGCCAGTCGCGCTGCACGCGGCCGGGAATATGGCTCGTGGGCGACCAGGGTAATTGCTGCACCTGTTCGGTGGCATCCATTGTGTCTCCTGAGCTCCGATCGCGCACCTCGGGGTCGTCGCCGATCGGCGTGTCGTGATCATCTATTCCTTCAGCTGCTCGCGCATCGCGCGGTGAATCCGCCGCCGTCGTCGTCGCTCGCGGAGGGAAAGCGCCTCCGCTTCCTCCTTCTCCGTGCGGCGGTGCGCGATTTCCGACACTCGCATCTGTGGTCGGATCTGCGCCTGCATCCATCGCCTTCCACAGCTCTGCTGGGTCGTCGTAGTTCGCCTGCCGCCCCGTTACCTGGCCTGCGTGGAAACGTTCGGATCGCGCTGGCCAGTGAGTTGCTGTGATCATGGTCATGACCGCGCCGGTGACGATGACCACCCCAGAAAGAGCGAAGATCCACGGCCACGCGGTCACACTCAGCTGAAAAGCGTCGACCAAGCTCACTTCCCGGACCTGGCTGCGTACGGCATCGGCGCTGGGCTGCAGTCGAAGCGTTCCGGTGAGGACAAGCCCAAGACCCACCAGGAGGAGCACCGCGCCAATCACGTGGCGTCCCCGGGCCTGCAGAACGAGCATGAGCAATGTCCCGGCCAATGCAACTATCGCCAGCGCCTGACTCAATCCGCCGGTGACCTGAGTACCGGTGAACTTCACCAGGACGCCTTCGCCGCTAG
>Ga0307287_10000043_pt1 | contig 42038 bp, 37 predicted proteins | sample ER_DNA_141_FD_194485 | JGI IMG/M metagenome (GOLD analysis project Ga0307287, IMG submission 194485) | Bulk soil microbial communities from the East River watershed near Crested Butte, Colorado, United States - ER_DNA_141 | ecosystem: Environmental > Terrestrial > Soil > Floodplain | place...
AACGCCGAGGAACAAAACGTCGGGCCCTGCGGCGACGATTTCCTCGAGAGAATCCTCGGTCTCTTCCGTCTCGATCTGGGCCACGACGATGGGCCCCAGGCCCTGCGCGCCGAGGTACTCGCCCAGGTCGCGTCCGCCGTAGCGGCCCCCGGGATGCGTAAGGCTGACGGATCGCGTGCCGTCCGGTGCGTACCGACACATCCTGCGGAGCTCCGTGACCTCCGAGGCGCGCTGGACGGTCGAGAGATGTACGCCTGCAGCGCCCGCCTCGAGCAGCCGATTCACAAGCCCACGCTCAGCGGTCGCAATCCTTACGAGCGCTGGAAAGTCGAGCGCCTGCGCGTGGCGGAGAAGGCGGAACGCATCGACATCGGCGAGCTGCGAGTGCTCGAGATCGACGACGGCAAAATCGAAGCCCGAGGCGGCGATGAGGTCGATGACCTCGGTGGAAGGAAGCTTGACGAAGAGTCCTCGAGCCGGTTTGCCGAGGTTCAGCATCTGTGACAGAGTTTCACATAGTGAGTACGAGTGTCGCAAGCTTTGACACCGTCGACCCTGCCACGGGTGAGGTGCTCGCCACGCTTCCGATCGCCGGGGCGGCCGAGATGGACTCCGCGGTCGAGCTGGCAAGAGCAGCTCAACCCGCCTGGGCCGCGCTCGACCCGACCGCGCGCACCAAGATCCTCGTTCGCCTCTCGGGGCTGGTCGAGGAGCACGGCGACGAGCTCGCCGAGCTCGAGTCCCGGGACGTCGGGAAACCCTTGGTCGAAGCGCGCGGCCGCGACGTCAAGTTCACGGCCCAGACCTGGCTCTATTACGCGGGCTGGCCGACCAAGATCCTCGGAACGACGAACCCCGCCAACCCGGGTGTCTTCACCTACACGCTGCGCGAGCCCGTGGGTGTGGTCGGAGTCATCACGCCGTGGAACTTCCCGCTCGTAATCGCCTCCTGGAAGCTCGCACCCGCGCTCGCCTGCGGCAATACCGTCGTGCACAAGCCGGCTGAGGACGCGCCCCTGACCTCGATCCGCCTGGCCGAGCTGGCGCGAGAGGCCGGGGTCCCGGAAGGCGTCTGGAACGTCGTGACGGGAGACGGCTCTACCGGCGCACTGCTTGCGGCACACACGAGAGTCGACAAGGTCTCGTTCACCGGCTCGACCGCGGTGGGACGAAAGATCCAGATGGCAGCAACCAGCAACCTGAAGCGACTCACACTCGAGTTGGGTGGGAAGTCGGCGAATATCGTCTTCCCGGACGCCGACCTCGAGCAAGCGCTCGGGGGCGCGATGAACGCAACCTTCCGAAATCAGGGGGAGGTGTGCACCGCCGGCGGGCGATTGGTCGTCGTAGAGCAGGTCGCCGACGAACTGGTCGAACGTCTCGCAGAGCGCGTAGGGAAGATTCGCCTCGGCCGAGGCCTGGACTCCGAGACTGACATGGGTCCGCTCGTCTCGGCGCGCCAGCGAGACCGTGTGCTTGGCCTCTACGAGTCGGCCCGTGACGAGGGCGCCGAGGCCGTTGTGGGCGGCGGCGCGGCCACAGTGGCCGAGCTTCCGGAAGGGTTTTTTGTCCAACCGACGGTCTTCGACCGGACGTCGAACGATATGACGATCAACCGGGAGGAGATCTTCGGGCCTGCGGTCGCCGTGATCCGAGTCGAAAGCGAAGAGGAGGCCGTCGCGATTGCGAACGACACGGACTACGGGCTGGCCGCAGCGGTCTGGACCCGCGACGGCGCCAAGGCCCAGCGCGTCGCTCGCGCGCTGCGCGCGGGCACCGTGTGGGTGAACATGTACGGCGGACTTGATCCCTATTCGACCTTCTCGGGCCGCGGCCTCTCCGGCTACGGCTACGAGTTAGGACCCGAGTCGATCGGCGAGTACACGTCCGTGAAGACGGTGAAGACGGCGCTGTGAGCTTGGCCGACCTCGACCGGGCGCACATCGTTCATCCGCATGCGGTCCTCGGCCGTCCTGCCGAGCCTGTGATCTTCACCCGGGGGAGCGGTGCCCTTCTCTGGGACTCTGACGGGAAGGAGTACATCGACGGCACCTGCGGGCTCTGGGTCTGTCCCGTCGGCCATGGTAGGCGGGAGCTCGCCGAAGCCGCCCGCAGCCAGATGGAGACGCTCGAGTACTACGCGTCTTTCTGGGACTTCTCGAACGAGCCTTCGATTGAACTCGCCGCCCGGCTCGCCGGGCTCGCCCCGCCCGGACTCGACCGGGTCTTCTTCACCAGCGGGGGGTCGGAGGGCACCGAAACGGCGCTGAAGCTCGCGCGGCTCGCCTGGCACTCACAGGGTCAGCCGGATCGCAGCGTCGTCCTCACGCGAAACCTCGCCTACCACGGCGTCAGCTACGGCTCGCTCGGGGCAACAGGCATTCCCCCGCTCCGTGAAGGCTTCGGGCCGCTTCCAGGCGACTTCGTCCACCTGACGCCGCCGTTCCCTTACCGGGGCACCACCACCGATGCCTTGATCACGGAGCTGGAGGCGGCAATCGACGAGATCGGAGCCGACCGGATCGCCGCCTTTATCGGCGAGCCCGTCATCGGCGTCGGCGGAATGGTGCCGCCGCATGACGACTACTGGCCGCGCGTGCAGAAGGTGTTGCGACAGCATGACATCCTGCTCATCTTCGACGAGGTCGTGACGGCCTACGGTCGAACCGGCGCTTGGTTCGCCGCCGAGCACTGGGGCGGCATTGACGCAGATCTCATCGTCACGGCGAAAGCCTTGACGAGCGGTTACTTCCCGCTCGGCGCCGTCCTGATCGGCGATCGCGTCCTCGACCTCCTGGACGGCGAGCCGTTTCGGCATGGGTTCACCTACAACGGGCACCCAACCGGCTGCGCCGTGGCGCTCGAAAACCTCAGGCTGATCGAAGAGGAAGGTCTGCTCCTCAAGGCTCGCCAGCTCGGTGATCGTCTTCTGACAGGGCTCAGAGGTCTCGAGAGCCTCCCCTCGGTGGCGGAGGCACGCGGCTTCGGCCTCATGGCCGGGCTCGAGCTCCAGGTCGAGGACGCAAGCGAGCTCTCGGGCCGGATCCGGGCGGCCGGCGTCATCGTGCGTGCCACAGGCCAGAAGATCGTCATGTCTCCACCTCTCGTGATCTCATCCGAGCAGGTCGACCGCATCATCGAGGTGCTCTACACCGAGCTCGCGAGAACACCGGTGGCGGCATGAGCGAGAAGGTCGTCGAGCGGGCACCGGTGAACCAGTCCGTCGAGCGAGCAGCTCAGCTTCTCGGGCTCTTCTCCGTCGACGAGCCTGAGCTCACGCTCGGGGAGATCACCGCCCGGCTCCGCACGAGCAAGGCGACTGCCCATCGCTACGCAACCGCGCTCCGCCAGGCCGGCCTCCTTCGCCTGGGCGGCGGCGCCTACACCCTCGGGCCTCGCATCGTCGAGCTGGCTGCCACGGCCCTTGCCGGCCTTCGCATCATCAAGGTTGCGGGCCCTTACCTCGAGCGGCTCGTCTCCGAGCTGAATGAGACAGCAGTGCTGTCGATCTGGGACGGGGAAGCGCCCATTGTGGTCCGGGTGGAGGACAACACGGACCGGCTCGTCCGGATCAACGTGCGAACCGGATCCCGCCTGCCGCTCGACTCTGCCCAGGGCAAGGTCTTCCGCGCCTACCTGGGTGACGAGGAGGCCGACCGGCTCAGAGACGTCCGCGACGCGGGGCTCGCGTTCACGGGACGGGTCGTTGAGGGAATCGCAGCACTGGCGGCGCCCATCTTCCAGGCAGAGGAGATCGTCGCGACCATGGCGCTCGTCGGGACGACCGCCGCAATCTCGCCCGATTCGGGCTCCGCCATGGGCCTTGCTCTGCGCGACGCCGCCGCCGGGCTCTCGGCCGAGCTTGGCTTCCTGCCGCCCGAAAGGAGAGAGCCGTGAAGGCTGTCCGCTGGGACGAGATCCCGGACGAGCCCGTCCGCCCCGGCATCCGCCGGCGGGGCTTCGGGACGAGGGAAGTCCTGCTCGTCATGAACCACTGCGAGCCCGGCATGGACCTGCGGCCGCATAGCCACGAGTTCGATCAGATCGCCATGATCACCAAAGGCCGAGCGCTCTACCACGTCGGCGAGGAACCGAACGAGGTCGGCCCCGGCTCGCTGATGTTGATCCCGGCCGGTGTCGAGCACTACATCGAGCCGCTAGGCGACGCGGTGGTCGAGAACATCGACATCTTCGCACCGGCGCGCGAGGACTACCTGCACCTCGTCGAGTGGATGCGCGACCGGGACTAGCGACGCAGAATTCGAACCTCTCCCGTCTCTCCGTCGACCGAGACGCGAGCCCCGTCCGGGATCAACCTCGTCGCTACCTCCGCCCCCACGACCGTCGGAACGCCGTATTCGCGCGCGACGACGGCGGCATGGCTCAGGATCCCACCCGTGTCGGTGACCAGACCACCGATGGCGCCGAACAGCGGCGTCCAAGCGGGCGTCGTCGTGGTGCAGACCAACACGTCGCCACGCTCGACCCGCTCGAAGTCCTCCGTCCCGTGCACCACGCGCGCGGTTCCCTCCGCCGAGCCGGCCGAGGCGCCCGTACCGACGATGAGATCCTCTTCAACGCGGGCGCTTCCCGCGACACCGTAGAACTTCGCGACTGACGAGGGCACCTCGTCCGGCTCCGGATGGGGTCCAAGGTACGGCGAGGGCGAGGCGGCCTTCGCAACCTCGAGCTGACGCCTCCTCTCGGCCACCAGTGCGTGAAGGCCCGGTCCGTGCTCCTCGAGCACTGCCTCCCGAAGCTCCGCGAGCCGCAGCATGAACACGTCGGCGGCGGCGTCGAGCCGGGCCTCCGCCACCAGCCTGCGCCCGAAGCCAAGGAGTGCTTCCCGCGTGGCTTGGAGGCCCGGATAGTCGATGTAGTACGTGTGCGTCTCCTCAAGAGGGACAGCCGCCACCACCTGCTCCAAGAGCTCGGCGAACCGTGCGCGCTCGCTCTCATCCTCGATCCGTGTGAGCGACTCCGCCTGCAAGCGGTCGCGTTCCTCCATCCGGGCTCGGCGCTCGGCAGGAAGATCCCGTGGGCGCTCGAGGAAGAGTCTGACGCCGCCAAGCGCACGGCCCGGGTCCTCGGCGTCACGCGGCTCGGACAGCTCGTGCAGACGCGAGCGACCGCCGAACCGAAGCAGGTAACGATCGAGCGCCGCCAGCACCTCACGTCCGGCCTGAAGCGCGCGGAGGCGCTCCAAGGCTGCCGCCGTCGGGAGCTCCATGATCACGTCTGCGACGTCGAGCTCACGTGCGCGCTCGGCGATCGCCCAAAGCTGCTGGTCGGCTTCGAGCGTCTCGTTTGGAAGCCCCGCGATCAACTCATAGGGCTCGAGTTCACCCTGCTTCCCGAACCGCTCTACCCACGCATCGTGAAGCACCTCGCGAGCCGCGTGCACCGGGATAACGGTCAGGAAATGGAGGCGCCACTGCTCGAGCACAAGCGCGACCAGGCGGTCGAGTAGGGCACCGGCCTCTACCGCGGGCGGACGCTCTGGCCGAAGCGACCGAAGCTCGGTCGTGATCTCCTCGACCCGCGGTCGGTACTCGCGCTCCCAGCGCTCGGCGATCCCGAGCGCCGTGCGCTCGAAGTGCTCCGAATCGAAGGCCCAGTCCGGTTCGAGCTCGTGCTCGTAGGCCCAGCCGCCGTGCAACTTCGTCGTGAACCCGCCGAAGGGTGCACCGAGCTCCCGGGCGGCCGACTGGATCCCCTCGCCCATCGCGGAGAGCCAGACATCTGCCGAGAGCGGGCTCATCGGCTCCGGATAGTGCGAGGGGTCGAACGTCCAGGTCTCGACCTGCGCAGTCATGAAAGCGTCGTGATTGGCCGGCACTGCACCAGCCAGAGCTCCGCGCCTCCCAGGCAGAACTCCACGTCGACCGGCGTACCGAACCCCCGCTCGGCCTCGAGCACGAGGTCCGCGATTCGGACCGCCTCGTCATCGCGGAGGACGCGGGCGGCACGCCGTTCACTCGGCAGCTCCACGACGCCTCCACGGCCGTCCGCAGCGACGGACTTCTCCGCCACGCGAGCGCGAACGGCGCCGTGGACCCGATCGACCCAGTAACGATCGGGCGTCACGAGGCCCGAGACCACACCTTCGCCGTGACCGAAAGCCGCCTCGAGTAGGACGTGCGCGTCGGCCCCCGTCAGGGGATCGACCGAGAAGCCGACCCCCGCACGGTCCGACGGCACCTCGCGCTGGACGACCAGTGCCATCGCCCCGTCGCGCTCGCCACGGTAGGTGCGTGCCCGCTGGGAATCGACGGCGCGGTAGCACGCTTCGATCGCGGCGACGAGCTGGTCGAAGCCCCGGACGCCCATGACACTCTCGTACTGCCCTGCGGCGGAGCGGCCGGCCGTGTCCTCATCCGCCGCAGACGAGCGAACGGCCAGAGGCTCCTCGAGCTCGCGGACCGCCTCCGTCAGCCCGCGCCAGTCCGACTCGTCCAAGTGCTCGCGCAACCGCCAGCGAGCGTGCACCTCGGTCGGAAGCACGAACGCGGGTGGAGTGGGAAGCCCCAACTCGGCGAGCCGTGCAAGCCCGCTCGCCTTTCCCCCCACTGTGCCAGGGTCGAGCCTGAGGACGTCCTCGAGCCTGGCGACCGTCACCCGGAGAAGCCGGGCGACGACGACTGCTCCGCCTTCGCCGGCGCCAGGCTCTCCCCGAAGAGGGCCGACATCTCGAGTGTCCGCGCGAGAGCCACGGGGTCGAGACCGCTCATTGACGAGATGTCGGAGGCCTCCAGCAGCACCGCTCCGGGCGGGGGCGCCTTTCCTGGCCGAGTCGCCAGGCCGAGTGAGAGGTCGTCGAGCCGCCGCCACGCGACCAGGTACTCGTAGGGATTCACGACGCCGTCGTAGCCGAGGCCGAGGAGACCGGCCGGGTGGATCTCGAAGTGGAGGTGTGGAGGCGTCCCGACCGCGTCGCCGGTCGCGCCGACGAACCCAACGACGTCTCCGGCCTTCACTGCAGCTCCCTTCTCGGCGAGCGGCGAGAAAGCAGACAGGTGCGCGTAGTAGAACTCGTTCCCGCTCCGATCGCGAAGCCAGAGGCGGTTTCCACCCAGTGAGTTGACGCCGACCGAGAAGAGGGTCCCGTCCGCGACCGCTAGGAGCGGCGTCCCGATCGGCGCGAAGATGTCATTTCCGTGGTGCCAACCGGTGTCGGCTCGGGCCGCGCCGAAGTCGTCCGTGAATGAGGCAGCCGGCCCGTAGACGGGGAAGACGTAGCCGGCGGCCGTCAACTCGGGCTTCACATCCGATGGAGGCGACTGGACGGCGGGCGGCGGCGAGGGATTCGCGCCGGGAGGCTGCTCGACCGGGTCGTTCGGCGGAGCCGGACTTTCGGCCTCGTCCGGCGTGGTCGTCGCAACCGGTGTCTTCACTGCGCTTGCAAACGCCTCCGCATAACCGATCGTGATGTCCGCCCCCGCCGGCAAGCCGCCGTGTGCTGCCGTCAGATGGACGTGCACGGCACTCGCGAAGACGCGTTTCCCGAGACGCCCCCGGGGCTCCGTCACCACGGCCTGCTCGAGCAACACGGCGTACCCCCAGTCGGCCAGCGGAACCCGTCGGTTCGGGCTCACTGCGACCGAGCTCCCGAGGATCTGGACCCCGGACACGGATGAGCCAAGCAGGTCAGCGCCGCCGGCAATGCCCGAGGCAAAGGCACGGGCCCGGACTACGGCCTGGCCGACCGAGATCTCCCCACCGAAGAGCGAAACCCCCGTCACCGAAGCCAGCGCGGTCGACGTCGCCCGCTGGCCCGACGTGGCACGGGCGCTCGTCTCGATGGCTCCGGTCGAGAGCGCGTTTAGGTACGCGTAGGAGCCGGCCGCCGCCGAGGCCGCCGGCGGAGCCGAGACAAAGGCCGCGGTTCCGCCGCCTCCCGGCACGAGCACCCTGACCCCGAGAGCCTTCGCAGAGCCGTTGGCCGGCTGCTCCGCCGCCGCCGACGACCCCGTGGCGAGAAGCGCGAGCAGCACGAGGACGACTCCGAAAGAGCGATGTGTCCGCACCCACCGCAGAGTATCCCGAGCCGTCCCCGGGTCGCCAGGGATGGGGACGCATGCGGAGGGCGAAAGCGGGGAGAATGGAGCTGGAGCCGAAACCAACAAACCAGGAGGGTGAGGGATGACGGAGACGAACGCCGAGAGCCTCGTCGAGATCGAGGCCCTGCTCAACGAGCAGCGGGAGTTCCCTCCGCCCGAAGCCTTCCGGGCGGGTGCGCTCATCCGCGACGACTCCGTCTACGAGGAAGCAGAGCGTGACCCTGAAGCTTTCTGGATGCGGCTCGCACACGAGTTCGTCGACTGGTCTCGCGAGCCGTCGAAGGGACTCGAGTGGGATCCGCCTCACTGCACGTGGTTTGCCGACGGCGAGCTGAACGTCGCCTGGAACTGCCTCGACAAGCAGGTGGAAGCGGGTCGGGGCGACAGAGTCGCGTATCACTGGGTGGGAGAGCCGGCGGGCGAGACGAGAGACATCACGTACTCCGAGCTCCTGGGAAACGTCTGCAGGCTCGCGAACGGTCTGCGCCGGCTCGGGATCGGGAAGGGCGATCGGGTTGGGATCTACATGGGGATGGTGCCGGAGCTTCCGACCGCCATGCTCGCCTGCGCCCGGATCGGTGCGCCGCACGTCGTCGTGTTCGGCGGCTTCTCAGCCGAGTCGCTCGGCGAGCGCCTGGGGTCGACCGAGGCGAAGCTCCTGATCACACAGGACGAGGCTTGGCGAAAGGGCGGGCGGGTGCCGCTCAAGGAGAACGCCGATGCGGCAGTCGCGGCCAGCCCCACGATCGAGACCGTGATCGTCTACAGGCGGACCGGCTGTGACGTCGCCTGGGAGGATCACCGCGACGTCTGGTGGCACGACGTGGTCGAGGTCGAGTCGGACGAGTGCCCGCCGGAGCGCTTGGGCGCGGAGGACACGCTCTTCCTCCTGCACACGTCAGGGACGACTGCCAAGCCCAAGGGTGCGCTCCACACGACCGGCGGATATCTCGTGCATGCGTCCGTGACGCATAAATGGATCTTCGACATCCACGACGACACGGTCTGGTGGTGCGCCGCCGACGTGGGTTGGATCACCGGCCACAGCTACATCGTCTACGGGCCCCTCAACAACGGCGTCACGAGCATCCTCTACGAGGGCGATCCTTCCTACCCCGACTGGGACCGCCACTGGGAGATCGTGGAGCGATACGGCGTCAACTCCTACTACACGGCGCCGACCCTCATCCGCTCGTTTGTCAAGGTAGGGGCCGAGTATCCAGGGCGCCACGACCTCTCCTCGCTCCGGCTCCTGGGGACGGTCGGGGAGCCGATCAATCCTGAGGCGTGGCTCTGGTACTGGAAGGTAATCGGCCAGGAGCGTTGCCCCATCGTCGACACGTGGTGGCAGACGGAAACGGGCGGGATCATGATCAGCCCGCTACCGGGCGTGACGACGACGAAGCCCGGCTCGGCGACGGTTCCCTTCCCCGGGATCCGGCCCCGGATCGTGAACGAGCAGGGCGAGCCGGTGCGGCAGGGCGAGGGTGGGTTCCTGACCATCGCACACCCCTGGCCGGGGATGTTCCGGACGCTCTACGGTGACGACGAGCGGTACGTCGATACCTATTTCTCCAAGTACGGGCCCGAGATCTATGTGACCGGAGACGGGGCAAAGCAGGACGAGGACGGCTACTACTGGCTGCTGGGCCGGATCGACGACGTGATCAACGTCGCCGGCCACCGGCTTTCAACCACCGAGATCGAGTCGACCCTCGTCGAGCACCCGGCCGTGGCGGAGGCTGCCGCCACGGGCGCCACCGATCCGCAGCGGGGCCAGCAGATCGTCTGCTTCGTCCTCCTGAAGGCCGGCAAAGAGCCGAGCAACGACCTCGCGGAGGAGCTGCGCCAGTTCGTCGCGCAGAAGATCGGAAAGATCGCGCGCCCGGCCGCGGTGCTCTTCGGGGAGGACCTCCCGAAGACGCGCTCTGGAAAAATCATGCGTCGCCTCCTGAAGGACCTTGCCGAAGGGCGCGAGCTGGGCGACACGACCACGCTCCGCGACCCGGCGATCGTCGAGGACCTGAAGGAGAAGGCCGACCGGGCCCTACGCGGGTAGAGGCCGGCGGGCCGAGCGTACGAGCTGGATCGCGACGAGGACGAGGAGCGACGCGAACAGTTTCCGTAGGACATCGTCCGAGAGCGACGTCGCGACCGTGGCCCCGGCAGCGACGCCGCCGATGGACACGAGCCCGACGACGGTTGCGGCCCGCCACCGGACGTTTCCGTATCGGTGCTGGCGCCACGCCCCGAGTGCGACCACCGGAATCATGGCCGCCAGAGACGTCGCCTGGCCCTCGAGCTGTGAGAGGTCGAGCACGAACACGAGGGTCGGGACGAACAGGAGCCCGCCTCCGACTCCGAACATTCCGGAGAGCCCGCCGGCCGCGAAACCGAGGACCGCTGCCAGCACGAGCTCGGTCATTCGAGAAAGAGCGCGACGGCGACGGCGAGGACGAACACCGCGAAGAGATAGGAGAGAAGTCGCGAGTTGACGCGCTGCTGGAGCCATGTTCCCAGGAGCGCTCCCGCCATCGCCGGAATTCCGACCACTGCTGCGTCGCGCCAGTGCACTTCTCCGATGCTGGCGAAGGCCGTGGCACCGACGACGGCGGTGAAGCCAATCACCGCGAGCGACGTCCCGGTCGCCTCGTGGCTCTCGAAGCCGGCGAGCAGGATCAGGAGCGGCACGACGATGAGGCCTCCACCGACTCCGAAGAGCGCGCTGAAGAAGCCGGCTGCGAGCCCGATCCCTCCAAGCACCCATGGAGTCGGGATCGCCCGCGGCACGCCCGTATTCTAGGCCCGTGGATGTCGGCCCCCTGCTCGCGCCGCTGACTGGGGCGCCGCAGCGCTCGGCGATCCTCCTCGACATCGACGGGACGCTCGCTCCGATCATGGCTCGGCCTGAGCTTTCCGAGGTGCCGCCAGAGGCAAAGGCCGAGTTACGGCGAATCGTGTCCAAGTACCTCCTCGTTGCCTGTGTAAGCGGTCGCTCGAGCGCCGACGCAGCCCGGCTGGTTGGAGTCGAGGGAATCCGCATCGTCGGTAACCACGGGCTCGAGCTCGATCCGCGCTCGGCCAAGCTGGCGGAGGTAGTTCGGCGGTTCGTCTCGGAGCTTACGATCCCTGACGGAATTCGCCTGGAGGACAAGAAGCTCTCCGTCACCCTTCACTACCGCGAGGCGGCGGACCCGGAAGAGGCTGAGCACTGGCTCGCAGACGTCGCAGCGGGAGCGCTCGAGAAAGGGCTCGACCCGCGCTGGGGGCGCATGGTGCTCGAGATTCGCCCGGCGGTCCCGGCGGACAAGGGCACGGCCGTCCGGGCGCTGATCGCGGAGTCAAGGGCAACCCGTGCCCTGTACGCCGGTGACGACGTCACCGACCTCGACGCGTTCGCCGCACTCGAGCGCGGCAAGCTCGAATGCGCAGTCCGAGTTGCCGTGGCTTCGTCAGAGGGGCCTAACGAGCTGGCGGAGCGTGCCGATCTGGTCGTCGAGAGCCCGGAGGCCCTCACCAACCTGCTCAGGCTCCTCTAACACCGCAACAGAAAGCCTTCGCCGAGTGGATCGTCCGCCTCGAGCACGAATTCGTGCGAGCCGGTGCGATGCGCGGAGCCCGCGATCTCGGTTACGACCGCCCGGCGTCCCGCGAAGTTCACGTGCTCGATGATCCTGGCCTCGAACTCGGTGCCGATCACACTGCGATGGAGAAGCGTCCGGTCGGTTCCGAGCAGCGCCAGGCGGGCTGACGTGCCGCTTCCGCACGGGGACCGGTCGACCTCCCCGTCAGCGAACACCGTCACGTTCCGCTGGACGATCCGGCCTTCGTCCTCCCCCTCGTCCTGCCAGAAGATGACGCCGTAGATGTCGCGGATGTCCGGTGCCTCGGGGTGCACGAACTCCCTCTGGGCTTCGAGCTCGCGCTTGACGTCTCGCCCCAGCTCGATGAGAGCAGGCACGTTCGCAGGCTCGACCTGAAGACCCAAAGCGCTCGTATCCACGGATCCGTAGAAGGCCCCGCCGTATGCGACGTCCGCGACCACGCCCGCGGCCTCCAGGCCCGTTGCCTCGACCCAGGCCGGGATGTTCCGGAACGCGGCCCCGGTCGCTCGCCCGTCGGCAACCGTGACCGCCACCGGCAAGCGTCCGGACGGAACGTCGAGCGTTAGACGGGTCTCGGGCTCGATCGACGGCACCATCCCGGTCTCGACGGCGGCCGTGGCGAGCGCGATCGTGCCGTGCCCGCACGCGGTCGAGTAACCGGCGTTGTGGAAGAAGAGCACTCCGAGGTCGGCGCCCTGGTCCTCGGGCTCAGTCACGAAGCAGCCGTACATGTCGGCGTGGCCCCGGGGTTCGTAGACCAGGAGCTTGCGGACCCGCTCGAGGTGCTCCTGCGCCCAGCGGCGCTTCTCGAGGATGGTGTGGCCCGGGATCGGAGGGACGCCGCCGGTCACGATCCGGAACGGCTCGCCGGCAGTGTGGTAGTCGGTCGCCGTCACGACGAGGAGCTGGCCGGCCACGCTACGAGACTAACCAGCTACTCGCTCGACCCATCTGCGGCCGCCTCACGGAGCACCGCCCAGGCGCGCTCGACGTCCTCCGCCGTCGTCCGGAGATTCCCGACCGCCAGCCGGAGCACGATTCGGTCGCGCAGCACTGTAGGCGAGAAAAACACCTCGCCCGTGGCGTTCGCTCGCTCAACAATCGCCTGGTTCTCCTCATCGGAGGCTTCCCGTCGAAAACACACGACCGAGAAGGGAACGGGGGCGACGACTTCCCAGCCGGGCTCCGCCTCCACCCACGAAGCGAAGAGCTGTGCGAGGCGCACGTGCTCCCGGATCCGCTCCTGGAGGCCGGAGCGGCCGTAGCAGCGAATCACAGCCCAGAGCTTCAGCGCGCGAAAGCGGCGGCCCAGGGCCGGCCCGTAGTCCATGAGATTCGTCGCGTCTTCGTCACTTCGCAGGTACTCGGGCACGAGGCTGAACGCGCGGCGAAGCACCTCCGGGCGGCGGCTGAAGAGGCAGGAGCAGTCAACCGGCGTGAAGAGCCACTTGTGCGGGTTGACGACGACCGAGTCAGCACGCTCGCAGCCCTCGAGGGCCCAGCGGAGCTCTTCGCAGATCATCGCCGACCCTGCGTAGGCGGCGTCGACGTGGAGCCAGGCTCCTGCCTGCTCGGCCAGGTCGGCGATCTCGGGCACGGGATCGACGGAAGTCGTGGACGTGGTTCCGACCGTCGCTACGACGGCTCCCACCTGGGCGTCCTCGAGCGCCTCGGCAAGTGCGTCAGGGCGCATCCGGAACTCATCGTCCACGGCCACTTTGCGAGCCTCCAAGCCGAGGATTCGGGCAGCCTTCTCGACCGAGGAGTGCGCCTGGTCGGAGCAGAGCACGACGCCGCCCGGGCGAAGCTCGCGGGCGGCCGCGAGCGCGGCGAGGGTCGAGGTGGACGCCGTGTCCTCGATGTGCCCGTGGAGCCCATCCGGAAGCCCCATGAGCTGTGCAACCCAGTCGAGCACGAGCTCCTCGAGCTCCGTCGCGGCCGGCGAGGTCCGCCACAGCATCGCGTTCACGTTCAGCGTCGCGGCGAGAAGCTCAGCAAGGATTCCAGGCTCGGAGCCGGAGATCGCGAAGTACGCGAAGAAGCGAGGATGGTTCCAGTGGGTGATGCCGGGCAAGAGGACGTCGTCGAGATCCTGAAGGACGGCTGCGAACGGTTCCGGCTTGTCCGGAGGCGCGGCCGGCAGAGCCGCCCGGACAGCGCCGGGCTCCACGCGCGACAGCACCGGTAGCTGCCGAACCCCTTCCAGGTACCGGGCCGCCCACTCGAGTGCGGCAGCCCCGTCGGCGCGAAAGTCGCTCATCTGTTCAGCAGCTTCTTCGCCTCGGCCCACGGCCTGGAATTCACGACGTCGGCGGCAGACACCCAGCCCCGGCGGGCCTGCGCCACCCCGAGCTCGAGTGCCTCGAGGTGGGCGACTTCATGGGCGTCCGTCGAGATCACGAGCTTCACGCCCGCCTCTACCGCTGCCTTCGCGTTCACGTCCTTCAAGTCGAGGCGGTCCGCCTGGGAGTTGATCTCGAGAAAGGTGCCGGTCTCGACGGCCCCGGCGAAGATCGCCTCCAGGTCGAGGTCGTAGGCTTCACGCCTGTTGATCTTTCGCCCCGTCGGATGGCCGATGCAATCAACGTGGGGGTTCTCCATGGCCGCGAGCACGCGCTTCGTTAGCTCGTCCCGACTCGCATCGAAGCCGCCGTGGATCGACGCCATCACCCAGTCCCGGGCCGCGAGCGTCTCATCGTCCATGTCGACCGTCCCATTCCTTCGGATGTCGACCTCGACCCCGGAGAGGATCGTCAGCCCGGAGAGCCGCTTCGCGAGGTCGGCAATCTCCTCCGCCTGACGCTCGAGCCTGCCCTCGCGGAGGCGCTTGGCATGGTCGCAGATCGCGATGTACTTTCGCCCGAGCGCTGCGGCCGTCCCCGCCATGTCCTCGAGTGTGTCACGGCCGTCAGACCAGTCCGTGTGCATGTGCAGGTCGCCCTGGAGGTCGGCGAGCTCGACCAGCTCGGGCAGCGTCCCCTCACGGGCGGCCTCGAGCTCGCCGCGATTCTCCCGAAGCTCGGGCGGGATCCAGGCGTAGCCAAGCCGGGCGTAGAGCTCGTCTTCTCCGGCCGCGTGGAAGACCTCCTCCGTCTCGACGTCCGTGACGCCGTACTCGGAGACCGATAGCCCGCGGCGGACGGCCTCCTCTCGGAGTGCAACGTTGTGGGCCTTCGAGCCGGTGAAGTGCTGGAGCAGGTTGCCGTAGCTCTCGGGTGGGACGACGCGGAGGTCGAACCGGAAGCCGTCGTGCGAGACCACGGTCGCCTTCGTCGGTCCGTGCGCCGCGACCTCGAGCACCCAGGGAAGCTCGACGAAGTAGGCGGTCAGCGCCGCGGGGTCCGTGGCCGTCGCGATCAGGTCGAGATCGCGGACTGTTTCACAGCGCCGTCGAACGCTTCCGGCCTCAGAAACCCGCTGGGAGGCAGGATGAGCTCGGAGCGCCTCCAGCGCCTGGGCAACGGCGGGAAGCGCCCGGCCGAGGAGCGTCTTTCGCTCCAGCTTCGCCTTCGGAGCCGCCAGTGCCTTCAGCACCTTCTCCTCGGTCTTCGGCCCGAGGCCCGAGAGCTCTCGCAGTCGTCCCTGCTCCGCCGCGGCCTTCAGATCCGCCGCGGATTCAACGCCGAGGTCGGTCCAGAGCTTCCTGGCCGTCTTGGGCCCGAGTCCAGGCACGTGCATGACCTCGACGAGGCCGCCGGGGAGCCGGGCGCGGAGCTTCGCAAGAGCCTGGAGGTCCCCGGTCTCGGACAGCTCGACAATCTTCGCCGCGATCGTGCCGCCGACGCCCGGGATCTGGGTCGCCTTCCCCTCCAGAGCCAGGCGCGCCACCGGTGCCGCGGAGTCACGGATCCTGGTCGCTGCCCGGCGGTAGGCGGCAAGCCGAAACGAGTCGGCCCCGTCGAGCTCGAGGAGGTCGGCGAGATACTCGAGGCGGTCCGCGAGCTCGGAGTTCGGGGGCAGGGCCCGGGCCACCCGGCGATGATATGCGGGTGCGGCTCGTCCTCTGCCTGCCTACCTACAACGAGATCCAGAACCTCGAGCCGATGGTGCGTGCGCTCGGCGAGATCTTCGCGCGCGAGGCCCTCGACGGCCGCGTGCTCGTGATCGACGACGCCTCTCCGGACGGCACCGGCGAGCTGGCGGACCGGCTGGCGACAGAGCTTCGGTACGTCGATGTGCTCCACCGGAAGGCGAAGCAAGGTCTCGGTCCCGCCTACATCGCCGGCTTTCGGCGCGCGCTGGCGGACGGCGCAGAGCTCATCATGGAGATGGACTGCGACTTCTCACACGCCCCAGACGACGTGCCGCGACTCGTCCGGGAGGCGAGCCGAGCAGACCTCGTGATCGGTTCACGCTACGTCCGCGGCGGGCGAGTAGAGAACTGGGGAGCCGGCCGCCGTCTGGTGAGCCGTGCCGGTTCGGTCTACGCACGGCTCGTCCTCGGGATCGACGTCCGCGACCTCACAGGTGGGTTCAAGTGCTTCCGCCGGGTCGTCCTCGAGACGATCGACCTGGATTCGGTCTCGTCCCTCGGCTACACCTTCCAGGTCGAGACCACATACCGTGCGCTCCTCGCCGGGTTCCGGGTCGAGGAGGTCCCGATTGCCTTCTCGGACCGGGAAGTGGGCGGGTCGAAGATGACGAAGAGGATCGTCGCGGAGGCCGTCTGGCGCATCCCGGCGCTCCGCTTCGCGGCCATGCGTGGCCGTCTTTGACCCTGGGTATAGTGATTTCATGGCAGCTCTTACTGAAGTCACCGACGCCACCTTCGAGCAGGAGGTAACCCAGTCCGACCGCCCCGTCGTGGTCGACTTCTGGGCCCCCTGGTGCGGCCCTTGCCGCGTGATCGGCCCGATCCTCGAGGACATGGCCGCGCAACACGGTGATCGCGTCACCTTCACGAAGCTGAACGTCGACGACAACCCCCAGGTGGCGGGTCGCTTCAACGTGCTGTCGATTCCCACGGTGATCCTCTTCGAGAACGGCGAGCCGCAAGAGACTGTGATCGGCGCGCGCTCCAAGAGCCATTACGAGGGTGCCTGGGAACGCTGGCTGAATAACGCCGCCTAACCCGCTCAGAAGAGCGGGTGGGTTTATCCGAAGTGGGTCCAGCCGTCGACCTCGAGCGTCCGGCCGTCGCGCCTGATCTCGGCGCCCGTACCCTCCTCGCAACGGCCCACGATCGTGAAGCCTGACGCCTCGGCGTCCTCGGGTGCCAGAGCGGCGAGGAGCTCGTAGTCCTCGCCGAGCGCCCAGAAGGGATCGTCACCGACCTCATCGAGGCGGGGCGCCAGGGGCAGGCGCTCGACCTCGATCACCAGTTTGCAGCCTGACCGCTCGGCGATCCGTGCGGCGTCGCTCGCGATGCCGTCGGAGAGATCCATGAGGGCGTGCGCAACCGGGCCGAGCCGACGGCCGGCGTCCGTTCGAATCGGTGGGCGGTTATGCATCCGGACGAGCTCGTCGAATCCGGGGAGGCCGAGTTCCAGCACCCGGAGCCCCGCTGCTGAGCCGCCGAGAGGCCCGGTGACGACGAGCGCATCGCCAGGGCGAGCCCCGCCTCGGCCGGGCACCCGCTCGCTTCGTCCGAGCGCGGTCACCCCCAGGGTGAGAACAGGCGCAACGCTCGTGTCACCGCCGGCGAGGGAAACGCCCGGTTCGTTCAGGCCTTCGTAGAGCTCGAGCACATCGTCAGCGTCCGTCTCGGCAGGAGCCGCCAGCGTCACGAGCAGGGCTTCGGGCTCGGCGGCCATTGCGGCCAGGTCGCTCAGATTCACGGCCGCCGCCTTGTAGCCGAGGTCTCGCCAGGACGTCCATTCGCGACGGAAATGGACGCCCTCGACGAGAACGTCCTGCGTGGCGACGCGACCCCCGTCGAGCACCGCACCGTCGTCTGCGATCTGCTCTGCCAGTCCTCGCCGCTCGAGCTCCCTTAGGAGCCCGAGCTCACCCAGCTCGCTGAGTCGCAAGGCCGAAGACGTCGACGGGCCCCGAGCCGGAACCGATCTCGGTGAGGCCGGAACGGACGGCCTCGGTGGCGACCCGGGCCGCTGCACGAGCGGCCTCGTCGAGACTCTCACCGCGCGCGAGAAAGGCGGCCAGGCTCGCCGAGTGCGTGCAGCCGGCCCCGTGCGTTGCCTCCTCCGCGTAGCGTTCGACCGGAATCGGCGTGTGGCGCTCGCCGTCGAAGAGCCAGTCCACTGCATCGGCACCGTGCCCGCCTGTGACGACCACCGCGGGCGCGCCGAGCGCGTGGATCCGCTCGGCGAGGTCCGCTCGGTCAGCCTCGTCGGAATAGGGAACCCCGGCAAGCGCACAGGCTTCGTGGAGGTTCGGTGTCACGACCGTGGCGAGTGGAAAGAGCCTGCCCTTCAGGGTCTCGACAGCATCGTCCTGGAGAAGCTTCGGGCCCGCCGCGGCCACCATGACCGGATCGACGACGAGCGGAACGGGGTGCGCCTCGAGATAGGCGGCGACCGTCTCGACGATCCGAAGGGAGAACAACATCCCCGTCTTCGCGGCGTCGACCCCGATGTCCGTGAAGATCGCGTCGAGCTCAGCGCGGATGAACTCCGTCGGAGCCTCGTGGACGGCCGCTACCTCGACGGTGTTCTGGGCAGTCAGGGCCACGATCGCGCTCATGCCATGGCAGCCGAGCCGGGCAAACGCCTTCAGATCGGCCTGGATCCCGGCGCCCCCGCCCGAATCGGAGGCCGCGATCGTAAGACAGCGAGGCACCACGGGGACCCGAGGCTACCATCGCCCCATGGCAACGACCGCCGCTCTCTGGGGCGAGCTCCTCACGGCAGAGGAGGTCGCGTACACGACGGTCGTCCCGCCGCGGGAGCCTCGTCTCACTGCGATCCCGTCCGATCTCCACCCCCGGCTTGTGGAGGCGCTCCGCGCCCGTGGCGTCGACCAGCTCTACGAGCACCAGGTCGAGGCCCTGGAAGCGGCGCGGCGCGGCGCGAACGTCATCGTCTCAACGGGCACCGCGAGCGGGAAGACGCTCGCCTTCAACCTCCCGGTGCTGGACGCGCTCGCAACCGACCCGAAGCAGCGGACGCTTTACCTCTACCCGACGAAGGCGCTCGCGCAGGATCAAGCGCGGAGCCTGGCCGAATTCAAGCTCCCGCGCCTGCGGTCGGCGATCTACGACGGCGACACCCCGTCCGAGCAACGCTGGCAGATCAGGAAGTGGGCCAACCTCATCCTCACAAACCCGGACATGCTGAACGTCGGGCTCCTGCCCCATCACGACCGCTGGGGAGACGTCCTCCAGAACCTGCGCTACGTCGTCGTCGACGAAGCCCACGTCTACCGCGGCGTCTTCGGCTCTCACGTCGCAAACGTCCTCAGGCGGCTGCGCCGGGCCGCGGCCATCTACGGCGCGGAGCCGCAGTTTCTCCTCGCCTCCGCGACGATCGCGAACCCCGGACAACAGGCGCGCGCCCTCCTTGGCGTCGACGCGACCGTGGTGGATGCCGACGCGGCGCCCCAGGCAGAGCGGACCATCCTCCTCTGGAACCCTCCACTCCTCGACGCCGAGCTTGGCGTCCGAGCGAGCGCACTCGGCGACGGCTCCCGGATCCTCGCCGAGCTCGTCTCCCACGGCCTCCGGACGATCTGCTTCACGAAGTCCCGGAAGGCGGCCGAGCTCGTCCACCGGTTCACGTGCGAGCGCGTCCCAGAACTCGCCGGGCGCCTCTCGCCCTACCGCGCCGGTTACACGCCGTCACAGCGGCGGGAGATCGAGCGACGGCTCGTAGAGGGCGAGCTCCTCGGTGTGACAGCGACGGACGCGCTCGAGCTCGGCATCGACGTAGGGACGCTGGATTGCGCCCTGACGATCGGCTTCCCAGGGACGGTCGCGAGCCTCAGGCAGCGCTGGGGAAGGGCCGGGCGACAGACTGCCGGTCTCGCGGTTCTCGTCGCGAGCGAGGACGCGCTCGACCAGTTCTTCATGCGAGAGCCCGAAGCCTTGCTCGAGCGCCGGGTCGAGGCGGCCATCCTCGACGGCACAAATCCGCGAGTCCTGGACGGCCACGTTCGCGCTGCCGCCTTCGAGGCTCCGCTCGACGACGCAGACCGAGAGATCCTCGGCGACGCGGCGCTGGAGCGAGCGGAGGTCCTGGCGAACGCCGGGGACCTTCGCCGGAGCAACGGAAGCTACGTCTGGGCCGGACGGGACTACCCGGCCGCGCGCCTCTCGCTCCGCTCGTCGACCCCGGATGCGGTCGCGATCGTCGACGCGACCACCGGCGCCATCCTCGGCGTCGTCGAACAGGAGCGCGCGCACTCTACGGTGCACGAAGGAGCGATCTATCTCCATCTCGGCGAGTCCTACCGGGTGATCGCGCTCGACCTGGAAAACCGCACCGCGGTCGTCGAGCCCTTCTCCGGGGACTACTACACCCAGGCGAAGAAGGAGACGATGACTGCGATCGAGGCGGTGGAGCTTTCCGGGCGGCGACTCGGCCTGGAGGCGTCCTTCGGGCAAGTCAGCGTCACTGAGCAGGTGGTCGGCTACCAGAAGCGCTCGATCCGGGACGGCGAGCAAATCGACCTCGTTACGCTCGACCTCCCGCCGACCACGTTCGAGACCGAGGCCGTGTGGTACCTGCCGGAGCCGGAGATGCTCGAAGGGCTCGAACGGGAGCCTCGCTTGCTTGGAACCCTGCACGCTGCCGAGCACGCGATGATCGCGGTGCTGCCGCTCTGGGCGATGTGCGACCGCTGGGACATCGGCGGGCTGTCGACGAACATCCACTTTCAGACGGGCCGACCGACGATCTTCGTCTACGACGGGCATCCGGGCGGCATCGGTCTCACGCGGCGTGGGTACGACGCGTTCGAGGGCTGGGCCGGAGACACGGAGAAGCTCGTCGGCGCCTGTCCCTGCGAGCGCGGGTGCCCCTCATGCATCCAGTCGCCGAAGTGCGGCAACCTGAACGAGCCCCTCGACAAGGCCGGGGCTCTCACACTCCTGCGCAGGATGCTCGCCGCCTGAGGGCGCGAGTCGGACCGCGCATTGCCACGAAGTGATAGAAGCGGCCCGTGGACGACCTAAGGGCAGCCTCCGGCGGCACGCTCATCCTCGGCGGCGGCTTCGCTGGGGCGTACGTGGCTCGCCTGGTCGGCCGAGCCGGGGCCACGATCGTGAGCCCCGAGAACTTCATGCTCTACACGCCGATCCTGCCCGAAGCGGCGTCCGGAACCCTCGAGCCGCGGCACGTCGTGGTGCCGCTCCGCGTCATGTGCCCGCACGCCGAGCTCCTGCTCGCCCGTGCCACCACCCTCGACGAGTCGGAGCAGCTCGTGACGGCTGAAAGCGAGCTTGGAACACACCGGATCCGCTTCAAGCAGCTCGTAGTGGCGCTCGGGGCCGTCGCGCGAACGCTGCCGGTACCCGGCCTCGCCGAGCACGGCCTCGGCTTCAAGAGCCTGGCCGACGCGATCTACCTCCGAAACCACGTGCTGCGCCAGCTCGAAGAGGCCGCAGCGGCGAGGGAGCCGGAGGAGCGGGCGGCACATCTCACGTTTGTTTTCGTCGGAGCCGGCTATGCAGGGGTCGAGGCGCTCGCAGAGCTCTCGGATCTCGTCAGCGATGCGCTCCGCTACTACCCGGGTCTTCGCAAGGCGCCGCAACGCTGGGTGCTCGTGGACGCGGCGCCGAAGATCCTGCCCGAGATCCCGCCCCGACTCGGTGAGTACGCGGCCCGCGAGCTCGCCGGCCGGGGCATCGACATCCGGGTCGGTACCACCCTCGCCTCGCTCGACGCGAGCACTGCGACGCTCTCGGACGGGACGAGGCTCCCGACCCGGACGCTCGTGTGGACGGCCGGCGTTCGCGCCCACCCTCAGCTCGCGCAGTTCGGGCTGCCGCTCGACGACCGGGGCCGAGTCCTCGTCGACGAGTCGTTGCGGGTCGAGGGCCGCCAGAACGTGTGGGCGCTCGGAGACGGAGCGCGCGTGCCCAACACGGCAACGCCCGACCATCCCGACCCGCCCACCTGCCAGCACGCGCTTCGCCAGGCGCGGCGACTGGCCAAGAACTTGCGTGGCGACGTTCGTCCCTACCGGTACCGCATGCTGGGCCAGGTGGCAACCCTCGGCCGGTACAAGGGGATTGCTGACGTCATGGGGCTTCGCTTCCGTGGCTTCCTCGGTTGGTTCGTATGCAGGACGTACCACCTGTACCAGCTACCCCTGCTTTCGCGAAAGCTCCGTGTCGTGGTCGACTGGACGGTAGCGCTCTTCTTCCGACGCGACATCGCCGAGCTCTCGATGCTCGGCCGATCTCACGGCCTGGGGGATCTAGACCCGTAGCCTCGAAGGCTCGTTCGTCCTCACGTGATCGTCTTCAGTGCCCTGGTCAGGGACTGGCGCTGCTTGAGGACGGGCTCGAAAAGGTCGCCGAGGCGCTCCACGCGTGCTAGCACAAGAGCCATTGTGAAGTCGAGCGGTTCGAGGTCTTCGGTGACCTCATCCCACCGAAGCGGAGTCGACACCGGCGCGCCAGGCCGTGGCCGGACGGAGTAGGCGCTGGCGATGGTCTTCCCCTCCCCGTTCTGATTTGCGTCGATCAGAACGCCTCGGCGCTTCGCTTTCGTCCACTCCGTCGTGACGAGGCCGGGATGTGCCCTCGCCAGCGCACCCGCGATGACTTCCGCGAAGCGGCGTGTGTCCGCGTACGTGGAGCGTCGATCGAGCGGGACGAGCACGTGGATCCCGTCGGAGCCGCTCGTCTTCGCGTACCCGTCAAGACCGAGCGCCTCGAGGGCCTCCCGGACGAGGAGGGCTACCTGGACGGTCTCTTTGAAGCCGACGTCGTCCGAGGGATCGAGGTCGAAGAGGACGAAGTCGGGCCGGTCGGGCTTATCGACCCGCGAGTACCACGCGTTCATGTCGATGCAGCCCATGTTGACCATCCAGAGAAGCGCCAGCTCGTCGTTCACGAGCGGGTAGTCGATCATCCGCTTCTCGCGCGACCCCCGGGAGCTGGAGAGGTACGACGTCCGCGAAATCCATTCGGGCATGTGCTTGGGCGCGTCCTTCTGGAAGAAGTGGCCGCCCGCGATCCCGTCCGGGTAGCGCTTCATCGTGAACGGCCTGTCCTTCAGATGGGGCACCAGGACGGGCGCGACTTCGCGGTAGTACCAGAGGAGATCGCCCTTCGTGATCCCCTCGTCCGGCCAGAACACCTTGTCGAGGTTCGTCAGCCGAAGCACCTTCCGGCCACGCTTGATCTCCGTCTCGAGCGGAAGCTCGCGTCGCACCTCGGAGGGAGACTTGTCCTCCCGCAGTCCCTGGTAAACCGGAGCCCGCAGCCGTCCGTCATGGGTCCATTCGCTGAAGCGGACCTCGCAGACGAGGTTTGGCGTCACCCAAACGACATCTCCCTTCCGCACCTTGGGCATCCTGGGGACGACCTTGAACGGGCTCGTCTTGCGCTCGAGCGGCCGCAGCTTGCGCAGGAGCTTTTGGATCTCCTGCTCATCGAAGCCCGTGCCGCAGTTTCCGACCCAGACGAGATCGCCTCCGCTGCGAACAGCGAGGACGAGTGCACCGAGACTGGACGCCCGCCGTCCCTGGCCTTTGGTGTAGCCCGCGATCAGAAACTCCTGCCGTTCCTCCGTCTTCACCTTGAGCCATTCTCTCGTCCGCTTGCCCGGAACGTAGACCGAGTTCGTTTTCTTGGCGACCACCCCCTCGAGGTGCTGCTGGCGGGCGGCCTCCATGAGCGCGACGCCGTCGTCGAAGCTCTCGGAGAGCCGCACCGCCTGGCTCCGTCGGTCGAGAAGCGACTCGAGACGCTCTTTACGCAGGGTCAGCGGTTGATCGAGGAGCAACTCCCCCTCGACCCAGAGGGCATCGAAGGCGTAGTACACGAGGTTCGCGCTTCCCTTCTGCATCTCCGAAAAGCTCGAGCGCCCATCTTCGTCGAGCGCACACACCTCGCCGTCGAGAACGGCGTTCGGCGTTCGGACCGCGTTGCCGATCTGCCTCGCGAGGTCTGAGAAGCGGCCCGTCAGGTCATTTCCGTTTCGGCTCGTCAGCTTCACCTCGCCGCCGGTGATCGTGGCGATCGCGCGGTAGCCGTCCCATTTGACCTCGTACATCCAGCCGGGCCCCTGCGGCACCTCGTTTGCGAGCGTCGCGAGCATCGGGGAGATTTCGGGGGGACGCGTCGACGTCTTGGACGCCTTCTCGCCGGGGTCGTCCCGCTTCTTGATCAGAAGCCAGTTCTTGGGATCGCCGGAGAGCTTCGCCGGAACCAGCGTCCAGAGCCCCTGCAGCCGTTTGCCATCGAGGCGGACAGTCAGCCCGCCGTCGCGCTTCTCTTCAACGAGCTCGTACGTTCCCTCGTCCCAGATCTCGACCGTTCCGGCGCCGTAGTTCCCGGCCGGGATCTCGCCCTCGAAGCTCGCATAGTCGAGGGGGTGATCCTCGACGTGGACGGCGAGGTGACGCTCCCCGGGCTCGAGTGGAATTCCCTTCGGAACTGCCCAGCTGGCAAGCGCGCCGTCACGCTCGAGCCGAAAGTCGTAGTGAAGCCGCCGGGCATCGTGCCGTTGCACGACAAAGATGGGTGCTTTGCCGCGTTTCTTCCCTCCGAAGGGCTCGGGCGTCTTCGCTTTCTTCCGCTTGCGCTCGTATTCGGAGAGTCGGGCCACACCCATAGTGTTCCCGTCCTTCAGCGGACGATGTTTTCGGTTCGGCCCGCCGCGGGAAAATCCGCCGCAGGAGAGCTTCTCTCCGCCGACCAGGGGGGTTGGCACTTGGGGCCGGTGCAAGCCGGCCTCAAGGCTTTGACGGTTGATCTCTAGATGGGGACAATCGACCCGCTAGCGGGGATAACTCTGTGGAAGCTGTGGGAAACGCCGCTCGATGGTTGTCCGGTAATCGCCGGTTGACCAGCTAGGTCGTGAAAACGCCGATGTTCCGGAAACGCTCGCGTCTGGCGATCCGGCGCTCGCCCGCGTCGAGGCCGGTGACGTCCGCCAGCGCGAGCTTCAGGCCTTCGCCGAGGAGCGTCGCCGCCGCGTCGTGATCCGTCTGGGCACCGCCCGGAGGCTCAGGGACGATGCCGTCGATAACGCCAAGCTCCAGGCAGTGCGCCGCGTCCGGCTTGAACGCCGCTGCTGCTTTCTTCGCCTCGCCGGCGTCGCGCCACAAGATCGCGGCGCACCCCTCGGGCGAGATCACCGAGTAGATCGCGTTCTCCTGCATGAGCACCCGGTCGGAGACGGCGATCGCGATCGCACCCCCGGACCCGCCCTCCCCGATGATGCAGGTGACCGACGGGACCCCGAGACGAACCATCGCAAGCTGGGAGCGGGCGATCCAGCCACCTTGGCCATGCTGCTCGGCCTGGACGCCCGGATAGGCGCCGGGTGTGTCCACGAGGGTGAACACCGGGAAGCCGTGGCGGTCCGCCAGCTCCATGACCCGCATCGCCTTTCGATAGCCCTCCGGATAGGCCATCCCGAAGTTCCGGTGCGTCCGCTCGCGGATGTCACGACCCTTCTGGTGCCCGACGAGCGCAACCGTCTGCCCGTCGAAGCGGCCGAGCCCGGCGACGATGGCCGGATCGTCTGCCAACGAGCGATCACCGTGCAACTCGACGAAGTCGTCGAATATCCGCTCTACGTAGTCGAGCGTGTAGGGCCTGTTCTGGTGCCGCGCGAGCTCAACCGACCGCCAGACCTCGTCGGCGTCGGGCTCGGCCGCAATCCGCTCGATTTGCCGCTCCAGCTTCGCAAGCTCGCCCGAAACTCCAGCACCGCGGAGGAGAGGGAGCCCACGCAACCGCGTCAGCCGCTCGCGCAGGCGCAGCTGCTCGGTGTCGCCGGCTTTCGGCTCAGCTGCCATGGTCGAAGAGCGCGAGGAGGCGACCTAGGTAGGGGCGGAGGTCGGGACGGGCGACGATTGCATCGACGTGACCAAAGCGAGCGTTCGACTCGGCCAGGCCAAAATCCTCGGGAAGCTTCTCTCGCGTCGTTTGCTGGACGACACGAGGACCGGTGAAAGCGAGCAGCGCCCCGGGCTCTGCGACGATGACATCGCCGAGGCTCGCGAAGCTTGCAAGCACTCCCGCGGTCGTGGGATGTGTCATGACGACGATCAGCGGAGCCGGCGCCTCGCGCATGGTATCGACCGCGCTGACCGTCTTCGGAAGCTGCATGAGGGCGAGGATCCCTTCCTGCATCCGGGCGCCACCCGAGGCGGTGACGCAGACGAGCGGCACGCGCCGCTTCGCGGAGCGCTCTGCCGCGCGAGCAATCTTCTCGCCGACGGCGCTTCCCATCGAACCGCCCATGAATGCGAATTCCATAACGGCAAGCTCGCAAGGGCGACGCTCGATCGATGCCCCGCCGGCGACGATAGCGTCCCCGAGCCCTGTCGCCAGCTCCGCCTCCGCGATCCTCTCGGTGTACGCCTTCAGGTCGAAAAAGCCGAGCGGGTCGGCCGACCGCAGCCCGGCATCATGTTCGACGAACGTGCCCCCGTCGGTCAGCTGCGCGATCCGGTCGCGCGCTCGCACCGAGAAATGGTGGCCGCAGTGCGGGCAGACCCGAAGGTTGGCGTTCAGCTCGTCGTCTCGGTAATGCGAGCCGCACTTCGGGCACGTGTTCGGATGCTTACCGCCTCCGTGGTCGGAGCGGTCGCCGCGATGCTCGATGGAGACGTCGATACCGCTCGACATGACGGCGTATCTTAAGGCTCTTCGTTAGAAGCCGAGTGCGGCGGCAAAGCGGGCGAGTGGCTCCGTGTTTCCCGGGGCCGCAGTTAGTCCCGTCAGTCCCACCCCAGCGAGCGGCTTCGCAGTGGCGACTCGCACCAGGGTCGCAGTCGCTGCCTCCGTGCTCAGCCCGCCGGGCTCCGGCATGAACGGGACAACCTCCTGGTCGGGCTCGAGGACGTCACAGTCGAAGGCGACGTAGACGGCGTCAGCTCCTTCAAGGGCAGGGCCGAGGCCCTCGTAGTCCAGGCGCAGCCCGCTCTCGGCGATGAAGGTCTCCTCCGGCGCGTCGAGGCTCCGAGCACCAACGAGCACGGTGTCCTCGGGCGCGATCGTCCCCGAGTCGAGAAGCATGCGGAGCGGCATGCCCCAGAGGTTTCCGCTCGGGGAGCTCTGCACGGTATTCAGGTCGCCGTGCGCGTCCAGCCAGACGACAGCGAGCCGATTGTGGCGTGCAGCGAGCCCTTCGATCGCGCCGACGTGGGAACAGCAGCAACCACCGAGGACGATCGGCCGCTCGGGAAGCGAGGCTGCCAGCGCCAGATTCTGCTCGGAAAGAGTGTCTTCCTCGACGACGCCGACCTCGGGATACGGCAAGGGCAGATAGGCAGCCTCGACCATGGCCTCGCCGCCCTCTCCCCAAGCGCGCGGCACGCGGACGAGCCCGGCGTCGAACTCCCGACCGCACGAATGGCATTCGTACGAACCCTCGAGCGCGACCGCCGTCAGAGTGCGACAGTGTGGACAACGCGCGCGCAGGCGGCTCACGTGCCCACGGTACCTATACCGAGATGGTCGGTCGGTAATTGGCGTACCCGCGGGGACGGTGATTGCCGATCAACCATCTAGCCGCTTCTCGTACGTGATCGCCCCGAAGGCGACCCGCATCCCGACCGACTCGTAGAGCCGCGTTGCACCGGTGTCGTTCTCTGCGTCAACCGCGAGCGCGACCCGGCGCTCGCCCCGCTCCCAGAACGACGCGAACGCGCGCTGGAGCAGCGCCCTCCCGATCCCCTGACCGCGCGACTCGGGGAGAACGCCGAGCGTTCCGACCCAGCCACCGCCGAACCGCTCCGGAACACAGGAGGCCTCGCCCACCAGCTCGCCACTCCGGTCCGCGACGAAGAGCATGGCCGGATCGCCGCTACTCACCTCTTTCATGCGCAGCCACCAATCCTCGAAGGTGCGTTCGACGTGGCCCCATGCTCCGGAGAACGAGCGCTCGAAGACGGCGTGGAAGGCGCGCTCTTCGCCGGAAGCCAGATTGCGGACCTCGACCCCCGGAATCTCGGGTACGACTGGCGGCTCGGTGAGCTCGACGATCATGCGCATGAATCGGCGGGCCCCGCGGTAGCCCTCCGACTCGAGCAACATCTGGCCGGCCGTGTCACGAAGGCTGACGCCAGTCTGGACCATCCCCTTTGACTCGAGCTCTCCCGCCCGCGCCTCCAGCGCGCGTACGAGAAACAGACCGATCCCCCGTCCGGTCGAGTCTGGGTGGACGAATCCGTCAGTGACCACTCCGCGCGGGTGACGTTCGAGGGCGCCGTAGCCGACGATCCTGCCGCGCTTGCGTACGAGCCAGACGTCCTGATCGGTGTCCATGGTCTCCCACTCGCGCACGATGTCCGCGGGGGTCGTCTCGGCCTCACCCTCCTGGACAAGCTCCATCTCAACGATGAGCGCCGCAACCTCCGCCGCATCCTTGGGGCGGGGGCGCGAGAGCTCGAAGTCATCCGGGAGGCCGGTGCTCACGCCGGCCGGATGCGGTCGAGCAGGTCCGCAAGGGTCGAGAGCGTCTTGAGCTCCCCCGCCCGAGGCAGGTCGCTCGTCTCGCCGAGCCTGTTGATCCAGACCGCCGGAACACCAAGCTGGGCTGCGGGAGCGATGTCGTGGAACGTGCTCGCCGCTACGTGCACGTGTCGCTCCTTGTTGACGTCGTCGCGCTCGAAGAGCGTCTCCCAATGGCCGTGCGCGGGCTTGTAGGAGCCCGCATCCTTCGCCGTGATGCGCACGTCGGCAGGGACTCCGATGGTCTCAAGTGAGGCCTCCAGGAGATCTGGATCGGTGTTGGAGAGGATCGCGATCCGCCACCCTCGCTCTCGGAGCGTCCGAAGCTCACCAGGCACCTCCGCGAAGACCGGCCACCGCGGCAGCGCATCGCCGAGCGCCTGCTCCTCCGCCGGGTCGAGCTCGAGCCCCTCGCTCTCCGCCAGGAGGCGAAGCGACTCGGCGAGCACCTGCCGGTAGGGGAGCGCACCGTCGAGCTGCACCCGGGGCTCGATCTCGTGGTAGCGCTCGAGCAGACGGGCACCGTCCTCCGCCGGCCAGAGGCGCGCGAGCTCAGAGCCGATCCCCGCGTTCCAGTCGACGAGCGTCCCGTAGCAGTCAAAACTCGCCCAACGCGCCTGCGCGGGCATGGTCTACCCGGTGAACTTCTTGATGACGAGGCAGGCGTTGTGCCCGCCGAAGCCGAAGTTGTTCGAGAGGGCGTAGTCGACCTTCGTCTCACGCGATTCGTTCGGGATGTAGTCAAGGTCGCACGCAGGGTCGGGCTCCTCGTAGTTGATCGTTGGAGGGACCACGTCACGGCCTGCGGCAAAGATGCACGCGATCGCCTCGATCGCCCCGGAGGCGCCGAGACAATGCCCGGTGGCGCCTTTGATCGAGGAAATCGGGGTCTTCCGCGCCTTCTCCTCTCCGAGCGCCAGCTTGATGACCCTCGTCTCGCTCGCGTCGCCGAGCGGCGTCGAAGTCCCGTGTGCGTTGACGTAGTCGATCTGTTCGGTGTCAACGCCCCCATCTTCGAGCGCCATCGCCATTGCACGGGCCGGATGACGGCCGGTTGGATCTGGCTCGGTGATGTGCTGGGCGTCGGACGAGACGCCGTAGCCGACAAGCTCGGCGTAGACCTTCGCGTCCCGCTTCTTCGCGTGCTCGAGCTCCTCGAGCACGACCACTCCAGCGGCCTCGCCCATCACGAAGCCGTCCCGCTGTGCGTCGAAGGGCCGACTGGCCTTCTCGGGCTCGGCGTTTCGCCGCGACAGCGCGCGCATGGCGCCGAACCCGCTGATGCCGACCTCGGAGATCCCGGCCTCAGTCCCTCCGGCGAACATCACGTCCGCGCGGCCGAGGCGGATTGCGTCCATCGCCTCGCCGATCGCCATGTTGGAGGCGGCGCAGGCGGTGCACTGCGACGCCAGCGGCCCGCGGGTGCCGAGTTCCATCGAGACCCAGGCAGCACCCATGTTCGGGATGATCGCCGTGATCGAGAGCGGATTGACCCGGTCCGGGCCGCGGGTCACGAGCGTCGAGTGGCACTCCTCGAAGCTGTGCAGGCCGCCGATGCCGGTGGCCACTGAGGCGCCCGTCCGCTCCGTCTCACCCTCCACGTCGACACCCGAGTCCGCCTCGGCCATTCTCGCTGCGGCGAGCACCATCTGCGAGAAGCGATCCATCCGGCGCGCCTTGCGGTGCTCCATCCAGTTGGTCGGGTCGAACCCCTTGAGCTCGCAGGCGAACCTGACGGGATACTCGCTCGCGTCGAAAAGCGTGATCGGGCCGGCGCCGCTCTTTCCGGCGGTCAGATTCTCCCAGAAGCTCTCTGCCGTGTTCCCGAGCGGCGTCACCGCGCCCACTCCGGTCACGACAACACGCCGACGTCCGTTGTCGCCAGCCAAGATCCTCCTCCTACATCCCCAGGCCGCCGTCGACGAGCAAGACCTCACCCGTCACGAACCCGGCCTCGTCCGAACACAGAAAGCGTACCGCACCGGCAACGTCCTCCGGCGTCCCGAGCCGGCCGAGCGGCGTGTTCCCGAGGATCAGATTGCGCACGTCCTCGGGCAGCACCCCGGTCAGCTCCGTGTCGACGTAGCCGGGCGCGATCGCGTTCACGCGGACGCCGCGGTTCCCGAGTTCCTTCGCCAGCGACTTCGTGAGACCGACGATTCCGGCTTTGGACGCTGCGTAGTTCACCTGCCCGGCGTTCCCATGGAGCCCGACGACGCTCGTCAGGTTGACGATCGAGCCCGTGCGCCGGCGAATCATCTTGCGGGCCACTGCGCGACACATGTGGAACGTGCCGCGGAGGTTCGTATCGAGGACAGCGTCCCAATCCTCGTCGCTCATGCGCGCGATCAGCGTGTCGCGGGTGACGCCCGCATTGTTGACGAGAGCATCGATGTCGCCGAGCTCCGACTCGACCCGCTCGACGAGAGCCTTCGCCTGCTCGGAATCCGCAACATCCCCGGCGACGGCGATGCCGACGTCGCCGGCGACCGCTTCGGCGGCCTCCGCGTTCGACCGGTAGTTCACCGCCACGCGCGCGCCGGCCCGGCCAAGCTCGCGGCAGATCGCAGCACCGATCCCGCGGGAACCGCCGGTGACGAGGGCGACCTTGCCTTCAAGGGAGCAAAAGTCAGGCGGCAGAGAGAGTCTCCTCGAGCTTCCGGAGGGATGCGGGATCGCCGACCGAGATCGTCCGGAGCGACCGGTCGCAACGCCTGACGAGGCCACTCAACACCTGACCCGGGCCGATCTCGACGAACATGTCGACGCCCTCCTGCACGAGCGTCGCTACAGCCTGCGTGAACCGGACTGGAGCGGTCAACTGCTGGACGAGGAGCTCGCCGAGCCGGTCGGCCGATTCGATCTTCGCGGACACGGTCGACATGAAAGGCGGAGAGGGCTCCTTCCACGAGAGAGCCTCGACCGCAGGCCGCAGCCGTTCGGCCGCGCTTGCGACGAGCGGGCTGTGGAAGGCGCCGCCAACACGAAGCTTCACGGTCTTGCGCGCTCCACGTGCCGCCGCCTCCTCGAGCAGCCGGTCGACGGCGCCGCGTTCGCCTGAGACGACGAGCTGACCAGGGCAGTTGTAGTTCGCGGGCCACACGTTCTCGATCGACCCACAGAGCTCCTCGACAACCGCGTCCTCTAGGCCGATGATCGCGGCCATCGCACCAGGGTGCTCAGCCGCGGCCGCTGCGGTCGCCTCGCCACGCTCCCGGACCAGCGCCACAGCCTCGCGGTCGGGAAGAGCTCCGGCTGCTCCGAGGGCCGAGTACTCGCCGACGGAGTGGCCGACCACGACGTCGGCGGAGATCCCTCGCGTCTCGACGGCGCGGAGGCAGGCCAGCGACGTGGTCACGAGCGCCGGCTGCTGGATCTCGGTGCGGGTCAGCTCCTCGATCGGGCCTTCGAAGCAGATGCGCGCGATGTCGAACCCGACCGCCTCCGCAGCGTCCTCGTAGACCGCCTGAGCCTCGGGGAAGGCGCCGGCAATCTCTCGGCCCATCCCCACGTCCTGGGAGCCCTGGCCCGGAAAGCAGAACGCAACCTTCACGAGCCGTTCCCGTTCGACCAGGTCAAGTACGCCGAGCCCCACGTCAGGCCGGCGCCCACGCCGCTCAGGAGAACTCGCGTTCCCGGCTTGATGCGGCCGTCCTCGACCGCCTCGACGAGGCCGAGGGGGATCGAGGCGGACGACGTGTTCCCGTACCGATCGATGTTCACGAGCACTTTCTCGGGCGGCAGGCCCAGATGCTTGGCGGCATGGTCGATGATCCGCTTGTTGGCCTGGTGTGGTACGTACAGGTCGACGTCGTCGATGGTGGCGCCACAGGCCTCGAGCAGGCCCTCGGCCGAGGTGACCATGACACGCGTCGCGAAGCGGTAGACCTCGCGGCCGTTCATCTTGATGTACTGGAGCTCCTGGTCGATGGTCTGCGGGGTGATCGGCGTCCGAGAGCCGCTCGCAGGAACGCAGAGGTCCAAGCCACCCGAGCCGTCGGCTCCCAACTCGAAGCCCAGGAAGCCGCCGTCCGTCACTCGCTCGACGACCGCCGCCCCCGCGCCGTCTCCGAAAATGATGCAGGTCGAGCGGTCGTTCCAGTTCGTGATCTTCGACAGCGTCTCGGAGCCGATCACGAGCGCGCGCTGGGCGAGCCCGCCCGCGAGTGCCGCGTAGGCCTGAGCAAGCGCGTACATGAACCCGGTGCAGCCTGCGAGAAGGTCGTACGCTGCGGCCCTGGTGGAGCCGAGCTGGTCGGCGACGATGCACGCGGTGGCAGGAAAGATCATGTCGGGCGTCGCAGTCGCGACGACGATGTAGTCGATGTCCTCGGCGCGCACTCCCGCCTGGGCGAGAGCGTCCTGACAGGCGGGCAGCGCGAGGTCACTCGCGGCCTGACTGTCCTCCGCGATCCGTCGCTCCCGGATCCCGGTCCGCTCGACGATCCACTCGTCGGACGTGTCGACCATCTGCTCGAGGTCGGCGTTCGTCAGGATCCGCTCCGGAACGTAGGCCCCGACGCCGGTGATCCCGATCTGAGTCCCGTCGACGTTCGCGATCACAGGATGCCGTCGGTCACAGCGAAGGTGAGCGTTCCGCGCACCGCGAGCTCGCCCCCGACCGTCGCCTTCGCCCTGCCCCGTCCGATCGGGCCGCGCACGCGCTCGAGGTCGCACACCAGCTCGAGTACGTCACCTGGCTCGACAATGCGTTTGAAACGGACGTCGTCGATGCCCGCGAACAGCGCCAGCTTCCCGCGGTTTTGCTCTTCAGAGAGAACCGCGACGGCGCCCGTTTGCGCGAGTGCTTCGACCATGAGGACGCCCGGCATGATCGGCCGGCCGGGAAAATGTCCCGCCAGATACCACTCATCATCCCGGACGCGCTTGCGCGCGACGGCGCGAGCGCCCGGTTCCATTTCGATCACCTCGTCGAGCAGCAGGAACGGTTCCCGGTGGGGGAGGATCTCCTCGATCTCCCGCCTGCCGAGCGGCAGCTTCACGCGTGCGAGTGCTCCTCGAGCCGGACGCGAAGGCGCGCCCGCCCGCGGTGCACATAACTCTTAGCCGTGCCGACGGGCATCCTCGCCCGACGCGCGACCTCCTCGTAGGAGAGATCGAGCGCGTCGCGGAGAACGACGACCGCGCGCTGGTCAGCCGAGAGCTTGGAGAGGCCGTCGACGAGGTCGCGCCGCAGGTCGCCGATCATCGCCATCCGCGTCGGATCCGATTCGTCTCCGGCCGGCTCGTCCTCGAGCGCGAGCGGGTCGGTGGAGCGGGCGCGCTTCCGCGCGTGGACGTCGCGACACGTGTTGACGACCAGGCGATGAAGCCAAGTGACGAACTGTGCGTCGCCGCGGAATTGACGAATCCGCGTGCAGAGCTTGACGAGCGATTCCTGCGCCGCGTCGCGCGCGTCCTCGAAGTCGCCGAGCAGCTGAGACGCGAGCCTGTTTACCCGCGGGCCGTGGCGCTCGATGAGCGTGTGGAGCGCCCCCGCATCGCCTGCACGCGCTTTCGCGGCCAGCGCAAGGTCGGAGAGCTTGCGGTAAGCCAGAAGCCGAGCATTCTCCATCGTGTTCTCGGTCAGACGGGCTGGAAGGCCAGGTGGTTGCACGGCGCCGTTAGTGTAGACCGACCGACCCATGCTGGACTCGCTCGCCCCCGAAACCGTTGAGCCCCTGTTCCGGGGAGGCTTCGGGCTTCCGTACCGCTACCAGGCATCGTGCGAGTCGACGCAGCGTCTCCTCGACCACGATGCGCCCGAGGGCGCCGTCGCGGCCTGCGATGAGCAGACGGCGGGGCGGGGACGGCTCGGACGGACCTGGGAGGCTCCGGTCGGCAAGGCACTGCTCGTCTCAATCCTGCTCCGCCCCCCGCCGGACCGCCGTGTCGCGGAGCTCTCCCTGGTCGGCGGAGTCGCCGCTGCGCTCACGGTCGAGGGCGCGCTAGGTCTCTCCGCGCAGATCAAGTGGCCGAACGACGTCATGGTGAACCGCCGCAAGGTCGCAGGGGTCCTGGCCGAGGCGTCCGAGGGCACGGTCGTGCTCGGGATCGGGCTGAACGTGAACCAGACCCGCGACGAGCTGCCCCAGGACGGGAGAGTCCCCGTCGGCTCACTCCTCACCACCGACGCGCTGGTACGCGAGCGCGCGCCCTTGCTTGCTGTCCTCGTCAGCGAAATCGAGCGGGCATACACACTCTGGCAGGCGGGCGGCCTTGGGGAGCTCTACGAAGAGCTCGGATCTCGTGATTTCCTACGCGGGCGCAAGATCACCGTCGAGGGCAGCTCCGGCCTGGCGATCGCGATCGACCGAAGCGGCCGACTCGAGGTCGAACTGGACGGCGAGCGGCGCCTCATCGAGAGCGGTGACGTCGCCTACGAACGCTAGCCGCTAGCTGCGGACACGGACCCAGACGGCGCGGCTTGCGTTCGCGGCACCGTCCCACGCGACGATCCGGACGGGGCCCCGCGGGGCCCGGCGCCAGACGACGCTCCGCCCGGCGCCTGGATGAACCGTGAATACGCGCCCACCGAGCCACAGCCAAACGGCGGCCGGCTCGCTCAGGACGAACCGCACGCGGGTTCCGCGCCGGACCCGGACCGCTCGCGTGCCGGAGATGCGCGGGCTCGTCGAATCGATCGCGAGGCTCGCCGCAAGCGTCCGGATGCCGAGATCGGTAGTCGCAGTCACCACGGCCCGGTAGGAAGCATCGGCCACCACTCGGCCATGCCGACGGCCGTTCCACTCGAGGGATTGTGATCCGGCTGCGAGCGTCTTCGAGAGAAGCGTGGTAACGAAGCGCGAGCCTCTGTAGATCCGCACCTGAACGGCGGCCGGACGCGCCAGCGTGAACGCGATCGCAGCGGTATCGCGGCGCAGGTCGCCGTTGGGCGAGAAAAGTGTGGGTCGGGCGGTCAGAAAGCCAAGCGTCCGGTCAATGACCACCCGAAGCGTGCGAGTCGCCTGCTCGGCGCCGGCGGCCGCCTCGAGCTCGACCGTGTACCGACCGTCCGCAAGCGCGCCCCCGCCGAGTCGCCCGCCGTTCCAGGCGACCGAGGACGGCCCCGCCGGGAAGGCGCGCGCCGGGGAGATGGTCGCAACGCGCTTCCCGGCTGGGTCACGGACGTAGACGGTGACGGAGGCGGGCACGGTGAGGCGGAAGCGGATCGCGGCCTGGTCAGACGCACGATCCCCGTTTGGCGAGAGGACGGCAGGATCCGCTCGGACCGACGCGAGCGCAAGCGGAGGTGCGAGGTCTGCCCCTAGACGGCCCGAGGCAGGACGCGCCAGGCCTGCTGCGATCGTCCACGTGTACGACCCGGGCGTCGTGACGATTGCGTCCCAGGTCCAATCGACCGTTGAGCCCGTCCCGGAGCCGCTGGCCGCGATGGAGCCGTCCGAACCCGTGACGGTGACGGTCCAACGCTCCTCCGTCGAGACTCGGGCAGTGAAACGGACCTGGTGTCCAACCGAGCCCGCGACCCTGGGGTCGTAGATCTTCGGCAACCCGATGGCCGCAGTTAGTGCGGTGAGCTCCGGCAGCGTGTCGTAGAGGACCTGGCCCGGGCAGCTCGTCGGGCCGGTGTCACGGTGACCCGAGACGGCGCGGAGCGAAACCGGTGTCCCGGCGGGATAGCGAGAATTCCCGCCGGACGGCCAAACAACGCTCGAGGCGGGGTCGACATGCGCGACGTCGAGACGCCAGGCGAGCAGCGCGACGAGTGCGTCCTTCGCAGGTTGCTCGAGTCCGGCTGCCGAGTAGGTGCCGAGGACGGCCACCCCGACGCTTCCCGTGTTGAAGCCCTGAGCGTGCGCCCCGACCACGTTGCGGGTGATGCCGCCCGCGCGACCTTCGAACACCTGGCCGAACCGGTCGACAAGAAAGTTGTAGCCGATGTCGTTCCAGCCGTTTCCTTGCACGTGATAGCGCTGGATTCCGCGGACGATTGCTGCCGACTGCGCCGGCGTCGAGGGCTGGGCGCCGGCGGTGTGATGAACGACGGCGAAGCCGATCCGGTCCGCGTACCAGGGCGCTGAGCGCACAATCGTCTCGTCGGCGCCCCAACCCGCGCGCAGGACGATCGGGGGCCGGGTGGCGCGGGCAACCGTGCGGGGCGCCGAGGAGACCGTCGTCCGCACCAGGTAGGACCGGAGCCGATCAACCTCTCCGACGAGCCGGTACTGGATCCGGTTCGCACTTCCGGTCCAGAACGGGTTCCCGAGCTTCCAGCCGCGGGATCGCTCCGCTTCCGGGCTCCCGATGTCCGGCAGATCCTCCGCCTCAGGGCGGGCAAACCGCCATGGTGACCAGCCTCGGGCGTCCTCGGTTCGAAAGTAGACCTTGCCGGAGCCACGCCAGTGGAGCCCGACGAGATTGAAAGGGACATGGGTGACTCTCGTCGGGAGCACACGGATGGCGCTGGACGTGGAGCGGGAAGCAAGGACGGGCTCCTCGTACGCGGACATAGTCACCCCGGCCTCCGCGAGACCTGGCAATGCGAGCGCAAGAGCGCTCAGGAGAACTGGGACGCGTGGCAGTGCCATGAGCGGGGCAAGCTTCACGACAGCAGAGATCGGCGCGTCCCGCAAGGACTTGAGGGACCGGGTGGTAGAATGCTTGCACCTTGAAGAGCCGATTCCTGTGGGCTCTTCCGCTTCTTGCGGCCCTTGTCTTTGCCGCTGTAGCGTCGGCTGGTGGTGCGCCTGCCGAGCGCCCGCGGGTTCTAGCGGTCGAGTTCGCAAACGACGTCAACCCGGTCACGCAGGACTACCTGGAGAGCGCGATCGACAGGGCAAACGACGAGGACTACGACGCGGTGGTCATCCTCACGGACACCCCCGGCGGGCTCGACTCCTCCATGCGGGCCATCATCAAGAAGGAGCTCGCCTCGAAGGTCCCGGTCGTTCTCTACGTCTATCCGCCCGGCTCACGCGCCGCGTCGGCCGGGGTCTTTCTCGCGATGGCAGCCGACGTCGCCGCCATGGCGCCCTCAACCAACATCGGCTCGTCGACTCCGATCTCCACGAGCGGCGAGGACATCTCGAAGGATCTCCGCAGGAAGGTGGTAAACGACGCGGCCGCGTTCATCCGGGAGCTCGCCGAGTCCCACGGCCGAAACGGGGACTGGGCAGAGAGCGCAGTCCGGGAAGCGTCGAACCTCGGAGCTCAGCGCGCGCTGGACGAGAACGTCATCGACGTCCTCGCACCGGATCTCCCGACGCTGCTCGAGCGGATCGACGGGATGAAGACCAAGCCAAAAGGCATCGAGCTCCACACCGCCGGCGCCACCATCGACACGGTCGAAATGTCGCTCTGGAAGCGGATCCTCGACACCCTCATCGACCCGAACCTGATCGTGCTCCTCATGTCGATCGGCCTTTTGGGGATCACGGTCGAGGTTCTGAACCCGGGGCTGATCTTCCCCGGCACGATCGGCGCGATCTCGCTCATTCTCGGCCTCTACGGGCTGCAGGTGCTCCCGGTCAGCGCCGCCGGCGTCCTTTTGCTCCTTCTTGCAGTCGGATTCTTCGGGGCCGAAGCGTTCGTAACGGCGCACGGCGCCCTTGCGCTTGCCGGCGCCGCGAGCTTCGTCTTCGGCTCGCTGCTCCTCTTCGATCCTGCGGGCGACGCCTACCAGGTCTCTTTCCCGGTCGCGCTAGCGGTTGGGGGAACACTCGCTGTCCTGACGGCGTTCGCTGTCGCGAAGGTCGTGAAGGTCAGCCGAACGAGAGCCCAGACGGGGCAGGAGGAGCTCGTGGGCGAGGTCGGGGTCGTTCGCGATTCCCTCGTCCCGAACGGGCACGTTTTCGTCCACGGGGAGCTCTGGCGGGCGGTGACCGTCGGACCACCGTTGCGCGCCGGAACGCCCGTGGTGGTCAACGGGATCGGCGACAACCTCGTTCTCGACGTCTCCCGCTCGCCTGACCCGGGCTCGTCGGACGATGACCTGACGCCGAACACGTAGGATCTCGCCATGTCCGTCGCCCTGATCGCGGTCGCAGCCGTCGTCGTGGTGATCCTCTTCCTCCTGTCAGCCTCGGTCCGGGTTGCGCGCGAGTACGAGCGGGGGGTCATCTTTCGCCTGGGCAGGCTGAACAGCCCGCCCAAGGGGCCTGGGCTCTTCCTGCTCATCCCGATCATCGACAAGATGGTGCGGGTCGACCTCCGGACGGTGACGCTGAACGTCCCGCCGCAGGAGGTGATCACGAAGGACAACGTCCCCGTCCGCGTGAACGCGGTTGCCTACTTCCGGATTCTCGAGCCGGAAAAGGCGATCGTGCAGGTCGAGAACTTCATGGTCGCGACGTCGCAGATCGCCCAGACGACGCTCCGAAGCGTCCTCGGCCAGCACTCGCTCGACGAGCTCCTCTCGGAGCGCGACAAGATCAATGCGATCCTGCAGGAGATCATCGACGGGGCGACCGCGCCGTGGGGGATCAAGATCTCGATCGTGGAGGTCAAGGACGTCGAGATCCCGCAGGGCATGCAGCGAGCGATGGCACGCCAGGCCGAAGCCGAACGCGAGCGCCGCGCGAAGGTGATCGCCGCCGAGGGTGAGGCGCAGGCCTCCGAGCGGCTGAGGGACGCGGCCAACGTCCTGAGCGAGAACCCGATTTCGATCCAGCTCCGCTATCTGCAGACGATGCTCGAGATCAGCTCCGAGCGCTCGTCGATGATCATCCTCCCGCTCCCGCTCGACCTCGTGCGCCCCTTGATCGAGATGGGCGACCGGGCGCGCAACTCGGCGAAGGACGGCGGCTGAACGATCCCGAGGGGCGAGAGCTCCGGCGCGACCCGCTCTCCGGCCGGTGGGTGGTCATCGCGCCGCTTCGCTCACGCCGGCCCGGCGCCCCCCGCACGTCTCCCGGTGCCACGGCTGGCGTGGACATTGCGAACTGCCCTTTCTGCGAAGGGCACGAGGAGCGCACACCCCCGGAGACCTTCGCGCTCGGGCCACCTGATCGGGCCCCTGACACGCCCGGCTGGCTCGTCCGGGTCGTTCCGAACAAGTTTCCCGCGTTCGCCCCGGACCTCACCGGGCCCCCACGGCACGTCGGGCTTCTCGAGTCCCGCCCAGCACGCGGAAACCAGGAAGTCGTCGTCTCGTCGCCCCGGCACGTCAGCTCGCTCGCAGAGCTCGAGCCCAAGGAGATCGTGCGGGTGGCGGAGGCCTGGCAGACGCGTGCGGCCGAGGCCACCAGGCGGGGGTTCCCGTACGTTCAAGCGATCGTCAACGAAGGGCACGAGGCCGGAGCGAGTCTCTCGCACAGCCACTCACAACTCCTCTGGCTCGAGGCAGAGCCGCCGGCTGTGAGACAGGAGCATGCCCTCGACCAGGACGCCGGCGGTTGCCTCGTGTGCCGCCTACTCGAGGAGGAGCGTGGTCACCGCGAACGCGTGGTCGCAATGGAGGCCGGTGTGGTGGCTCTCGCGACCTACGCGGCGCGCGAGCCCTACGAGCTCCTGGTCGTGCCCGAGTCGTGCGAAGAGAACCCCTTCGAGAGCATCTTCCTCGCGCCCGCTCTGATCCTTGCCGCGAGCCAGCTGGCTCGCATCCACAAGCTCGAGGGCGCTGTGCCGATGAACCTCTGGCTTCACGCCGGCGCTCACTGGCACATCGAGCTCGTCCCCAGAATCACCGTGCCCGCCGGACTCGAGCTCGGTGCCGGGCTGTACGTCAATCCGCTCGCACCCGAGACTGCCGCAGAACGGCTGCGCGCGGCAGGCTAGAAGCTGGCTAGACGGCCCTCGGCTCGTGGTTCGGGCGCCGCTCCTTGTACTGCCGGGTTGCCTCGATCGCCGTGGAAAGGTTGAGCCCCTTGTCCTTCGCCTGCTTGATGAGCATGACCGTTTCGAGGGCATCCATGTCGTAGATCCGCTGCTTGCGGCCCTTCGTCGGAATCTGCGCCTTGTTCGTCCAGTAGTCGAGCTGCATCTTCGAAATCCCGGCCACGTGGCAGACCTGCCCGAGGTAGAGCTCGATCTTGTTCAGATGGTCGGCCAGGTTGACGGGCTCGAGCAGGTCGACCTGCTGCGGAACGGCCATTGCGATCCCTTTCTCATGCCGGCGAAGCTTCGGATGACATTAGCACCCTCGCGGCAGAAAAACTGCCGAATCCGCAGTTAATCCGACGGCGAACTTACTCCGGCGCAGGTGGGGCTCCGTTCGAGGCGGCAGGGTCCTGCGCCGTCGCCTCGAGGTCCTCGGCAACCGGCTCCATGGGATCGCTGCCGCCGGGAGCATCGCCGTTCTCATCCTCGACGACGACGGTGCCCTGGTCGGCGACGGGCGCGAGAGTCGAGACCTGCTCGTCGCCCCGGAGGCGCATGACGATGACGCCTTGGGTCGCCCGCCCGAGCCGCTTGACCTCCTCGACTGCCATCCGGATCATCGTGCCGCCCGTCGACATCAGCATCACCGCATACCCGTCACGGACGACGAGAGCACCCGCGAGCTTCCCGCGGGCCTCGGTCAGTTGCACGGTCTTCACGCCGAGGCCGCCACGGCCCTTGACGGGGTACTCGTCGATCCTCGTTCGCTTGCCGTAGCCATTCTCTGTCACGACGAGGAGGTCGGCGTCATTGTGTGCGAGGCTCGCCGCGATTACCTCGTCTCCGGCGCGGAGCTTCATCCCACGCACGCCACCCGTCGCTCGGCCCATGGCCCGGGCTTCCGACTCGTGGTAACGGATCGCCTGGCCCTTGCGCGAAACCATGAGGATGTCGTCGTCGCCGGACGAGTGGAGGACTGCGACCAGCTCGTCATCCTCTCGCAGTCGGATCGCGATGATCCCGTCTGCCTTCAGAGGCGTGTTGTACTCGGCGAAGCGGGTCTTCTTGATGATCCCGTTCTTGGTCGCGAGCACGAGGTACTCGGCTTCCTCGAACTTACGCGTCGCGATCAGCGTTCGGACGCTCTCGCCCTGTGCGAGCGGGAGCAGGTTGACGAGCGCTCTGCCCTTCGACTGCCGGCTACCGAGCGGAAGCTCGTGCACCTTCAACCGATAGATCTTGCCGACCGAAGTGAAGAAGAGAAGGTAGTCGTGGGTTGAGGCGACGACCAGGTGCTGGATGTAATCCTCGTCCTTCAGGTCCATGCCCATGACGCCGATTCCGCCCCGGCGCTGCTCGCGGTACGTGGTCACCGGCAGGCGCTTGATGTAGCCCGAGCGAGTAATCGCGATGACCATGTCCTCTTCCGCAATCAGATCCTCGACGTCGAGTTCCTCCTCGGCCGCGACGATCTCGGTTCTCCGCTCGTCGACCTTCGCGTAGATCTCCTTGATCTCGAGCAGCTCTTCCCGGATGACGCCGTCGATCCGCGTCTCGTCGCCGAGGATCGCCCTGAGCTCCGCGATCCGCTCCTGCAAGTCGGCATATTCGCCCTCGATCTCCTTCCGGGCGAGACCGGTCAGCCTCGCCAGCCGGAGGTCGAGGATCGCCTGGGCCTGGATCTCGGTGAGCTCGAAGCGCTCCATGAGGCCGGAGCGAGCCGTATCCGTGTCGGACGCGCCGCGGATGAGCGCGATCACCTCGTCGAGGTTGTCGAGCGCCGTCAGGTACCCCTGGAGAATGTGCGCCCGCTCCTCCGCCTTTCGGAGCTCGAACTGCGAACGGCGCGTGACGACCTCGCGCTGGAAGGTGAGGTAATACCGGATCAGCTCCAGGAGGCTGAGCGTCTTCGGCACACCGTCGACGAGGGCGACCGCGTTGTATCCGAAGGACGTCTGCAGCGGCGTGTGCTTGAAGATCTTGTTGAGGGCGACTTGAGGGACTGCGTCCCGCTTGAGCTCCACGTAGATCCGCAGGCCGGTCTTGTCGCTGTGATCC
>Ga0307287_10000046_pt1 | contig 41280 bp, 40 predicted proteins | sample ER_DNA_141_FD_194485 | JGI IMG/M metagenome (GOLD analysis project Ga0307287, IMG submission 194485) | Bulk soil microbial communities from the East River watershed near Crested Butte, Colorado, United States - ER_DNA_141 | ecosystem: Environmental > Terrestrial > Soil > Floodplain | place...
GCCCGAGGAGCATGGCGGCGAGTGACGCGGCGGCTCTCCCGATCTGACCCAGCCTCCCGTCCCGTGCCACGACCTCACCCTCCGACAGCTGCCGTCTGTCCCGCACCGGCCGCGCGTGGCCGGGCCAAAGGAGGGAACGGCCACGCGCACGCGCCGCAGCCCTCCATGGTGCGAACCCTTGCGCGGCCTCGCATCTACGCGGCCTCGAACCATCGCAGGCGAGCCACTCCGAATCAACGACCCTCGCACTGCATCACGGTGTGATCTGCTGTCGGGAGAGGCGAGTGTCCGACCCTACGCGCTCGCGCTAGGTTACATAATGTCCATTATCGGCGTTGGCCGATGAGCGACCTCTCACGCGGCTGGGCCGCGCCCGAACCGCGCCGAAAGCCCCCAACGGGTCACCATCCAGAGCGCTTCCGCCACGATCGACCTCGAGATCTTCGATTCGCCGTGCTCGCGTTCCCGGAACGTGATGGGCACCTCGGCAACATCGAAACCCGCGCGGTCGGCGCGCATCACCAGCTCGATCTGGAACACGTAGCCGGAGCTCGCGAAGGGTGTCCGGAGCAGCTCTTCCAGGAGCCCCCGGCGGTAGACCCGGTAGCCGCTGGTCGCATCGTGGATCGGGAGCCCCAGCATGAACGCCGCGTAGGCGTTCGCTCCCCTCGACAGGCCCACGCGGGCCCGGCTCCAGTTGGTCACGGACCCACCGGCGACGTACCGGCTCCCGACGGTGAGATCGTGCTGCTGCGCACCTTGGAGCAGCCGCGACAGCTCCGCCGGGTCGTGGGACAGATCCGAATCCATCTCGACCGTCAGGTCGTACCCCTCACGGAGCGCCGTCGTGAAGCCCTCGAGGTACGCACTCGCCAGCCCTGATCTCGGGGGGCGTTCCAGCAATCGGACGCGGTCGTCCCGAGCCGCGATCGGCCGGACGAGCTCGCCGGTCCCATCGGGAGAGGAATCGTCGATCACGATCACGTCGGGGTGCTCCGGCCGTTCGAGCACATCCGCGATCACCCGCTCGATCGTGGCCCGCTCGTTGAAGGTCGGCAACACGACCAGGGTCCGCGGTGATGCCGGGAGCGGCGCCGGATGCGCGTGGGGATGCGAGCGGCGGCGCGGGACGAGGAAGCAGACCACGACCACGAGCAGCGCAACGATCGGGAGCCAGTCCCCCCACCGCACGTATCCCGTCGTTCCGGTCGACGTTTGGATCGGTTCTCGGAGGATGCCGGGCTCGAACAGTCCCGTACGGGCGATCACCCGCCCATGGGTGTCGACGAACGCCGAGACCCCTGACACGGCCGCGTCGACGATCCACCGGCCGGTCTCGACGGCACGCATCCGACTCATCTGGAGGTGCTGATCCGACGCGGCCGTGAAGCCATAGGAGGCGTTATTGACGGGGACGACGAGGAACGTGGCGCCGTCCCGGACGAACGCGCGCGGCAACGACGGGAACGAGTTCTCGAAGCAGATGGGCGTGCCGAACGCTGGGAGGCCCGGCGCATCGACCGTGTGAACGGCGGTCCCTGGCGCCCGGTCCACCGGGATCTGCCGGGTCGCACTGATCCAGTCGATCTTCGAACGCCAGGGGACGTACTCGCCGAACGGGACGAGGTGGACCTTGTCGTAACGGTCGACGCGCGAGCCATCGTTGGCGAAGACGAGCTCCGAGGTTCGTTGGCGTCCGTCGGGATCGTTCATCACCGCGCCGACCGCGGTCGGAGCCCCGACCTGCGCGACGGCCTCCTGAACGGCGGCCATCGTGGTGGGATCGCTCGAGGCGGCGGGGTCGAGGGCTCCCTCCCCCCACAGGACGAGGTCGGGCCGGGGCGACGAGCCGTCGAGGCTCCGATGGAGTGCGATGTTCTTCCGGGCGACCAGGAGATCCTCCTGAGCGGCCGAGGTGTTCGGCGGCGGGCGGACGTCGACCTGGATGACGGCGACGTCCAGCGATCCGCCGGTCGGTTCGGAGAAGGGCAGCGCGATCGGTGCGAGGACGAGGGCGACCGCCAGAACGACGAGCCCTGCCGGCCGAACCCAAGGGCTGGCCTTGCCCCTGATCGCCGCGAACAGCAGGGCGTTCGCCATCACGACGACGAACGTGATCCCCCAGACACCCGCGAGCGTCGCGAGCGGAAGGACCGCACGGTCGTCGACCTGCGAGATCCCGACGCTCCCCCAGGTGAACCCACCCAGCGGGAACATGCCGCGGATCCAGTCGACCGCCGTCCACAAGGCTGCGAACCCGATCGCCGACCGGATGGGCCGCTCGTCTCTGAGCATCGACGGGCCGATGGCGCCCACCACGGCGATCGAAGCCGCCGACAGCGCCGTGAGGGCGAACCACGCGAGCGCGCCGAAGAGGAAGATCCAGTACAGGGTTGCCCCGAAGAACGCCAACCCGAAGACCAGCCCGAGGAGGGCTCCTCGTCCGGGACGGGCTCCGCGCAGCGACCAGAGCAGCGGGATCAGCGCCACGAACGCGAGCGGCCATACTTCCGCAGGAGGGAAGGCGAGCGAAAGCAGCAGTCCGCCCGCGACGTTGAGGGCGAGTGCGGCCGGGAGCGGGACGGGCGACGGGCCGCTCAGGCGCAATCGCGACAGAGCATCTTGCGCTTGTCCGCGAGCTGGCTCCGATGTTTCACCAGGTAGCAGTTCTTGCACATGAACTCCGTCGCCTGCATCGGGATCACCCGGGCGTCGAGGGGTTCGAGGCGTTCGTCACGCGTCGAGGTCGCGGCCGTGGCCTCATCCTCTTCCTCGGCCGCCTCCTCCTGCCCATCCTGGGACTCCTGCTTGGCCAGGAGATCCTGGATGGACTCCACGTTCTCCAAGCCGGGCTCCGGGGGCACGGTGGCCTCCGCCAGCTCCTCAGGTGTGGGTTCGAGACCCTCGAGGACCTCCTCGTCCTCGAGGGTGGCCTCAACCTCCTCGTCCACGTGTTCGTCTACGTCGTCGATGTTCTCGGGCATCTGGATCTTCTTTCGTTGGTGCTGTGGGAGGCACCCACCCCCCGCCAAGCGCGCGCATCCTACACCTCGCTCGCGCGGATGCAACCACGGAAGGGCGCGCACGCCGTCAACGCGCCCGAGCGCCCCCGGCATTCCCGTCGGGGGCCGCCGAGGCACGAAAAGATGAGAACCCAAGAGACCTTTGGGGCCGCGACGCCGGGGCGCCGCGTTCTCTACTCAGCCTCTTGGGTTCTCGCGCGCCTCCGCCGGGGCGGTGACGCAGCGCGAACGGTATCGGGCACGCCGCGAGGCGGTCAACCCCCGGGGCTGAGAAAGAGTGACAGAACGCTCTGCGTGCCCACCTGTGCCCTCAACGCGCGTAGACCTCGCGTCCGAGCGAGACGGTAAGCGCCGGTCGCAGTCCCTCGATCTCGGACCGCTCGAACGGATCGACGTCGTACCCGGCGAAGTCCGCGTGATACCCGGGTTCGAGCAGACCCTTCTTCTCTTCCTGGTGAGCGAGGCGAGCGCTTCCGACCGTGTGCACCCGGATGGCCGCGGCGCGCTCGAGGCGTTGGCGTGGGTCGTGATGGTTCTCCATCGCGGTGACGGCGCGCCAGGGATCGAGGGGTGTGACCGGCGCATCCGAGCCGGCTCCGAGGACGACGCCCCGCTCCAGCATCGTGCGATACGGGTTCATCGCCTCCGCACGATCGACCCCCACGCGGATCTCGTACAGCCCTCCGGCAGCGCCCCATGCTCGATCGAACGCCGGTTGCACGGAGACGGCGAGTCCAAGCATCGCGGCTCGCTCGACCTGATGCGCCGTCGGCATCTCGAAGTGCTCCACCCGGTGACGGCGCGCGCGGAAGTGACGGCGCTCGCGCGAGTCCAGGGAACCGTAGATCCGCTCCCACGACGAAAGTACCTGTTCGATCGCGCGATCACCGATCGCGTGGATCCCGGCTTGGAGACCCGCCATGTGCGCGTCGTGGAAGAACCCCGCGAGCTCGTCGTCGTCGTAGTTGGTAACGCCGGCCGTGTCGAGGTCTTCGTACGGAGCGAACAGCGCGGCGGTCCGTGCCCCGATCGATCCGTCCGCAGGGAGGTCGCCGCCGATCGCGTCGTGACCGAGCTCGATCGCACGGGGGACGTCCATCGTTGCGACGATCGCGATCGCGTGGACGGGCAGCTTCTCCCGGTGGCGACGGAAGACCTCGACGTCACGTTCCCCGTCCTCATGGGGCATCGACATCTCGTGGAGGCTCGTGATGCCCGCCGATGCGGCCAGCCCCGCCGCGGCCAGCTGCAGCTCCTCGATGCGATGCTCCGACCGCGACCCGGCGAGCCAGCGACCGAGCCGCGCGTTGGCGGAACGGGTCACGCGGCCCGTGGGATCGCCCTGACCGTCGCGCTCGAAGCCTTCGGCGTCGTGCACCTGAGCGAAGGTGAGTGCGGCCGAGTTCGCGAGCGCAACATGCCCGTCGATCCGGCGGATCACGAGCGGTTTCCCGGTGACGGCGTCGAGCTCCTCAAGCGAGGGAAGGTCCGGTCGATCCCATCGGGTCTCGTCGAACCCCTGCAGGAGGATCACCGGCTCGTCGTCGCCGGCCGCCCGTCCGGCGGCGAGCGCGAGGAGCTCGCTCTTCGAGCGCGCCGCCACCACGTCTTCGTTGGAGAGGGAGAGTCCGGTCGCGGTGAGATGGACGTGGGTATCGATGAACCCCGGGAGGATCGTGATCCCCGGCAATCCGACCGTCCGATCGGCCGCCGGCGGGTCGCCACTACCCACGCGCTGCACGTGCCGCCCATCGATCAACAGCCACTCCCCCGTCGGGGGGTGACCGAAGGTGTAGACACGAGACACGCGGTAGAGGGTCTTCACGGCTCCGGGATGATGCCATGAGCGGATGTCACGCCGCTCCTTCCCAGGGAGCCGATCTTGACGAGCGCCTCGCCCACATCGGTGAACAGCCGCGTCTTGCCGTCGTGTGCCTCGAGTCCGAGCTCGCCGAGTGCTCGCCGCCAAGCGTCGAACGCCCGGATGACCGGGCGGCGGCCGGCTGCCACCATCACGACGTCGTCGACCCACCGGATCGGGCGGCAGCCGGCCGCCGCAGCCGCACGGTCGGCGTACGCGAGAACACCGTTCCCGAGGATCGCGGACGGATCGGGCCCGACCGGGATGCCACGAACGCCGGCGTCCGCCACCCCTCGGAGGAAGGTTCTCAGCTGGTCGGAGCATGCGACGGCCTCGAGCGCCCGCTCCCCCATCGAGGGGTAGCAGTCGCGAACGTCGCTGACGATCACGACCGAGCCCGACGCCCGCATGATCGAACGACGGACGGCGCGCCGCCAGGCGGATCGCGCACCGGGCCAGGGTCGGAGCCCTCCATCGGAGCTGGGGCGAGCGGCGAAGGCGAGCGGACCGACGGACCGTTCGATGCGGGGAACGAGCGGGAGGACGAGTTCGCGGTAGGTGCGCTGATCACGCGGGTCGAGTCGCACCAGCCATCGATCGCCGCCTCCGGATCTGCTGTACCGCTCCCACCGGATCGGGCCAGCCGGTCGCTGGTGCATGGCGGTCCCCCCTCCTTCGCGCGACCGGAGGAGGTCGGTGCTCGCCCCATCCCACCACACCGAGGTCGCGCCGACGATCCCCGGACCGGGGGAGGTTCTGCTCCCCCGACCCCGTCCCCTACGATGTGCAGGTGCTCGACGAACGCGATCTGGAGATCGTGGCCGCGCTCCAAGAGGACGCGCGGGCGACCTATGCGGACGTGGCCCAGCGGGTGGGCCTGTCTGCGTCGGCGGTCCACGACCGCGTGCGCAAACTGGAGCAGGCAGGGGTGATCCGCGGCTATCGAGCGATCATCGACCCGGAGACGGTCGGGCTCTTCATCACCGCGCTCATCGCGGCCACCCCACTCGACCCGAAGCAACCGGACGACCTGCCGGAACGGCTCGCGGACTTCCCACAGGTGGAGGATTGCTACAGCGTTGCCGGCGAAGCCAACTACATCTTGAAGGTGCGCACCCGCACCACCGGCGAGCTGGAGGATCTGATCCGGCTCCTTCGCGAGAAGGTCGGCGTCGCAACCCGAACCACGATCGCCTTGTCGATCCCCTTCGAGGATCGCCCCATCAGAACCTGAGTCGTCCTCGTCGTTCCCACCCCTCGGGCCGATAATGAACCGGTCATGCGTGTCCCTGCGCACCTGACGGCGCTCATCGGCACCCTCGTCTTCGTGGCGGCGTGCACGGCTCCCTCGGCGACACTCGTTTCCGGATTGCCCAACGGCGCCATGCTCACCCTTCCCCGCGGCTGGCAGATGGTCGATATCGCCACGGATCCACTCGCCGTGAACAATCCCCTCAACGTCGGTCCCGAGGTCCTCGACGCGAAGGTCTTCTCCCCCGACCCGAACGAGCTTGCCGCGAGCTCGATCGTCCTCGACGGTTCGGCGCCGTACGGGTTCCTGCACGTCCGGGAGTTCACGCAGGAGCAGATCGCCGAGACCTCGATCCGGGATCTGCGGAACGGGGTGTTCCCCTTCGACAAGACGAGGGCGAAGGACCCCGCCGTCTTGAAGGTCATCGACCAGACGGCGATCTCCGACCAGCGGGGGGTCGGGGAGCACCTCACCTTCAGCGTCCGACTCCCCGCCACGGCCACCGCCGCCGGCGTCTCGACGTCCGTGACGATCGACCAGACCGTCATCATGTCGCCGGCGACGAACCACGTGTCTGTCCTCTTCGTCGCGTGTACGTCAGACTGTTTCGAGGTCTTCCAGTCGCAGATCGAGGGGATCGTGAACTCATGGCGAACGACGACGTGATCGCGAACCGGCCCCCGATGGAGCGGCCCAGCCGCCCGAAGGAGAGCGAGCGCACCACCCGGAAACCGCTTCCCTGGTGGGACCGGGTGAAGCTCCTCTTGTTGTTCGCCACCGTCTGGGTCGTCCTCGTGCTCGGGGCGTACTTCCGGCTCATCGGGGCGATGTCGCGGTACGACGCCCTCTACTACGCCGTCCGGATGTATCCGGCGCTCCTCGTGCTCTTCGGGCTCGAGCTGATCCGGCAGATCCATTACCTGATCGCCGAGCACTGGAAGCGGTACTACGCGTTCTGGAACCGGATCTGGGGCCGGGGTGACCGCGCCCGGGAACGGATCGACCCCTGGACACGGTTCCGGATCGGCCGCGTGCTGTGGGTGCTGTTCTTCCTGTTCGTGATCGGGAGCTACATCTCCCACACGTACGTCTTCGGTTCCGAACAGCGATCCGTGAGCGTCATCGAAGGCGTGCTGCGAGCGCCGGCGCTCATCATGCACGCCCTCCCGGGGATCCTGCAGGTCGTCTTCATCATCTCGATCGGCGTGCTGCAGTTCGTCGCGATCTTCTGGTTCATGTCGAAGGGTGGCGTCCAGACCTACATGCCCGACGACATCGAGACGCGGTTCACGGACGTGAAGGGTCAAGACGCGGTCCTGAACCGCGTCCAGGAGAACATGGTGTTCCTCGAGAACCCGGAGTCCATCGAGAGCCGCGGCGGCTACGTCCCCGGAGGGATCCTCCTGTGGGGACCGCCGGGGACGGGCAAGACCCTCATGGCGCAGGCCGTGGCGGGCGAGTCCGCGAAACCCTTCGTCTTCGTCGAACCGGGGGCGTTCATGGCCATGTTCTTCGGGGTCGGGATCTTGAAGGTCAAAGGTCTCTACCGGAAGCTCCGGAGGCTGGCCACCCGGTACGGCGGCGTGATCGTGTTCTTCGATGAGGCAGATTCCCTGGGCAACCGGGGCGGCGTGGCGCAGGGCGGGTGGAACATGGATCCCACCCCGGGCTCGGCCTGGTCGACCGCGCCCTCGTGCAACGGGCTCGGCTATGTGTCGGAGCCGGGGAGGCGGAACGTCCTGTTCGGCGCGGTCCCGGAGGCGAGCGGTCCGCGCACGGAACGCATGGTCATGCCCGGGTACGGCGGCGGGGGCATGGGCACGCTGCAAGCCCTACTGTCCGAGATGGACGGCCTGAAGAAGCCCCGTGGGTTCGTGAACCGGGTGATCAGACGCGCGCTCGGCATGAAGCCGAAGCCGCCGCCCAAGTACCGCATCCTGCACATCTTCGCGACCAACCAGCCGGGCGTCCTGGACGAGGCCATGCTGCGACCGGGTCGGATCGACCGGATCTACAAGGTCGGATACCCCCACCTCGACGGCCGCACGGCGACGTTCGTCTACTACCTGGCCAAGGTGAAGCACGAGCTCACCGATGAACAGATCATCAAGCTCGCGACGATCACCCCGTACGCGTCGGGTGCCCTGATCAAGGACACCGTCAACGAGGCGCTCGTGATCGCGATCCGCGACGGCCGCGAGACGATCACGTGGCGCGACATCGTGATGGCGAAGCAGCTGAAGGAGCACGGGCTCCCGGACGACCACGAATACATCAAGCGGGAGCGGCATGCGGTGGCGGTCCACGAAGCCTGTCATGCCGTCGTCGCCTATCGCCTGCGCAAGCACGCGGTGATCGACGTCGCCACGATCGAGCGGCGGGGGGACGTCGGAGGGTTCGTGTCGTCGATCCCGCCGGAGGATCAGTTCGTTGAATGGCGATCCGAGCGGGACATCGACATCATGACCTTCCTCGCGTCGCTCGCGGGCGAGCGCCTCTTCTTCGACGGCGACCATTCGACCGGCGTCGGCGGCGACATGCGGGGGGCGACGACGATCGCGACCCAGATGCTCGCCTACTACGCGATGGGAGACACGATCGCCGCCCGGTCCGTGACGCTCGGCGCCATGCGGGGCGGGCAGCCGATGGAAACGGGGTCGGATCGCGCGCTCTTCGACACCGAGTTCGGCAAGCAGGTGGACGCGAAGCTGGCACAGCTCTACGACGAGACCTACCGGCTGCTCGGGGACAACAGGGCCGAGGTCCTCGCGGTGGCGCACGCGTTGGAAACGCACAAGACGATCACCGGGGACGACGTCGCAGCCATCGTCGACGGAGTCACCGGATCGCTCGTCGACGGGCGCTCCTACCTGGACCCGGTCTTCCGTCACGAGCTGGAGCGCTATCACGATGCGGCCGCGAAGGCACACCGGGAGCACTCGGGGGTCGACACCTCGATGCCGATGCCGATGCCTCCGCCCCCCCGCGCCGCGCTCCCACCCGAGCCGAACGGGCACGGATCCGAGCCGGTTCCCGCGGGTACTTCTGATCGACAGCCGATCGCGCCGCGACCGGACGGGGACACACCGGCGACGCCGCGCTGAGGCTGGGTATCCTCGCGGCATGCGTCTCTACGACTCGCTGACGCGCGAGCTGCACGAGGTCGTCCCGGTCGACGGACAGACCGTGAAGATCTATTCGTGCGGTCCCACCGTCTACCGGTACATCCACATCGGGAACATGCGGTCGTTCATGCTCGGCGACCTCATCCGCCGCGCCCTCCGCTACGAGGGCAAGCGGGTCGAGTGGATCATGAACATCACCGACGTCGGACACATGACCGACGAGGTCTCCGACGCCGGACGCGACAAGATGGAGCTCGCGGAGGCGGACGAGGGTCTCACCGCACCGCAGATCGCGACGAAGTACACCGAGGCGTTCCTGGAGGACGCTGATCTGGTGGGGATCGAGCGTGCGGACCTGTACCCGCGGGCGACGGACCACATCCAAGAGATGATCGATCTGATCGGCATCCTGATCGACAAGGGCCATGCCTATGAGGTCGCCGGGTCCGTGTACTACGACGTCACGACGTTCCCGGGGTACGGGAAGCTCTCGGGCAACACCTTGGATCAACTGCGCGCAGGACACCGTCAGGAGCTCGCCGTCGATCCCGCGAAGCGCCACCCGGAGGATTTCGCCCTCTGGAAGAAGTCCGGACCCAACCGGGCCCTCAGCTGGCCGAGCCCCTGGGGTGACGGCTTCCCCGGCTGGCACATCGAGTGCTCGGCGATGTCGATGAAGCACCTCGGCGAGCGGTTCGATATCCACACCGGAGGCAACGACAACAAGTTCCCACATCACGAGGATGAAATCGCCCAATCCGAAGGAGCGGTCGGCCATCAGGTCGTGTCGATCTGGGTCCATGGTGGGTTCCTGCAGATGAGCGGTCAGAAGATGGCGAAGTCCGCGAAGAACATCTATCGCGTCACGGACCTCGCCGAGCATGGCATCGATCCGCTCGCCTACCGCCTGCTCTGCTTCGGCACGCAGTACCGCAGCGAGATGGACTTCAGCTGGGAGGCGCTCGAGGGCCAGAACCGGCGGCTCGATCAGCTCCGCCGACGGATGGCCGAGTGGGCGCCCGGAGCGGAGGAACTCGGCGCCGAGGCGACCGCCCTGGACGCACGATTCCGCGACGCGCTCGCCGACGATCTGTCGATGCCGAGCGCCGTGGTTATCGTGAACGAGCTGGTGACGTCCACCAGCGTCCCCGAAGACGAGAAGTATCGGCTCCTCGCCGGTTGGGACGCCGTGCTCGGGCTGGATCTCGAGCGCGAGGCCGTCGCCGGGTGGGAACCGACCGACGAGATGCGCGCCTACATGGCCGAGCGAGACGCGGCGCGTGAGGCGAAGGACTATGCCAAGAGCGACGAGATCCGCGACCGGCTGAGCGCGATGGGCCTCGAGGTGATGGACACCCCGGAGGGCACCCGCGTGCGACCACGCGACTGATCCGCGGATCGAGCGCGACCGGGGGGCCGGCTACTCCACGACGCGGAGCTCGCGCGAGGACCGGTTCAGCCGTTCGACACCATCGTCGGTCACGGCGACGATGTCCTCGATCCGGACGCCGAACCGGCCGTCGAGGTAGATGCCCGGTTCCACGCTGAAGGTCATGCCGGGCTCCAGCACGGTTGGATCTCCCTCGACGGCATAGGGGGGCTCGTGGACCTCCCTGCCGATGCCGTGACCGGTCCGGTGGATGAACCGATCACCGAACCCACCTGCGGCGATCACCGCCCGCGCGGCCCGGTCCACCTCCTGGATGGCGACGCCGGGTCGCACGACCTCCACCCCGGCCGCCTGCGCTTCATGGACCAGGGCGAACACGTCCTCCAGTCCGTCCGGAACCTCCCTGACCACGACCGTGCGTGAGGTGTCGCTGAAGTACCCGTCGACGGAGCCGCCGAAGTCGAGGACGACCGGATCGCCGGGTGCGATCCGGCGACCTTCCGGTTCGTGATGCGGAGAGGCTCCGTTCGGCCCGCTCGCGACGATCGCGAAGTCCGCCGAGTCGTGGCCGTGCTCCACGAGCAGCCGAGCGAGCTCGTCCGCGACGTCCCGCTCCGTCCGGCCGGAGAGCCCGCTGCGGCAGATCGCCTCGAACGCCGCGTCGGCGGCCGCGCCCGCACGGCGAAGGGCGTCCAGCTCGTCTGGATCCTTGCGCGCCCGCAGCGGTGCCAGGACCGGCGACGCGGACGTCCAGGACAACGCGGGCGCGGCCGCCTGGAGCCCCAAGACATGGACCGCCCAGATCCGGTCGGAGACCCCGATCCGGCCGCTCCCCGGCAGCAGGCGGGCGATGGCGTCGTACGGGTCCGCGCCGTCGCGCCAGGTCGCGAGCTCGACCTGGCCGCCGGCCGCCGACACGGCCGCGAGCGCCCGTTCAAGCTCGGGGACGACGAGCGTGGGATCCCGATCGGGTCGCAGGACCAGCACGGTCGGCCGTTCGAAGGGCGGCGGGTCGTACCCGCTCAGGTAGGCGAGATCCGGCGATGGCCCGACGATCACGGCACCCAGCCCGTCCTCCGCCGCGCCGGCGGCCGCGCGGGACATCCGTTCGGCGGAGCGCTCGCGAGCGTCCATCAGAGTTTCAAGAGGATCTGCCGAGGGACGACCTGGAACGTCACCGGCGTCGTTCCGAGCGCCGAGCCGTCGGCGACGACGGGCAGCGGCCGCGGACCATCGATCCGGAGGGCGACGCTCGCTCGCAGCTCCTTGATCCCGGGGTCAGGCACGTGGTCGCCATGTCGGAAGATCCTCGGGAGGAGCCGGTAAGCATCCGACTTCGGGCCCGTGAACAGGAGCGCGTCGAGCACGCCGTCCCCCGGGAAGGACCGCGGCGACAGGCGCAGGCCACCGTCCGCGAACTGACCGTTCCCGACGACCACGCTCCAGGCTCGATGTTGCTGCGGCCGTCCGTCGACGACGACATCGAGCACGGCTCTGCGAGTGCCCGCGTACGCCGCCCAGAACCCAACGAAGCGCCTGCCATTGCCCATCCAGCGCGGGAAGCCGGCGGCCTTCGCCGTGGCCGATGCGTGCAGCCCGACCTCCGCGACGTTGTGCGCGTAGCGGACCTCGGTCGCGCCGTTCCGTCCGCGCGCCGTGATCTTCATGACGTCGAGCTCGTACGTGTTCTCGCCCATCAGGTGGGACGACGCTCCGTCGACATCGCCGGGCAGCCCGAAACTCCGCACCAGATCGCAGCCGGATCCGGCGGCCATCACGGCCAGCACCGGGGAGTCCACGATCGTCCTGCCGTCACGGAACATCCCGTTCACGACGTCCTGCACGGTGCCATCGTCACCTACCGCGGCGAGGTACCGGTAACCCTCGTCGAGCGCCGCGGTCGCGAGACGCGAGACATCCCCGGGTGCCTCCGCGATCTGGATCCGGTGCTCGAGACCACGGTGCGCGAGGGCGCGCTCCACCGCACCGACCTCGGCCGCCACCCGGCCCTCCCCCGCCGTCGGATCGACGATGACGGCGAGCGCACCGAACGGGCTGGTGACGGTGCTCATGGTTGGCATCGTAGCTACACCCCGGTGTAGGCGACGACGCCGCGCAAGACGTGCTCGTGGGCGCGCCGCACGAGCACGGCGGTCTCCGGCTGGGCGACCTCCTCGATCTGCCGGAGCAGATCGAGGAGCTGTTTGCAGTTGCGGACGAAATCGCCCGGAGCCATCTCGGTCTCCTCGAGCAACTCGTCGAGCGGAACCCCCTCGGCCCACCGGTACACGGGCGTCGTGAACCCCGGCTCCAGCTCGCGGCAGAGCTGCACCTGGTGCCCGTCCTCGGTCCTGCGGATCTGCCGCCAGAGCCGCTGGAGCCGTTCGTAGCGGTGGGCGGACTCCGCCGTGGGCAGCTTCCCGGGCAAGGGGTTGCGCTCGCGAGCCTCGTAGACGACGGTGGAGACGACGGCGGCCACCTCGCTCGGCTCGAGGCCCTCCAGCAGCCCGGTCGCGAGCGCCTCACCCACCAGCAGGTCGCCCTCGCCGTAGATCCTCGTCAAGGTGCGCCCCTTCGGGGTCAGGGACCACTCGCGAACGTAGCCGAGATCGGTCAGCACGGCCAGGACCCGGTCGAAGCGCCGAGCCAGCGTTTCCGTGCGGACACGGATCCTGCGTTCCACGCCCGCCATCTGCTGCTCGAGCTTGGTGCAACGTTCGGCCCATCGCTCGTGCTTCGCGCGCTCGGGACACCCGTGACACGGGTGCGCGCGGGCGGCGGATTCCAGGCGAACGGCCTCCCGCTCCACCTTCGGGTCGGCCGCGTGCCCTCGCCTCGTCTTCGGGGGCTTGACGTGGAGCGCGACCAGGGTCGAGGCGACGTCGCGCCGGAACCGGGCGCTGCGGGATGACCCGGTCCTCGGCAGCACGATCCTCGTGAGCACCGGCGGTGGCTCCCGGAAGTCCTTCGCCGAGACGCGGAACGCCGACCGATCCTCCGAGAGGACCGTCGGCTTCCCGTCCCGGGTCGCGACGACGACCGCCAGGCCGCGCCGGCGTGAATCCGGCACGTGGATCACCTCACCGGGCTTCAGGGACGCGATCGCCGCACGAACCTCGTCTGCACGCGCCGCCTCGCGACCTCGCCGATCCTCATCGCGCAGGCGCCGCGCCCGCTGGACCAGATCCCAGTACTCGTCGAAATCCCCGAGGTCACACCGGAGGTTCCGTCGGTAGCCCTCGAGCACGGTCCGATCCTGCTGGCGGGCGCGCTCGAGCGCCACGACCCCTCGGTCGGCCAGGAACTGTGCGAAGGACGCGTTCAAGAGCTCGTGGGCTTGGTCGAGCGTGTAGTTCCGAACGAGGTTGACCGCCATGTTGTAGGACGGACGGAACGACGACGTGAGGTCGTACGTCCGGGTGGCGGCGAGCCCCGCCACACGTTCGAACGGCACCTGGCGCTGGTAGACGACGACGGCGTGTCCGAGTTGGTCGATCCCGCGCCGCCCGGCCCGGCCCGTGAGCTGGGTGTACTCCCCCGGGGTCAAGAGCTCGTGTCGTTCCCCCTGGAACTTCCAGAGGTCCTCGATGACGACGGTCTTGGCCGGCATGTTGATCCCGAGCGAGAGCGTCTCCGTGGCGAACACGACCTTGACGAGGCCGGCCTCGAACAGCTCCTCGACGGTCTCCTTGAAGACCGGGATCATCCCAGCGTGATGCGCGGCGACGCCCGCTTGCAAGCCGTCGAGGAACTCGTAGAACCCCAGCGCCACGAGGTCCGCCTCATCGATCCACGACGCTCGCGTCTCGGCGCTCTCGCGGATCCGTTCGGCCTCCTCGTTCGTCGTCAGCCGGACCCCGGCTTGCCGCAACCACCGGACGCTCTTGTCGCACCCCGCGCGGCTGAACACGAAGTAGATCGCCGGCAACATGCCCTCTCGCTCGAGGACCTCGACGACCTCCTCGCGACGAGGTGCGTAGACACCATGGTGACCCTCCCGCGAGCGGTCCCTCGACGGCGCTCGGCCACGGTGGGTTCCCGGTCGAACGCGCATCTCTTGCTGGTCGATCGAAACGACGTACGGGTTGGGCAGGAGCACGCCGTCCTGTTCGACGTGCATCGGATGGAGTCGCCGACCGATCAGGTAGTGATGCTCGAGCGGTACGGGCCGTTTCTCCTCGATCACGACGCTCGTCTCACCGCGAAGCGTCCGGATCCATTCACCGAACTCCTCAGCGTTGGAGATGGTCGCGGACAGACAGACGACGCCGACCGATCGCGGGAGATGGATCAGCACCTCCTCCCAGACGGCGCCCCGGTACGGATCCTGCAGGTAGTGGACCTCGTCCATCACGACCCACTGGAGCCCGTCCAGCGTGTCGCTTCGCTCGTACAGCATGTTCCTGAGCACCTCGGTGGTCATCACCACGATCGGTGCCTCTCCGTTGATCGTGTTGTCCCCGGTCAGCAATCCGACCTGCTGGGGTCCGTACGACGCGACGAGATCGCCGAACTTCTGGTTGGACAGGGCTTTCAGCGGCGTCGTGTAGAAACACTTGCGCCCGGCGGCGACCGCTTGCTCGACCGCGAACTCCGCAACCACGGTCTTGCCAGACCCCGTGGGCACCGCGACGAGGACCGATCGCCCTTCGTGCAACGCCTCGATCGCTCGCAGCTGGAACCCATCGAGGGGGAACGGGTAGCGCGCAGAGAAGGTCTCCGGGGAGATCACGCTTTCCAGTGTAGGGGCGGGTCGGCGAGCTACGGTTCGACGCCGCTCCGCTCGAGTTGCGTGGCGAGCAGCCTCGAGAAGCCGGTCGGATCCTCCAGGTTCGATAGATGCCCGGCGCCAGGAAGCACGGCGAGCTGGGCGCCGGGGATCTGGTCCGCCATCGGCGCGCTCACGTCCGGCGGGATCAGGAGGTCGCCGTCGGACGTGATGACCAAGGTCGGAACGTCAATCGTCGCGAGGTCGGGCGTCGAGTCCGGGCGTTCGGCCATCCCGAGCGCGGCAGCGGCGATCGCCTCCGCCGGCTGGTCGCGGATCCACCCCTTCACGACGTCCCACAGCCCTTCGGGTGGATCCTCGGAAAGGAGCGGAGGGGGGCTCTCCACGAGGACGTTACCTTCGGCCATGAGCCGCCCTGCCAGCGTGCGACGAGCCTCGGCGCCTTCAGGTGTGTCCGCGCCGGCCCGGGTGTTGGCGAGGATCAGTCCGGCGAACCGCTCGGGAGCCCGGCGCCAGAGGTCGAACGCCACGTACCCGCCCATGGAGAGACCGCAGACGACGACGCGATCCAAGCCGGCGGCGTCCAGCGCCTCCAGGCATCGATGGGCGCCCTGCTCCATCGTGAGCACGCCACGGTCGGCCGCCGGGCTCCCACCGAACCCCGGCAGATCGGGCGCGACCACGTTCCGCCGGTCCATCTGGGCGCTCCACATCCGAGCGTCGAGCGGGAAGGCATGGATGAGCAGGAGTCCGTCCGTCATCGCACCGCCTTCGCGTTCGGGCCGACGATCACCGGGAGCGCCCCCGGCAGCACCTGGAAGACGGCCGGGGCGGGGCCGACCCGCTCACCGTCGGCGTACACCATGACGCGGCGATCGGCCTCAACCCGCACGCGGGTCGCTCGGGCCATCCGGACCGCGGGATGCGAGACGTGGGTGCCGCGGAACACCTTGGGGAACGCGCGGATGAACGCTCCCTTGCTCATCTCACGGAGCAGGCAGACGTCGAGCCATCCATCGACGATCGATGCGTCGGGCGTCACCTTCATCCCGCCCCCGTAGCTGATCGAGTTGCCAACGATGACCAGCATGTGCGGACCTTCGACCAGCTCGTCGTCGAGCTCGATCCGGAAGCCCGCCGGCGAGAAGCGAGACAACGTCTTCACCAGCGCGGCGACGTACGTCCCGGTCGCGCCGAGGTTGATCCGCATCGCGTTCGCGGCCTCGTTCACCTCGGAGTCGAAGCCGCATCCGGCGATCGCCACGTAGTGCCGGCGGGTGGCGCCGGCGTCGACCCGCGCGACGTCGATCTGCACGATGTTCGCGTCGGCGATGGCGCGGATCGCCGTGTCCAGCTTCCGCACGCCGATCGACGACGCGAAATCATCGGCGGTCCCCGACGGAAGGACGGCAAGGGCAGCGCCGGTGCCCAGGAGCCCGTTCGCTGCGAGACCGACCGAGCCATCTCCGCCGAGCACCGCGACGACCTTCGCCCCTTCGTCGGCCGCCTGGCGTGCGCGGTGCTCGAGGTCCTCACCGGACGTGCTGACACGGATCTCGTGGCCGACGCCTGCCTGGTGGAGCTGCTCCCCGATCGTCCCGATCCGTCGGCCGGCCTTCCCGCGGCCGGCCGACGGATTGGCGATCACGACGACGGGCGCGGCAACGCTCATCCTCAGCCGCCGAGACCCGTTCCGACGCTCGGCGAGCCTCCGGCCACGAGCTCGGACAGCCTGAGCGTGCTCGCGTACTTGTTCCAGCCGGTTTGGAGCAACGTGGTGCCCGAGTCCAAGACGGCTTTCGCGTGGGCGGCCAGCTCGGCCTTGAGCGGCTTCGGCGAGCTCAGGGCGAGGGCCGCGAGCTCCGCTGCCTGCTGATACAAGCGCAGCCCCTCGACGATCTCGGCCTTCGACGAGGTCAGGGCGGCCGCCGAGGCGACGTCGAAGCCCTGCTCGGTGATCGTTCCCGCGAGGTCGAACGTGTCGATGGCCTTCGCTGCGGTCCCGAGCCCCTTCGCCGAGCCGGTGAGCGCTCCCGCCTGGGTCGTCGTCACCTTCCCGGAGGCGAGGGCCGCCACGGCCGCCGTCACGTCCGATGCGACGGTGGGCGGGATGTCACCCTTGAGCTGGCCGACCGCGGTGATCTGCGGTTCCAGGATCGCCTTCCATTTCGAGAGGGCCTGCTGGCGGCTGGCGAGGTCGCTCGCTGCCTGGTTGCTCGCCCGCTCGCGCCGGAGCCCGTTCGTGGCCCAGACGAAGACGGTCATCGCGAGGAGGCCGGCGATGAAGAGGGCGGTCAGCTGGACCCAGCGCCGTTGGGCGAAGGGTTTGGGCACCGGGACGGGACCGCGCCGAGGTCCCTTCGAGGCGGGCCGTGCCTTCGTCTTGCCCTTGCTCTTGATCGCCATCAGACCGTCCTCGGCTGTCGTTTCAGGAAGCGGCCGATGATGATACTGGCCTCGTAGAACAGATACATCGGGATCATCATGGCGAGCATCGTGTACGGGTCCGAGCTGGGCGTGATGACGGCGGCGAAGATCGAGATCCCCAAGAGGGAATATCGCCGGTTCCTCGCGAGGATCTCGGGACTCAGGACCCCGACCAGCTCGAGGAACACGAGGAAGATCGGGAACAGGAAGGACAGGCCGAAGGCGAGCGCGACGAGGGTCACGAATCCCACGTAGCGGTCGATCGTGAGGAGTGGGACCACCCCCTGGCCGGCGAACCCGAGGAGGAATCCGAGCCCCTTGGGCAGCATCAGGTAGGCCACGACCGCTCCCAAGAAGAACAGCACGCAGGACGAGGCGACGAAGGGGATCGAGTAACGCTTCTCCTTCGCCGTGAGACCCGGCGCGACGAACCCCCAGATCTGATACAGCACCACCGGCAGCGCGATCCCCAGCCCGAGGAAGACCACCACCTTGATCTTCACCAGCATCCCGTCGAGCACGCCGCTGTAGACGAGGTCGCACTTCGTCGGTGGCGCGAGCGACGGATTGGCCATGATGTAGTCGCAGAACGGCGCGCGGATCAGGCTCATGAAATGTGGGTAGAGCAGCCAACCGAACACGGAACCGACCGCGACGGCATAGAGGCAGATGATGATCCGATGCCGGAGCTCCTCCAGATGCTCGACGACCGTCATCGTGCCGGTGCGCCGCTCGTCGTCGCGCTTGCGGCGAGGGATGACCTTCACGGGGACCGCCTCGGCTATCCGTCCGCCGGGGCCTGGCCGTCCGGCGAGGCGTCGGCAGGGTGCCCGTTCCCGGCGGCACCGGCCGCCTCCGGCTCTGCCGGCCGCCGGCTCCGATGGACACCGGGAGCCATGGGACTCCCCGCCGGGGCGGAAGACGGGGCCTCGGGAGCGTCCAGATCGACCTTCACCATGTCCTTCACGTCGTCTTGGATCTTCCGGAACTCGCGAAGCCCGCGTCCGAGCTGCCGGGACAGCTCAGGGAGACGCTGCGGGCCGACGACCAGCAACGCGACGATGAGGATGACGAGGAGCTCTGGGGTTCCGATGTTCAGCATCGAGACGTCCGAAGGGGATGATTCCCGGCCACATCGTACCCCTGAGCCCTAGGAACGGCCGGTGCGCTGCGCTCGGCGGAGACGGTCCGCGTGCTCCGACGCTCGTGCCCGCTCGCGGGCGACCTCGTCGGCGGCCGACCCGACCTCCTCCTGGAATCGACGTGCCGTCCGTCCGAGGATCAGCGCGTGGCGCCCGAGCGCCAGGACGAACGCGAGCACCACCAACGTGCTGACGGCGCCGAGGGCGATCCACACGACGAGCCAGGTGGACATCTGCGCCGATGCTACACGCGGCTTCGCTCGAGGGCGAAGGTCTCAGTTGCCGCTGTTCGCGAAGAAGTCGCGGATGTAGGTGTCGTCCTCGAGGAGGTAGTGGAACTCGATCAGATCGTCCGCCGTCAGTCGCGGGGCCGGGGGCTCACGGGGCTCCGCGACCTCCTCGCCCTCCTCGTCGAAGAGTTCGGGGGCGAACGCTGCATCCACATCCGAGCGGCTGATGTCGACACCGGCCGAGACGAGCAGTGCCACGATCTTCCGATCCGCGCGCTTCTCAACATCGTCCTCGCAGGTGGGGCAGGTGAACCGATAGCTCCCCTCGCGGCCGTTCGAGCGCACGGCGAGCGAGATCGCTTCGGGGCCCATGTCCACCTCGCCGCAGCGAGGACACGTCGTCCGGATGGTGGTCATCTCACCCGAAAGCATCGGCCCGACCAGGGCGACCCTTGAGAGCCGCGAGCGAGGGCGGATCCCGGCCCCGCGAGCTGGTTCAGCTGTTGTAGCGATCGAGTGCGGCCGCCGCGATCTGGGAGATCTCAGCACGGAGCTCGGGCGGGTCAAGCACGTCGGCGTCCGGACCTAGACGGAGTAGCAGCTTCGCGATCCATCCGGTCTGCCTCGCCGGGAGCGTTGCTTCGACGGCCCCGTCCGGGCGCGTCACGACGTCATCCGTCACGTAGTACTCGGCGACCCAGCGAGCCGCCGGCCGGAGCAAGAGCCGGACGGCGAGGTCCTGATCTCCCGCCGTGTAGAGCTGCCGGCCCGCACCCTCCAGCCCACGAGGCGCGAAGCGCTCCCCCGTCTCCTCGACGGCCGAGACGCGATCGGCCCGGAACAAGCGCTCGCCGTCCGCCGCCACGTCCCACGCCACCACGTACCAATGGCCGGCACTCGCGAACACCGCCTCCGGCTCGACCTCCCGGACGCTGCGCTCGCCGGTACTCGCGGCCGTGTAGTCGATCCGGATCCGGCGAAGGTCGGCCGCCGCAGCCCGCAACGCGTCGAGATGCGCCGGCGCGGAGCCCGTCACCGCACCCTCGATCCCCGCGGCATCACCAAGGGTGTCCGGGCCCAGAGCGTCGCGGAGCTTCGCGAGCGCGCTCGCCAGCGCGGGCGCGTCCGGGATGCCCGGCGTGGCGAGCAGCTCGGTGGCCCGCAGATACACCGCGAGCGCCTCCGGGCGGGTCAAGCGCAGGGGGCGGGCGAAGTGATCCGCCATCGAGATCCACACGCCGCCGTCCTCGTCGACGTCCACGTCGATCAGATCGCCGGGCCCGTACGGGGGCAGTCCCGACATGAAGAGGAGGTCCAGATCTCGACGCAGCTGCTCCCGTGGCACGCCGAAGATCTCGGCCGCGGAGGCGAGGCTCGTGCCGGGGTGCTGGACCAGGTACGGGACGATCACCAGCATCCGACCGAGTCGCTCGGCGGTGGTTGCCGATCGCCTTCGCTCAGGCATGCACGGACGCCTTCAACCGCCGGATCACCTCGTCACGGAGCGTCGGGGGTTCCAAAGCCTCGACGTCCGCACCGAACTGCAGGAGCATCGCGGCGAGCGCTTGCTCGTCCGCCGCGGGGACGGCCAGGACGATCCAGCCGTCGTCGCGCGTCCGCTCGCGCACGACGCCGGGGAACGTGCTCTCCACCAGCACGACGGTCCCGGGAGCCGACGCGATGAGGGCCCGGTCGTCGGCCGAGAGCTGCCACGGGCCCGCCTCGACGTGATCGATCGCGCGGAACCCCTCGGGAGGCGCCGATCCCTCGCCGACATCCTCGAGCTCGGTCGTGTAGCGGGAGAGCCGGAACGCGCGGACGGCGTTGCGTTCCTCGTCGTGTCCGACCAGGTACCAGTGGCCGCCACGGAAGACCACCCCGTACGCGTCGACGACGCGGTCGGAGACCGCCCCCTGGGAGGTCCGATAGCCGAATCGCACGCGACGACGCGCGCTGGTCGCGTCCGCGGCGGCGAGCACACGGGCGCTCCTCGTGTCCGAGCCGGCCACCAGGGGGCCGCTTTCGGCACCGGCGAGGACTCCGCCCTCGGCTCCGTACAGGAGCTTGCGGACCCCCCGGGCCGCCACCGTTTCCTCCGATGCGCTCTGCGCCGCGACGAACAAGGCCGTGACCTCTTCGGGCGTGAACGCGATCTCGGGGAGGTAATACCGATCCTTCGGGATCGTGTAGCCCTGCTCCACGTCCCACACGTCGGTCGCGGCCATCTCGAGAGGCACCCCGTACTCCCGCAGGATGTCCTTGTCCCGTTCGAACTTTCGCTTGGCGGAATCGAGGTTGTCGCCGCCGTAGGCCGGAAGCGTCCGGCGGATCTCGTCGAACGTCATGGGGTGCTCCGTCTCGAGGAGCAGACCTACCAGGTTGAGGAGCCGTTCGAGCGGCTCCATCCCCTCGTCCTCCGGCATCGTCGCGCATCATAGCGGCGACATGCGAACGGTCCGGAGCGACCGGTGATCCGGTACGAACGCCACGCCTCGGGCGACCTGACGGCGGTGTGCGAGGTGGCCGTCGGGGTCGAACGGCGGACGTTCCGGGTTCCGCTCGGGACCTGGCCCGACGAGGATCCTCCGGCCGGCGGACTCCAGGAGGCGCCGGTCGTGGTCCTGCCGGACCAGGACCGGCTTGCGGTCGTACGGGTCGCCGTGACCCGAGCAGGTGGGGTCGAGCCATCCCTGGTCGCGCGCGACGGTGGCGCCTTGCTGCGCGCCGCGCAGCACGGCACCGAGATCATGATCGTGACGTCCGGGAGCGGGCGAACGATGAACGCGATCAGGGCGCTCGGCGGACGCCCGCTCCCTGCGCTCCCCTGGTCGAGCCGTGCGGCCATCACCGAGCTCTTCGAGGGGTGCCTCGTCGACATCGACGTGGCGGTCCCCCAGCTGGCAGGGACGGACCGGGCGGCCCTGCGTGCGGCGATCGCCGCGCTGCATCTGGACGCTCTCCACCACGTGGTCGAGGTCGATCCGCGCCCCGGCTCCGAACGCGATGCCCGGATGAACGACGGTCCGGACCTCGACGTGCTGGGTGCCGCGGCCGCCGGCGTGCTCGCCGGACGGCTCGCCGCCGGCAGCCGCCGCTGGCGAGCCCGCTAGCGCGCCCCGTCACATGTGCGCGATCAGCTGCTCGACCCGGTCGTCGGCGCTGCGGAACGGGTCCTTGCAAAGCACCGTTCGCTGCGCCTGGTCGTTCAGCTTCAGGTGGACCCAGTCGACCGTGTAGTCGCGCCGTTTCGCTTTCGCCTGCCGGATGAAATCGCCGCGGAGCTTCGCTCGTGTCGTCTGGGGGGGCTCGCGCATCGCCAGGCCCACGTCGTCCTCGGTCACGACCCGCTCAACCTTGCCCGTGCGCTCCAGCAGGTAGTACAGACCCCTGGACCGGTTGACGTCGTGGTAGGAAAGATCGAGCAGGGCGATCTTGGGCGAGCCGAGCGGCAGGTTGTGCTTCTGCATGTAGCGCTCGATCAGCAGCCGCTTCGTCACCCAATCGACCTTCCGGGCCAACCGTTCGGGATCGCCCTCCCGGAGGGCGTCGAGGGCCAGGCGCCACTCATCCAGCAGCTTCGTCGATGCCTCGTCGGCACCACGCCGCTCCACGAACCGCGTCGTCTTCTCCAGGTACTCGGTCTGCACCTCCAACGCGGACAACTCACGACCGTTCGCGAGCTTCACCTTCCGGGTGCACGTCGTGTCGTGGCTGATCTCGCGGATCGCTCGGATCGGGTTCTCGAGCGTCAAGTCGCGCATCACCGTGTTGCCCTCCACCATCCGCAGGACGAGGTCGGTGATGCCCACCTTCATGAAGGTCGTCCACTCGCTCATGTTCGAATCGCCGACGATCACGTGCAGACGCCGGTAGCGTTCGGCGTCGGCATGCGGTTCATCGCGCGTGTTGATGATCGGGCGGCTGCGGGTGGTCGCGCTCGAGACGCCCTCCCAGATGTGCTCGGCTCGCTGGGCGATGCAGAACTGCGCGCCACGGGGACCGTGCAGCACCTTCCCTGCGCCACACCAGATCTGGCGCGTGACGAAGAACGGGATCAGGACGTCGGCCATCCGCGCGAACTCACCGTGGCGGGCGACGAGGTAGTTCTCATGGCACCCGTAGGAGTTCCCGGCGGAGTCCGTATTGTTCTTGAAGAGGTAGACCTCGCCGCTGATCCCCTCCTCGTGCAGCCGCATCTCCGCGGCCGACAAGAGATGCTCCAGGATCCGCTCCCCGGCCTTGTCGTGCGCGACGAGCTCCGTGATCGAGTCGCATTCGGGCGTCGCGTATTCGGGGTGGGAGCCGACGTCGAGGTACAGGCGTGCGCCGTTCTCGAGGAACACGTTGGACGACCTGCCCCAATGGACGACCCGGCGGAAGAGGTATCGCGCGACCTCGTCGGGACTCAGCCTCCGCTGCCCTCGGAAGGTGCACGTGACCCCATACTCGTTCTCGAGCCCGAAGATGCGCCGATCCATCTGCAGCAAGGGTATGCCTGCGGGGCGTGAACGCCGTCAGCTATCCGGAAAGGATCCCGGCGAGCTGGTCGTCCGCGAGCCGGCGGAACTTGCGCCGCTGGGGGCGGCTCCGGTCGAGCACCCCGGCCTCGATCTGGTCGTTGGGGATCTGGCGCTGCTCCGGCATGGTGCTCAACGCCTGCACCGCGGTCCGGACCGCCGTCGCGAGATCCCAGCCTTCCTGGAACCGGTCGCGGAGCGTGTCGGTCAGCTCTTCGGCGTGGCCACCGATCGCGACGAAGCCCTGTTCGTCGGAGACGGATCCGTCGAACAAGATGTGGTAGATCCCCGACGTCCCCGCTCCCCCGTCCACCTCGCCGACCACGATCTCGACCTCGTAGGGCTTCATCTGCTGGGTGAAGATGGTGGAGAGCGCCTGGGAGTACGCGTTCGCCAGGTCGCGAGCCTTGACGTCCTCGCGCCCGTACTGATAGCCACGGAGGTCCGCGAGGCGGATGCCTGCGATGCGGAGCTCCTCGAACTCCGAGTACTTCCCGACCCCGGCGAAGGCGACGCGGTCGTAGATCTCGCTGATCTTGTGCAACGTAGCGCTGGGGTTCTCGGCGATGAACAGCAGCCCGTCCGCGAACTCGAGCCCGATCACCGATCGTCCACGGGCGATGCCCTTGTGCGCGTACTCGGACCGGTCCTTCATGAGCTGCTCGGGAGCGACGTACGGCATGAAACTCACGATGTGCCCCTCTCCTGCAGCACGGCGTCCACGGCCGCGATCACGCGTTCCTCCGGCACGTCCTGCGATCCGTCTGCGGTCACGGTCATCGCGATCGGCCAGATCCGTCGCATGGAGTCGGGGCCCCCGGTCGCCGCGTCGTCCTCCGCCGCGTCGATCAATGCCTCGACGGCGACCTTGAGCCCCTCATCGAGGGTCAGCCCGGGCCGCCACCGCTTCTTGAGCGAGTTCTTCGCCGATTGCCCGCCGGAACCGGTCGTCTGGTAGTCGTCTTCCTCCCAGCTCCCGCCCGTGGCGTCGTAGTAGAAGATCCTGCCTTCGTTCATGCGCTCATCGAAGCCCCCGAAGAGCGGGACGACGATGAGCCCTTGGAGCGCCATGGGGAAGTTCGAGCGGATCATCTGCGCGAGGCGGTTGGCCTTGCCTTCGAGGGACAGTCGATCGCCGGTGATCTTCTCGTAGTGCTCGAGCTCGAGCTGGAAGAGCTTGACCAGCTCGAGCGCTTGTCCTGCCACGCCGGCGATCGCGATCGCGCTGTAGTCGTCGGCGCCGAAAACCTTCCGCATCTTGGCATCCGCGATCAGGTTGCCGGAGGTCGCGCGGCGGTCGCCGGCCATGACGATACCGTCGGCGAACTTCAGACCGAGCACAGTGGTCCCGTGCGGGACCGCCAGGACCGGCGCATCCGTCAACGAACGGGGCACGGCCTCCGGGCGCTCACGACGCACCAGATCGAGGAAGCTCGGGCTGGAACCGAACGGGCTGCCGGCGAGCGACAGCTCGGGCCGGTCGCTCACTCGCCGCCCTTCTGGACGTACGACTTGACGAACTCCTCAGCGTTCTCTTCCAGCACGGAGTCGATCTCGTCGAGGATGTCGTCCATCTCTTCCTTGAGCTCGTTGGCCTTGGAGGACGACGTCACCTGACCGGCATCGTCGTCTGCTTCCCCGCCGCCCTTCTTCTGGATCCGCTTCTGTTCCTGTTCGGGCACGGCACGCTCTCCTTTCCCGGAGTCACATCCTAGCTTCGGGTGCGGACGTGCGGAGGGTTAGCCGGTCAGGCGATCCACGAGCGCGGCCGCATCCTCGCAGGCGTCGAGCAGCTCCTCCACGTGTGCCCGCGTCCCGCGGAGCGGCTCACGCATCGGGATGCGCTGCAACGCGTCCCGGCCGGTGTCGAGGATCAGCGAGTCCCATGAGGCGGCGGCGATCGCGTCGGGATATTTCGCGATGCAGCGGCCGCGGAAGAACGCGCGGGTATCGTCCGGCGGCTCCATGATCGCGCGCTGGACCTCTTCGTCGGTCGTGATGCGCTCGACCTTCCCGGCGTGCGCCAGCCGGTGGTAGAGCCCTCGATCCCGCCGGACATCGTGGTATTGCAGGTCGATCGCACGGAGCTTCGCATCGCTCCACGCCAGACCGTCGCGCTCCCGGTACCCCTCGAGCAGCCGGAGCTTGGCCACCCAATCCAGCTGCGCGCTGAGCGTCCGGGGATCGTTCTCGAGTCCGCGCAGGACGGTCTCCCACCGTTCGAGGACCTCTCGGTTCTCCGGGGTGTCCTCCTCGCGGTCGACGTACTTGCGAGCCAGCTCGAGGTATTCCCACTGCAGCTGGAGCGCGGTCATCTTGCGTCCGTCGACGAGCGACACCTGGGTGGTGAGCGACACGTCGCGGGACACGTCGTGGATCGCGGCCACCGGGTTCACCAGGGAGAAGTCCGGAAGGAACCCGTCTTCGATCATCTTGAGCACGATCGACGTCGTTCCCAGTTTCAGGAACGTTGCGACCTCGCAGAGGTTCGCGTCGCCCACGATCACATGGAGTCGCCGGTACCGCTCCGGGTCCGCATGGGGTTCGTCGCGCGTGTTGATGATCGGCCGCTTCAGGGTCGTTTCCAGCCCGACCTCCGTTTCGAAGAAGTCGGCGCGCTGCGTGAGCTGGAACACATGCTTGCCTCGCTCGTCCCACTGCGCCTCGAGCCCGAGCTTGCCGGCACCGGTGAAGATCTGTCGGCTCACGAAGAAGGGGGTGAGGTCGCGGACGATGTCGCCGAAGGGGGTCGCCCGGTCCATCAGGTAGTTCTCGTGGGTGCCGTAGGAGTTGCCCTTCCCATCAGAGTTGTTCTTGTAGATCGCGAGTGCCGGTGATGACGGGATCTCCGCCGCCACGACCGCGAGCGAACGTTCGAGGATCCGCTCTCCGGCCTTGTCGTGGATGACGAGCGACCGGGGCGACAGGCATTCGGGCGTCGAATACTCCGGGTGAGCGTGATCGACGTAGTAGCGAGCCCCGTTCGGAAGGATCACGTTCGCGAGACCGAGGTCTTCGTCGGAGAGCTCCCGACCGCTGACCGGCTCGAACCCCCGCGCGTCGCGGAGCGGCGACTCATCCTCGTAATCCCACCGGATCCTGCGCAAGCTGCCCGCGTACGAGGAGATGAGCATGGATGACGACAACACCGGGTTGAAGTCGGGCTGGCCGACGGCCGCGATCCCATACTCCGTCTCGGTGCCGATGACCTTCGGGATAGCCACGGGGCAACCTTACCCGCGCGGGCGGGCTACAGGTACTGGCCGGCGCTGACGCGCTCGACCTGCCGGCCGTCACCCTCCAGACCGAGCAAGGTCCGGACGTAGACGATCCGCTCACCCTTCTTCCCCGAGATCCTGGCCCAGTCATCGGGATTGGTCGTGTTGGGGAGGTCCTCGTTCTCCTTGAACTCGTCGCGGATGGCGTGGAACAGGTCCTCGCCCTTGATGCCTTTCTCCCCCTTGGAGAGGAACCGCTTGATCGCATCCTTCTTCGCCCGTCGAACGATGTTCTCGATCATGGCGCCCGAGTTGAAGTCCTTGAAGTACAGGATCTCCTTGTCACCCGAGGCGTACGTGACCTCGAGGAACCGGTTCTCGTCCGACGCCGCGTACATCCGTTCGATCGTCTTCTCGATCATCCGGTGGCACGCGAGCTGGAGGTCACCACCATGCTTGTCGACCTCATCGGGATGGATCGGCACGGACGGGTGAAGGTACTTCGCCATCACGTCCATCGCTTGGGCCGCGTCCGGGCGCTCGATCTTGATCTTCACGTCGAGACGACCGGGGCGCAGGATCGCGGGGTCGATCAGATCCTCACGGTTGGACGCGCCGATGACGATCACGTTCTTCAGGGTTTCCACCCCGTCGAGCTCCGAGAGCAGCTGCGGCACGATCGTCGACTCCACATCCGAGGAGATGCCCGTGCCCCGCGTCCGGAAGATGGAGTCCATCTCGTCGAAGAACACGATGACCGGGAGGCCCTCTTCACTTCGCTCCTTGGCCCGCTGGAAGATCTCGCGGATCTGCCGTTCGGTCTCGCCCACGTACTTGTTCAGGAGCTCCGGGCCCTTGACGTTGAGGAAGTAGCTCCGAGCATCCTCCCGCCCGGTCCGCTCCGCGACCTTCTCCGCGAGGGACTTGGCGACCGCCTTGGCGATCAGGGTCTTACCGCAGCCCGGGGGGCCGTAGAGCAGGACGCCCTTCGGAGGCTCCAGCTCGTGCTCGTTGAACAGCTCGGCGTACAGGAACGGCAGCTCGACCGCGTCACGGATCGCCTCGATCTGTCCCTCGAGTCCCCCGATGTCCTCGTAGCCGACATCGGGGATCTCCTCCAGGACGAGTTCCTCGACCTCTTCCTTGGGCAGGAGCTCCGTGATCACGACGGATCGCGGATCGAAGAGCACGTTGTCGCCCGCGCGGACCGAGTTCTGGAGGAGGTCACCCGCGAGGTAGGCGACATGCACCTCGTCGCCACGACCGAAGACCAGCGCTCGGTCGTCGCCGAGCCGGTCCTTCACCTTGACGACTTCACCCGCGCGATCCGGATCGAGGACCTCGACCGCGTTCAGCGACTCGTTGAGGACGACCTGCGACCCCGGAACGATCTTCACGACCTCGATGTCCGGCGCGGGCATCACCCGCATCTTGCGGCCTGCGGTCACGACATCGAGCGAGCCGTCGTCGTTGGCCCGGAGGAACACGCCGAACGACGCCGGCGGCTGACTGAGCTTCTCGACCTCTTCGGCGAGTGCTTCGATCTTGTCTCGCTCGTCACGCAGCGCGTCGGCGAGCTTCTGGTTCTGGCCCATCGCTTTGGCGAGCTGCTCGCGCGTCTCGACGAGCTTCTCCTCGAGGATCGAGACCTGTCGAGGCGCGTTGGTCAGGCGGCGGCGGAGGAGCCCGACCTCTTCTTCCAGGAACTTGACCTGGGATCGCAGCTCGTCGACCTGCTCACCTTGTCCGGGCATCTGCGCCTCCTCCGCGCGTTTCGAATCTACACCTGCAGACCGACGCGATCGGGACATCGCGGTCGGGTTCGTCCTGTTCAGTATCTACGGCATGGGCGGTCGAACGGCTTAGGACCAGGAACGGAAATGGTCCGTGCGGGTCAGGAGATCCGGCGCGCGATCGTGAGGAACCCGGTGTGGCCGATCATCCGGTGTTCCGGCCGGACGCTCCGCTCGGTCACGTGCCATCCACGCCGGATCACCTCGAAGGTCTCGATGTGCAGGAACCCGTGTGACGGAAGAGCAAGCACGAGTTGTTGGACCTGGACGGTCGTGGGCAAGTACGCGCACAGGACCGCTCCCGGTTCGAGCGCGCCGGCGAGCACGCTGAGGGGCCCCCACGGCTCCGGCAGGTCGAGGACGCATCGGTCGAACAGGTCACCCGTTCGGCCGACATCGTTGACGTCGCCCACCCGAAGTTCGAGCTGGTCCGGAACCTTGCCGAACATCCCCTCGATGTTGAGGACAGCTTGGGCATGGTGCTCTTCCCGGAGCTCGTACGAGACGATGCTCCCGTCCGTCCCGACCGCACGACACAACGCGATCGTGAGAGCGCCCGACCCCGTCCCGGCCTCCAGGACCCGCGCACCCGGGTACACGTCCGCGTACGTGACGATCGGGCCGAGGTCCTTCGGGTAGACCACCTGAGCGCCCCGCTTCATCTTCAGCGCGTAGTCCGCGAACCGTGGGCGGAACGCGGTGACGACCATGCCGCTGGCGGTCTCCAGTCGGATCCCTTCGGGTTGCCCCAGCAACAGGTCGTGCCGGAGCGCGCCCGAATGCGTGTGGTAGGTCCCACCGGGCTGAAGCACCACCACGTAGGAACGTCCACGTTGGTCGATCAGCAGGGCTCGTTCCCCGGCCTCGAACGGCGCACCCATGCCGGCAAGGCTAACGCACGGATGTCGCGGCCCTACGGGAACTGCGTCGGCAGCGGGCGTGTGCCCAAGGTCACATCGACGGATCGGCGACCGCCAGTGTGGGAGACGAGGTCCACGCTGACACTCTGACCGGGCTGGAGGCCGGCGAGGATGCTCGCCAGGTCATCCGCGGTCGTCACGGTCGTGCCGTCGATCGCGACGATCACGTCACCGTCCTTGATCCCCGCGTGCTGCGCGGGGCCGTCCGCCGTGATAGCGATCACGTACGCCCCGCTCTGGACCGGGAGCCCGAGCTGCACCGCAAGGGCGGGGGTCACGGTCTGGGCTGAGACGCCGAGGTACGCGGCGGCGGCCAGCGGGTCGGCGATCGCCTGCTGGACCGTGTCCTTCGCGGAGTCGATCGCGATGGCGAAGCCGATGTTCTCCGCGGTGTCGGCGCCGGCCGAGTTGATCCCCACGACCTGCCCGGCCATGTTGAGCAGCGGTCCGCCCGAGTTGCCGTGGTTGATCGCCGCATCGGTCTGGATCACGTCCGAGTACACCCGCGCGCCGTTCGTGCACACGTCGCAGCTCGGGTCCTGGACCGTGATCGAGCGGTTGAGCGCCGAGACGATCCCCGCCGTCACCGTCGGACCACCTTCGAGGGCGAGCGCGTAGCCGATCGCGACCACCCGCTGCCCCAGCACGAGCGCGCCGGAGTCGCCGAGCGGAACGGTCGGCAGTGCGGTGGCGTCGATCTTCAGGACCGCCAGGTCGTGCTGACAGTCGCCGCCGATCACGCGAGCGTCGTACTGCTTCGGCGTCTGCGCGGACGTGGAAACCGTGATCTTCGAACCACCCTCAACGACGTGGCAGTTCGTCACGATGATGCCGTCCTGTCGGACGATGAATCCCGTGCCGACGCCCTTCCCCTGCTGGACGTTGCCGAACGGACCCGGCTGGAAGACATCGGTCGTGACGTTCACGACGGCCGGGAGCGCCTCGCGCACGACCGCGGCGACGGGCTCCGCCCCGCCGTTCGAAGCTCCGCCGGGCGCGGCACCCGCCGAACTCGCCGACCGACCGGTCAGAGCGACCGAGCAGCCGGAGGCGACGAACGCGAGGCCGACGATGCCGAGCAGGATCTTGCGCATGGCGGACCCTCCGACGTGTGCCTGTGGATGCGTTTCCATACGGTGCGTCGGGCCGGGCGGTTCGCCGCACGGCCCGGCGCGACCACGCTGCGCGTCGATGCTACGTCAGCGACCCGGCGGGACGCTCCTTGCGGGGATCGACGAACGGGATCGCCGCCGTGATGCCCTCGATGTGGTCCCCGTCCTCGGTTTCGATATCCAGCCGATTCCCCGGCTCGGCGAGCCGGACCGGGACCCACACGTAACCGATGTTCTTCTGCAGTCCCGGCGACCAGACCGCGTCCGTGAGGTAGCCGACCTTGTCTCCACCTTCGTAGGCGTTCCAGTATTCGGACATCTCCGCCCGGAGCTCCGCCCCGAGCAGTTCGATGCCCACGAGCTTCCGGTCGACCCCTTCGCGACGGATCCGTTCCAGCGCGTCCTTGCCGATGTAGTCCTGTGGCTGTTCCTCGACCAGACGCTCGAGCCCCATCACGTGGAACGGGGTGTCGGTCACCCGCATGTCCGAGCCGTAGTTGAAGATGCCCGCCTCGATCCTGCGTGCCTCGCTCGGCGCGATCGGCCGGATCCCGAACTCCTCGCCCGCATCCATGATCGCGTTCCAGAGATCGTCTCCACGGGCTCCGTCCAGGAGGTTGACCTCGAAGCCGGGGATCGCCGTCCACCCGGTCCGTGAGATCACGACCGGGATCCCGTGCGCGTCGAAGTGATCGCACCAGTAGTACTTGAGGTCGTAGATCGCCGGGCCGACGAGCTTCTCCAGCGCCTTCGCCGAGAGCGGCCCCTGGACCTGGACGGGATGCACGTCGGGGAAGGAGACCTCCACGTCGAGGCCGGACTGCGCGGCCACACCCAAGGCATAGAGACCGGCGTCCGAGTCCGCGAGCTGCATCCACCAGACGTTCGGCTCCGGGTGCAACAGCACCGGGTCGTTGACGATCCCGCCGTCGGGCGCCGTCACCAGCATGTACTTGCCCTGCTTCACGGCGCACGTGGTGAGATCGCGACACGTGATCCGATCGATCAGTCGGTCGGCATCGGGACCGCTCACCTGCACCGTCCGTTCGACGCCGACGTCCCAGAGGGTGACGCCTTCGTTCAACAACCCGTACTCGATCTCCGGATCGTCGTAGTACCCGGGGAGGTACATGTGGTTGTAGATGTCGTACGCGGTGCATCCGGCCCGGAGCGTCGCTTTGAAGAACGGCGACTGCCGGTACCACGGACCGAAGTAGAGCGTCGCGCTCTTCGCGAGCATCTCCTCACGTTCGTTGACCATCGAAAGGCCTCCCTGAGAGCTCCGGGCCGGGCCGGTCAGCCCGGTCATCTCCTTGAAGCATCGTTCAGGGGACGACCGGGACGCAAGTCCGCCCCGGCCCAGGTCCAGCGCTGACGCGTTGAACGGAGCTTCAGGAAACGGGGATCTGCTTCGAGGGATCCACGAACGGCATCGGGGCAACCCTCGCGCCTCGGGTCCCCCATTCGGTCTGGACGGTTACCTCCTGACCCCCGTTGCTGCGGTCCGACGGGAGCCAGCAGTAGCCGATGTTCTGCTTCAGGCGTGGCGAGTAGATCGCCGACGTGACCTTGCCGACCTGCTGACCGTCGATCGATGCAGGCCACTTCACCGCGTTGAGGGCCGGGAAGGGGTCGCCGTCGAGCACGATGCCGTTGATCTTCGTGTCGACCCCCGCCTCCCGGATCGCTCGGTACGCCCCGATCGAGATGCTCGCCTCGGGCGAGACGGTGTCGAGGTCCACCAGCCGATCCAGGCCCAGCTCGAAGGCGTTGTTCTCGTACGTCATGTCGGCGCCCCAGTTGAAGATGGCGCCCTCGATCCTGCGGATGTCCGACGGGCCGGTCGGCTTGATGCCGAACTCCTGCCCGGCTTCCATGAGCGCCTCATAGACGTCGTTCCCACGCGCCGTGTCGGTGGTGTAGACCTCGTAGCCGATCTCAGAGGTCCATCCGGTGCGCGTCACGACCACCGGCACGCCGGCGATCTTGGCGTCGGTCCAGAAGTAATAGCGGAGGTCGAGGATGTCCTCCCCGAGGAGCTTGACCATGAGGTCCTTGGACCGTGGCCCCTGAACCTGGAGCGGTGCGACGTCCGCCTCCTGGATCGTGACGTCGAGGTCCGGGTAGGCGTTCTTCAGCCCCCTCGCGAACAGCAGCGCATCGGAGGAGGCGAGCGCGAACCAGAACGTGTTGTCGTCCATCCGCGTCATCACCGGATCGTTGATAATGCCGCCGTCGCCGTCGCAGATCAGGACGTACTTGGCCTGACCCACGGCGCACGTCGACAGGTCGCGTGGCGTGAGGAGCTGCGCGAACCGGAACCCATCCGGCCCCGAGATCTCGAGGCATCGCTCGACGGCGACGTCCCACAGCGTCACGCCGTTCAGCAACGCATCGAACTCCGCCTCGAAGGTGTCGAAGCGGATCGGGAAGTACATGTGGTTGTACACGGTGAACCCTGCAGGACCGTACTTCTGGGTTGCCTCGTAGTACGGGGTACGCCGGTTACGGGCCCCACGCTGGACGAGGCTCATGTCGAACGGCTGGCTCATCGGTCCTCCTTCGATCCGGGGTGGTGTGGGCAGTCATCGTGCGGGGCGGCGCAGCGGTTCGCAACGAGCTCCGTCGACCCCGGGTCACGGGTCTCCTCACGCGTCGGCCGAGGCGAAGACCCGCTTACCCTCGACGAACGTCATCTGGCATCGTGCCTCGGCGATCTCTTCCGATGGGTGCGCGAAGAGGTTGCGGTCGAGGACGGCCAGATCCGCGAACTTGCCGACCTCGATCGAGCCCGTCTCCCGGTCGAGGTGGTTCGCGAACGCGGACCCGGTCGTGAAGGCAGCGATCGACGTCGCCAGGTCGAGCCGCTCATCCGGCAGGAACGCCTCGTCGCGGTTCGCCCCATAGGGATAGTTCGGCGGCATCACCCGGTTGACCGCCACGTGGATCTCCTCCAGCGGGTCGGAGCTCGAGACCGGCCAGTCGCTCCCCATCGCCAGCGTCGCACCGTTGCGGACGAGGCTCGCGAACGGGTACTGCCACATCCATCGTGGCTCTCCCAGGAAGGGGATCGTCAGCTCGTCCATCTGGGTCTCGTGCGCCGCCCACAGTGGTTGGACGTTGGCGATGGCGCCGAGTGACCGGAACCGGGAGAGGTCGTCGGGGTGGATCACCTGCAGGTGTGCCAAGTGCGGCCGGGTGTCGGACAGCCCGTTGGCCTGGCGTGCCGCCTCGACGGCGTCGAGCGATTCCCGGACCGCTCGGTCCCCCAAGGCGTGGAAGTGGACCTGGAACTCAAGCGCATCGAGCCTGGTGACCGCCTCCTTGAGGAGCTCCGGATCGACGAACGAGATCCCACGGTTGTCCGTCGCCCGTCCGTCTGCATCGAGGTAGGGGTCCAGCACGGCCGCGGTGAAGTTCTCGCAGACGCCGTCCTGCATGATCTTGACCGACGTGGCGGCGAAGCGTCCGATCGCGCCGCGCTCGCGCATCGCGATGAAACCATCGATCTGCTCGAGCCCCGCGTTCCGATCCCACCACAGCGCGCCGATGACGCGGGCCGTCAGGGCGCCCTCCTCGGCGGCCTCGACGTACGCCTCGAACGAGCCCGTCCAGTCCGCGGAGCCCGACTGGACGATCGCGTCCTGCCAGGCGGTGATGCCGAGGGCCTGGAGGTGGGCCTGCCCCTTCAACACCCCGCGAGAAACGAGGTCGGGGCGTGGCGGCGGCACGAGGTGCCCCACGAAGTCCATCGCCCCCTCGTGGAGCGTTCCGGAGGGAGCGCCGTCCGCGTCACGCTCGATCCGGCCGTCGGCCGGATCGAGCGTGACGCTCGACACCCCGGCGCGCTCCAGCGCGGCGGAGTTGACCCAGGCGCTGTGCCCGTCGCGGTTCGGCAAGAACACGGGGCGGTCGCGAACGACCCGGTCCAGATCGGTCTTGGAAGGGCATCCCCGAGGGAAGACGTCCATCGACCATCCACCCCCGAGGATCCACGGTTCGTTCGGATCGGCGTCGGCGTACGCGGCGATCGCCGCCAGGTACGCGTCCTTGGAATCCAGTTCGTGGAGGTCGCACTGGAGCATGTCGATGCCCGCAGACACCGGATGGACGTGCGCGTCCTGGAACCCGGGGATCAGCATCCTTCCGGCGAGATCGATCACCTCGGTCCCCTGGCCGATGGCAGCTCGGACGTCCTCGTCCGTGCCGACGAGCGCGACCCGCCCGTCCCGCACCGCCACGGCTTGCGCCCAAGAGCGCATCGCGTCGACCGTGTATACGGCACCATTCACGAAGACGAGATCCGCCGCCGAACCGTTGCCTCCCACCGATCCTCCCGCCTCGAAATCGCGGCGAGTGTACCCAGTTACGCGAGTGCCACCAGGTCGAGGTACTCGTCGCTCCACCGGTCCATGGCCCCGTCCGGCATCAGGAGGATCCGCTCCGGCGCGAGCGCTTCGACGAACTCCTGATCGTGGCTCACCAGCAGCATGGCGCCCGGCCACCCCTGAAGCGCCTCCGCGATCGCCGTGCGTGACGGCGGATCCAGGTTGTTCGTCGGCTCGTCGAGGAGCAAGAGGTTCTTCCTTCCCGCGACGAGGATCGCCAGCGCGAGCTTCGTCTTCTCCCCGCCCGACAGCGTGCCGGCGTCTTGGAAGGCGACCTCCCCATGCAGGCCGAACATCCCGAGGAGGGTTCGGAGCGCCAGGTCGTCGGCATCCGAGGCCTCCTTCATGTGATCGAGGACCGTGACCCCGTCGTGGACGCCCTCGTGCTCCTGCGCGTAGTAGCCGGGGACGACACCGTGTCCGAACGCGAACGTCCCGGCATCGGCTCCGGTCTCCCCCATCAAGATCCGGAGCAGACTCGTCTTCCCGGCGCCGTTGAGCCCGAGGACCAGCAACCGCTCTCCTTGGCCGAGGTCGAAGCTCACGTCCTCGAAGATCGCCGGGCCCCCGTAGGACTTCGTCAGACCGTCGGCCACGAGAACGTTTCGGCCGCTGTGCGGCGGATCGGGGAACCGGAAGCGAACTCGTTTGTCCTTCGCCGGTCCCTCGACGCGCTTGGCCTCCAGCTTCGACACGCGCGTATCCAGCGTCTTCGCCTTGCGGGCGCGCTTCGCGGTCTGGCCACGCATCGAATCCGCGAGGGTCTTCAGCCGCTGGATCTCGTGCTGCTGACGGTCGGCGAGCTTGCCGAGCCTGACCTCGTCGAGACGCCGCGCGTCTCGGTATTCGCGGTAGGTACCTCGGTATTCGACGACGCCGTCGCGATCCAGATGGAGGATCCTGGTGATCGAGGCGTCCAGGAGCGAGAGATCGTGACTCACGACGACGAGCGCGCCCTTGTACGACGTGAGGAACTTCATGAGCCAGGTCTTCGCGTCGATGTCCAGGTGGTTCGTGGGCTCATCGAGCAGGAGCAGGTCCGAGCCGCCGAACAGGATCCGGCCGAGCTCGAGCCGACGCCGTTCCCCACCCGACAGCGCACGAACCGGAAGGGAGAGCCGGTCCTCGGGCAGACCCAGTCCCGCGGCGATCGCCTTCGCGTGCGACTCGGCCTGATAGCCGCCGAGCTGCCGGTACTCCTCCTCGAGACGAGCGAACCGATGGACCTCGCGTTCGCCGTGCGACTCCTCGAGCGCGATCCTCGCCTTCTCGAGACGGCGGTTGAGGTCGACGAGTCCGCGCGCTCCGAGGATGTGCTCGAGCCCGCGATCCTCGTCCTCGGCGCGGTGCTGCCGCGGATCCTGGCGGAGGTAGCCCACCGCACCTCGGCGGATCACTGATCCGGCGGCCGGCGGGATCTCTCCCGCGAGCACCCGGAGCGTCGTGGTCTTGCCGGCGCCGTTGCGCCCGACGACCCCGACCTTGTCGCCGTCCCGGAGGTCGATGCTGAGTCCCTCGACGACGATGCGGCCGCCAACCTCGACGGAGAGCTCGCGAGCCTCGAGCGCGATCATGGCGCGCCCGCATGGGATGTACTGCGGTGGATGTGGTTCGGGCGGATCGACACGGTGGACCTCCTCGGGTAGCGCGAACACGGACCGCGGTCTGCGGCCGGTGGAACTCGAGGTTGGTCCGCTAGCTCAAGGCCGACATGGTACGACAGCGAGCGACCGGCCCCGTGGAGCCGTCAAGCCACCCTTCGCGGCCCCTTCATCTGCCCGTCAACTTCGCCTGCCAACGTGTCGATAGGTCGAGGAAGAACAGAACTCCAACGCAGGGAGAGCGCTGTGATCGTCAAGATCCTCGAGGTGTGGTTCCTCAGCTCTGTGCCGATCGGGATGGCCGTCGGCAAGCTCCTCGAGCGTGGTTCGGCCCCCCTCGCTGACGGCACCCTGCAGTTGGTGCGACCTGTCGCGGTCGCCGAACGGTAGAGCGCTAAGCCAGACCCTTCCCCGTTCGTCGATCTTCCCTCTACCCCCGCTATCCGTCGGGATCCGGTCGGCGGGCCGCGGGTGCTCGTGCTGCTTGCAACACGAACAACAACGCGAGCAGGACGATGTCGAAGGCGAGCAGCCTCAGTGCTCCAGAGCCGTACTTCGGCACGCATGCCCCGAATGGCTGGCTCGGATCGAGGGTCTCGCACGGACCGTCCGGCGTCTGCCGCGTCCACCCCAGGACGACTTGCGTCGCCGCGCTCCTTTCGAGAAGCACTAACACGAAGACGACGGGGGTGCCGGACAACGACGCCTTGACCCGTCGAGCGACGGGGTCGTCAGCTCCTCCCACGGAAGAATTGAAGAAGAGCCCGACGAGACCGAGCATGATCGCGCCGATGATCGCCCCGGGGACCGCGCCGCTCGGGAAGCCGTCGGGGTCCGAGCTATCGAGGACGCTCGCCAGGACACCCGCCGCGGAGCCGAGCAGGGCTGACCCGGCCACGGAGCCGATCAGGTCCCAGCGGAACGCGCGAGCTCCAACGAGGACGAGGGCGAGCAATGCGATCAGGGATGTGGTCGCCCATGCAACCATGAGGACGTATTCGTGGCGGTATGGAACGATGCCGAGCACTGCCGTCGCAACGAGCGAGACTGCCGCCGCACTCATCTCTCTCGATGCTGGATCATGTACCCCTGCGACCACCTGTCCCGCTTGCAGATCCAGTCCCACGTCTCGAACCTGTGCGGGCGCTGACCGGCATCGAGCTCCCCGATCATGAAGCTTCCGCTATCCGTCGCTCTCCGGCCGGCCGTGCGCGGGTGCTCGTGCCGCCTGCAACAGGAACAGCAGCACGAGGAAGACGGTGTTGAAAGCAAGCAGCGCCTGTACCCAAAGGTCCTCGAACCCCCGGTAGCACCACACCGCGTTACCCGATGGTCCGTCGGAGCAGGTGTGACCTGTCACCGCGTGGATGCGAAGGATCACCAGCGCCCCGCCTACCGCGGTCGCCACTGCTAGCGCTTTGAGGTATCGATCGAGAGGGGGCTCGGCGGCTCCCAAGGCGAGCCCGGCGAGGCCGGAGAGGACCAAGCCGACGCTCGCCCCGATGACCACGCCGTGCACGAGGGTCTCGAGATGCCCGTGCCACGAAGGTCCCAAAGCCACAAGAGCACCAACCGAGGAGCCGAACAGGGCCACCCCTACCGTGCTCGCCCCGCCGAGGAAAAGGGCCCATCCGGCAACCAGGCAGCCGACCACCCACAGACTCAGAAGGTCCTGAGGACTCCGGAGCATCAACCGGATAGGAACACGAGCATGCGCCGCTGAGCAACGGCCGCTACAGAACCGCCATGTCCGTTTATCTCGTCAGCTGGAAGGGAGTCGAGGTGGATCCACGGATAAGGACTGCGTTCGTTGTCGGCTTGCTCTTCGTCATCTCCTTGGTCGCATCGATCCCAGCAGCAGTCGCGCTGTACACCCCAGTGCTGGACCACACCGACTACATCCTCGGTGCCGGTGCTGATAACCGCATCGCCCTCGGAGCCTTCCTCGAGATGATCCTCATCGTCGCCAACATCGGTACCGCCGTCGTCGTGTTCCCGATTCTCAGGCGGCAGAACGAGGCGCTCTCTCTCGGCTACGTCACTGCGCGCGTCAAGGAAAGCGTCTTCATTGCCGTCGGCCTCCTGAGCCTGCTTGCGATCGTGACGTTGCGGCAGGACCTCGCGGGGACGGCGGGCGCGGACGCTGCCTCGCTCGACACAGTTGGCAGGCCGCTCGTCGCGGTCCACGACTGGACGTTCCTTCTCGGGCCCGGCTGGGTCGTCGGCGTCGGGAACGGGTTGCTCGGCTACCTGATGTTCCGATCCGGCCTCGTACCGCGGGGCATGGCGATGCTGGGGCTGATCGGGGGTCCGCTGATCATCTTATCGGGGATCGCAATGCTGTTCGATGTCATCGAGCCAGGCTCCTCAGCGCAGGTGATCGCGACGATCGCGGAATTCTTCTGGGAGTTGTCAGACAGTTGCGTCTTTGCCGTGCGCTTCTGGCCGAGCGAGCAGTTCCTCGGGCTGAAGCAAGACCAGCGCTTCCTCGCAACAGCGACGGACCCACTCACCGGTGAGGTCTTGGACTCCGATACATCCGTCTTCCTCGGCCGAGCCGCGTGATGACGATTCCAAAACGTCGGCTGGCAATCCGAGCACGCTGGTTGAGGGGGGGAAGGCATGACGCGCCGTGTCGCGTTCGTTGAGCTCTCCATGCCTATCCGGCTCAGGCTTCCATTTTGCCGACCTCGGCCTGTTCCTCGGCGTAGTTGATTAGATCGAGCTCGCCTGGCGATCGGCCCTCGCCGGTGAGAAGCGCCGCCGCCTCGGCTCGGTGCTGCGTCCCGTGATTCACGACATGTACGAGCATCTGCCAGACGGGCACCCCTTCGTGGACGTGGGCGACGAAGTCGTCCGTCAGGGTCGGCAACCACGCATCGACCGCGGCCCACTCCAGCTCCCAGCGTTCGCGCATCTCGCCGATCGTCGGCAGCGGCTCGAGCTCCGGCTCGGGTCCTTCATCGGTGCCCTGCGTTTCTAGTCCGATCCGCCAGCGCTGGGAAGCGCCGAGGTGGTGGACGAGGATGCTTCCGAGACCCCGCTCGCCCACGACGTCCGTCAGCGTCCACACGGCCGGGTCGAGGCCGTCGAGAACAGTCAACACCTGGCGGGTCGCCCAGCGGTCGTAGGCGAACAAGAAGCGGATCTCATCGGCCTGCATCGGTGGATCCTCCCGGTGCCGTCTAATGGGGTAGCGAAAGCTTAGATTGGCAGGGAGCCTCACGGCAGCCAGCCCACAGCTGGGAGCCCGCTATAGCGGAAGCTGGTCTTCGGCGATCCCTCCGTCAATCGTCCTTGCCGCGAACACCGGTGAAGGGTACGTTTCGTGTGATGGGTGGTCCTGATTACTCACGCGGCGGGGGCGGGGCCAACCCTCAGCAGAAGATGGATTGGATTCAAGAGCGTCACGAGAGAGAGATCCGAGAGGCCCAAGCAGACCACGAAGCACGTAAACTTCGGCGGCCGAAGGAGGCTGGCGCTGGGCGGCTTCCGTGGTACCGACGCGTCTTCCGTCGAACCGCCCCGTAGGCGGAATCTCGACCATTCCACCGGATCGTTAGACAACCGGCCGTGAGAGACCCCACATATCGTCAAGGGATTCATGAGAAGCCGCTGTGGAGCAACTCAACGTCCGTCAAAGAGCACGGCGGTATCGGATCTCGGAGACGATGACTCCCAAAACCTCTTTGACTCGCTCTGTTCCGTCGGATGCCCACCCAGTCGTCTCGTAGAAGCGACGAGCACGCTCATTGCCTGGCAGGACCCATAGCACGGCTTCGTCATAGCCAAGTGCGGCAAGCTCAACCTCCGCGCGCGCCAGAAGCGCTCGTCCGTAACCGCGCCCCCAGCGATCGGGCTCGATGTTGATCGAGTAGAGCTCGCCAGTGCTTGGCGCATCTGCCGCGGGACCCACTGCAGCGAACCCGACCACTTCCCTGTCATGAACGACCAGTATCGCCCTGGAATCGTCGGGGCGGGCCAGAGCGTCTGACCACATCTGTGCTCGTTCCTGTGCCGAGAGTCCGTCCAGGTACTCGTCGGGCATCTGACCGCGATAGGCACTCTGCCAGGCGCGGACGTGGACTCCGCCCATGACGAGCGCATCGTCCATCGTTGCCCGACGAACCGTCGGCATGCGGGCGAGGGTACCGCCGCATGATCAGGTTGTCCTACCCTGACCTCGGGTGAGCCCAGCTAGTCCGGAGGGGGGCTTCTGTGGTGCCAGCGACGACGATGCCCGCCCGTACCACGACGTTCACCGCGACGAACGACCACTAGCCCCCTGCATGAACGGCGCAGGATGGATCGCCGTCCTAGGTGACCGTGAAAGCGGTGTGCATCCCCTGTTGGTAGTGCGACTCTTTCTCGGCCTTGTCGTAGATGTTGCACATCAGAACGTAGCTGCCGGCGTCGAGGTCGACCTCGACGGTCTGCGTGTCGCCGACCGCGATGTCCTCGATCTCATCAACCGGTTCGATCCCCTCCCCCGCCTCGTCGACGGACCCGTTCGACTCGGTGGGGAGTGCCTCCGGAGCGAGGTCCGTCTTGA